>Ga0073899_10001991_pt1 | contig 18531 bp, 18 predicted proteins | sample KloWWTmetaKNB5Ph_FD_88975 | JGI IMG/M metagenome (GOLD analysis project Ga0073899, IMG submission 88975) | Active sludge microbial communities from Klosterneuburg, Austria, studying microevolution and ecology of nitrifiers - Klosterneuburg... | ecosystem: Engineered > WWTP > Aerobic digester >... | reverse complement strand
GGCACCGCTGCCGGCCGAGCGCGACGGCGTGCGGGGCGCGCCGGTGCGGCTGATCGTCTCGCCGCAGCGCCTGCCCGATGCCGCTCCGCTGGCGGCCTTCAAGACCACGCTGCGGGCGCGCTACGATGCCGGGGTCACGGCCGCCGAGGCGCAGGGCGCCTTCGACAGCCTGTTCTTCACCCGCGACGGCCGGCTGGTGGAGGGCGGGCGCAGCAGCGTCTTCCTGCACCTGGACGGCCGCTGGTGGACCCCGCTGGTGGCCGACGGCGCCCTGCCCGGCGTGATGCGCGCCCAGCTGCTGGCCGACCCACTGATCGCCGCGGCTGAGCGCAGCCTGACCCTGGCCGATCTGCAGCGCGCCGAGGCGATCTGGGTCAGTAACGCGTTGCGCGGGGTGCTGCGCGCCGAGCTGGCGCCGGGTCAGCTCGCCGACCCGCTCCCGGCCGATGTGGCGACCCCGGCCGGCTGAACCGCGGTCCGCGCCCATGCAACTGGCCCTGTTCGACCTGGACCACACGCTGGTCCCCTTCGACAGCGGCATGGCCTGGACCGAGTGGCTGGCCGTCCAGGGCGTGTTGCCGGCCGACGCCCCACAGCGCCACCTGGACAGCTGCCGCGAGTACGTCGCCGGCCGGCAGGACATCCGCGGCCTGCACCGCGCCACGGTCGGACCGATCGCCCATCTCACCCCGGCGGAACTGGCGCGCCTGGCACAGAGTTTTGCCGATGCCTTGTCGCCCCGGCTGCCCGCCGCCTCCCAGGCGCTGGTGGCCCGGCACCGCGACGCGGGGCACCGCTGCGTGCTGGTGACCGCCACCACCCGCTTGATCGCCGAAGGGTTTGCGCAGCAGTTTGGCCTGCACGACCTGATCGCCACCGAATCGGCACGCGACGCCGCCGGTCACCTCACCGGCGAGGTGATCGGCGAACCCTGCTGGGGCCCGCACAAGATCGTCCACGTGGAAGCCTGGCTGGCGCGCCAGAGCGCTCCACGGCTGGCCGACTGCGCCTTCAGCGCCTTCTACAGCGACTCCGCCAGCGACCTGCCACTGCTGGAGGTCGTGCAACAGCCGGTGGCCGTGCGGCCGGACGATCGGCTGCGGCGGGTGGCGCTGGAGCGGGGCTGGGCAGTCTTCGCCGGCTGATCCGGCCTCACGCTCCCTCTCCTGGGGCCCCGGCGTCGGCGCCCGCGGACGGGCCTTGCCTGCTGCCCTACACTCGCCGGCTGGATGAAAGTGGAAAAATCAACAACGGGGTGAGGTCCATGGCGGGCCCGTTCAAAGTCATGCATGGGCCGAGCAAGGTCCGCTGGATCCTGCTGAACCTGCTGCTGGCGCTGGCCTATTACCTGGCCGCCTGGGCTGGCATGGCGACGTCCATCGGGCCGTCCAGCGTGACCGCGATCTGGCCGCCCTCCGGTCTGGCACTGGGAGCCCTGCTGCTCTGGTCCTGGCAGGCGCTGCCGGGGCTCTTTGCCGGGGCCTTCCTGCTGAACTGGCTGGGTTTCCTGTTGCCAGCGCTCGGCTCGCAGGCCCTGGCCTTGCAAGGCGCGCTGGTGCTGTCGGCCTCCTCGATGGCGCAGGCGGGTCTGGCGGCGTGGCTGCTGCGGGGCTTGCCCGGCCGCCTGGAAGAGGCGCCCACCCGGCAGACCCTGCGCTTCACCCTGTGCGTGGCGCTGGCCTGCGTGGTGGCGCCCACGGCGGGCTGCACCTACCTGCAGTCGGCTGGCCTCCTGCCACCCGAGGACCTGCGCTACAGCTGGCTGGTGTGGTGGACGGGGGACTGCGCCGGCATGCTGGTGGTGACGCCGCTGCTGCTGGTGTGGTTGCACCGCGACGTCCGCCGCGACCCGATCGCCAGCCTGACCTTCCCGATCGTGAGCATCGGGCTCGGGCTCACGCTGATCACCACGGCCATCGTCGGCTACCTGGAACGCGACACGCGCATCAGCCAGTTCCGCGCCCAGAGCCGGGAGCTGGCGGTGGCGCTGCAGCACGAGCTGGACTTCACGCAGCGCGACCTGGAGGTGCTGGCCGCACTGCACCAGCGCACGCAGGTCTCGCTGGAGGAATTCCGTCGGCTCGCCAGCTCGATGCACGCGCGCAGCCCATGGCAGCACAACCTGAGCTGGCTGCCTCGGCTCGATGGCGGCGGTGAAGCGCGCTTCGGGCGGCTGTGGACGGTGCCGCTGGAGGGCCTGGACACGGTCGGGCAGCGCCAGGAGTCGGATGATCCGCAGGTGCTGCCCGCCTTGAGCGCAGCGGCACGGCAGGGGCGCGTCAGTGCCACCGGGCTGCTCACCGGGCTGGACGGGCAGTGGCTGACGCTGCGACTGTACGGGCCGGTGGTCGATGCGCCCACGGCCGACCCGACACAGCCTGCAGCGCCGCACGAGCCGGCTCGGGTGCGCGGCCTCGTGTCCGTGACACTGGATCTCGCCACCCTGCTGCGCAGCGCCGACATGGCCATGCACCGTCGGTTGCTGAACCTGCAATGGACCGAGGAGCCGGCCGACAGCCTCACGCAGAGCGCTTCGCCAACGGCGATCATGGGCGTCCAGACCCAAGGCGGGCAGGTCAGCGGTTTGACGGTATCGGAACGCTGGTCGGCCCAGCGGGTCGAGGAGCGCCAGCTGTTGCGGGTGGCCGATCGCAGCTGGCGCCTGGTGACCCGCCCTCAGGGCATGGACCAGTGGGTCACCCCGACCCTGCTGCAGGCGGGCGTGGTCGGCAGCGGGCTGGCCTTCACCGCCTTGCTGGCCGGTGTCTCGGTGCTGAGGCGCCGCCGCGACCTGGACCAGGCCGGCGAGCACGAGCGCCTGACCCGCGAGGTGGCCGAACGCACCCAGGCCCTGTCGGCCAGCAACACGCGCCTGAACGACGAGCTGCAGGAGCGCGAGCAGCTCGACGCCGCGCTGCGCGAGGCACGCGAGCGGGCCGAGTCGGCCAACCAGGCCAAGTCGATGTTCCTGGCCAACATGAGCCACGAGATCCGCACGCCGCTGAATGCGGTGATCGGTTACGCGCAGCTGATGTGCGAGGACACCCGGCTGCCCGAACAGGCGCGCGAGCGCATCCTGGCCATCGATGGCGCCGGGCGCCGCCTGCTGCAGCTGATCAACGACGTGCTGGACCTGTCCAAGATCGAGGCGGGCAACCTCAGCCTGAACCCCGAGTCCTTCGAGCTCGGGCGCGAGTTGCAGGACGTGGCGCGCCTGATGCGCCAGCGCGCCGAGTCAAAGGGGCTGCAGCTGGACCTGCTGCTGGAGCTGCCCCAGCCCTGCTGGATACAAGCAGACCGCCAGAAGCTCGGCCAGGTGCTGCTGAACCTGCTGGGCAACGCCATCAAGTTCACGCCTCAAGGCCGGGTGCGGCTCTGCGCCGGCCTCGGCGAGGTGGGGTGGGTGGCCGAGATCGAGGACAGCGGCCCCGGCCTGACGCGCGAGGAGCAGGCCGAGCTCTTCGAGCCCTTCCGCCAGGGCGCCTCCGGGCAGGCCCAGGGTGGCACCGGCCTGGGGCTGGCGCTGTCGCGCCGGCTGGCCGAGGCCATGGGGGGCGCGCTGACGCTGGAGAGCACGCCCGGCCAGGGCACCCGGGTGCGCCTGAGGCTGCCACTGGTGCCCATCGAGGTACCCGCCGATGCAGACTCACCCCTGGCACCGCGCCTGCGCCTGCTGCCGCGCGAAGGCAAGCCCGCCTGCCGCCTGCTGGTGGTAGAGGACGACCCTGACAGCCGCAATATCCTCGTGCAGACCCTGGCAGCCCTGGGCGCCCAGGTGCTGCAGGCCGGCCAGGGCGAGGAGGCACTGGCGCAGATGGAACGGCTGGCGCAGACGGCGCAGGCAGGGCAACCGCCGGTCGACCTGGTGTTCACCGACATCCGCATGCCGGTGCTCGACGGGCTGGGCTTGCTGCGCCAGATCCGCCAGCACTGGGGCGAAGCGCTGCCGGTGGTGGCGGTGTCGGCCTCCAGCCTGGAGCACGAGCGGCGCTTCTACGTCGGCGAAGGCTTCCAGGACTTCGTCGGCAAGCCCTACGACCTGCAGGAGATCTACCGCCTGCTGCGGCGCTACCTGCCCGAGCGCTGGGTAGAGGCCAAGACAGAGACCGAAACCGCGATCGGGATCGATGCCGATACCGATCCCGCCCCTGCCTGTGCCGGGTCGCCGCCGCCCGACGCCGGCGTTGCTGCAGCAGTTTCACTCGGGGCGGCCTCACACGGTGCGACGGTCCCCGATGCCGCCGCACCCGCGTCCCGCTCGCCCGACCTGACCGCGACCCTGCAGCGGCTCGCTTCCGCCGCCCGTGAGGGCGACGTGGCCGCGGTGCGCCAGGCAATGCAGGCCCTGAGAGCGCTGCAGGCCGCCCAGCCCCCGGCGGCGACCGGCCTGGACAGTGACACCGCGCGGCGCCTGACGCAGGCGGTGCAGCACTACGATTTCGACACCCTGGCGGCGCTGGTCGACCAGCGCCTTGCCGCCCCCGTCCCTGGAGCCGTGCCATGAACTTGCCGCCCGACCTGCTGATCGTCGACGACATACCGCAGAACATCGACGTGCTCAGCGAGTGCCTGGCCGGGCTGCAGGCGCGCATCCGCGCGGCCACCACGGGCGAGAAGGCGCTGGAGCTGGCGCAGCGCCAACCGCCCGACCTGATCCTGCTCGACGTGATGATGCCGGGCATTGACGGCTTCGAGACCTGCCGCCGCCTGAAGGCGGACCCCGCCACCGCCGAGGTGCCGGTGATCTTCGTCACCGCCCGGCACGACGACGTCGCCGAGGGCTTCCGCGCTGGCGGCGTGGACTACCTCACCAAGCCGATCCAGCCCGACGAGGTGCGCGTGCGGGTCCACCACCAGCTGGAACGCCGCGCCCTGCTGCGCGAGCTGCAGGCGCTCAACCGCCAGCTGGAGGACAAGGTGCGCGAGCGCACCGCCGAGCTCACGCTCGCCAACCGCCAGCTGCGCCAGGAGGTCAACGAGCGCCGCTACATGCAGGACCGCCTGAACTACCTGGCCACGCACGACTTCGTGACCCGGCTGTACAACCGCAATGCGCTGGATGCCCACGTCAGCGAGCTGCTCGCGCGCGTGCAGCGCGAGCGGGTGCAGGCGGTGTTCCTGCTCGTCGACGTCGACCAGTTCCGCCTCGTCAACGAGAGCTGCGGCTGCATCGCCGGCGACGAGCTGCTGCGCAGCCTGGCCGACTGCCTGGCCGGCGCGCTCGGGCCGCGCGACTTCTTCGCCCGCCTGGGGGGCGACAAGTTCGGCATCGTCAGCGAGGAGCAGCTGGCCGAGCAGGGCCTGGCGCTGGCCCGCCGCCTGCACGCCCACCTGGCACCGTTCCGCTTCGCATGGGAGCAGCGCAGCTTCACCCTCAGCGCCACCATCGGCGTGGTGCCGCTGGACGAGGACATCGTCTCCTTCGAACAGCTCATGCTGCGCGCCGACGAGACCGTCTACCTCGCCAAACAGGACGGCCAGGGCCGCACTCGCCTGTGGCGCAGCCACGGCCTGGGCGTGGAGGACCACCGCGAGTCCATCAACTGGCCGCTGGTGCTGCTGGACGCCCTCAAGCAGCAGCACTTCCAGGTCCATGTGCAGCGGCTGCAACGGCTGCAGCCACTGCAGCAGCCAGCGGCCTCCGGCCAACCGGGCCAGGGCCTGCGGCTGGAGACCCTGCTGCGACTGTGGGACCCGCAGCGCCAGCAGATGGTGCTGCCCGGCGCCTTCATCCCGCCGGCCGAGCGCTTCCACGTCGTGCAGGAGCTGGACCGCTGGATGATGCGCGAGGTGCTGCGCTTCCTCGGCCAGCACCGCGACCTGCACGGCCTGATCGAGCAGATCAACCTCAACCTCTCGGCCGTCACCCTGCGTGAGCCTGGCCTGGCCGAGGAGGTGCTGGCCCTGCTCGACACAAACGCGGTGCCGCCGCGGATGCTGTGCTTCGAGCTCACCGAGACCGAGGCCATCGTCAACGTCGCGGTGGCGCGTGGGTTCATGCGCACCCTCAGCGATCGGGGCTGCCGCTTCGTGCTGGATGACTTCGGCAGCGGCTTCGCCTCCTTCGCCTACCTGCGCGAGCTGCCCTTCGACGCCATCAAGATCGACGGCCAGTTCGTGCGCGACATGGACCGCGACCCCACCCACGCCACCCTGGTGCGCTCGATGGTCGACATGGCCCACCAGCTCGGCAAGCCGGTGGTGGCCGAGTGGGTCGAGAACCAGGACGTGGCCGACCTGCTGGCCGCCCAGGGCGTCGAGTGGGCCCAGGGCTTCCACTTCCACCGGCCCGAGCCGGTCACCGCCGAGCGCATCCGCCAGTGGCACGGCTGACCTGACGCACCTGACTCGCACGCGAGTGCCGGTGCGGGTGGGTTCCCGGTGCGCCCAGGGCTACCAGCGCCGCCCGCGCAACTGCAGAAGCCGCTGCTCCAGCGCCTTGGTCGCCTGCTCGGGCGGGGTCGTGCCGGCCAGCACCTCATGCCCGGCCTGCCAGACGGCGCTGCTGACGGCGTCGTACTTCGGGCCGGTCACCGTGGCGGGCCGCGGCGTGGCCGTCTGCAACACCGGGTAGAGGCTGCCGAAGAAGGGCACCGCAGCCAGCACCTGCGGGTCCCGGTACAGGGCTGGCTGCGTGGGCAGGTAGGCACCGCGGATCGCGCGCTCCTTCTGCACCTCGTGGCTGGTCAGGTGCATCACCAGCGCCGCCGCCTCGCGCGGGTGGCGCGAGTAGCGGCTCACCGCCAGTTGCCAACCGCCCAGCGCCGCGGCGCCGTGGGCCACGCCCGCGCTGTGCGGCAGCGCCTGCACCCCCACCTTGCCCGCCACCGGGCTGCCAGGGGCCTGCAGCAGGGCCCAGGCATAGGGCCAGTTGCGCATGAACAGCGCATTGCCGTCCTGGAACAGCCGCCGGCTGTCCTCCTCGGCATGGTTTAGCACCCCAGCCGGGCTGATGCGCCCCACCCAGGACGCCGCCATGCGCAGCGCCTGCTGGGCACGCGGGTTGTGGACCGACACCCGCCCATCGTCCTCGACGATGCGCCCACCGCCGTGGCTGGCCACCCACTCCAGCAGGTTGCAGGTCAGGCCCTCATAGGCCCGCCCCTGGAACAGCCAGCCCTGCATGCCCGCCCGGCCAGCGCGCCGCTCCGCGTCCTGGATCCTCGCCGCCGTGGCCGCCAGTGCCTCCCACGTGGCGGGCGGTTGCTCGTGGTACTTCTCCAGCAGGTCGCGCCGGTAGTAGAGCAGCCCGGCGTCGGCATACCAGGGCATCGCGAGCAGGCGGTTGCCGTCCCGGTCGATGGCCAGCTGCGAGGCGAAGTGCGCCTGCTCCGCCCCGCCGCTGTAGGGCCGCAGGTCCTGTAGGTGGTCCTTCACCAGCCCGGGCCAGACCACGTCGATGGTGATCACATCCAGGTCCGGGCTGCGCGCCGAGAGGATCTGGCGCAGCAGCGCCAGCAGGTCGGTGGACGACTGCGGCGTGGTGAAGAAGCGCACCGTGTGGCCCGTGCGCGCCGCCCAGGCCTGCGCCGCCGCCTTGCAGAAGTCGAAATCCCGCCCCACGGTGCCGCAGGACAACGTCAGCGTCACCGCCTGCGCCACCCCGGCTGCCAGCCCCAGCAGCCCGCCCGCCAATACCCGCGCAGCCCCGCGTTTCATCATGTGCGCCCCGATTCTTATCGAATGCGGGATTTTGCATTTTTGGCAGCGCCTGCGGTCACCCTGCGCAGCAACAGGCGCTGGCAATGGGGCGACGGTCACGGTGCGGGAATCTCCCGTCAGCGCGCCTGCCGGTACAGGACGGTCCCGTCCATCCCGGCGCGCAGGCCGCAGAAGTTGCTGCGGCACTGCTCGGACTGCGTCAGCCGGATCGCCCGCCCTTTGAAATCGATGGTCAGCGGGCAGTCCCGAACCTGCGGGTCCACCGCTGTCAGGCGCGCCCCCGGCTTGCGCGGCTGGAGCGTCCCCTCGCCGTTGAACTCGCACATATGGCCGTTGTGGAAGACGAAGACCAGCGACACCGCATGGCCGGCCGGCACGGCCTGGATCGTCAGCTTGTCTCGACCGACCGAGCAGTCCGCTCCATAGGAACGGCCGTCGGGCCTCTGCATGCCGAAGAAGCAGACCTTCCTGGGCGCGGTGAGGTAATCCCCGGCAATGGCATCCGCCGCGCACACCGCCGCAGGCTCCAGCGAGAGGGCCACCCAGGCCAGCGCACCGCCGAAGCGGACCGCTAGGCTCACTTCCGATTCGCCGCCGGCACCACGCCGGCCAGGCTCTCACTGCCGGCGGCGTCCTCGATCGCCATGTGCATCTGGGCGACCGCCTCGCGCTCGCCCTTGATGGCGAAGGTGTCGTGCTCGCAATGCGGGCAGTGCGCGGCGAACGCCGCCTCGATACCCTTCATGCCTGAGATATCGATCGGCTGCAGCTCGGTGAGCTCGGCCTGGCAGTGGTTGCACTTGACGTACTTCGGCCGCAGCGACAACTGCCGCTCGATGGCGGCATGACGGCGTTGCTCGGGGGTACCGCGGAGTTTGGCTTGGCCCATTCAGCGATTGTCCCTCACCCACCACGCCCCCGATCTCACGACCGGCCGCCCGGGTTTGCGCCCTGCGACATCCTCGGCGCCGGTGGTGGCGGTGGTGGCGGCGCTCAGGTCACTCAGCGTCGGCAGGCAGCAGGCGCGTCACGACGTTGCCCGGCAGCGGCGTGGTCAGCGCGCCATCGGCCTTGCCAGCGAACTTCCAGCCCTGGGGCAGCTTGACGAAGACGAAGTTCGTCGGCGGGTCGATGAACACCGTGTAGTCGGCCACCGCCGGTGCAGCGGCGGGCGTCGCAGCCACCACGGGGGCGGCGTAGGTCAGGAAGGCGGCGAAGAGCGGGGCCGAAAGCAGGGCGGCAATGGTGTAGGTACGCATGGGATCCTCCAAGGGTTGGCGCGGCTGTGCGCGCCGGTGGCTGCAGTGGCTGCGGTGGCGGCCACCAAGCACAACGGCGACCGGGTGCGGTCGCCGTAACAGCTCGGAGTATCTCACGACCAAGGGAAAACCCTAGTAACCGATGTCACGCCTTTTTCATTTCCAGCCTGACCTCACTGCTCCAGCCGCAGGATTTCCAGCTGCTCGGGCACGGTCTGGAAGGTGCCGGTGCCGGCCGGCATCTGCATCAGGGGCAGGCCGGTGGTGGCATCGAGCAGCCAGACGCTGGGGTAGACCAGCAGGCGGGCGCGCTGGTCGCCAATGGCGCGCTGGAACTCGGCATAGGGGCCGTGGGCACCCTCGGTGCGCAGGACCAGCTGGCGCTCCAGCACGCTGAGCTGGCTGCGCAGGTCGACCAGCAGGTACTGGGCGCGAAAGTGCGGCAGCAGCTCGGCCGCGTGCGCGGCCAGGAAGGCCTCATAGCGGCGGCAGTAGGGGCAGTCGCTGGCGCCGAGGTAGACGTACAGGCGCCGGCCCTCGCGGCGTGCGCGCTGCTGGGCGCCGCGCAGGTCAAACTCCCAGGGCGCCGGCTGGCCGCTGGGGCCGGGCGTGCCGATGCGCGGCTCGACCACCACGGCGTCGTAGGCGGCGGGTAGGCCGGCAGCGGCCCGGGTGCCCCAGAGCGCGAGCGGGCCGGCCGCGGCGAGCTGCAGCCAGCGCCGTCGCTGAATGCGCCGATGGTCGATGCGCGGCAGGCTGTGCCGCGCGATGGGTAGCCCGCCGGTGCTCAAGACGCGGCCGCCCCGGGCTGCCCCGTCAAATCGAGTGCGCCGCGGAAGCGCCCTTCCTTGCTGTCCTCCACCTCGGCGGTGAGGCGGCCCTCGCCGCGCCCGTCCGCCATGCGGCGCGGCAGGAAGTGGAAGCGCCAACTGGGGTTCTCGCTGACCGAGAAGTCGCAGTCGGCATCGAACAGGCGCTCGCCGTCGTAGCGCACCCGGATCGAGCGCACGAAGTGCGGCGGGATGAACATCACCGTGACCTGGTTCAACTCGAAGCCGGTGTCGTTGGGATGCACCACGCTGACCTCGGCCGGGGTGGGCTGGCCGGCGGGGCGCAGGCCCTCGGGCAGGCGAAAGCGCGTCTGGCCGATCAGGTGCTGCGTCTCGCGGTTGGGCGGGGCACTGCAGCCACCGGAGACCTTCACGTAGCGCGAGGCAAGGTGCAGGCTGCCGTCGCTGAGCTCACTGACCACGCGCATGTGGCCATACTCGTCCACGCGCAGGCGGGTCTCGAAGTCCGCCTGGCCGAGCGCGGGCGTGAGTTCCAGCGTGGCGGCCACCGGCGAGGGGTTCTTGTCCACCAGCAGGATCAGGCGGCGCACGAAACGATCGGGCGCCTGCGGCAGCCGCGAGACGATCTTCACCGGCACCGAGGCGCCATAGGCGGCGCGCAGCGGCACGATGAGCTGCACCTGGCTGGCCGCGCCGGTGGCGAGCGGCCGGCTGCCGAACAGCCGCTCACGCAGGCGCTCCCATTCGGGCGAGCTGCCGTCATGGTCGATCTGGCTGGGCAGGCCGCCCGGCGCCGCCTGCGCCCAGGGCGAGCAGGCCAGCACGGCAGCGGCGGCCAGCAGGCGGCGGCGGTCCGGGTGCACGGTGTCGGCACCCCCAATGGGCGGGGTCATGGGCCCTCCTTGTGCGGGCGGCGCAGCATGTCGCGCTCGTGACGCAGGAACACGATCGAGGCGTTGCGCCGATGGATGGTGTCGTACTGGTCCCAACCGGCGAAAGCGGGCAGCTCGGTGGCGTCGGCCACCTCACTGAGCGGCGTGCCGGCCGCGAGCAGCGCGGCGGTGCGGGCCTCCAGCGCGTCGAGGTAGGCGGCAATGCGGCCGATCAGCGCCGCTGGCGCGAGCGGCCCGTGGCCGGGCACGATGCGCTGGATCGGCAGCCCGCGCAGCGCGGCCAGCGCCGCGCGCCAGCCGGCAAAGTCGGCGTCCTGCACGTCGGGGATGGTGTCGGCGTCGAGCAGGCCGCCTGCGAAGAGGGTGCCGCTGGGCCCGTCGAGCAGGGCCACGTCGCCCGGGCCGCTGGAGTGGGCCTGGGCGCCGAAGGTCAGCAGCTGCAGCGGCCGGCCGATGGCCTCGGCCAGCGCCAGGTTGCCGGCCTCGATGGACTCGTCGGGCTGCACCACCCGGCTGCCGTGCATCTCATCGGCGCCGAGCACGCGCTGCAGCGTCTTCAGGCAGCCCTCGCAGCGCGCACGCATCAGCGACGCCGCGGCGGGGTGCATCGCCACCAGCACACCGGCTTCCTGGAAGGCCGCGGCACCAAAGACGAACTCCTGCCGCACGTGGGTGAGCAGCAGGCGCCGCACGGGCTGCGAGGACACGCGCCGCGCCGCTGCCAACAGGGCCTGGCCGTGGCGCCAGGACACCCCGCTGTCGATGACCAGCGCACCGCGCTTGCCAACGATGACGCCAGCGTTGCCGATGCGCCCGCGGTTGGCCGGGTCGACCTCGCCCGGTCGGCCACGCGCCATCCAGACGCCCGGGGCGACGGGCTGCAGATCAACCTCATCGGGCACCGGTGCTGATGACGATGACGCCGCCGACGCCGCGGCCCCGCCCACCAGCGCCACGCTGCCGCAGCCGCCCAGGACGCCCGCGGCCACACACGCCCCCACGCCCGTGCCTGCCGCGGCGAGCCAACGGCGGCGGCCCGGCTGCAGGACGCGGCCCGGTGGGAGGGACCCCGCTGCGGCAGTCACGCCTAGCGGCCCTCGGCCAGCTTCTTCAGGTTGGCCAGCCCGCTCTGGTAGACGCCGGTCACGGCACGCACCGCGGCCTCGTCGTTCTGGTCCGGCGGCGGGTCGTTGTTCGGAAAGCCGCGGTAGAAGGCGCCGCGCCACTCGACCTGGCTCTTGCTGGCGTCGCCGGTCACGCGGATCGTCAAGGTGTAGTTGGTCACCGGCAGCGCGCCGCCGTTCTTGGCGCGGTAGCTGTACTTCATCTGCGCGGCGTCGTAGGACTCCAGCACCTCGACCAGCTCGCCGCCGCCCTTGATCTTCACCAGCCGCACCGAGCCGACCTCGTTGCCCTTGTCGGCCGGGCTGTCCACGACGGCGGGGTGCCAGTCCTTCAGCGCCGCGTAAGAGGCGATCAGCGACCAGACCTTGGCGGCCGGGGCATCGATGGCGATGGTCTCGACCGCCTTCTGGCGCGTCGGGCCGTGGGCGGCGACAGAAGGCGCGAAGGTGGCCAACGTGACCGCCGTGGCCACGACCAGGGCACCGGCCGCCAGCGGGAAAAGGGAAAGGGTTCGTCGTCTCATGCTGCTCCTCATGGGGTCGGGGAAATCAGGGGGGCCGCGATGAAGGCACCGAAGCCGCGTGGATTGCGCCCCACCGGGATGTCGGCCAGGCGCCGCCCGCTGGCAGCGTCGAGCACGCTGACGCTGTCGTCCATCCAGTTGACGACGTAGACCCGCTCGCCGTGCGCGGCAATGCCTTCGGGGTAGCCGAAGCCCTCCAGCGTCGTGCGCAGCGCCAGCGTCTGGGCATCGAACACGCTCACCGTGTCGGCGTGCTGGTTGGTGACGTAGAGCAGCCGCCCGCCATCGGCCAGCGCGGCACCGTAGGGCGCCCGGCCGGTGGGCCGGGTGGCGATGACGCGGCGGCGGGCGGTGTCGATCACGCTCAGGTCGTCGCTCTCGACGTTGAGCACGTACAGGCGCTGGCGCGGCGCATCCAGCAGCAGCGCGAAGGGGTGCGTGCCCACGCCGACGCGCGCCAGCACCGCCTGCGTGGCCACGTCGACCAGCGCGACGCGGTCCTCGTCGCGCTCGGCCACCCAGGCGGCAGAGCCGTCCGGCAGCGCCGCCACACCGGCGGGCGCGCGGCCCAGCGGCACCTGGGCGATTTCGGCCCGGCCGGCCGTGTCGTAGACGCGCAACCGCTGGCCGAACCAGTCGGCCACGAAGAGCCGCCGGCCGTCGGCGCTGGCGTCCAGCCCCACCGCGCCCTGCCCGGCCGCAAAGCTGCCCCGCGGCTGCTGCGTGAGCATGTCGATCACCGTGACAGTGTGTGCCGCGGCGTTCGCCACATAGACCTCGCCGCGCGCGCCGGCCGCCACCACGCCGGCGGGGGAGGTACCCACCGCCGTCGTGGCCACCACGCGCAGTGCGGCCAGGTCGATCACGCTGACGTCGTGGCTGCCCTGGTTGGTGATGTAGGCGAAGGGCGCCGCCACCGCTGCCGGGCCCGCGGCTTGCAGCAGGAAGGCGATCAACCCCACCGCGAGGAAACGCCCATGCCCACCCCTGCCCCCCATTCCGCCCAGGCGCTGGCGCGCCGCCGCCTGATCACCGCCCTGCCGCTGGGCATCGTCGCCCCAGTGCTGTGGGCGCAGGCCGATCCATCGGCCCCACCGGCCCTGGCCTTCGTCGGCTTCGAGCTGATCGACGACCAGCCCGACCCGGCCCGCCTGCCGGCGCACCAGGCCCGTCTGGCGCAGGTCAGCCGCCAGATGGCCGAGGGGCTGGCCGAGCGGGGGCTGTACCGCGTGGTCGACCTGGTGGCGCTGCCCACCGCGCAGCAGGCCCTGCAGCGCGCGCGCGCCGAGAACGAGTACCTGCACCGCTGCAACGGCTGCCTGGCGGGCGTCGGCAGCGCGGCCGGTGCGCCGCTGGTGGGGGTGGGCTGGGTGCAGCGCGTCAGCAACCTGATCCTGAACCTCAACCTGGCGGTCTGGGCCGTCGACCCGCAGGGCGGGGAGGACCGCATGACGCTGACCAAGTCGGTGGACATCCGCGGCGACAACGACGAGTCCTGGCGCCGCGGCGTGGCCTACATGCTGCGCGACATGGCGGAGCGGCGCGCGCGCCAGCCGCGCTACGGGCTGTGAGCTGGGGCTGCAACCCGAGGCCGCCATGTCAGCGTGGACCCGGCCAATCCGCACTGCCGCTGAAGCGGCGCTCACGCGTGTCCACCACCTCGGCACGCAGGGGCCCGGTGCCGCGTGGCACGAAGTGCAGCCGCAGGCTGGGGTTCTCGCTGAGCGCGAAATCCAGGTCGGCCGCCAACAGCAGCCGTTCGCCCTGCCAGAGCCGCGCGCTGCGCACGTAGTGCGCGGGCGTGTACTGGCGGGTGAGCTGGTCCATCGCCATGCCGGAGTGGTTGGGGTGCTGCACGGTCCAGTCCAGCGTCGCGGGTTCCCCCGATGCACCCGGGCCGGCCGGCGTGGTGCGGAAGAGCATGCGCCCCATCGCCGCGGCCTGCCGGGCCTCGTCGCCACCGGCCGGAGCGGAGCAGCCGCCCGCGGCCTTGACGAAGCGCAGCGCCATCCAGAGGCGGCCGTCGGCGGTCTCGCCGATCACGCGCACGAAGCTGTACTCGTCGACGCGCACGCGGGTTTCGAGGTCGGGCAGCGCGCCATCGGGCGGCAGGTCGAACACCGCAGCGATCGGCGAGGGGTTCTGGTCGATCACCAGCGTGAGCCGGCGCAGGGCATCACTGCCCAGTCCCGCACTGGCCACACCGATCGCGCTGCGCATCGCCACGGGCACGAAGGCCGGGTCGGGCGCGCGGGCCGGTGCACTCAGCGCGAGGCGATCGGCCGCGGCCAGCTCGATGGGCCGATCGCCCCAGAGCGAGGCCCGCACGGCCCGCCAGCGCGGGCTGGCCTCGGGCTGGTCGGCGCTGGGCGGCTGGGCCCGGCTGGCGCCGGACAGCGCGGCCGCACCGGCCCACAGCAGCCCCGGCAGGGCTCGGCGGCGCAGGGGGAGTGGGTGGTCGGGCATGGCCGGCTCGCGTTCGGGGCGCGATTCAGTGCGTGATTCAGTGAGTGACCAACGGGGCGGATCAGGGGCGCGTCAGGGCGTGACGAAGCAGGCCTTCTTCACCTTGGCCTGCAGGGCGCGGTAGCGCCGCACCCCCACCTGCAGCGACTCGGTCTCGCGGATGTAGGCGCCCCGCTCGCCGCCGATGCTGCTGGCGTTGGCGGCGGTCGACATGTCGACGTAGTCGTTGAACGGCACCTCCTGGGCGAGGCGATCCAGCGCGCAGGCGCACTTGTTGACCATCTCGTAGTGCGGCCCAGGGTGGTTGCGCATGCACTCCTGCACGTAGAGCACGCGGTCCACCGTGGGGTAGCCGTCCAGGTGCGTGGCGGGTGCGGCGGGAGATTCAGACAAGGCGGCACAGCCCGACAAGGCGGCCAACGCCGCGGTCAGCCCGCCCGTACGGACAACAGCACGGCGGGCGGTGCGAAGAACGGTGGCGACGGTCATGGGGGAACGGGTTCGGGGGGAACGGGTTCGGGGCGAGCGGGCTCGGGCGGATCAACGCAGGGCGGAGGTGAGCCGCGTGGCCGCGGCAGCGCCGTCGATCAGCAGCTCTTCCTCGATCAGCGGTGCAGCAGCCCCCTTCTCGCCCGCTTCAGCCGGCACGACGCTGCGGATCGAGACCACCGCGCCGGGCACCGCGTCCGACAGCACGAAGGTGTATTGCTTGCGCACGAAGCGCTCGAACTTCGCCCGGTTGGGGTCGTCCAGGTAGGGCTCGATGCGGATCTCGCGGGCCGCCACCGCCCGGCCGCGGTAGGTGACGGTCACGTCGCGCACGCTGGCCGACTGGTACAGCGCCATGCGGATGCGCTTGCGGAAGTAGGTGATCGAGCCCTTGGTGCGCGCCTTCATGTCGCGGATGTCGTGCTCCAGGAAGTACAGCGTCACCGGGTTGCCTTCGGCCTGCTCGACATCGGGCAGCGACACCCGGCGCGCGCCACTGAGGAATTCGCCGCTGGCGGTGCAGCAGGCGTTGCCCGCCGCGGGGCGCTGCAGGCGGATGCTCACCCGGTCCTCGAAACCCTCCTCCAGCGAGCCGCTCTTGCGGAAGCGGTACTGCAACGTCGCCGGGGCCTTGACCAGACCGAACTGCGGGCTCATCAGCAGCAGGCGCTCGGCGGGCGAGAAGTCCTTGGGCGCCGGCTCGGCGGGTGGCGCCAGTGGCGCGGCTGGGTGATCGTTGGCCTGGGCCGCTGCCGCTACCGGCAGCAGCGCAAGGAGCGCCGCCAGCAGAGGGGCCAACGGCAGCAAGGGGTTCACACGCAACGCAGTCATCAAACCTCCATGCCGCCGGTCAGCGCAACGGCGCACCGGCGTCGTCCACCAGCGGCACGCGGTACTCGCGCAGCACCGCCTGGATCTCGTCGCGGCGGCTGTCAAGCAGCTGCTCGACCTGCTGCTTCCACTCGCGCTCGCCATGGCGCACGCCCATCGCCATCGCGTAGTCGAACCTCACGCCCGGCTCGGAGCGCATCGGCAGCACCTGCAGCGCAGGCTCCTTGACGCGCTTGGCGAAGAAGCCGGCGATCGGCCCCCAGACGATGGCCGCATCGATCTTGCCGGCGGCCAGCTCGGTCTCCAGCAGCTGGCCGGGGTACTGCGCCGGGTCGGGACTCATCATCAGGTAGGGCACGCCCTGGTCGACCAACCCGTGCTTGGCCAGCCAGGCGGAGGCCGGCGTGCGGTCGAACAGGCCGATGCGCAGCTTCTTCAACTGCTCGCTCGGCAGCGCCAGGAAGTCATCGACCGACTTCACGGCGTCCAGCCCCCGCCCCTGCGCATACACCAGCGCATAGGTGGAGCGGTAGTAGGGCTTGGTCACCGACACCTGGTCGAAGCCCACCGGCACGCCCATGACGATGTCGCAGGGGTAGTCCTCGCCGGGCAGCTTGTAGCGCAGGGTGTTGCGGATGAAGGCCATGCGCGCCGGGAAGGAGTAGTAGGTCACCGGCAGCCCCATGGCACGGCCGAAGACCTCGGCCAGCCGGTTCTCGATGCCCTCGGCGGCCAGGTTGGAGAAGGGCAGGTTGTTCGGGTCCTGGCATACGCGCAGGGCCTTGCGGGCATCGCCCTCCTGGGCCGACGCAGCCAGCGACAACGCCGCAGCGCCTGCCAGACCCACCAGGAAACGCAGCGTTGCAGCGAACCGGTGCGGGATCATCATCACTTGGCCTCTTCCACCTTCGAGCGGGTGATCGCCCCATCGGAGCGTCCCTTGAGGTAGGCATAGAGGTGGTCGATGTTGTCCATCACCGCCTGGCTGGCGCCGAAGCTCTGCATGCCCTTGTCGAGCCGGCCATCGCGCACCGTCTTGACGAATTCATCCTTGGTCAGCACCTTCAGGCTGTTGACCAGCGAGGGGCCGACCATGCCCTCCTGGTTGGCGCCGTGGCAGCGGTCGCAGGCGGCCTGGCGCCAGGTGCGAAAGCCCTTCATCGTGTTGGCATCCACCTTGTAGCCGTCCACCACCGTGTACAGCGGGGTATCGACCTTGTTCTGCGCCAGGGCGCCCGTGGCCAGCGTGGCCATGGCCACGGTCACGGTCACGGTCATCGACAGGGTCAGGGTGGCGGATCTCATGTCTGCGGGTCTTTCTCGAATTCGGGAGGGGGAAGGATCGCGGACCGGGGCGATCAGGGAGATCGGGTGGATCCCTGAGCCCCGGCCGACTGTGCCGATCAGTTCGGCAGCGCGAACACGGTCAACGAGCCACCCAGCTCGGTGTACTGGCTCAGCTCCTTGTAGCCGCCCACCGCGCCCAGGCCGTCCTGGTCCTTCTCAAGTCCGGCGGCCATGCCGATGCCGGCCCAGCCACCGATGCCCGAGAACACGCCCAGGTACTGCTTGCCCTTGTGCTCATAGGTGAACACGTTGCCGATGATCCCGGAGGGCGTCTTGAACTTGAACAACTCCTTCTTGATGTCGTTCTTGTCCACGCACTTCAGGTAGCCCTCCAGCGTGCCGTAGCAGCTCAGGCCGCCCGCGGTGTTGAGCGAGCCGCTCCACACCGAGAACTTCTCGGCCTTGGACTGCACGATCTTGCCAGCGCTGGCATCCCAGGTGATGTAGTTGCCCATGCCGCCATGGCTGTTCGGCGCGGGGAACATCGACAGGGTGGCGCCCACGTAGGGCTGGCCGGCGGTGTACTCGACCTTGAACGGCTCGTAGTCCATGCAGACGTGGTTGGTCGGCACGTAGAAGAGCTTGGTCTCGGGGTCGAACGACGCCGGCTGCTGGTCCTTGGAGCCCAGCGCGGCCGGGCAGATGCCCTTGGTGTTGACGTCCGGACCGTTCTGCGCGGTCGAGTACTGCTTGACCACCTGCGGGCGACCGGTCTTCATGTCCACGTGCGTGGCCCAGTTCACCTTCGGGTCGTACTTCTCGGCCACCAGCAGGGCACCGTTGGTGCGGTCCATGGTGTACGCGAAGCCGTTGCGGTCAAAGTGCACCAGCGCCTTGGTCGGCTTGCCCTTGACGTTGATGTCGGCCAGGATCATCTCGTTGATGCCGTCGAAGTCCCACTCGTCGTAGGGCGTCATCTGGTAGACCCAGTTGACCTTGCCCGAGTCGACGTCACGCGACCAGATCGACATCGTCCACTTGTTGTCGCCGGGGCGCTGGGCCGGGTTCCAGGTGGAGGGGTTGCCGGTGCCGTAGAACACCGCATTCAGGCCCTTGTCATAGCTGTACCAGCCCCAGGTGGTGCCGCCGCCGATCTTCCACTGGTCGCCCTGCCAGGTCTTGAGCGAGCTGTCACGGCCCACCGG
>Ga0073899_10001988_pt1 | contig 18555 bp, 15 predicted proteins | sample KloWWTmetaKNB5Ph_FD_88975 | JGI IMG/M metagenome (GOLD analysis project Ga0073899, IMG submission 88975) | Active sludge microbial communities from Klosterneuburg, Austria, studying microevolution and ecology of nitrifiers - Klosterneuburg... | ecosystem: Engineered > WWTP > Aerobic digester >... | reverse complement strand
CGCCCTTCGACAGGCTCAGGGCGAACGGGGGTTGTGGGGCAGCGCCCTTCGACAGGCTCAGGGCGAACGGGGGTTGTGGGGCAGCGCCCTTGGACAGGCTCAGGGCGAACGGGGGTTGTGGGGCAGCGCCCTTGGACAGGCTCAGGGCGAACGGCCTCTCTCTGCTGGACGCAACCGCCCTTCGACGAACTCAGGGCGAACGGAGACGGGCGAGTCATCAGATGATGTCCGCGAAGGTGCGTTCGGTGCGGCGGAAATGCACGAGGCCGGTGATCAGCAGCAGCACGACGATCGCCAGCGACAGCAGCATCGGTCCCATCGCCGGTGGCGCCTTGCCGAGCAGGGCCCAGCGGAATCCTTCAACCACGCCGACGATCGGGTTCAGGCTGTAGATCCAGCGCCAGTGCTCGGGTACCAGGGTGGTCGAATACGCGATCGGCGACGCGTACATCCAGATCTGGGTCATGAACGGCACCAGCAGGCCGATGTCGCGGTACTTCACGTTCAGCGCGGTTAGCCACAGGCCGATCGCGAACGCGGTCAGCATGGTCATGGCGATGAACACCGGCAGCAGCAGGATCGCGACGCCAGGCACGATGCGATACCAGGCGAGCACGACAGCGAGGATGCCGAACGCGATCGCGAAATCGATCAGGCCGGAGACGGTCTTGCTGATCGGGATGATCAGGCGCGGGAAGTAGACCTTGGTCACCAGGTTCGAAGCACCGACGATGCTGTCGCTGGTGCCGCTCAACGCCCGCGCGAAATACAGCCAGGGCAGCAAGGCGCACAGCGTGAACACCGAGTACGGATAACCTTCCGATGGCAGCTTGGCGAAGCGGCCGAAGACGATGCTGAAGATCGTCATCAGCACGATCGGTTGCACCACCGCCCAGGCGATGCCGATCGCGCTTTGCTTGTAGCGCACGCTGATGTCGCGGCGGATCAGCAGCGTGAGCAGGTCGCGATAGGCCCAGATCTCGCGCAGGTCGGCGCGCAGCGAGCGCACGTCGCTGCCGATCTCGGTGACATGCGCGTGGCCGAAGACATGGTCGTGCAGCGCGTCGTCGCGCGTGTTCATGCCGACGCCGCCTCTGCGAGGATGCGGTCACGGCATTGCAGCCAGCGCCAGGTCGACGCCACGATGGTTTCGAGATCGGGATGGCGCGGCACCCAGCCGAGCTCGTTGCGGATCTTGCTGGCGTCGGCGACCAGCATGGCGGGATCTCCGGCGCGGCGGGGTCCGACCGTGCACGGAACCGCTCTTCCGCTGAGCCGCTCGGCGGCCGCAATCACCTCGCGCACCGAGTAGCCGAGGCCATTGCCCAGGTTGTAGGCGCGAAGGCCGGGCGCGGCGCTCTGCATGGCATCGAGCGCCAGCAGATGCGCGTGTGCCAGGTCGCTGACGTGGATGTAGTCGCGCACGCCGGTGCCATCCGGGGTGTCGTAGTCGTCGCCGAAGATCGCGAGACTTCGCAACCCGAGCGCGGCTTCGAGCGCCAGCGGAATGAGGTGCGTCTGCGGATCGTGCGCCTCGCCGATGCCGGCTTCGGGTTCGGCACCGGCGGCGTTGAAGTAGCGCAGCGCGGTGGCCCGCAGCCCATGGGCATGGGCGAAGTCGGCGAGCATCTGTTCGACCATCAGCTTGGACTGGCCGTAGGGATTGATCGGTCGCTGCGGATGGGTCTCGTCCAGCCGCTGCTGCAGAGGGACGCCATAGGTCGCGCAGGTGCTGGAGAACACGAAGCGGTCGACGCCATGGTCGCGCATCGCCTCGAGCAGCGAGAGCGTGGCGGCCACGTTGTTGCGGTAGTACTTGCCCGGATCCAGCACCGACTCCCCCACCTGGGCGAACGCGGCGAAATGCATCACTGCGTCCGGCCGCCACTGCGCGAAGGCGGCATCGAGCGCTGTGCGGTCTGCGGTATCGGCGACGATCAGCGGACCCCAGCGCACCGCCCAGCGATGGCCCTGCGAGAGATTGTCGAACACCACCGGCGTATGCCCGGCCTCCGCCAGCATCTTGCACGCGTGACTGCCGATGTAGCCGGCGCCACCGGTGACCAGCACCACGCTCATGCACCGACTCCGTAGTAGCCGCGATACCAGTCGACAAATCGCGGTATGCCCTGCTCGACGGTGATCTGTGGTTCGTAGCCGGTGGCGAGTGCGAGGTCGTGGCAGTCGGCTTCGGTGTCGGGCACGTCGCCGGCCTGCAGCGGCAGCAGCTCGAGGGTGGCCTTGCGGCCAAGGCACTGTTCGAGCACTTCGATGTAACGCAGCAACTGCACCGTGCTCGTGCTGCCGATGTTGAACAGGCGATAGGGCGCGCTGCTGGTGGCCGGGTCGGGCGTGGCCGCGTTCCACTGCGGGTTCGGCTGCGGTGGCCGATCGAGGCTGCGCACGATGCCTTCGACGATGTCGTCGACATAGGTGAAGCTGCGCTTGTGGTGGCCGTGGTTGAACACCTTCAGCGGTTCACCGGCGAGGATGGCCTTGGTGAACAGGAACAGCGCCATGTCCGGTCGGCCCCAGGGCCCGTAGACAGTGAAGAAGCGCAGGCCGGTGCAGGGCAGGCCGAACAAGTGCGCATAACTGTGCGCCATCATCTCGTTCGACTTCTTGGTCGCCGCGTACAGCGTGAGCGGATGCGCGGTGGCCTGGTGTTCGGAAAACGGCATCGTGGTGTTGCCGCCATAGACCGAACTGGTTGAGGCATAGACCAGATGCTTGACGCCATGATGGCGGCAGCCTTCAAGCACGTGCAGGAAGCCGGTGATGTTGCTGGACACGTAGATGTGCGGATTGGTCGCCGCGTAACGCACCCCGGCCTGGGCCGCCAGATGCACGACTGCTGGCGGCTTGTGAATCGCGAACACGGCATCGATCGCGTCGCGGTCGGCGAGGTCGGCGCTGACGTGCCGATAGCTCGCGTGCATCTGCAGCCGCGTCAGTCGCGCCTGCTTCAGCGTGACGTCGTAGTAGTCACTCAGGTTGTCGAGGCCGAGCACACGCTCGCCGCGCGCGAGCAGACGTTCGGCAACGTGATAACCGATGAAGCCGGCGGTGCCGGTGACGAGGATGGGGTTCATTCAGGCGCGGCGTACATGGCTGCGTTCGACCTCTTCGCGGAGTTCGGCGATTTCGCGTTCGAGCTGCACGTATTCGTCCTGCTTGCGGCGCAGGAAGGTGCTGGTCGCGTTGATCTTGGCGCGCAGGCCGCTCGGGGTGAGCACGTAGGCATAGGCCAGCTTGTTGTTGCTGGTGCGGAAGTTGTTGACCTTGACCCAGCCCTTGTCGATCAGTGCACGCAGGCAGTAGTTGGTCTTGCCGAGCGACAGGCCCAGGCGTTGTGCGATCTCGCGCTGCGACAGCTCCGGATGTTCGGTGAGCTGGCGCAGCAGGCGTAGTCGGAGTTCGTCGTTCATCGGGTGTCGGGGACGCTACCGCCCCGCGATGCAGGCCATTCCGCAGGGCCGTTGTCTGGTTGTCGCACGTCGTCGCAGCACGCAACGACGTGGTCGCGGCCGCGGCCGCTCCTACAACTGCAGAGCCAATTGCGTGCGCGGCACCACGATCTCGCGGCTGCAGCCGAGCAGTTCCAGCAACAGGCGCACGCGATCACCGGATTCGCGACAACGGAAGATGCCTTCGAGTCCGCTCAAGGCGCCTTCGGTGATGCGCACGCGTTCGCCGGCGACCAGTTCGGGTGCTTCCAGGCGCACGTAGCCATCGTCACCGTCGATGCGGCTCTGGATGCGCGCCACGACGGCATCGGGCACACGTGTGGGTTCGCCGCCGAAACGCACCAGGCCGACCGCGCCGCGCGTCGAACGCACGGCTGCAAGGGAGGTGGTGTCGGGATCGGCACGCAGGAACAGGTAGCGCGGAAACAGCGACTCGACCCGCGCTTCCAGGCCGCGCGCATTGCGCAACATGCGGCGCACGCGCGGGAACAGGCATTCGTAACCCTGGCGCGCAAGATGTTCCTGCGCAACCGCTTCCGCACGTGGTTTGGTCAGCACCGCGAACCAGGACTGCACGCCATTCCCGCCTTGCGTTCAAGCATTGAACGCAACCATAGGCGATGGGCGCTAGGTTCGCAAGCCGCGCACGAACCGACGACGCGAGGCGGACGTAGGGTGTGCGCCGCATCGCGGCGCGCACCGTCGCGGATTCACGCGGTCATCCTGCGGCGCGCACCGTCGCATTCCCGCCCGCATCGCCGCGGTTGGATTGGTGCGATTGCGGGATGGTGGGACAGCGGTGATGCGTGACCTTGGGATGGTGCGCCTCGCGTTGCTCGGCACACCCTACGCGCATCATGCCTGTCGGCGGGTTGATTCAAAGGCGCGCGTCGACGGCGTCTTTCGGGAACAGGCTCTTGATGTCGTAGATCACGGCGCGGCCGTTGGCGAGGCGATGCAGGCCGTCGACGCCGAGGTCGCGGAAGGCGTCGTGGGCGACCGCGACGACGATGGCGTCGTAACTGCCCGGCGCGGGCAGTGCGGCGAGCACGTCGAGCCCGTATTCGCGTTTCGCTTCGGCGACATCGGCCCAGGGATCGTGCACGTCGACGCGGGCGCCGAAACTCTCGAGCTCGCGCACCAGCTCGACCACGCGCGTGTTGCGCAGGTCCGGGCAGTTTTCCTTGAAGGTCAGGCCGAGCACCAGCACGCGCGCGTTGGCGACGGCGTGGCCCTTGCGCACCATCAGCTTTACCACTTCGGCAGCGACGTGCTGACCCATGGCGTCATTGATGCGACGGCAGGCGAGCAGGATGTCCGGGTAATAACCGGCCGACTGCGCCTTCTGGATCAGGTAATACGGATCGACACCGATGCAGTGGCCGCCGACCAGGCCGGGCCGGAACGGCAGGAAGTTCCACTTGCTGCCGGCGGCTTCGAGCACTTCGCTGGTATCGATGCCGAGGCGATGGAAGATCAGCGCGAATTCGTTGATCAGCGCGATGTTGGCGTCGCGCTGGGTGTTCTCGATCACCTTCGCGGCCTCGGCGACCTGGATGCTCGGCGCGCGGTGCGTGCCGGCGGTGATGATGCGCCGGTACAAGGCATCGACGACCTCGGCCGCGGCCGGGGTCGAGCCCGAGGTCACTTTCGGGATCGTGGCCAGGGTGCGCTGGCGGTCACCCGGATTGATGCGCTCGGGACTGTAGCCGACCGTGAAGTCGACATTGAATTTCAGGCCCGATGCGCGCTCCAGCTCGGGCACGCAGATTTCTTCGGTGGCACCCGGGTACACCGTCGATTCGTAGATCACCAGGTCGCCGCGCTTCAGCACCGCACCGATCATCTGGCTGGCACGGATCAGCGGCGTGAAGTCGGGGCGCTTGTGTTCGTCGATCGGTGTCGGCACGGTGACGATGAAGACGTCGCGATCCGCGAGCCGGCTGCGCTCTGCGCTGAACTGCAAGTGCTGGGCGCTGGCGATCTGCGCTGGCTCGAGTTCACCGGTGCGATCGTGGCCGCGCTGCAGTTCGTCGATGCGCTGGCGATCGATGTCGAAACCCAGCGTGTCGAAGTGCTTGCCGAACTCGGCCGCGAGCGGCAGGCCGACGTAGCCAAGTCCGATGATGGCGATGCGATGCTCTGCTGCTGGCGACATGCGTGGGTCCGTGGATCGCACGATCTTGCCAGAAACCGCCTCAGCGTCCACCGTCGGAGGCAGCCAGGGCATCCGGTTCGGTGCGGCCATGGCCGCGTCGCGCCGCAAAGGTGATGGCGAGCAGGAGCGCGGTGACCGTCGCGATCGCAGTGGTGCGCAACGGATAGTCGACCAGCGAATGCAGCAGCACCAGCCAAACGCTGAACGCCGCCGCGCGTCGCCAGGGTGCATATTCTCCCTGCGAACGCCAGGCCGCCACGGTGGCACGCATCAACAACAGCAGTGCCGCGAACAGCAACAACAGCGTCGGCACGCCGCCTTCGAGCAGCCACTCCGCCCAGTCGTTGTGTGCGCGGTTCACGAAGAACTCGTTGCGCTGCTCTGCTGGCTCGAACTGGACGTAAGCCAGGGTGAAGGTGCCGGCACCGGCGCCTGCCGGCGCCAGCGTGCGCGCGGTCCGCAAGGTGTTCGCGGCGATCTGCCAGCGCATGTCCGCGAACGGGTCCTGCCGAGCCCGGTCGAGCAGTCCGACCAGGCCGTACTGGATGCCGAACACCAGTCCGAGCAGTCCGGCCAGTGCCAGCCAACGGCGCGCGCCCGGTGCCCGGGCACGCGATGGTGACTCTTGCCGAGTGCGCCAGGCCAGGGCCGCGGACAGAACGACGGCGATGCCGGCAAGAATCAGCCCGGCTCGGGAGCGGCTGACCGCGATGCCGACCAGAAGCAGGACCAGGATGGTGATCGCGACGCCGAGGCGGGCGTTGTAGGCGAGTACGGCCATCTGCTGCGGCCGCGGTCGCGTCGCGCTGATGATCCACGCGGTAGCCAGCGGCAGCGCCAGCGCCAGCAGGCTGGCGAAGTGATTGCGGTTCGCGAACGGACCCACCGCCTCAAGGGTGTTGGTGTAGGCATGCCAGCGCAGCGGACTGTGCTGGCCACCGGAGAGTTGGGCGAAGCCGATCAGGACGGCGAGCACGCTGATCAGCAACATTGCCTGGGCCACGCGCACGCGCGAACGGGTGTCGAGTCCAAGCACGGCGAGCGCCAACGCGAGCGGGGGCAGCCAGGCCAGGGCGGCGCGCAGCGTGGCGATGGCATCGACACTGATCGGTCGCCAGCCGATGGCGACGCCGGCGCTGGCGAGATCCGCAGCGATCGCCGCGCGCTGCGGCAGGCGCAACCACAGTGCCGGTGGCAGCGGCAGCAATTGCAGCGCGACCCAACCAATCATCAGCAGCGACCAGGCCAGAGCCAGTCGCGTGCCCTGGTCGAAGGCCGCTGGGTGCAGACGCACCAGCGCCAGCCACAGCAGCGGCAGCGACAGCAGTTGCAGGAGAGGGTCGGCCGCCAGGCCCTGGCGCGTGCCGCCACCGAGCAGGACGGCGAGGGCGAGCAGGAGACAGGCGGCGGCCAGACTCCCGCGTTGTCCACGCAGTGGCGTCAGCATGCGGGCCCCAAAACGATGCGGGCCGCTTCTCGCGGCCCGCAATCCTGGTCAGGGACTGACTGGTAGATCCTCGTCATCATCGTCCTCGAACAGGCGCGGCAACAGGAGCACCGACGGTCCGAGGATGCGCGCCAAGTTGTAGTTCGTTGGCGGCCCCACCTGCTGGGCGGCGATGATCGCGCAGGAACAGGGCGAGCGATCGGGAATGCGGTATTCGGAGGACGCAGCCACCTCGGTGCGGCAGCCATCACGAAACTCGATGACGGCACGGGCTTCGGCCAAGGCACGCACGATGTCGCCGGCGACGATCTGCTGACCGGCGGCTGCCTCGCCGAGGGTTTCGCCGCGCACGAGCTGGAGTGCGCCGCTCGCCTCCGCGATCCGACCAATCGGGCCCTGGTCGTCGGAAAAATCGCCGCACTCGCAGGGCAGCAGTTCGGGGATGGTGATGACGGTGCCGGCCTTGACCGCGATCTCGCAGCCCTCGAAATACTTGACTTTGGCGGACGAGTCTTCCATCGCCATGACGCGGTCGTTCTTCTTCAGCGCGGTGCCGGTCGAGGCAGCGACAAAGCGCTCGCCCTGATTGACCAGTACCGTGCCTACCGTCTGCGCAAGGGTCGCATCCACGGTCGCGGTCGCAACCGGATCCGCAGCCAGGCAGCTGCCGGCAATGAGGGCGGCACCGAGTGCTGCGATACGCCGTGTCATCAACATTGCGACCTCCTGGTCATGCGCTGCGGGCTGCAGCCAACGGGCTACGCGCACGATCGTCGCACGGGCCAAGGAGGATGGTCAATTGCGTCGACGGATGCGCAGGGCATCGAACCACACGCGACCGCCGATCAGCTGCTCGGGTCGGATGCGTGCATCCAGGTGCAGTTGCAGGGTTTGGCCGGCGCAGGCTCGGGTCGGGACGGTGAACGCAACCTGGAAGTCGCGCCACTCGCTGCTGCCGCGAAACGCCTCGCTGCTCGCCATCAGGTCCGGGCCGCACAGCAGCCGCCAGCGCAGGCCACGTTCGTTGCGCAAGTCCTCGCTGCGCACGCGGCCCCCAAGCACATAGTCGCCGCTCGGCAGTGCCAGGCGCTGCTGCACATGCGCGAAGGGCACGCGGCGGTCGAAAAACTCAATCAGCAAGGCTTGCTCGCCCTCCATGCCGCGGGTCTGCGCGCGCGAGATCGCGGCTCCGGGCACGGCACGGAACTGCCAGTCGAACACGCCGCCGCTGCTGGCGTCGAACTCGAAGCCGCCGTCGTAGACATTGCCGATGCTGGCTCGGCGTTCGGCGGGCAATGCGTCGATCCACAGAAAGTAGGCCTCGTCGATGCGGCCTTCCTGCAACAGGCGCTCGATCCAGTAGCCGCGCTCGTCTTCGTGCAACGGCGCGTTCGCCTTGCGCAGGGGTTCGAACACCTCCCCGAGCAAGGGAGCAAGACCCGGTTGCGCACTGAACCAGCGCAGGAAATTCGAGCGCCACGGCCGTTCGGACTGTCCCAGAAAGGCAATGAGCTCGGCGCGTGAGCTCGGTGTCATCAGCAGCGCGCCCAGACCGGGAAACAGGTGGTGGGCGCGTCGCGGCGAGAGGCGCATCAGGTGATCGAGGTGGAACAGGGCGCGAGCGCTGTGCCCGGACCGTGCATGATGGTCGGCCAGCCAGAGATGGCTGGCACGATCGCGTGGTGCGCGGCGCGCGGCGATCTCGTGCAGCTCGATAGCGCGCGCATTGGTGCCGGCACCTGCGTCCATTTCGGCCAGATGCCGATACGCCTCGCCCGCCAGCGGATGCGCGGCAATCCGGGCGCGGATGGCATCGGCGTCGGCATTCGCTCCCGCCTCGGCATCGCCGCGGGCGCTGTACGCGATCAGTGCCGCCAACGCCGACACCAGTGCAAATGCGAGCAGCGCGCGTGCTGTGCCGCCCATCAGCTGCCCCCATCGTCGCGCGAGACCAGGCGCAACAGCCGCGACTGGCCGGCGTCGTGGATCAGCTCGAACGCGATCCGACCGGAAACGGTGTGGCGACGATTGCGGCCATTGCGCTGGTAGCTCGCCTCGAAGCGCGCTTCACCGGCAACGCGGTCACCGACGTTGCGCCAGCGCAGGTCGTGCAGGCGGATTTCGCGGTTGTTGGTGCTGCCGAACAGGCGCGAATATTCGCCGGCGATCAAGGCGACGCTGCGCGGATCGTTGTGCACTTCGCGTGCGAACAGCGCCAGCACGCCATCGAGATCTCCCCGTGCATAACTGGTGGCATAACGGTCGAGCAGGGCCTGGGTGTCGTCGCGGCCCGGGGCGGAATCGGCGACAGACACCTCCGCGTCAATGGTTGTCGTAGCCAGCACCGGCGGATTCGGAGGCACCGGTTCAGCAGCGGCTACGGGCATCGCGGTCGGCTCGTGGGTGCTGGCCGCCACCACGCCGGGTTGCGCGATCGACGCGGCAGGAGCAGGGACAGTCGAAGGTGGCGCGCGCCGGTTCGCTGCGATCTGCGGTGAACGCCTGGTCTGCGCCGCGGTGGACTCGTGGCGTTTCGTTGTCGGGAGGCTGCTGATGGTCGCTGGACTTGGTCGCACTGCGGCCGGCGGCAGCGCAGGTGCGGGTGGGGAAAAATGCTCGGGTACGACGATGGCCATCGGCTCGGGTTTCTCGGTCGCAGGCTCGATGACGATTGTTGCTGCCGGCTGCGAAACGCTGGGCGCTTCGGCGACTGCCGGTGCATCGAAGATCGCTGCGACCGGTTCGGATCGATCACCCGGGGTCGGATCGGAAGTGGAGCCGAGCCCGCCGCGATAACCCAGCCAGAAGGTCGCGGCGAGCGCCAGGACGCCGCTGGTCACGATTCCAGAGACGCGCAGATAGGAAGCACGAGGTGGTGGAGCGTAGCTGTTGACCGGAGCACGCATCGCCGGTGCCGCCCGGACCGGCTTCGGAGGATGTGCCTGCCATGCATCGCTCGCGTCCATTCTTGCGACGGCATGGCCCGGTGCCAGCGACGCGCGTTCGAGCAGTGCGGCGCGCTCGTCGTCGTCGCGCAGTTGTCGCCAGGCCTTGTTGACACGATCTGCGTAGGCGGTGGCCCAGTCATCGCTGCGGTCGGGATGGACCAGGCGCACGAGCAGCTGATGGTGTTCGCGGATCTGTTCCCGCCCGGCACCGGGGGCAACGCCCAGCACGCGCCACGGGTCCGCTTCGCACTCGCGGCACAGCAGCAGTTGTTCGACGAAGAAACGAGCGGCCTCGACCAGGACCTGCGCCGGCTGCGCGGTGGCGCTCACCGCTTGGGCGACCGTCTCGGCGTGGGCGAGTGCGAGTCGGAGCAGGCTGCTGATGCCCGTCGGCAGTGGCCGTTGCCGCACCTCGCCGATCCGCTGTGGCGCCGCATGCAGCGCCAGGGCGAGATCGAGCGCGTCCCAGGTCATGGGTCAGGCGCTCTTGCTTCGCCCGGGCAGGCGCGCACGCGCGGGCGCACCGTAGCCGTAGTACTGGTAGCTGTCGTAACCATAGCCGCCATAACCATAGCCGTAACCGACGCTGCGCGAGTCGAACTTGGTCAGTACCGCGCCGAGCAGACGCGCGCGCGCGCTGAGCAGGCGCTTGATCGCGGCCTGGCCAGCACCAATGCGTGCGCGGCCAGACTCCACGACCAGCAAGGTGCCCTTGGCCAGATTGCTCAGGATCGGCGCGTCGGCCAGGCCCAGCACCGGTGGTGCGTCGATCACGATCTGGTCGAAGCGTTCGGTCGCCTGGGTCAACAGGCTGATCATGCGCGGTCCAGCCAACAACTCGGCCGGATTGGGCGGCAGTGGTCCACTGAGCAACACCGACAGCCCGGCCTGCTCGATGCGATGGATGCACTGGCCGGGCTTGGCCGCGCCCGACAGGCAGTTGCTCAGGCCCATCGAATTGTCGAGGTTGAAGGCCCGGTGCAAGGAGGGGTTGCGCAGGTCGGCATCGATCAGCAGCACGCGTTTGCCAAGCAGCGCGAAATTGCGCGCCAGCGCCTTGGCCGTGGTGGTCTTGCCTTCGCCCGGCACCGTGCTGGTGACGACCAGGGTGGCCGGCACGCCGCTCTCGGTGGAGAATTGCAGCGCCGTGCGCACCGATCGATACGCCTCGGCGAAGCCCGACCGCATGTCCAGCAGGGCCTTGGCCGGCGTCTCGTCCTTGCCGAGTTTCGGGATCACGCCGAGATGCACCAGGTGCAGTCGCTTCTCGATGTCCTCCGGTGTCTTGATGGTGTCGTCCAGGTATTCGAGACCGAGCGCCAGCAACACGCCGAGCATCAGGCCGAACATCAGCGCCTTGGTCAGGTTCTGGCGCAGGCTGGGCATGAATGGCCCGCCCGGGACCATGGCGGCGTCGATGACCTGGACGTTGTTGGTGCTGACACCGCCGGCTACGCCGATCTCCTTGTAACGCTGCAGCAGCCCATCGTAGAGCTCGCGATTGGTCGCAACCTCGCGCTCGAGCAGCTTGTAGTCGATCGAGCGATTCTGAAGGTCTAGCGTTTCTTCTTTTAGCCTTTCAAGTTGCTCGCGCAGCATGTTCTCGGTGTCGAGTGCTGCATCGAAGTCGGCCTTGAACACCGCCTTGATGCTCGTCACCTCGACGGCCAGCTGCTTTTCGACCTCCGCGATCTGCGCCTGCAACTGCTTCATCTCCGGAAACTGGGGCTTGTACAGGCGCAATTTTTCCTGGTACTGCGAGCGAAGACTGCCCAGTTGCTGCTTCAGGGTATTCAACACATCGTTCTCGTCGGCAGAAGTAGCGCGCACCTGTCCGCCGGCGCTGGCCTGGCGCCAACGTGCCTCGGCGCGGATACGTTCGCTCTGCGCCAATGACAGTGCCGAGACCAGGGCGGAGACGTCCTGCAAGATCAGCGGCTGGCGATCATCGATCGACAGGATCTGTTCCTTCTGCGCGAAGGCCACCAGTTCTCGCTCGGAGTCTTCAAGCTTCTGCTTGATCTGGGCCAACCGGTCCTCGAGGTAGCCCTTGGCATAGCCAGAGGCACCGAAACGGCGCTCCAGGTTGGAGGCGATGAACGCCTCCGCGACCGCGTTCACCACCTGGGCGGCAAAGGCCGGATCGGGGTGGTCGAAATGCAGGCGCACCAGTCGCGACGACTTGTCCGGGTCCACGGTCAGGCCGCCCTGCACGACGCCGCCGAACTTGCGGTGGTCGATGCCGGCGTCCTGCGGTTTCGCGGCGGGCTTCGGTGGCTTGCCGCCAAACAGCGAGCCGACCATGGTCGACCACGGGGAAGGCTGCACCGAGTTCACGGCCGGATGCGCGCCCAACTGCAACTCGGCGGCAACGCGTTCCGCCAGGCTTCGGCTGCGCAGCAGTTGATACTGGGTCTCGTAGAACTGTGCATCGCCGCGGTATTCCGCAGGCGTCACGCCCTCGACGTTGACCACATTGAGCGTGTCGCTCTCGATCTGCAAGGTAGACGTCGCGCGATACATCGGCACCGTCAGCATGGTGTTGACCCAGCCATACACGCCGGCGATCAGCACGGCCGCGATGATGACCCACTTGCGCTTGAGCAGGATCCGCCAGTAGTCGCGCAGGTTGACTTCATCGTCGGGTGCGGCCTGGGCCTGGCGCAATTCGGCCAGCAGGTTGCCGGGCCCGACGGAACTCACTGCCTGCAGCGCGCCGCCGGGTGCGACGACGGGCAGTTGCTTGCGACCGTTGCCGGGTCCGTGGTTGTTGTCAGTCATTGCGGCATGCGTCCATGATCACAGTGCCCTGAATCCGATGACGTTGCGCAAGCCTTCGACCAACGAATGGTAGGCACTGCGCGCTCCCGAGCGTTCGACCACGATGATGTCGTCGCCATAGAGGCGCGGGTCTTCCACCTCGCCCGCGCGGATCTTGCGGATGTTGAACAGCGCGGCCATCTTCTGACCCTTGATGGTTCGAAACACGATGATCGCGCGATCGTCGGCCAGGTTGGTGAAGCCGCGCGCGATGGCCACGGCCTGCAGCAGCGTCGTCGGACCGGTGATCGGGAAGATGCCGGGGCTGTTGACGGCGCCCTCGATGGTGATCCGCTGGCTCGCGAATTCCTTCACGAACACGCTGACCTGCGGGTTCTGCAGGTACTGCTCGGACAGTCGGGAGGCGATCTCCGCCTCGAGTTCGCTGACGGTCTTGCCGCCGGCGGCGACCGCACCGATCAGCGGCAGCGAGATGAAGCCGGTGGCATTGATGCGCACGGTGCGATTCAGGTCGGCGACCTGGAACACCGAAATTTCGAGCAGGTCGAGTGCGCCGACGCGGTAATCCGACACGCCGGTGTAGGCGCCCGAGGCCGAGGTCGTGTCGGGCGGCGGCAGTGTCTCCGTCGACGTGACCGCCTTGGCCGTACCGCTGCGGATCGCGCCGCCGCTGGAGGCGCAACCGCTCAGCAACAGCAACCCGCACAGTGCCAGGCAGGACAAGAGCGCCTTCAGCCTCATCGATCAGCTTCTCCTTGAACCGCGCACGACGGCGCGGACAGCGATGCGACCGCGGTCACGCCGCAACATTGTGTTGCTACGCAAGCATTATGCCCGCCCGAGCAGGCGATGCCAAAGGCCGCCCGACTGCGTCCTCGCTGCGTCGGTCGCTTGCGGCACCGGCGGCAGCTGGCTGGGTGCGATGTTGTCGAGGATGCCGCGTGGGCGCGTTTGCACCAGATGCACGGCTTCGCTGTCTCCGACGCGCTTCGCCGCGGCATCGCGTGCTTCCGCGAGCAGCGGCGGTCGCCTGTCGATGTGGTGGGCGTCGGTGGCGATGATGTGCACGAGGCCTTCGTCGAGCATGCGTTCGGCCCAGTAGCGTGGACGCTTTCCGAAATATCCGCAGAGCGCGCCGGCGGTGATCTGCATCCAGGCGCCGCCCTGTGCCATGCGCTGGAACACTTCGTAGTGGCCGTCGATCCAGGTCAGTCGTTCCGGATGCGTGACCACCGGGACGTAGCCGGCGGCGAGGGTGCTGAACGCCAGTTCCTCGAGCCGGGGCGGCGCGACGTGATGCGGTGGCTCGAAAAGAAAGTAGCGAGAGCCGGCCAGCGTCGGTATGCGCCCTTGCCTCAGGCCTTCGAGCAGGTCGGGCACCACATGAACGTCGGCGCCCGCCACCAGCCGGAGCGCGATGTCGTGGCGATCGAGCGTGAACTGCATCGCCGCGATCGCTCGTGCGATGCCGTCGGCATGGTTCTCGTACAGGCCGGGATAGATGTGGGGCGTGCAGGCGGTGACGGTGATGCCATCAGCGACGGCAGCACGCGCCATGGCCAGCGCGATCTCCAGAGTGGGCGCACCGTCGTCGATGCCCGGCAGCATGTGGCAGTGCAGGTCAATCACGGTCTTCGTATAACACGCTGGCATGCATGCATGGATGAGGATGGAGACCCGCGCAAGGTTCGGCGGCGGGCTCGCGGCGCGATTGTCGGCACGCTGGGGTCGATGATACAAAGTGTCAGCGTCACGCCGAGTGCGCGATGGTGGGCGACATGGCATTCGAAGGCTTCAACGACATCGTTTGGCTCAGCGCCGCGATTGCCTTCGTCGGCACGATCGCGATCATGCTGCTGTTGTTTCCGTTCTGCCATGTGCTCGGTCTGGTCGACCATCCGCAAGGGCGCAAGGATCATGACGCGGATACCGCGACCACCGGCGGCGTCGCGATGTTCCTTGCGATCACCGCAACGGCGCTGGGCACGCTGCAGCTCGGCGCGCCGTTGTGGTCGTTCCTCGGTGCCGGACTGCTGCTGATCGTCACCGGCTGGCTCGACGATCGCTACGACTTGCGCTGGTGGTGGCGCATCGCGATCCAGGTCGGCGCCGCGCTGATTCTGGTCTACGGGGGCGGTGTGCGCATTGAGCAGATCGGCCCGGTGTTCGGCGCCGGGGCGGAGTCGCTGGGGGCGCTGTCGCTGCCGTTGACGGTGCTCGCCACCGTGGGCCTGGTGAACGCGCTGAACATGATCGATGGCGTCGATGGCCTGGCCGGAACCCTGGTGCTGGCGACGCTGCTGATGGTGCTGATGGCGGCGGGGTACTCCGGCAACGGCATGCTGGTGCAGCGCGTGCTGATGCCGATCGGCGCCTTGCTCGGATTCCTCGCGTTCAATTTCCGCTTTCCGGGGCGTGCACGCGCGGCGGCGTTCATGGGCAACTCGGGCAGCGCTCTGCTCGGACTGACCGTGGCCTGGAGCTGTTTTCGTCTGACCCAGAACGAAGGCCACCCGGTGAGCCCGGTGCTGGCCTTGTGGCTGGCGCCGGTGCCGGTGATCGACTGCCTGGTACTGATCGTGCGCCGGCTGATGGCCGGGCGCTCGCCGTTTTCGGCCGACCACAATCACATTCACCACATCATGCGTGACGCCGGTTTCGGGCCGGCATCGACCGCGATCGGATTGTCGGTGTTCACGCTGATTTGTGGGCTCGTGGTCGGCCAGTGCCTGCGCTGGAACATTGCCGAGCCGCTGTTGCTGTCCGCCTACGGTGTGCTGCTGCTGGTCTGGTTCGGCATCACCGCCAAGCGCGCCTGGGGCGTCGCGCTGTTTCGAACCGCACGCTTCTGGAGCCGCTCGCCATCGCGCTCGCTGGTTCAGGGCGACGGCGCGCCCGCGCGACACCACGGCTGAGCCGGTCTGCGAAGAAGCAAAAAAAACCCGCCATGCGGCGGGCAGAAGGGGGGAGGAGAAACGAGAACGGTGCAGCGTTGCGGGAATCAGGCGGCCAGACGGGAGAGCATGGCGTTGAGCTTGGCGCGACGGCCTTCCAGCAGCTCGAACTGGGTCGCGGCCGGGGTTTCCTGGTCGGGATGGATCAGTTCCAGCGCCATCTCGACCTTGCCGAGTTCGATCAGCAGGTCGTGATGCAGGGTGACGTCGTCGATGCCGAGTGTGGCGAGATGCATGTCCATGGTCCGATCTCCTGCTTCGAGTGCGATGGAGATCATGCAGAAAGCGTGCCAGCGGTCACATGGCCCCTGTGACCCGAACCAACCATGACCTTTGGGCCGGTTGTCTCGAAATGCAAACAAGCGCATGATCCAAACCAGCCCGCTTTTGCGTATGCAAGAGGGTGAGCTGCGGGGGCGGCGCGGGGATCGTCGAACCGAATACTCGAATATCGCCGTGGCGCGCCGCAGCGCGCTGCAGCAGTGTCACTGGCGCCCGGACTAAACGGTCACAAAGGATACCCCCTGTTCCTCAACGACCGCCGGGCGCCAGCCTTTTTCTGCCCGTCAGTGCAAAGAACGAACCAGACCGATCTGGCCTGGTTCGGGTAGACGCCCGAGCGTCCGCGGGCAACAGCAGCTTCCCGGAGCGGCGCATGGGCTGTCCCCTGTCAGCCAACCCGGCGCCTTTACGCGCCTGCCCGACCCGGTGCGTTCAAGGTGACGCAGGACTCGCGCCACGCGCCCCCGAAATGTGCGCCCCTTCACAATTGCTTGCAGCGAAAAGTGTGAACTGCCGCACGCTTCGTACGTGCTTGGAAGGCCTTGAAAGCGTGGCGAATTGTGCCGGCCGGCGGAACCGACACGGCACGGCAATCTGCGACCGAAAAGCTGACAAAATCGCGCGCCGCGGCGCGTCCTGCGCTGCCGGCGGCAGCACGCCAGAGCACTCGGACTATGAGCGATTTCCACAACTACGACGTGATCGTGATCGGGGGCGGCCATGCCGGCACCGAGGCCTGCCTCGCGGCCGCGCGCTTGGGCGCGCGCACGCTGCTGCTCAGCCACAACATCGAGACGCTCGGGCAAATGAGCTGCAACCCGGCCATCGGCGGCATCGGCAAGGGTCACCTGGTCAGGGAGATCGATGCACTCGGTGGTTTGATGGCGCGTGCCGCCGACCATGCCGGCATCCAGTGGCGCACCTTGAATGCGAGCAAGGGCCCGGCGGTGCGCGCGACGCGTTGCCAGGCTGACCGCGCACTCTATAAAGCGTATGTGCGCCGGGTGCTGGAAACGACGCCGAACCTGACCCTGTTCCAGCAGGCGGTGGATGATCTGATTCTCGAGGGCGACCGCGTCGCCGGCGTCGTCACCCAGATGGGCCTGCGTTTCCGCGCGCCGAGCGTGGTGCTGACTGCGGGCACCTTCCTCGCTGGCAAGATTCATATCGGTTTCGAGACCCACGCCGGCGGCCGCGCTGGCGATCCGCCCGCGACCACGCTGGCGTTGCGCCTGCGCGAACTGCCGCTGGGCGCCGATCGCCTGAAGACCGGCACGCCGCCGCGCATCGACGGCCGCAGCATCGACTACGCGCAACTCGAGGAACAACCCGGCCACACGCCGATGCCGGTGTTCAGTTTCCTTGGCGCGGTGTCCGACCATCCCGCCCAGGTCAGTTGCTGGATCACCCATACCAGCGAGCGCACCCACGACATCATCCGCGCCGGGCTCGACCGTTCGCCGCTGTACACCGGCAAGATCGAAGGCGTCGGCCCGCGCTACTGCCCGTCGATCGAGGACAAGGTGGTGCGTTTCGCGGACAAGACGTCGCACCAGATCTTCATCGAGCCGGAAGGACTGGCGACCACCGAGATCTATCCGAACGGCATCTCGACCTCGCTGCCCTTCGATGTGCAGCTGGCCCTGGTGCGCTCGATCAAGGGCCTCGAACACGCGCACATCACCCGCCCCGGGTATGCGATCGAATACGACTACTTCGATCCGCGCGGGCTCAAGCATTCACTCGAGACCAAGGCCATCGCCGGGCTGTTCTTCGCCGGCCAGATCAATGGCACCACCGGCTACGAAGAAGCCGGCGCGCAGGGCCTGATCGCCGGCCTCAATGCTGCCTTGCTGGTGCAGGGCCGCGATCCTTGGTGCCCGCGCCGCGACGAGGCCTATGTCGGTGTATTGATCGATGACTTGATCAGCAACGGCACCACCGAGCCCTATCGAATGTTCACCTCGCGCGCGGAATACCGCCTGCAGCTGCGTGAAGACAACGCCGATGCGCGCCTGACCGAACGCGGACGCGAACTCGGCTGCGTCGACGACACGCGCTGGGACGCCTATGCGCGCAAGCGTGATGCGGTTGCCGCCGAACACGCGCGCCTGGCGCGTGTCTTTGCAGCGCCCAACAACGCGCTCGGCGCCGAGATTGCGGCGACACTCGGCATCACCCTGACGCGCGAAGCGAGTGCACTTGAATTGCTGCGCCGTCCCGAACTCGATTACGCGAAGCTGATGCAGGTCGCCTCGCTGGGGCCGGGCGTCGACGACAGCGCCGTCGCCGAACAGGTCGAGGTCGGCATCAAGTACGCCGGCTACCTGGACCGCCAGCGCGACGAGATCGAACGCCAGCGCCGGCACGAGGCCCTGACGATTCCGCAAGACTTCGTCTACGCTGAAGTGCGCGGGCTGTCCGCCGAAGTCGGCCAGAAGCTTGCGCGCGTGAAACCTGAAACCATCGGCCAGGCGGCACGCATCAGCGGTGTCACCCCGGCCGCCATTTCCCTGTT
>Ga0073899_10001986_pt1 | contig 18557 bp, 16 predicted proteins | sample KloWWTmetaKNB5Ph_FD_88975 | JGI IMG/M metagenome (GOLD analysis project Ga0073899, IMG submission 88975) | Active sludge microbial communities from Klosterneuburg, Austria, studying microevolution and ecology of nitrifiers - Klosterneuburg... | ecosystem: Engineered > WWTP > Aerobic digester >... | reverse complement strand
TACTATTTTTTGCCAGAATAACCCAGAGGCAAAAAATAATGCAAAACAAATTGACAACGATGATTGCCGCCACCGCGGCGGGAATGCTGATTTTGAGCGCGTGCGGCGGCGCAGCGCCAGCCCTCACCAGCGTGGCGACCTCCGCTCCTGCGCCCGCGGCGCAACCGGCCCAACCGGCGCAGGGGCAACCCGCCCCCAACCAAATAGCCATCACCCCAGAAATACAGCTTTTGGCAGGCACGTTCAACCTCAAGGGCACAGAGCAGGCCATCACCAAAGAACAAGCCGCAAAACTAATTACGCTTTGGCAAAAAGTGAAGGATATTAACGCCCAAATGACCCCGGGGCGCGGCCAGGGCCAAGGGCAGGCTCAGCCCGGCACACCGCAACCGCGGGCAACGGTTGACCCCGCCCTAACGGCACAACTTGACGCCGCGGTGAAAGACATTCAGGCGGCAATGACCCCCGCGCAAATGCAGGCCATCGCCGGGATGAATATCACGCGCGATTCGATGAACACCATTCTGCAAGCGCAGGGCGTGCAAATGGGCGGCCCGCAAAATGGCGGCGCGGGAAACCCCAACGCCAACCCTCCGCCGCAAGGAACGCCCCCGGCGGGCGGCGGCCAGCGCGGCGGCTTTGGCGGCTTTGGCGGCTTCGGTCTGCCATCCCAATGGGTTGACGCCCTGATTCAGTATTTGGGCCAAATTTAGAACGGAAAAGGCAGAAGTTTGAATGCAGAAAATAGATCCAAGCTTCTGCCTTTTATTCTTTCGCCAGTTCTATAATTTGGCTAAGCATGTAGCGCGCTCAGCAGTCCAACTTCTTGATTTTCGCCCGATTCTCTAAACCCCGTTCTTATCCAAAACTCACGTTAAAATAATGGGCATTCATGCAAAACACTGCCCATCAAAGCGCCCCATCGCTCACCCGCTTTGCGTGGCTGTCCATCGCCGCATCCATCGCCACCATTGCGCTCAAAACCATCGCGTATTTCCTCACCGGCTCGGTGGGATTGCTCTCCGATGCGCTTGAATCTGGGGTAAACCTCGCGGCAGCTATCATGGCGCTGATTGCGCTGGGCGTAGCAGAGCGCCCGCCGGATGAAGAACATCTTTACGGCCACACCAAAGCCGAGTATTTCTCCAGCGGCATCGAGGGCGCTCTCATCATCTTCGCCGCCATCACGATCATCGCCAGCGCCATCCCGCGCCTCATCCACCCCATGCCGCTGGAAGAAGTGGGGCTGGGGTTAATCATCTCATCCGCCGCATCACTCATCAACTTGTTCGTCTCGCGCGTGCTGGTGCGCGAGGGCAAAAAAAACAACTCCATTGCTCTGGAAGCCGACGGCAAGCACCTGTTCACCGATGTGATCACCTCCATCGGCGTGATCATTGGCATCGCGCTGGTGGTTCTCACCGGTTGGGAGCGGCTTGACCCAATCATCGCTCTGCTCGTGGCCGCCAACATCATTTGGTCTGGGGTGCAGTTGGTGCGCCGCTCTGCTCAGGGGCTGATGGATACCGCCCTGCCAAAGGAACAGCTCGCCCGCGTAAACGGCGCGCTGCAAAAATACACCGCCGATGGAATTCAGTTTCACGCCATGCGCACCCGCCAAAGCGGGGGCCGCAACTTCATCTCCTTTCACGTTTTGGTGCCAGGCGATTGGTCTGTGAACAAAGGTCATGACCTGCTGGAAAAAATCGAGGCCGATATCCGGCAGGCGCTTCCGCAATCCACCACCTTCACCCATTTGGAATCGTTGGACGACCCCTCTTCATGGGAAGACCAGACGCTAGATAGAGAGCGATAAAGACGGAGAATTTTGCGCCTCCGCCTTCCAGCCATAAAGCCAGTTTGTAATTGGCAATTTCATCCATGACCTTCGAAGACTTCAAACAAACCCTCTCCCAGCCCCATCCACCAACTGGCGCAAGCATGGCCTTGCGCGCGCTCTGGCATGATGGGCGCGGCGACTGGGGCGCGGCGCACACCTGCGCCCAAAATCAGGATGATGCCGATGGCGCATGGGTTCACGCCTATTTGCATCGCGTGGAAGGCGATGCAGGCAACGCGGCTTATTGGTATCGCCGCGCAGGAAGGCCAGTGTGCAAAGATCCGCTCAAAGCAGAGTGGGAAACAATCGCCAAAACGCTGCTTGCTCAAAGCTGACCATTTAGCCATCCCTAACTATCCCATTGGCTAAGGACAGCGCGTTTTTCAAACGTCATAATTTTCTGGGGCTGCTTTGCCCAGATCATGACAACGATTGACTTGAACGCGGATTGCGGCGAGGGCATTGGCAACGATGCCGACATTTTGCCGCACGTGACATCGGCCAACATTGCCTGCGGCGGCCACGCGGGCGATGAGGTTACGATGCGCGAGACGCTGCGCATGTGCGCCGCGTTTCACGTCGCGCCCGGCGCTCACCCATCGTTTCACGACCGCACCCATTTTGGGCGGCGCATTTTGAATGTGCCCGCCGCCGAGATTGAGCGCGACATGCGCGAGCAAATTCTTGCGCTGCGCGGCATCGCTCAAACGCTTCACCTTGAGCTGGCGCATGTAAAACCGCACGGCGCTTTGTATAACGTGGCAGCCGAGGAGCCGGGCATTGCGGCGGCCATCGCCCGCGCAGTAAAACAAATTGACCCCGCGCTAATTTTGGTGGGGCTGGCTGGCTCGCAGTTGATAGAGGCTGGGCGGGCGGCTGGCTTGCGCGTGGCCGCCGAGGCTTTTGCCGACCGCGTCTACGAAGCGAATGGCACCTTGCGTTCACGCAGTTTGCCCGGCGCGATGATTGAGGATGACGAGCGCAGCCTGGAACAAGCGCTCAGCATCATCCAGCATCACGCCGCCACCGCGTTTGATGGCTCGCGCATTGCCATTCACGCCGATACCATTTGCCTGCATTCCGACACGCCCGGCGCCGCCCACCGCGCCACTTATTTGCAGCAAGCCCTAAAAAAAGCGGGCGTGCGAATTCGCCAGCTCAAGAATTAGCCCGGCGCGTTCTCTGCATTTCGCATTCCAACTTCTCATCTTCCCTCTTGACAAAAGTTGCGTCTAGACTATACTTTGTTCAGTGAATAAAGTAAGTGAACCCACTTTAGCCAACCCGGTCTTTCGCACCGGTCACCGCGACCTGATGCGCGAGATTAACGAGAAGCTCTTGCTCAATTTGGTGCGGGCAAACGGCCCTATTTCTCGCGCAGAGCTGGCCAAGCGCACCGATCTTTCACCCGCCACCGTCTCGCAAATTGCCCAGGTTTTGCTGGATTCAGGATTTGTAGAAGATATTGGCGAAGGGTCATCCAGCGGCGGGCGGCGGCCCACCCTGCTCAAGCTTAAACCCAACGCCGGTTTTGTGGCTGGTCTCAAATTGTCGGATGGGTCTGGCTCGGTGGCGGTCACCGACCTCAACGCGAACGTGATTCACTTTGAAGAAGCCGAGATGCGCCGCGGCGCGCCCGCCGAACAAACGCTGCAAGAAGTTGCCCAAATCATTCGCCGCGCCATCAAAGATTCTGGCGTGGAAGAAAGCCGCGTGCTGGGCATTGGCATTGGGCTGGGCGGGGTCATTGACGCGACGCGGGGCGTGTGCCATCACTCCACCATCTTGAATTGGCGAGACGTGGATGTCGCCAGCCCCATCAGCCAGCATTTTAATTTGCCGGTTTACATTGATAACGACGTGAACACCCTGACGATTGCCGAGCAGTGGTTTGGGCACGGGCGCGGCGTGCCGCATTTTGTGGTCATCACGGTTGGGCGCGGCGTGGGGATGGGCATTGTGACCAACGGCCAGTTTTACCGCGGCGCGGGCGGCGGCGCAGGCGAGGTGGGCCACATGCGCCTGAGCGACGAGGGCACGCTGGAGGAACTCGCCGCCGACCCATCTGTCATCAAACGCATGGGCATTTTGGGGATGGAACCCGCGCAGATGTACGCCGCCGCGCAAAATGGAGACCCATCTGCCACGCGGGCGCTGGCGCTGGCCGGGCGCTGGCTGGGCATTGGCATCGCCAACATCATCAACGCGCTCAACCCGGCGGTGGTCATCGTGGGCGGCGAGGGTGTTCAGGCGGGCGCGGCCCGGCTGGATGCAATGCAAGCCGCAATTGACGAGTTCACCTATGCCGGTCTGAGCAAATCGAAGATCGTTATTGAATACGGGGGCAACCAAACCTGGGCGCGCGGCGCGGCCAGCCTGGTTCTGGACCGCGTCTTTCAAACGCCAGTCCCCGGAGGGTTTATCGCATGAAGGTTTATCTCATAAGGAGGTGATGGCTTTCGCCAAAGGCTTATTCAACACACAACTCGTTACTTTTGCAGGCGCAACGCCAAAACCTGCATTTTTGTCAGAGATAAAAATAAATTCAGTTCAGTTTAGGAGGAACCCATGTCTCTCAATAAATCTTTGCCCGTTCTGGGCGCAATCTCAATGGCATTGCTTGCCGCATGCGGGGCCGCCCCCACCCCAATCACCATCAAAGAAACGGTGCAAGTACAGCAAACAGTGGTGGTGGAAAAAACGGTGCAAGTGCCGGTGACCGTGGCTCCCGCGCCAATTAAAGCGCCGCAAATCACGCTCAACTTCTGGCACGGCTACAACCCAGTGGAAACAAAATTGCTGGATGAAAAGCTGATCCCCGCTTTCCAGGCGGCCAACCCCGGCGTCACGGTCAAGTCTCAGGCTGTGCCATATGACGACTTCCACAAAAAACTGCTCACCGCCATGGCGGGCGGCACAGCTCCAGATATCGCCCGGCTGGACATCGCGTGGATTCCAGAGTTTGCGGAAATGGGCGCGCTGGCCAAGCTGGATGGGATGAAGGGCTTTAATGACCTGAAGGGCAAGATGTATCCCGGCCCGCTTTCTACCAACTTGTGGAAGGGCAGCTATTATGGCCTGCCGCTAGACACCAACACCCGCACCCTGCTCTGGAACAAAGAAGCCTTTGCCAAGGCTGGCGTGGATGCGCCCCCCAAGACAATTGAAGAGTTTCTGGCCGCTTGCGCCAAGTTAAAGGCCGCCAACATCTCTTGCTTTGCCGATGGCGGCACGTATGGCTGGGCGGTCATGCCCTGGATTTGGACCTTTGGCGGCGACATCACCGACAAAGACATGACCAAAGCCACTGGTTACATGAACGGCCCAGAGACCATCGCGGCCTACACATTCCTGAAAGACATGCTGGACAAGGGCTACCTCAACAAGGGCATTTTGGGCGGCGGGTTTGACGCCAACACCGCCTTTGCCAAAGACCAGCAAGCCATGTTGCTGGAAGGCCCGTGGATGCCCTCCATCTTCGCCTCGCAGTTCCCAGACAAAAAGCTGAATTGGGCGCTCACGCCCGCGGGCAAGGGCGGCGCAATATCGGTGGTGGGCGGTGAGGACATTGCCGTGTTCCAGCAATCGCCCAACAAAGAGGCCGCCATGGCTTTTACCGCGTTTATGCTCTCGGCAGACACGCAATTGGCGTTTGCAGGCGTGGGCCAGGTGCCGGTTCGCACCGATGTAACCGACGCCGCAGTCAAGGCACAGCCTTACTTCCAGTATTTCTTCGACCAACTCAAGACCTCCAAGGCGCGCCTGCCGCACCCCAACTGGTCTAAGATTGAGAGCGTGTTGACAGATGCCGGCCAGCAAATTCTGCGCGGCGAGAAATCGCCCAAAGACGCGCTGGATGCCGCTGCCGCCAAAGCCGATGCGTTGTTGAAGTAAACCTGTCATTTTGAGCGAAGGAGAAATTTGCGATTAGGTACATGCACATCGCGCCTTTTATTCGCAAATTTCTCCTTCACATGGTCGCCAAAATGACAAACCTATTCTTATTCGTTCTTATCGTTGTCCCTTAAGTCGCGCGTTGCGATAAGTTTTTAACTTTGTTGACATGACCAGCGCATCCCGAACAGGCCGATTCACCCCTTACATTTTTTTGCTGCCGGGGGCGTTGCTGTTCACCACGTTCATGATCTACCCGCTGGCAGATGCATTTCGCATCAGCTTGCTGGACTGGAAGATCATGCCGGGCGCGGTCAGCCCGTTTGTGGGCGCAGAGAACTACGCCCGCGCATTTAACGACCCCATCTTTTGGCAGGCATTGAAAAACACGCTGCTTTACGCCGCAATTACCGTGCCCGCGCAGATGGCGCTGGCGATGTTGGTGGCGGTGGCGCTGGATGTGGTGCCGCGCGGGCGGGTGATCTTTCGCACCCTGTTTTACCTGCCCGTGATTACCTCGTGGGTGGTGGTGGCGCTGCTCTTTCGCTACCTGTTTGATGCGAGCGAGGGCGGCATCATCAACTTTTTGCTGATGGCGCTGGGGCTGGCCAAAGAACCCATCGCCTGGTTAAGAGAGCCGGGTAGCGCGATGTTTGCCATCATGGCGCTGGGTGTTTGGAAAGGCATTGGCTGGTCTATGGTCATTTTTTTGGCCGCCCTGCAAACCATTCCCCCAGAGTTGCACGAGGCCGCCGAAATAGACGGCGCAACCAGCGCCCAGCGCTTTTTTGGCATCACCTTGCCGCTTTTGCGGCCCACAATTGTGTTTGTCATGGTCACGCTCTTGATCGGCGGGTTTAACGTCTTCATCTCAATTTATCTGATGACCGGCGGCGGCCCGCTGCACCGCACCGAATCCATTTTGACTTACATGTATGACCAGGCGTTCAACCAGCTTCAATTTGGCTACGCGGCGGCGCTCTCGTATATTCTCGCCATCATCGTTTTCCTGGTCAGCGCGCTGCAAATAAAATTTTTACGCTCACCAACGGAGATGTGACCAATGACCCGCCGAGTTCCCATCACCCGCACCGTTTTTTTGCTGATTGCGCTCACGCTGGGCGCGGCGGTGATGATTGCCCCATTTTTGTATATGATTTCCACCTCGCTCAAGGGGCAAATTTACGTTCTGGATGTTCCGCCGCAATTTATCCCCAAACAACCCACCCTGCAAAATTACATTGATGCCTGGCAAAGCAACAACTTTGCTTTGTATTTTGCAAACAGCCTGATCGTCGCGGTTGCCACCACAATTGGCACGGCGCTCATCTCCGCGATGTTTGCCTATGCGCTGGCGCGGTTTAGCTTTCGCGGGCGCAGCGTGGCTTTTTATGCCGTGCTCATCATGCTCATGGTGCCCGGCCTCATGCTCATCATCCCCCAATTTATTTTGGCCACAAAGCTGGGGCTGCGAAACAGCCTGCCCGGCCTGGTGTTTGTGTATATCGCCACCAGCCTGCCGCTCAACGTCTTTCTTCTGCGCGGTTTTTTTGAGCAGCTTCCCCGCGAGTTGGAAGACGCGGTTTTAATTGATGGCGGCAACCATTTCACCGTGTTCTTCCGCGTGGCGTTGCCGCTCTCCACGCCCGCGCTGGCCACGGTTGCCATCTTCAGCTTTTTGTTTTCGTGGGATGAATTCACCTGGGCGCTGACCGCCATTGATGACATGGCAAAACGCACACTCCCGGTTGCCATCGCCACTTTTCAAGGGCAATACGTGACGCAATGGGGTTTGGTGTTCGCCGCGTCTCTCATCGCCATCATACCGGTTATCATCATATTTGTCGCATTACAACGGTTTTTTATCAAAGGACTAACCGCAGGAGCTGTACGTGGATAACCTCTCACAAAAAACAAAAAAACTGGTCGCGCATTCCATTGATGTCATCAAACGCGGCCAATCGCCAGACGGCGGGTATGTGGCCTGCCCCAATTTTGGGCAATACACCTTTTGCTGGTATCGCGATGGGTCTTTCACCGCCCACGCGATGAGCGTGATGGGCGAGACCGCCAGCGCAACGCAGTTTCACGACTGGGCTGCCCGCACCGCGCTGGCCAACGCGCATTTTGCCCGCGAGTGCATTTCTCGCGCCAACCGCGGCGAGCCAATTGACACCAAACGCATTTTGCGCACCCGCTACCCGCTCACCGAGCCGCACGCCGATGACGACTGGCCCAACTTTCAGCTGGATGGTTTTGGCACATGGTTGTGGGCCGCCATTGACCACTTGCGCCGCTCGAAAGACGCGCAAGCCGCCGCGCGGTGGCGGCCCGCGCTGGATTTGGTGGCCGAATATTTGGCCGCGTTGTGGCGTTTGCCCAACCACGATTGCTGGGAGGAAAACGGCGACCGCGTGAACATCACCACGCTGGTGGCGTTGTATGGCGGGCTAAACGCCTACGCCTTGCACACAAACAGCGCGTTTGCCAGCGCCGCCGCTCACAACATCCGCACAGAAATTTTGGCGCGGGGTGTGTGCAACGGGCACTTGCGCAAATTTGTGGATGAGGGCTGCGAGGTGGATGCGGCGCTCATCGGCGCGGCGGTTCCGTATGCGCTTTTTGATGTGCAAAATCCCATCATGAGCGCCACCGCCGAAAAAATAGAGCGCGATTTGCGCCGCGGCGGGGTTCATCGCTACGCCACCGACTCGTATTACGGCGGCGGCGAGTGGATTTTGCTCACCGCCTGGCTGGGATGGCATTACGCGGCGGCAGGCAACACGCCCGCTGCGCAAAACTGTCTGGACTGGATTGTTAACCAGGCCGATGACAACTTGGAATTGCCCGAACAAGTCGCGCAAAACTTGATCGTCCCAGAAAAGCTGCCCGAATGGCAAGCCCGCTGGGGCGAAGTGGCCAAACCATTGCTCTGGTCGCACGCCCAATTTTTAATTTTGTGGCAAGCGCTGAACAAGATGTGATGTATGACGTGTAAGAAACCGGGCACATGACACGTTCGTCTTTCACCCTTCACCCTTCACCCTTCACCCTTCACTCTTCACCCTTCACTCTTCACCCTTCACTCTTCACCCTTCCAAATGCCTTCCATTCTTGATTGCCACCCCACCCGCGCGGCATACGCGCCCGGTGCAACCGCGCTCATCCGCGTCACGTGCGCGGGCGCGGCTTCCATCCCCTGGCGCGGGGTTGCGCGGGCCAGCTTGTGCGCGGTGGATGGGGTTGTGACCCACGCCGAGCGCCCCGTTGACCTCGCGGCAAACGAGGTCGCGCAAGTTCACATCCCTCTGAGCCTGCCGCCCGATGACCTGCGCGGCTATGGCGTGGAGCTTGAATTGCGTGATGCAAACGGCGCGGTGGCCGCAAAAGCCATCACCGCGCTGGATGTGTGCGCCCGCTGGGAACGCGCCCCGCGCTACGGCTTTGTGTGCGATTTCTCGCCCGATGAGCGAGACACAACCGAGCGCATGAACGCGATGGCGCGTTATCATTTGAACGCGGTGCAGGCGTATGACTGGATGTATCGCCATTACGATTTTGTGCCGCCCACCCGTGTCTTTACCGATGCGCTGGGCAGGCCGCAATCGCTGGATGTGGCGCAAAACAAGGTGAATTTGGCGCACGAGCTGGGCATGAAAATTTTGGCTTACGCCGCCATCTACGCCGCCCAGCCCGATTTTTTTAACACCCACCGCGAGCTGGGGCTGTTCAAACTGGATGGCTCGCCGTTCTCGCTGGCCGATTTTCTAATCAACACCGACATCACCAACCCCGTCTGGCGCGACCTAATGCTGCGCGAATGCCAACGCGCCATGAGCGCGCTGGGCTTCGACGGCATCCATTTGGATCAATATGGCTACCCGCGGCTGGCGCATCGGCTGGATGGCGCCCCGGTTGATCTTGAAGCCGCGCTGCCCGATTTTCTCAACGCCGTGCGAGACGCGATTGGCGATGCGCCCACCGTTTTTAATGCGGTGAACGCCTGGCCGCTGGAGGCGGTGGCGCAATCGCGGATGGACCCGCTGTATATTGAAATTTGGCCGCCAAACGACACCTTGCGCGATGTGCGCGAGGTCGTCCTCCGCGCCGGCGGGCTGCGCGGGGGCAACCCGCCGGTCATCGCGGCGTATATTGAGGCGCTCAAATCTGGAGATGCGGGCGCCATCACCGCGCTGCGCCGCCTGACCGCCGCAATTTATCTCAACGGCGGCTCGCACATCGTTTTGGGTGAGCGAGATGGCGCCTTGGCCGACCCTTATTTTCCAAAATACGCGCGGTTGGATGCAGCCTCGGCTCAACTGGTTCGCCGCGATTACGATTTTATTTCGCGCTACTCCGAATACTTTTTTGCCCCAGACTGGCGCGATGTCTCGGCCACGCATGTCGGCGGCATCAACGAAGAAATTCGGCTGAATACGCCGCGCTTTGGGCCAAACGCCGCGCCAAATTCAATTTGGGCCATCGCCAGAACGCGCGGCGGGCAACTCACGCTGGGGTTGGTCAATTTGGTCGGGCTGATGGATACCGCATGGAACGCATCTCAACCAGCCCCGCCCATTTTGCAAAATGTTGAAGTGCGCCTGCAACTGGAGTTTTGGCCGAATGCCATTTACTTTGCCTCGCCAGATGTTGACGATGGCCGCCCGCAACGGCTGGAGATTTCGCGCGAGGGGCGCATCGCAAAAGCAGTTCTTCCTCGGCTGGATATTTGGGGCGTGTTGATGGTGAGCTAGCGCGAAAGATTTGATTTGGGCAAAAAAAAGAGCCAGACTGCGTAAAACAGTCTGGCTCTTGCGCATTCAACCGGTTTGCTAATACCCGGTCACGGCGCTTTTTGTTGGCAAAGTGATGATCACCGTTGCCTTGCGGCGGCCAAAATCGTAGGCGCGTTTCAGGCGTTCATCGCCAGAAACCAGCGCGATGTCAAGATTCCAATCTCGCACCGCCCCGCCCCGATCCACACACGAGACACGGGTGGAGATGCCGCGCTTGCGCAGTTCTTCCGCCGCGCTGCCAGTCACCTCAAACACTGTGCCAAATGGATACGAGAATCCACATGCCGCGTGGCTGTCCTCAATCCGCTTGCCACTGGCCGACATCAGGCTGCCCTGAATATCGCCCATCCCCGGCGCATACACGCTCACACTCATCGTCATCGTAAGTGCGGCCGCCAATCCTAAAAGTGAACTTATATGAAATTGAAAATGTTCCGCCCAATTGAACGATTGGGTCACAAGATTCTAGCCCAATGAGGATAAAACGCGGCGGTTTGGCCCAAAAATTTGAGGTCGCGTTAAGATTGCGTTATGGAAAATTAAAACTTCGCAGGTTGGCCTGCGCGATTTTGGAAAAACCGCGGCTGTGCAGACCAACCTGCGAGGTTGACGGATAGTAATGCTTATCATCGTTTTTTGAGTGATTTAGATTCAGCTTTGCATAAGCCCATTTCTCATTTCTGTTCACCATGCAACCAACCATCATCCCAATGGGCGAAGCCGCGCTGCTGGCAGAGAACATCACCAATGAGCAGGCCATTGCGCTATGCCAGCTTTTGCCCGCTCAGGTTGAGGTGATCTCGGTCACGCCCGCGGCAACCTCGGCGCTGGTGCGGTTTGACCCGTTGCGCGTTCACGCAAATGAGGTCGCGCAAGCCATCCGCCGGCTTTTACAAGCCAGCGTTTCCTTGCAAATCAACTCCCGCACAATACCCATCCCCACCATTTTTGATGGCGAAGACTTGCCAGATGCAGCCCGCGCGTTGGGCACGACCGAGCGCGAGGTGATTGCGCGGCTGTGCGCCCAGCCCTGGCGGGTGATGATGATCGGGTTTGCGCCGGGGTTTCCGTATTTGGGGCCGCTGCCCGCCAACCTAACTTTGCCGCGCCGCGCCACGCCGCGCAAGGCCGTGCCCGCTGGCTCGGTGGCCATTGCGGCGGGCATGGCGGGCATTTACCCATCCAAACTTCCGGGTGGATGGCACTTGCTGGGGCGCACCGATGCCGTTTTGTTTGATGCAACCTGCGCCCAGCCCACGCTCCTTCGGCCCGGAGATTTTGCGAAGTTTGTTGAGGTTGACGCGCAAACTGGGGGCACGCAAAACGGGGCTAATCTAACGTGAGTTTTGGATAAGAAAAACGAGGCAAAAAATGTCATTCTGAGCGACCGGAGGGAGCGAAGAATCTCTGGCTAATTCTTTCTTAGCCAGAATTTCGCAGAGATTCAGCCTGCCCTGAGCTTGCCGAAGGGTCGCGCAGCTTTGCTTCGCGCCGCTGCGCTCCTCAGAATGACAGGCTTACTCTTATACAAAATCGCGTTAATCTACAAACCAAAGATTTAGCAGGGGCAAGGCGCACCTCGCCCCTGCCCGCCAATCTGCGCGTTCAAGAGATTTTTTGCGTAAATCCGTTTATGACTGCAAATTCTCAAAAACGCCAGCGGCGCCCATGCCCCCGCCAATGCACATGGTGACCAGGCCATACCGCCCGCCGCGCCGTTTCATCTCGGCCAGCAAGCCCACCGTGAGTTTGGCCCCGCTGCACCCCAGCGGGTGACCCAGCGCGATCGCCCCGCCGTTCACGTTTACCTTTTCGGGGTCCATGCCCAGCGTCTTCATCACCGCCAAACCCTGCGCGGCAAACGCCTCGTTCAGTTCAATTTGGTCAATCTGGTCTAGCGTCAGCCCGGCATATTTAAGGGCGCGTGGCACAGCGGCAATCGGCCCAATCCCCATCACCTCTGGCGGCACACCGGCCACCGCAAAACTCACAAACCGGGCGATGGGTTTGAGACCGAGCGCCTTCATGCGCTCCCCGCTCATCACCACCACCGCCGCCGCGCCATCATTCATGGGCGAGGCGTTGCCCGCCGTGACCGTGCCATTGGCCGCGAACACCGGCTTGAGCTTGGCCAGCGCGTCCAGCGTGGTCTCGCGGCGCGGGCTTTCATCCATCTTAAACGTGGTTGCGCTTGTGACCGATTTTCCATCGCGGTAATCGGTGGCCTTCACCTCAACCGGCACAATTTCGCCATCAAACTTCCCCGCGTCAATGGCGGCGATGGCTTTTGTGTGCGAGCGCAGCGCAAACTCATCTTGCATCTCGCGGGTGATGGCGTATTCTTTGGCTACCCGCTCGGCGGTCAAGCCCATCGGCATATACACCTCCGGCGACACCTCTACCAGCGCGGGGTTGGGCGAGAAAAAGTTGCCAGACATGCTCACCATGCTCATGCTCTCTGCCCCGCCCGCCACGATCACATCACCCATGCCTGCCATGATTTGCTGCGCCGCCAACGCGATGGTTTGCAGCCCCGATGAGCAAAAGCGGTTGACCGTTTGCCCAGCCACCGTGTTGGGCAGCCCGGCCCGCAACGCGGCGATGCGCCCCATGTTCAAGCCTTGCTGGGCTTCTGGCATGGCGCAACCGAGAATGACATCCTCAACATCTTTGGGGTCAAGCCCCGGCGCGCGGGCCACCGCCTCGCGAATCGCCGCCGCCGCCAGATCATCTGGGCGGGTGTTGCGCAACGTGCCTTTTCCGGCGCGGCCAACCGGTGTTCTTACGCCGCTCACAATAAATGCGTCTTGCATTTGGGTCTCCTGTCTTGCCCAGCGCCCGGAGCGCGTCCCAACAAGTTGGGCAGATCGCTCCGGGCGCTAAGCCTTGCTAATTCCTCAATGGCTTCCCGTTCTTCAACATGAAGGCAATGCGCTCCTGAGTTTTTGGCTCGTGGAGCAAAGACAAAGCCGCCTCGCGCTCCAGATCCAAAATGTAATCCTCGGTCACCCAGGCGGGCGCGGTCAGGTCGCCGCCAGCCAGAATGTGCGCCAGCTTGCCCGCGATGAGCTGGTCGTGCGCGGAGATGTAGCCGCCCCAGCGCAACGTTTGCGCGGCCATCAGCATGGCGGCCTTGGCCCGCGACCCGCCCGCGTAAATGCTCTTGGCCTTGCGGTCTGGCGGCTGATAGCCCGCATCGCTCATATCCAGCACAATCTGTTTGGCGTAGCCAATTAGTTGCTCATCATTTGGCACAATAAAATCGTAGTCGGTGAGGTAGCCATTGGCCTTGCACTGCGCGGCGCTCTCGCCCACTTTGGCAAACGCAATCGTCTCAAACACTTTTTGGATGTAGGCCAGCACATCCACTTTGTCCTCGCCAACGGCGGCGGCCACGTGCGGGCTGACATTGCGGCGCAGCAATTCTTTGCACCCGCCCCAGCCGGGGATCAGGCCCACGCCAATCTCCACCAGACCCATGTAGGTCTCGGCGCTGGCGGCCATCCGCGAGGCGGTCATGCTGAGTTCCGCGCCGCCGCCCAGCACGCGCTGGCGCGGGGCGCTCACCACCGGCTTGGCGGCAAAGCGCACATCCCACATGGTGTATTGCATATCTTTTGCCAGCTTTTGCAGCAAATCCGGGTTGCCCATCGCCATGAGGAACATGCCAATATTTGCGCCCAGACAAAAATCTTTGCCCTGATTGCCAATAACCATGCCGCGCCACTGGTCTTTCTCCAACAAATCCAGCGAGGTCTTGATCATGTCAAACACATACGTATCCAGCGTGTTGCCTTTGCTGTGCGCCTCAAGGCACATCACGCCATCGCCAATATCAATCAGGCTGGCGCTGTCATTGCGCTTGATCTCGCGGCTCGTCCCGCTGTGCTCGGCCAGGACGATGTTCAATTTTGGGCGGCTGTACTCCACATACGTTTTGCTGATGGGGCTATACACGCCGGCCAGTTTGCCATCCACATGCTTGTAAAAAGAGGTGATGCCCTGCGCGGGCAAATCGCGCACCCAGCCTGGCACATCAATTTTGCGCTCGTCCATCAACTTTATGCCGTTTTCAATCCCGATGGCATCCCAAATTTCAAACGGCCCCATCTCTGCGGCAAAGCCATATTTGGCGGCGTTGTCAATCTCCGCGGGCGAATCGGCAATTTCTGGCACACGCCGCGCGGCGTAGGCCAAAATGGGCAGGGTGGTCTCAATCAAATATTTTGCGCCGCGATCCTCGCGCCATTTCGGGTCGTTGAACAGCTTGTTCAGGCGCTCGGATAAGTCCAGGTCGCGCAGTTGACCAATCACATCAAAGCGAATTTTCTTAGGCGGCTCGTACTCCATCGTTTGCAGGTTGAGCGCGTGAAATTCTTTGGCCGCCCCCACCCCCACCGTTTTGAAAAAGCCCTGATTGGTTTTTGCGCCCAGCCATTTGTTCGCCAGCATGGTTTTCATCGCGTCTGGCAGCTTGAACATCTCGCGGCTTTCATCGTTTGGCGCAAGCTCATACAAATTATTCAGCACATGCGCGGCAATATCCAGCCCAACGATATCGTTCAGGCGGAAGGTGGCGCTCTTGGGGTTGCCAATGAACGGCCCGGTCAGCGCGTCCACTTCTTCCACCGTGTAGCCGTTGTCAATGGCATACAACATTCTGGCCTGGCCCACAAAAGACCCCAGCCGGTTGGCGATGAAATTGGGGGTGTCTTTGCACAACACCACCGTTTTGCCCAGCACGGTTTCGGCAAACGCGGTCATTTGCCGCACAATCTCGGGGCTGGTGTCATCGGTCGGGATCACCTCCAGCAGCTTGAGATACCGCGGCGGGTTGAAGAAGTGCGTGCCGAGGAAGTGCGCCCGAAAATCCGCGCTCAGCCCCTCGGCGATGGCGTGAATGGGGATGCCGCTGGTGTTGCTGGAGATTACGCTGCCCGGTTTGCGCAGCGGCTCAATCCGCGCCATCAAATCGCGCTTGGGCAAAAGCTGCTCCACCACCACCTCAATCACCCAGTCGGCATCTTTCACCGCGTCCAGGTTGTCATCGGTGTTGCCCAGCGTCACGCGGGCGGCCACATCTGGGGCCATGATGGGCGCGGGGCGCAGCTTGATCTGCTTGTCCCACATCGCCTTCACAATCGCGTTTTTGTCGCCTTCTTTGGATGGGATATCGAGCAGCGTTACGCTAAGCCCAACATTGGCGCAGTGCGCGGCAATTCCGCCACCCATCGTCCCCGCGCCTATGACCACAACTTTTTTTATTTGCATAGCTACCTCTTGGTAATTTGGTTATAGTTCAGCGTGATAGTTATAGCTTGCATTGTCCAGCAAAACGCGGTTTATTGCAAACGATGAAAAAAGAAATGAGAGCTATTTGCCAGCCATCCAATCCAAATTTTTGCCCACAACCAGCTCGGTCATTGCAGCGTGATGGGTATTTTTCATGGGTATGGCTTTGACTGAAAATCCATGCCGCGCGGCAAGTGCCCGCACCTCCGCAGAATCATCGTAGGTCATGATGAAATCTCCGGCAAGGGCGGCGCATGCTTCAAATAAAGCGGCATGATCCAGTTCAAAATGCGTATAAAGCCGGCTGCCTGCTTTCTTCCCACCAGCAGTGTAAGGCGGGTCAACAAAGAACACAGCATCGCTGCGCCATTGATATTTTTTTATTGTGGCAATTCCATCGCCTTGCTCAAAGAAAAGCCTGTCTCGGATGTGGTCAATGTCGCGCAACCGTTTGGCAAGAGTGGCTGGGTACCACCGTGAGAACAATCCTTTGCCGCCTTCGCCATTTTTGATAAATCCTGAGCCGGGCGCAAGAATGCCGCCATGCAAAACCCTATTTTTCAGAATGGTTTGAAATGCGCGCTCTTGAATTGAAAGGGTTTGTTTGCCAAATTCCCTAACAGCAGATTCTTTTGACACCTCAAACTTAAGAATACGTTGAGCCAGCCATTCAGCATCTCCGCTTACCAGGGTTTGCCAAACAGATGCAATTTCAGGATCAATCTCAATCATCAGAGCGCGGTCTGCCAAATTTTCAAACAGCGCCGTTAGCGAGATGACCCCGCCACCCGCAAAGGGCTCCACCAAAAGCCCCGGCTTATTGGGCTGGCTGGCAAGCCACTCGCGCAAACGCGGCACAAACCACGTTTTACCACCCGGATACCGAAACGGACTTCGCTGAGGCACAGAGGCCACGTTTACCGGGCGCGCAGAGGGGTGAACATCCGTCAGAAGTTGTAACTGCATTTTTTTATGCGCAACTAAATCGGGCTGTCAATAATGCGATTTACGGGCGGGGATTCAAGTTTTTCATCAACTTTTGTTTGTAAAACTTTCATAAAATCCTGAAAATCTCCCACTTTAGGTCGAGTAATTGTATTAAGCGCCTCTGTGAACTTTGTATACACCACTTTTGTCTTCTCAAGTTTATAGCTGCTGTTTTTGTCGCTCAGAACCAAATCATAAATTAGCCAAGCCATATCAGCTTCTTCTTTTCTTACCTCATCCAGAACAGGCAGCGTATTAAAAAAGTGTGAGTCCAAAGCAACCGCCATTTTCTTCTTCCATTGATGAAGAATTCCGCCTTTAAACATCAATTGCGGCGCAAGTCTTTTGCGTGAGGATGAAAGAAAATCTGGCCTTGGGTAATTTGGCTCGTTTCTCCAGTTCATGTTGTAATTTGTTTGCGCATCTTGCATGTAATGCGCAAACGGGTCGCGCACATTTCCTGAGATATAAACGGCCTGGATTTCCAAAGAGCCAAAGTCAAACACTCTTCCATTTTGATCATATGCGACGAGCGCAATATCAATATTTCCGGCAGACTTTCCATCTGCATCTGGCAATCGAACCTCGGTTAAAGAAGTCCATGCTGTTTCTTCTGAAAAGAAAAACGCAGCCGCATCTTCCGTGATTAACCAATCCTCTCTAAACCGAATAGGGCATGTAATTGTTGGCTCACCTTCGTGCATAACACTGCAAACGCCCAACGGGTCTTTCGCTTTGTCTTTGGTGCAATTAGGCACTTTGTTGTTAAAAGGGCACAATCTATTCTTCCGAAAACGTTGCGCCTTGGTGCTGAAATCACTTGGAAGATGTCCAAACACCTCTGCTAAAGGATGATTTTGCTTTTCCATGTTTATCTTTCCACCCTCACTGAACTTGCCACCAACCGAGCGATTCTATAAAAAACACACTGCCAAGAAGTCGGACTTCTCAAACGCCGCGTATCTCGCCAGATCAAAACCAGAAGTCCGACTTCTAAAACTCACTCCCCCAGCCACTTCCCCACCTGAACCCCAATGCCCGAAATTGGCCCGCGGACAAAATTGCACTCTGGCAACGCGGCCAAAAACGACGCGCCATACCCCTTGCTCACCACCCGCTTATCCAAAATCAGCACCACACCGCGGTCGGTTTTGCTGCGAATAAGCCGCCCAAACCCCTGGCGGAACTTGAGCACGCTCTCTGGCACGGAATACTCGTTGAACGAATCCTCGTAAGTCTCGCTGCGCGCCGCAAAAATCGGGTCGGTGGGCACATCAAACGGCAATTTGCAAATGGCGAGCGCGCTGAGCTTCTCGCCCTGCACATCCACGCCCTCCCAAAAACTGCGCGTGCCCAGCAAAACCGCCCGATCCGCCGCGCGGAATTGTTCCAACATGGCGCGGCGGCTGGTGCCATCGCCCTGCTCCAGCACAATGATGTCATCTTTTTGCAGCTCCGGCGCAATCACCCGCGCGGTTTGCCGCAGCTGGGTGTAAGCCGTGAACAGCCCCATCCCCCGCCCCTGCGAGGCGCGAAACAACGCGATGAGGCCCTTCTCCACCGCCTGCTGGTAACCCTGCTGATTCGGCTCCGGCACATCGCTGGCGATATACACCAGCGTGGACTTCTTGTAATCAAACGGCGACCCCAGCGCCAGCTCCGCCGCGTCTTCCGCGCTCATGCGCTCTTTGATGTAGGTGAAGGTGGGCGCGTTCTTGGCCGCCCGCGCCGTGTTGGCCGTGCGAATG
>Ga0073899_10001985_pt1 | contig 18559 bp, 15 predicted proteins | sample KloWWTmetaKNB5Ph_FD_88975 | JGI IMG/M metagenome (GOLD analysis project Ga0073899, IMG submission 88975) | Active sludge microbial communities from Klosterneuburg, Austria, studying microevolution and ecology of nitrifiers - Klosterneuburg... | ecosystem: Engineered > WWTP > Aerobic digester >... | reverse complement strand
AGTGCCCCGCCTGGGCTATCAACATCTCTTCATTGGCTTCGAACCACACACGCCCCTCTCGCAGATCGCTCCCTACGGCTTCGATGGCCTGTTGAAGCAGGCTTTCCGTGAGCTCGGGGAATTCACCGCCCAAGAATATCTCCCGCGCTTGGGCATGCAGCAGTTCGGGAACCATTGGCAGCAATCCGTCGTGATAAAACTTTGGGATGTTGGTGGTCCGGGTGCCGTGCACTGCGCGCAACGCTTTGTATCGTTTGCGTAGCCGTTCCGACAATAGTGCCTTGGAGTCGATCTCTTGGTTGCGCACTGCATAGACGATGTCATCCAACCAACTCAAGTCATCGCAAACAACATACTTTGGGGGACTATTCAAAAAGGCTTTCTTAACGTCGGCGTCAGCAAAATCTTCAATAAGTTTCCAGATATCAGCCCGCCAAGTTGGATAGGCACGGTGGTCCCAGACATCACTCGGTGCTGGTGGACGTGTTGCATGGATCGGGTCTACCAATCTAGCGGTGGGCGCAGACGAAGTCTTTTGCAATTCAGCCCCTTGGTTTGAAGTCATTCTGGTCTTTCTACTTTGGTCCGCTACCCCGCAGGCCCTTTTCAAACCTGTTCTGCAATTCAGCATCCGGTGTGTCCAGATAGCGCATGGCAGACTTGATGTCCGTCCAACCCACATACTCCATCAGCTCCTTGATATCCCAGCCACTTGCGTTGGCCCAACCGGCAAAGCCACGTCTCAAGGAATGACTGCTGTACTCCTTCACTTGCGGTATGCCTGCCAGGGACAGCATGTTCCGCAAAAGTGGAATTAGGCTGTTGGGGTGCATGGCTTTGCTGGACAGGTGTCCCCATCGATCAACACCCCTGTACACCGGTCCATGCTCCAGCTTGGCCAGCGCGACCCACTGGGCAAATGCCGTTACCGGGCACAGTCTGGACAAAGACGGGCATTTGTAGGTCTTACCCAATGTCTGACGGTCTCCCTTGCTGCGATCCAGATAGCAGGTCATCCCCTCCGTGGACACGATTTGAATGTTCTCGACAGAGAGTCGCACCAGCTCATCAGACCGAAAACCGCGCCAGAACCCCAGCAAGATCAGGCTACGGTCACGGGTGAATCTCAGCGTTGATGCGTCGTCACCTTGACGCTGGGAGCGTTCAATGCTCTCCGCCAGCCAGCGATCCACCCGCTCCACTACCTCCAGCTCCAGCGGTCGTGCCCGGTTCTCCGGGGTGTTGTGCACGGTCCGGATTCCTTTAAGCAGCTGTCGGACGGTTGTGGTTTTAGTCGGATCGGCAAAACCTTGGTCAAGGTGCCAGCGCGACAGTGCCGCCAATCTGTGACGCAGCGTGTTCCCGGAGAGCGTTGGCGCATAGTCCGCCAAGTAGCGGGCAATGGCTTCGCTACTGGCTGGCAATAGACCTTTCCATTCCTCTTCAAAATGCCGGATCGCCGAGGCGTAGCTCAGCTGCGTGTTCTTACGCTCAGCGGCTTTGAGATAGTCGTCAACACGGTTCATGGCGTCAAACAGCGGTGCCTTGATTAGAGAGTGATGTTGCCATGTAGGTAACCGTCAAGCCATCGAACCATGGATGCGGGCTGCAAGTTTCACCGCGGCGTCAGCATCCAAGCCCACATCTCCCTCCACCAGAAAGACATGAGGGTTGAATGGTCGGAAATTCCAGGACCGATCGTCCACCGCCAGCCACTCCTGCGTAACGCGTCCATGTTGCCGTAACCAGCTTCTGCATTCCGCTTCACGCTCATACCCAACCAGCCCATCTGGAACATTCGCCAACTGCGCGTACAGGGGCGTAGCGCCAATGATCCGAGCCGCGATATCGGTGGAAAACAAAGCCTTGAGTTAATCGAGGGACCGTTTATGGCGCCATGTACTGGAGATCACCAGCTCGACATGGGACGCCACACGCATAACCGCTTCAAAGGTGTCCAGGTGCACGAAGTGCTTAGATTCGTGGCAAAACTCAGGGTGCATCACTCCATCAAAATCCAGGAAGAGAATTTGTACTGCGGTAACGGCCCTGCTGTTTGGATTGGAAGAGAGCATGGTGACGCATCGGATTGGCAACACCCCTGAGTCTATACAGGGCACAAACACCCCAGTCCCTGCTCTGGAACTACTGGGGTCGCAGCGCCAGCCTGGGTAGATCCGCTATTTCGGTACCTGTCGTATCCGCATCAACCGATACGCAGCCGGAATGATGAAGAGCGACAGCAGAGGTGCCGTAATCATCCCTCCCAGCATGGGAGCCGCAATCCGACTCATGACCTCAGAGCCGGTACCGCTGCCCCAGACAATGGGAATCAGGCCCGCCAGGATGACCGCCACTGTCATGGCCTTGGGGCGCACCCGAAGCACCGCACCTTCGCGAATGGCGTCCAGAACCATGGCCAGGCCGGGTATTTCTCCCCGGTTCACTCGCTCTGCCAAGGCTTGCTTGAGATAGAGCAGCATCACGACACCAAACTCAGCGGCCACGCCGGCCAGCGCGATAAACCCGACGCCTGTAGCCACCGACAGGTGGTAGCCCATAAGGTACAGAAACCAAACCCCACCTGTGAGTGCGAATGGCAACGTGGCCATGATTAGCGTCGCCTCGTCCAGCCGGTTAAAGGTCAAGTACAGCAGCACGAAAATAATGAGCAAGGTGGCCGGCACCACGACCGTGAGTCGCGCATTGGCCCGTTCCAGAAACTCGAACTGACCCGAATAGGCAATGCTGACCCCTGGTTCGAGCTTGACCTGCTGACTCACCGCCTGACGGAGGTCGTTGGCGACGGAAGCCAGATCGCGCCCGCGCACATCCACATAGACCCAGTTAGAGGGCCGCGCGTTCTCGGTCTTGAGCATGGGCGGACCATCCGTGATCCTGACCTTGGCAACCGTGCCCAGGGTGATCTGCTGCCCCGAAGGCGTCAGGATCGGAAGCTGGACCAGTTTCTCAGGGGTGTCTCTCCACTCCCTGGGGTAGCGCAAATTGATGGGGAAGCGCGCCAGTCCCTCGACGGTTTCCGCCACGTTCTCCCCACCAATCGCGCCAGAGACCAAGGTTTGCACGTCATTGATATTCAAGCCATAACGACCGGCCGCCACTCGGTCGATCTGCACATCGACATAGCGCCCTCCGGTCAAGCGCTCCGCCAGGGCACTGGACACACCGGGCACGCCTTTGGCCACCTGCTCGATCTGGCTGGCAATGCGGTCGATGGTGGCCAGGTCGGTCCCGTTGACTTTGACGCCAATGGGGCTTTTGACCCCCGTGGCGAGCATGTCGATGCGATTGCGGATCGGTGGGATCCAGATGTTGGAGAGGCCGGGCACCTTCACCGCCTGGTCCAGCGTCTCGATTAGCTTTTCCGGCGTCATACCGGATCGCCATTGGTCCCGTGGTTTGAGCTGCACGGTGGTCTCGAACATCTCCATGGGTGCCGGGTCAGTGGCGGTCTCCGCACGACCCGCTTTGCCAAAAACGCGCTCAACTTCGGGCACAGTTTTGATCATGCGGTTGGTGATCTGCAGCAGCTCAGACGCTTTCTGCGCCGAGAGCCCCGGCAAGGCAGATGGCATGTAGAGCAAATCCCCTTCGTCCAAGGGTGGCAGGAACTCCCCGCCCAACTGGCTGACCGGCCACAGCGTGGTGGCAAAGACCAGAACAGCAATAGCCAAAGTGGCTTTGGGCCACTGCAGCACCCACTCCAGTGCGGGGCGGTACACCGCGATCAGGGCCCGGGTGATGGGATTGCGCTGCTCATCCGGGATGTGCCCCCGGATCCAGTACCCCATCAGGATGGGGATCAAAGTCACCGAAAGTCCAGCCGCCGCTGCCATGGCATAGGTCTTGGTGAAAGCCAAGGGACCAAACAGGCGACCCTCTTGGGCTTCCAGCGTGAACACCGGAATGAACGACAAGGTGATGATCATCAAGGAGAAAAACAAAGCCGGCCCTACCTCAACCGCCGCTTCGGTGATGACGCTCCAGCGTTCTTGTCCTTGCAAGATCTGGCCTGGATGGGAATGCTGCCAGGCCTCCAACTTCTTGTGGGCGTTTTCGATCATGACCACGGCAGCATCGACCATGGCGCCGATGGCAATGGCGATACCGCCCAGGGACATGATGTTGGCGTTGATGCCTTGGAGGTGCATCACCACAAAGGCAGCCATGATGCCGAGTGGCAAGGAGATGATGGCGACCAGCGCAGATCGCAGGTGGCCCAGAAACAGCACGCATACCAGCGCCACCACGACGAACTCTTCCAGCAGTTTGACGGAGAGGTTGTCAATGGCCCGCTCGATCAGTGCGCTGCGGTCGTAGGTGGTGACAACCTCCACCCCCGGTGGCAGGCTTTTTTGTAGTTCAGCCAGCTTGGTTTTGACGGCACGGATGGTTTCCTGGGCATTCTTGCCGGAACGCAGCAAGACGACACCCCCCGCCACTTCTCCTTCTCCATCGAGCTCAGCTACGCCACGGCGCATTTCTGGTCCGACTTGCACCGTCGACACGTCCCCAAGCCGAACCGCAATGCCGCCGCGGCTAGATAGTGGGATGGCCCGGAAATCGTCAAGTGTCCGCAGGTAGCCATTGACCCTCACCATGTACTCGGCCTCGGCCAGTTCCAGCACTGAGCCGCCTGTTTCCTGGTTGCCGTTCATCAGAGCTTGGCGCACCTGTTCGAAGGTAATGCCATAACCATTGAGCTTGAGCGGATCCAGTACCACCTGGTACTGCTTGACCATGCCGCCCACGCTGGCCACTTCGGCGACATTGGGCAGAGTTTTGAGTTCGAACTTGAGGAACCAGTCCTGCAATGCCCGCAGTTGGGACAGATCATGTCCACCGGTACGGTCCACCAAGGCGTACTGGTAGATCCAGCCCACACCGGTGGCATCCGGTCCTAGGGCCGACTTGGCACCTGCGGGCAGCCGTCCTTGTACCTGGTTGAGGTATTCCAGAACGCGGGAACGCGCCCAGTAAAGATCGGTGGAATCGTCAAACAGGATGTAGACGAAGGAGTCCCCAAAAAAGGAGAAGCCCCGCACTGTTTTGGCGCCAGGCACCGACAGCATGGTGGTGGCCAACGGGTAGGTGACCTGGTTTTCCACAATCTGCGGTGCCTGACCTGGGTAGCTGGTGCGGATGATGACCTGCACGTCGGACAGGTCCGGCAAGGCGTCGATGGGTGTGGAACGCACGGCCCACAGGCCAGCGCCCGCCAGAAACACAGTGGCGAGCAGTACCAAAAAGCGGTTTGAGACTGACCAGCGGATGATGGCCGCGATCATGGCTTCACCCCCTTGAGCGCCACCACCTCATATTCGTCGCCAACCGCCCGAAACTGGAATTGCACGGTGTCCCCAACTTTGAAACCAGACGACTGCAACTCTTTCGCACGCTTGAAGCCCATGGTCATGGCCGGCCATTTGAGGGCTGGTACAGGTTCGTGGTGCAGCTTGATATTGGAAGCATCCAGTTCCTCGATTACCCCTCGCGTTTCATAGGACGAGACTTTCCCCATATCGCTAGAGGGCGGATTCATCGGCGTCGAAGAGGTGCCAGATGGAGGCAAGATTCCGCGCACGCTGGCTTCCGAGTCCAACAGAAACTGACCCGATGCCACCACTTTTTGGCCTGCGCTGAGGCCTTGGCGTATCGTCAACTGCCCATCACGCTCCGCGCCGATCTGTACGTCAACCGGCCTGTATTGGCCTGCGTCCTCGGCCAGATAGACCAAGGTGCGCTTGCCGGTTCGGATCACGGCGTCGGAAGGCACCAGCAGGACAGATTCTGTGGGGCTTTGCAAGGTTGCCGTGGCCAACATGCCGGCACGCAGTCTCTGGCCCGGATTGGGCATCTCGACCCTGACGCGCAAGGTTCTCGTGTCCGGATTGGTTTCTGTCAACACCGATGTCACCTTGCCCTTGAGAAGGGTCTCAGGTGCGGCAGTGAGGCGGGCCTGCACCGCTTGCCCGATTTCCAGCGTGGATGCCTGGGCCTGCGGCACGGCCAACTCCAGCCAAACCGTACCCAATCCGGTGATGCGCGCCAGGGTCATGCCGGGACTCAGGCTCATGCCTTGACGTACCGCCAATTCCGAGATCACACCTGAACCAGGCGCAGTGATGGTGGTCACCGCGATGGTGCGATTGCTGCTGTCCACGCGCTGGATCAATGCTGGAGACATGCCCAGCAGTGCCAGACGCTGGCGGGCTGCCAGCGTCAAAGCAGCGTCGCCCATCGTTTTGACCGCCAGAAACTCTTGTTGCGCGCCGACCCATTCCGGATTGGTGACGTCAGCCAGAGGACTGCCTGCGGCAATGACATCACCGGGGGCACGGGCGTAGACGCGCTCGACAAAGCCACCGGTACGGGCCTGGACGATGCTGACATCCCGTTCGCTGAGTTGCAGGACTCCGGCAACTTCTACCATGTTGGAGATGTCCTGTTGCACAACGGTGGCCAGGCGCATTCCCAAACTTTGACTGGCGCGTGTGGAGACGGCCAGTGCGCCCGTGTCCGCTCCGCCTTCGTCGGCATAGCGTGCTACCAGTTGCATGTCCATGAACGGGGATGGGCCAGGTTTGTCAAACTTGGCCTCGGGTTTCATGGGGTCGTACCAATACAGCACCTTACGTTCGGACTTGGCAGTTTCGGTGGCCACAGGTTCCATGTTGGAACTGCGCTTGGTCCACCAAACACCACCGGCAGCGCCCACGGCCAAGATCAGCAGACCGATTGCAGTGAGGGTCAGATTCTTTTGAATAGATGCAGAGTTCATTGCGCACCTCGTGTCTGTGAGTAGTCGTTGGAGAAGTGCAGGCGTGCGCTGATTGCTTGGCGCTCTCCTTGCAGGGCAATCCATCGGAGCTGGGTTTCCAGCGATTCCCGACGCGCTGCCAGGTGCTCCACCAACGTGCCTTTGCCGGCCTGGTAGGCGGAGAGCGTCAAAGTGACCTTGTCACGCATTAGGGGCTGCAGAACAGTCTGGTTGCGTTCCACGGCCAGGTTCAGGCGCTCCAGCTCCGCCCATTGGGTGTTGATTTCCTGCAGGTGCTCGCGCCGCAAAAGCTCCAACTCTGCATCCAGGCCCAGACGCTCCAACTGTTTGGCTGCGATGAGCGGGTCCTGGCGTTTCGCTGGTGCCGTAGGTAGGTCAAAAGTGAATTTGACGGAGACCATGTCCCCGAACTGCTCGCCCCGGCGCTGATAGGCAAGCTCAACACCCCAGTCGGGGTTTTTGGATGCCTGTGCCTCCTGCAGCTCAGCATTCAGCAAAAGGCTGGTGCTACTGAGCAGGTTGACGTCGGGATGGCCTTGGATGCGTTGGCTCAGAACCTCTCGGTCCAGAGGCCAATTGGGTGGCGTGCCTTCCAGTGCTTCACTGGCGGTAGTTCCAATCCAGCGTTGCAACGCTGCAATGGCCTGTGCACGTTGAGCCTGCAGTTCATCCAGGCGTTCGCTCAGCATGGCTGCCTCCTGCCTGGGCATCAACACGTCAGTGATGGAGCCGCGCCCACCGGCCAGTTGTACCTGGACGGCCGATTCCAGGAGCTTGTTTTGTTTGAAAAGACCTTCAAACAGTGCGATCTGCTGTTCCAAGGCATATCGGCGTATCCAGGCCACGGCAGTTTCTCTGCGCACGGACAACATGGAGAGCTGCTGTGCGGATTCGGCTTGCTGGACCTTGGCCAGGGCCACGGCAACACGGGCTTCCCGCTTGCTGCGGTTGGGAATGTCCTGCATGTAGGCGATGCGTTGCATCGTCATGAAGTCGCCTGTCAGGCTATACCGATCCGGCCCCCCGATGGGCAGGTTCTCGACACCGACTGCCAGCTTGGGATCTGGCAGCTCTCCAGCCGGGGCGGTGGAGGCACGGGCCGCATCCACTTTGGCCTGGGCGCTTGCCAGGGTCGGTGCCCCCTGGGTGGATAGGGATAGCGCCTGCTCAAAGGACAAAGGCGTGGCTCCCAGCGGCACAGCCACTGCGAGCGGGAAGGTAAATGCAATCAGCTTGCGGCTGAAGCGATGCCCAATGGGGTGAACGGAACAAGACATGTCCCAACTCCTGAAAAACTGCGCGAACGCGCGATGACCTGGCCATACAAAGACGGCAAGGCACGGATTCAAGGGGTTGGGGTCAGGCTGGCGGCCGCCAGATTGGGATGGGGCGAGGCTCTATGGCTCGGTCGTTCAGACGTCCCAAGAACGTGTCTTTGCTGAAGACTTCGGGTATTGCGGGGAAATGGACAGACAGTCCCAAGCTGCCGATCTTGCAGTCCTGGCCTACCTTGCAGGTCTTGCCCGTTTTGAGCAAGGTTTCCATGTCATTGCAGCACTCGCCCATTGGGGTGGCTGATGCATCTTCCATATCGCCACTGAGCTGCTGCTCTGCCATTGCGGCCATTTCCATGGGGCATGGCATCTTCGGCACGCCCAAGCCCGCATATCCCGCTAGAGGGATTGCCAGGCTCAGCAGCATCAGAAGTAGAAAGCGGACGGTGCGCACGATCTGATTAAACCCGAAGTGAAAGTCCAATGCCAAACAAGTCGTCAGCTATTGCGATTTGCCACGCAATCGCAAGGCATTCCCAATGACGGATGCCGAACTGAAGCTCATGGCCAGAGCGGCGATCATGGGCGACAGAAGCCAGCCCGTGAATGGGTAGAGCAAACCAGCCGCCACTGGAATTCCCAAGGCGTTGTACAGGAAGGCAAACATCAGGTTTTGCTTCATATTGCTCACCGTGGCGTTCGACAACGCGAGCGCAATGGAGATACCGCGCAGATCGCCTTTGACCAATGTGACCTGAGCGCTGTTCATGGCGACGTCCGTGCCCGTTCCCATGGCAATTCCCACATGGGCCTTGGCCAGGGCCGGCGCGTCATTGATCCCGTCACCGGCCATGGCCACAATTCGACCTTGCTTTTGCAGCAACTCCACCAGTGCCAGTTTGTCCTGCGGTTTAACTTCGCCATGCACTTCATCAATTCCAAGCTTGGCACCAACGGCTTTGGCAGTGGTGACACCATCACCTGTGGCCATCACGATGCGCATGCCCGAGGCTTTGAGTGACGCCAAGGCCTCCATCGTACTTACCTTGATTGGGTCCGACACGGCCAGGAGACCGGCTAGTTTTCCGTCAATGGCGAGGTGCATCACGCTGGCCCCCTCGGCGCGCAAAGCTTCGGCTTGGGGTTTCAATGCGTCTACGGCGACATTGATCTGTTGCATCAGCGCCGTATTGCCCAACACTAGGTGGCGTCCGGCCACTTGGCCCTGGACACCAATACCGGAGCCGGATTCGAAGTTCTCAGGTTTCTCCAGCACCAGCTTGCGCTCGCGCGCCGCCGTCACGATGGCCGCGGCCAAGGGATGTTCACTTCCCTGGTCCAGGCTGGCCGCCAAGCGCAAAACTTCGTCGGCGGCAAATCCCTTACTGGGAACAGCCTTCTCGAATGTGGGGCGGCCTTCGGTCAAGGTACCGGTTTTGTCGATGATCAGGGTGTCGACCTTGCGCAGGTTCTCAATGGCGGCCGCGTCACGGAACAACACACCCTGTGTCGCCCCCTTGCCCGTAGCCACCATGATGGACATAGGCGTAGCGAGGCCCAGCGCGCATGGGCAGGCAATGATCAGTACAGCGACCGCATTGATCAGGCCATACACCCAACTGGGTTCCGGGCCCAACAGGCCCCAACCCAAAAGTGTCAGCACCGCAATACCTACGACCGCCACCACAAAGTAGCCCGCCACCACATCGGCCATGCGTTGCATGGGCGCTCTGGAGCGTTGCGCCTGGGCCACCATTTGCACGATTTGGGACAGTACGGTGTCAGATCCCACTTTTTCGGACTTCATGACCAGGGAACCACTGGTGTTGAGGGTTGCACCGATAACCTTGTCACCGACCCGCTTGGTGATGGGCAAAGGTTCGCCTGTCAGCATGGATTCGTCCACGGCGCTGCTGCCTTCTGTGACCACACCATCCACGGGCACTTTCTCGCCAGGGCGCACACGCAAAAGGTCACCCAGATGGACGTGGGTCAGTTCAATGTCCTCTTCTGTCCCATCTGTCTTGATACGCCTCGCAGTCTTAGGAGCCAAGCCCAGTAGGGATTTGATCGCTGCGGAGGTCTGGGAGCGGGCCTTGAGCTCCAGCATCTGGCCCAACAGGGTCAATGAAATGATGACTGCTGCAGCCTCAAAGTACACAGCAACCCGCCCCATCGAGACAAAGGAATCAGGAAAAACGCCCGGAGCGAGGGTGGCCACCACGCTGTAGAGATAGGCCGCCCCCGTGCCAAGGCCGATGAGCGTCCACATATTGGGACTGCGATTGACAAAGGATTGCGCCGCACGAACAAAGAATGGCCACCCCGCCCACAGCACGATGGGGGTAGCCAGTGCGAACTCCACCCAGCTCTGTACTGCCATGTCCATCCACTGCAGCCGGTGTCCAAACATGGCCAGCACGAAAACTACAGCGGTGAGTGGCAGCGTCCACCAGAAGCGGTGTTCAAAGTCCAACAATTCCGGGTTCTCTTCGTTGTCCAGCGAGGGCATGACCGGCTCCAATGCCATTCCGCACTTGGGGCAACTTCCGGGGTGGTCCTGCCGTATCTCCGGGTGCATGGGGCAGGTGTAGACCGTTCCCGCCGCAGCAGGCTGTGAGGCCGCCTTTTCTTGAAACCCTCCCATGTATTGCATGGGATTGGCGTCGAACTTCACCTTGCACTTGGGTCCGCAAAAGAAGAAGTTGTGTCCCATGTGCTCGGAGTGTTGAGGCGATTGGGCAGTGACCTTCATCCCACACACGGGGTCTTTGAGCGGATTCATCTCGTTGGAAGCTCCCGCTTGTTGATGATCAGTACCGTGGTGTCCGATGTGCGTCGAATGGTCCATGCTTCTTTCCCCCTGAAAACCCACCAAGGCCACTATGAGCCCAGAACTTATTACTCAGCGATAGCCCTGATAGACGCGGGAGCTGCCATCCTTGGACACCAGCAGAACGTCATAGGGATCTTTGCGTCCGGCGTATATCGATCCGTCCATACCGGGTGAGCCCACTGGCATACCTGGCACAGATAAACCGATTGCGGCAGGCTTCTCTTTCAGCAGCCGTTTGATGTCATTCGCTGGCACATGCCCCTCAATGACATAACCACCGACCACGGCAGTGTGGCAGGAACCCAACTTCCTGGGCATGCCCAACCTTTCGCGGACCACATCGTTGCCGGTTTGGTTGACCTTCACTTTGAAGCCAGACTTCTCCAGATGAGCGACCCAGTCTTTACAGCACCCACAGTTAGGGTCTTTCCAGACCTCGACGGATGTGCCGTGGCTGGCTGCATGTGCGCATGGCAAAGCCAGTATCAAGACGGATGCGAGCAGCATTCGGCGTTGCAGTTGGGTCTTCAATTGAGTGCTCATGGTTTTCTCCTTTGTAGTTTGACGACAAAGCACCAATCCCGCTTTGACAAATAACAAGGCGCCGTTGCGGCGCCCTGTTATTTCCGGAAAATTCCTGCAAGCCTCACTTGCGCATTGGTGCTTCTATTTGACGGTCAGGATGTCCGTGACCACCATTTTTCCGCCGTCGTTGATGACTGCGAATTTGACCTTGTCGCCAGCTTGCACCTTGTCCAGCAACGATTTTTCCTTGGCGGTGAAGATCATGGTCATTCCCGGCATGTCCAGGTTCTTGATCTCTCCATGCTTAATGGTGACCTTGCCGGCTTCCTTGTCGACTTTGCGGATTTCTCCATCGGTCATGGATGCCATTTGTGTTGCATCCATTTTGTTGTGATCCATTTGCGCATTGGCAATACCGGGCACGCCGATAAGCGTTGCCATAGCTGCTGCCGCAGCGACGAGTGCGTGTTTGATACGTGTCATGTGGAATGATCCTTTGTGGGTTGAAAACGAATTGCTTCTCGACACATGCGTGCCGTTTACTTGGCTCCGACCTTCACTTGCCCCTTCATGCCGGCCTCAAAGTGGCCCGGCATCAAACAAGCAAAGTTGACTGTTCCGGCCTTCGTGAACTGCCAAACGATTTCACCTTGCTTGCCCGCATCCAGCGTGATCTTGCTGGGTTCGTCATGTTCCATGCCGGGGTTCTTTTTCATCTGCTCCAGGTGCTCCAACAGTTCTTTTTCTGTCCCCAGACTCAGTTCGTGACGGACCTTTCCCACATTCTTCACAACAAAGCGAACGGTCTCGCCCTTCTTGACCTGGATCTCAGAGGGGGTATAGCGCATGTTGTCGGCCATCTCCACTGTTACCGTGCGTGTGTTTTTTGTGGCGACGCCAGCTTTTCCAATAGCAGTCTCCTCACTATGACCACCTCCGTGGCTTCCACTTGCCAGTGCGCCGGTGGAAATTGCCGCAAAGCTGGCGGCTACGAGGATGGTGGAAAAGGTTTTTGCAAATTTCATGGTGGGTCCTTGGGTTAAAAATAGGGGCGTTAAAAATTAGTGGCCAGAATGCGCATTGGGTTTCTTCGCATTCATTACGGTAGCGGGCGATGGTTTATCGTTTGCAGCCTTACCTGAACTGATTTCCGAGCGCAAACGGGCGGGTTCCGACAGTGGGCCTGTGTATTCCTGAGCAACAGTCCCTGGTGGGTACTTGTAAGGGCCTGGGTCGCTGTAGTCGCCGGGTTTTTGATCCTTGCGCACTTTGAGCACACTGAACATGCCGCCCATTTCAACCGGCCCAAACTGGGCCTGGCCAGTCATCATCGGAGCGGTGTTTTCAGGAATGGGCATTTCCATTTCACCCATGTCTGCCATGCCGCGCTCGCCCATGAGCATGTAGTCTGGGGAGACTTTCTGGATTTTTTTAACCAGACCCCGGTGATCCACTCCGACCATGGTGGGAACCGTGTGTCCCATGGCGTTCATGGTGTGGTGGCTCTTGTGGCAATGCATGGCCCAGTCACCTTCTTCGTCGGCAACGAACTCAATCTGGCGCATTTGCCCCACGGCCACATCGGTCGTGACCTCATACCAGCGCGTGGTGGGCGGTGTCGGACCCCCGTCAGTCCCTGTGACCAAGAATTCGTGGCCGTGGATGTGAATGGGGTGGTTGGTCATTGTCAGGTTGCCCACACGGATGCGAACCCGGTCGTTGTGGCGCACATTGAGCGTATCGATGCCCGGGAAGACACGACTGTTCCAAGACCAGATGTTGAAATCCAACATGGTGTTGATCTTGGGCGTTTTGGTTCCAGGCTCTACGTCAAAGGCGTTCAGCAAGAAACAGAAGTCCCGATCCACATCACTGATATGTGGGTGCTTTTCCTTGGGGTGTGTGACCCAGAAGCCCATCAAGCCCATGGCCATCTGGACCATTTCGTCCGCATGCGGGTGGTACATGAATGTCCCAGGCCGACGCGCTACAAACTCGTACATATAGGTCTTGCCAACGGGTATAGCCTTCTGGTTCAGGCCACCCACACCATCCATGCCACTGGGCAAACGTTGTCCATGCCAATGAATTGTTGTGTGCTCGGGAAGTTTGTTGGTGACGAAGATTCGCACCCGGTCACCTTCCACCACCTCAATGGTGGGGCCGGGACTTTGGCCGTTGTAGCCCCACATATTGACTTTGAAGCCAGGGGAGACTTCTCGCTCAACCGGCTCTGCCACCAGGTGAAACTCCTTGACACCGTTGTTCATACGCCATGGCAGGGTCCAACCATTGAGTGTTACCACGGGGTTGTAGGGACGGCCATTGGTGGGGACCAGCGGTGGTGCGGTGTTGACGGATGTCTGAATGACGGGTTCAGGCAAAGTGGCCAATGCGGAACGAGCGACCGTGATGCCAGCAACGGCGGTTGCAGCACCTGCGAAGAATCGACGACGAGAATTGGATTGATCCATGGTTTTTCCTATTTGTTACTCAGCCGAAGCACCGCCACCCGCACCAATGCTTACAAAGTTGGCGGGTTCACCGCCCTGCAGTACCCAGTGCAAATCAGCTTCCGCAATGAGGAGGTCGCGTTTGGTGTTGATAGAAGTGACGCTTGATTGCAGTTGGGTCGCTGTCTCTGTCAGCAGATCCCAGACGCTCAGCAGCATTCCGTTGTACCGAAGCACGGTTTCGTCATAGATGAACTGACGCAGCTTCTGTTCGTCCTGTGACAAACGGGCAGCCGCGTAGCTCGCGTTGTAGATGTCGAATGCCTGTTGCGCCGTTCCCTGGACACGCAGACCTTCGGAACGTGGAAGTACCGCACGCACGGCTTTCAGACCTTTTTGGACGGCCTCCGCGGCAATAGGCTGGTCAGGGACCTCTGGCAGTGAGTCTGGTAGTCCTACGCTAGAGGAAATGCCCCACAACTTGAGTGTCTTGAGCAACGCTATCTGTGCCTGCTTGGCTTCTGCCGCTGATTTCAGGGTTTGGAGCTTGACGTTACCCAGTTTCGACTGGGACTGGGCCTGCTCCATGCGGCTCCAATTGCCGACGCGAGCCATGCGACGGGCCAGTTCGGCTGCAGCTGACGAAGCCTCTTGCATATCCTGTTGAAGTTTCAGTCCAGCCTGGGCGGCCACCGCATTCCACCAAGCCTTACGAGTGTCCACCGCGACGTCAAGAACGGAGTCAAAGTCATCCACATGGCGACGCACGCTGGGATCGACCTCCAACCACCGTCCTTGGGCAATACGCTCTTGATTGGCTGTACCCAGTTGGGACAAAGAAGAAGTCAATTCAGGGCGTGCACGCCATGCCTGCCGAACTGCTGCATCCGCTGTTTTTAGCCATAAGTCGGGCGCAACAACGGGAGCTTCTTTGGTTGCCGCGTCATTGGCCTGTTCCCACTTGAGGACATCCGCATGACCCCGCTTGAACTGAGAGACCTCATCATTGGCTTTACGCCAATCGATGGTGCCTTGTTCCACAGGCTCTTGCACGGCCTGTTGGGCTGATGCTGTACCCACAAGGGTACACAGGGCGAGCGTTGCTAACCACAGTGGTTTGCGTCGCAGGATCGGAACACGATGCATAGGAGTCCTTTGGCTTTGTGTAAAACTGACTGAACTTTATCGAGACGGTCCCAACACCAAGCTGTCGCTTTGATTACAAATTTGTAATCTTCGGCGACGCCAGCGTCAACCGGTGCACACTTGAGAAAAGGACACCGACTGTGAAGATACTGATCATTGAAGACGAACCCAAGACGGGCGAATACCTGCGACAAGGCCTGAAAGAGGCCAGTTTTATTGTGGATCTGGTCCACAACGGCAATGATGGCCTGCACACTGCCCTTGAGGGTGAGCACGATCTCATCATCTTGGATGTGATGCTTCCAGGCATGGATGGCTGGGAGGTGATGCGTAACCTGCGCCGCAAGGGTAATGAAGTTCCGGTTTTGTTCCTGACCGCCAAAGATCAGGTGGAGGACCGAATCAAGGGTTTGGAACTGGGCGCAGACGACTACCTGGTCAAGCCTTTTTCATTTGCGGAGCTGCTGGCCCGTGTCCGTACTATCTTGCGGCGCGGCAAGTCCGGTGTCGAGGCAACCTCACTGAAAGTAGCTGACCTGGAGCTGGATTTGCTGCGTCGCCGTGTAACACGTGCAGGCAAACGCATCGATTTGACCTCCAAGGAATTCGGTTTGCTGGAGCTTTTGATGCGCCGACAGGGGGAAGTGTTGCCTCGATCCCTGATCGCATCTCAAGTCTGGGATATGAACTTTGACAGTGACACCAATGTCATTGAAGTAGCGGTACGGCGTCTGCGCAGCAAGATTGACGACGCGTTCGAGCCCAAGCTGCTCCAGACTGTGCGCGGCATGGGCTATGTTCTGGAAAACCCGCTATCCACGCCATGACGCAGCGCTTCTCACTCACCACCCGCCTTACCCTGTTTTACACACTGGCATCAGCCACCGTCCTGCTGGGCCTGGGAGGTGTGACTTCATTGGCAATGAATCAGCACTTTGAAGATCTGGACCGTAGCCTTCTGGAGGACAAAATCCACCTGATTCAAGAGGTCGCAACGAAGGCCACTTCATCGCAGGATCTGCAAACCCGCTTAAACGAGGTCCTTCACAGCCATGAAGGATTAATCGTGAACGTTCAAATCAGCGGAAAGACGCTGTATGAGACTGCAAAGTTTGAAATCCCCGACGGATATGCAGGTGAGGTGGGTACGGACCTGAAGTCACAAAAAATGCAGAGTTGGCAAAGTGCGGGGCATCAGTACCGCGCCCTGGGTATGTTGATCAGCTCCGAATTGCAAAGTGACGGACCTCTAGCTGTGTGGGTTGCCCTGGATACAAAATTGCATGATCATTTTCAGACGCATTTCCAGACCACTCTCATGCTTTATGTGACTCTGGCGACTTTGTTCAGTGGCGTACTGGGGTGGGTGGCAGCCAATCGGGGATTGGCTCCACTTCGGATCATGCGAACACGTGCCCAATCCGTGACTTCCAACCAACTTGAGGAGCGCATGCCGGTAGACGCTGTCCCGATAGAAATGGCGGATCTTGCAGTTACCTTGAACGACATGCTCGACCGTCTGCAAGAAGACTTTCGTCGGCTTTCTGAATTCTCTTCCGATCTGGCGCACGAGCTCAGAACACCAATCAGCAATTTGCTCACCGAAACCCAAGTGACGCTGTCTGCCAAAAGGAGCAACGAGGACTACCAGGACGTGCTGGCCTCCAACTCCGAAGAGCTACAACGTCTGGCCAGGATGGTGTCAGATATGCTTTTTCTGGCTAAAACAGAGCACGGATTAGCACTTCCAAGCCGAGAGACTATTGCTGTGGAAATGGAGGCTCAGGCGTTGTTCGACTTTTACGAAGCACTGGCCGCAGACAAGGAGATTCGCCTGGAGTTGGTTGGCAGTGGTGCTGTCAGTGGCGATCGATTGATGCTGCGACGGGCGTTGAGCAATCTTCTCTCCAATGCACTGCGCCATGCGTCTCCTGGTACGGTTGTATCCATTGAAATTGAGTCGAAAGAAAGCGTCGAAGTGGGGGTTTCCAATCGTGGCCCAGGCATCAGCCCGGAAATGCTGCCTCGCCTGTTTGATCGGTTCTTTCGTGTAGACAAATCACGGACCCATCCAGAGAGCGACGGCGCAGGACTGGGTTTGGCGATTACTCGCGCCATCATGGCGGCTCATGGAGGTGGGATTTCAGTTTCGTCAACGTCTGGCGTGACGCGCTTTACCCTCAGTTTTCCCAAGTCCGATAGTCTCGTCCAGGAAGCGAACTAAGCGCGCAGTTGGGACATGACGTCTTTGTAACGAGTAGGTCATGCCCCTGTAGGGTGCAACTTTCTACATTGGAGTCAACGGTGCAGCGATTGCATCGTTCCCACGAAATCCCTCGTGGGGTTGCACTCACTTTGAAGGAATTTCAATCATGTCTATCCGCAAGTCTGTCATCGCTCTGGCTCTGACCATTCCTTTCGCATCTGCTTTCGCCATGGATCTCGCAATTGCCAAGTCGATCCCGCTGAAGGACGGCTCTGTTGTACATCAGTTCAAGAACGGCAAGATGGCTATGGAAGACAAGTATGGACGTCCCACCCGAATGAATGTGGGCGAAACCATGGCTGCCGCTGATGGAACGACGATTACGGCTAACAGTGACGAAGTCGCGTTGCTCTCTTCGGTAATTCGTGATCATTACGGTCGCACTACCAAGTAAGTCTGACTTTCCCAGGCAGCTTGGCAAGCTCAGCCGACCGGCTGACCCGGTAGTTGCCGACACCAGAAAATCCCAGACCGTTGTCTGGGATTTTTGTTGGCGCCGTGGTCGTCCCCCCTTGCACTTGCAGTAGGCTTGTGAATAAGAGGCGCAATTCCCGTAGGCGTATAAATGACACACGAACTCATCAATTTGCCCAAGGCGTCGCATGAAACGCTGAGCATCATATTGGTCTATGGTGGATTGGCTTCTTTAGCTCTGTTGCTTTGGATCGGCTACATGTACTGGCGTGATCGAAAACGATTTGGTCAACGCAAGCCGAATGTCAGAAATCGACCTCGTTCCAAGCGGAAAAAGCGATATTGGGGTGATCTCGGTTTCAGTGCAAATTGTCGCGGTTTGAATTAAGGGTTTACCCTTGCTTCAGCGAAGCGGATCACGCCTCACATTCGGGTGGTAATGGCCGACTAGATGTTCTGCCAACAAAGGCTCGCGAATGTAGAAACCAGCTCCACGCCAGCGATCGGCAACGAACTCCGGACCGTCCAGCAATTCCTGGAAAACTGACTCCAGAGCACCTCCAGCAAACTCCCGAAGGATTCCTTCGCTGATTAGTTCGAGAGGAACATCGCAAACAAAAAGCGTAGGCTTTCCATAATTTTTGAGCACCTGACGATAGTCTCGATTTCCCAGAAGATGCGCCGCAATGGCGGTCACATACTCGCTGCCGTAAAGCATGTAGTGCCCCGCCTGGGCTATCAACATCTCTTCATTGGCTTCGAACCACACACGCCCCTCTCGCAGATCGCTCCCTACGGCTTCGATGGCCTGTTGAAGCAGGCTTTCCGTGAGCTCGGGGAATT
>Ga0073899_10001984_pt1 | contig 18559 bp, 14 predicted proteins | sample KloWWTmetaKNB5Ph_FD_88975 | JGI IMG/M metagenome (GOLD analysis project Ga0073899, IMG submission 88975) | Active sludge microbial communities from Klosterneuburg, Austria, studying microevolution and ecology of nitrifiers - Klosterneuburg... | ecosystem: Engineered > WWTP > Aerobic digester >... | reverse complement strand
GTCCTTCGGTCCCACGGGTCCCGAGTCGACCTGGCTCGAGGCCGTGACAGCCGCGTTGACGGACCGTGTCGACGTCCGGTGCCGCCGGTTGGGCGTGGACGCGTTCGACGAGTCCGACGCCGCCTGGGCCGACGCCGTCGTGCTCGAGGGCGTCTACCTGCGGTCGGTGCCGTGGTTGGCCCGCCTCGACCTTCCCATCCTCGTCGACTGCACCCGGTGGGGGTTCGCCGACGACCTGCGGGCCGACCAGGCGGGACTGGTGCGCGGCGCGCCCCACAACGGCGCCCACGCCCGGCCCCTGTTCGAGACGGCGTCGCGCGCCGACATGTTCGTCGTCGACGGTGACGAGCAACGCGACCTCGTGCTCGGCCTGCTGGCCGGCTGCGGACGCCTGAACGATCTCGTCTACGACGAGGACGCCTCGCTGCGGACTCTCGTCGACACCCTCGACCCAAGGGCGATCGCCCTGTGGTGCGCGGCTCCGCGGCGTGCCATCGACCTGGTCCACACCTTCGTCGTCGACGAGCAGCCCGAGCCGGGGGGTGCCCTGGAGCGCGTGCGCCGTGCCGCCGGACCGTTGCGCCGGCTGATCCCCGCCGGGAGGCAACGATGAACGCGCCCGAGACCCCGCTCGTGTCGGTGATCCTGGTCAACTACCGCGGGGCCGACGACACCATCAGCTGTCTGCGCGCCTTCGACGAGGTCGACTGGCCCGCCGACCGGCTGCAGCTCATCGTGGTCGACAACGACTCCGGCGACGGTTCCGACGACCGGATCCGCGCCGCCGTCCCGCACGCCGCGGTCTACCAGTCCGGAGCCAACCTGGGTTTCGCCGGCGGCTGCAACTACGGGGTCGAGCGAGCCGCCGGCAGCTACGTGGGCTTCATCAACAACGATGCCCGGCCGCATCGCGACTGGGTCCGGGCCGCGATCGAGGCCTTCCGGTCGGATCCCGGCATCGGTGCCGTCGCGTCCAAGGTGCTGGACTGGGACGGCCGGTCGGTCGACTACGTCGACGGGTCACTGACCTGGTACGGCATGGGCTATAAGCGTGAGGCCGAGCTGCCCGACTCGCCGTTGTACGACCGGCCGCACAACGTGCTGTTCGGCACCGGGGCCGCCATGTTCGTGCCGCGCGACCTCTACCGCCGGGTGGGTGGCTTCGACGAGCGCTTCTTCATGTTCTACGAGGACGTCGACCTGGGCTGGCGGCTCACCCTGCTGGGCTTCGACGTGCGCTACGTGCCGGAGTCGCTGGCCTTCCACCGCCACCACGTCACGATGAAGAAGTTCGGCAGCTACCGGGAGCTGTACCTGCTGGAGCGGAACGCGTTGCTCAGCATGTACAAGAATCTGTCCGACGACCTGCTGAGCGCCGCCCTCGGCCCCGCCCTGGTGCTCGCGCTGTCCCGCACCGCCGCTCGCTCCCCGCTGCCGGACCGTGGTTCCGGCCCCACGACCGAGGTGCCCAAGCTGTCGTTGACGGGCGCCTATGCGCTCGACTACCTGGTGGAGCAGCTGCCCACCCTGGTGGAGTCGCGGCGGCACATCCAGGCGACCCGCGTGCGCGGCGACGCCGACCTGCTGCCGCTGTTCCGCGAGCCGATCGAACCCGCGTACCCGCTGCCCGAGTACCTCGCCTGCCACGAGGCCCTGGTGGAGATCTTCGGCCTGGCGGAGGCCTTCGAGCGCCGGCCGCGGGTGCTGGTCGTGACCGGCGATCCCCTGTCCAAGCGGATGGCCGGCCCGGGTATCAGGGCGTGGCAGATGGCGGCGGCGCTCGCGACGACCCACGCCGTGCGGCTCGGCAGCACCACCGCCGTGGACCTCACCGACTCCCGCTTCGACATCGTCGATCTCTCGGACTCGGCCACCCTCGACTTCCACCTGCACTGGGCCGACGTGATCGTGTTCCAGGGATTCCTGCTCGCGGCCGCTCCCTGGCTGATCGACAGCGACAAGATCATCGTGGCCGACATCTACGACCCGATGCATCTCGAGCTGCTGGAGCAGGCCAAGGACCAGGGTCCGGTGCGCCGGCGGGAGCAGATCGTCGAGGTGTCCGAGGCCCTGAACGTGCAGATCCGGCGCGCCGACCTGCTGCTGTGTGCGTCCGAGAAACAGCGCGGGTTCTGGACCGGACAGCTCATCAGCCAGGGTCGCGTCAACGCGGCGACCCAGCGGATGCCCGAGGGACTGCTGCGCGTGGTGCCCTTCGGCGTGGACGACACTCCCCCGGCACCGTCCCGGCACGGCATCCGCGGGGCCATCGAGGGCATCGGGATGACCGACAAGGTCATCCTGTGGGGTGGCGGCGTCTACAACTGGTTCGACCCGCTCACGCTGATCCACGCCGTGGCGATGCTGGCCGAGCGCCACGACGACGTGCGGCTCGTCTTCATGGGCATGAAGCACCCCAACCCGGGGGTGCCGAAGATGCGGGTCGCGTGGGATGCGCAGCAACTGTCCGCGTCCCTCGGGCTCACCGGACGGCACGTCTTCTTCAACCGCGACTGGGTGCCCTATCGCGAGCGCGACACCTTCCTGATGGACGCCGACGTGGGGGTCTCGACGCACTTCGAGCACGTCGAGACGGCCTACAGCTTCCGGACCCGCATCCTCGACTACCTCTGGGCCGGGCTCCCGATCGTCGCCACCACCGGCGACTCGTTCGGCAACGTGCTGACCGACGAGGGGCTCGGCTACGGGGTGCCGCCCGAGGACGTGGCAGCGCTGGCCGCGGCTCTGGAGGCCGTGCTCTACGACCCGGCCGTCGCGGCCGGGATGCGCGAGCGGGTGCGCGCCTACTCCGAGCAGTTCCGGTGGGCAACGGTGCTGCAGCCGCTGATCGACTTCTGCGACCGGCCGCTGGCCGCTCCCGACCGCTTCCTTCAGATCGAGGACCGGTCGACGAACCGCCCCCTCGCGACGCGGCCGTCGGTGTGGGAGCTCGTCCGGTTCACCTACCGCAAGGGGGGCCTGGGACTGGTGGCCCGGCACACCGTGTCGAGGCTCAGACGCGTCGCGGCGTCGCGGTTGAGCCGCTGAGGCGTCAGCGCGAGTAGCGGTCGAGGAACGAGGAGCGGAAGGCGTCGAAGCGACCCTGCTCGATGGCCGTCCGGATGTCGTCGACCAGCCGTACGGTGAAGCGCTCGTTGTGGATGGTCGCCAGCGTCGACGCCAGCATCTCCTTGGCCTTGAAGAGGTGGTGGAGGTAAGCCCGGGTGTGGTGCGCGCAGGTGGAGCAGTCGCAGTCGTCCTCGATCGGACGGAACGCCCGCCGGTTGGCGGCCGTGACCACGTTGAAGCGCCCGTCCCGGGTGTAGAGGGCGGCGTTGCGCGCGACGCGCGACGGGTTGACGCAGTCGAACGTGTCGACGCCCGCCTCGATCGCGGCGAACAGGTCCTCGGGCTCGGAGATGCCGAGCAGATGCCGGGGCCGGTCGTCGGGGAGCTCCGAGGTGACCCAGCCCACGATTCTGGCCAGGTTGGCCTTCTCGAGGGCGCCGCCGATCCCGTAGCCGTCGAACCGGGTGCCGGCCACCTCGAGCGCCGCGAGGCCGCGTGCCGCCGAGCGCCGCAGGTCCTCGTACTGGGCACCCTGCACCACGCCGAAGAGCGCTTGATAGGGCCGGTGCTGCCGTTCCGCGGTCAACGCCGCGTGGGCCGCGAGGCAGCGCACCGCCCAGGCGTGGGTGCGTTCGAGCGAGCGCTCCTGGTAGGGCCGGGTGTTCATCAGCGTGGTGCACTCGTCGAACGCGAACATCACGTCGGCACCCAGCTCGTGCTGGATCCGCATCGAGACCTCGGGCGTGAAGCGGTGGCGGTCGCCGTTGAGGTGGGACGTGAAGGTGACGCCCTCGTCGTCGACGGTGGCCAGGCGGGTCTTCCCCTCGGCGATCACGTCGTCGTCGGCCAGCCCCGTGGTGTCCATCGCCAGCACCTTCTTGAACCCGACCCCGAGGCTCATCACCTGGAACCCGCCGGAGTCGGTGAACGTCGGACCGGGCCACCCCATGAAGGCACCCAGGCCGCCGGCCGTGTCGACGATGTCGGAGCCCGGCTGCAGGAAGAGGTGGTAGGCGTTCGCCAGCACGGCCTGGCCACCGAGATCGGCGACCGTCTGCGGGAGCAGCGACTTCACGGTCGCCTTGGTGCCCACCACGACGAAGGCGGGCGTGCGGATCTCGCCATGAGGCGTGGTGATGACCCCGGTGCGGCCGAGCCGCCCCGCCAGCCGCTGCTCGACCCGGAAGCCGAACCCGGGCGCTCCGTCGTCGGTCGCCATCAGCCGGCTGCCGCGTCCTGGCGGAGCTCCGCCAGGGTGCGGAGGATCGTCAGCGCGGTGGCACCCGCGGTCGACGTGCGCAGCACGGTGGTTCCCATCACTACGGGCACGCCACCCGCCGCCCCGAAAACGGCCAGTTCGTCGGGCGAGACGCCCCCTTCCGGACCGATCACGAAGACCACCTCGCCCGCCGGCGGCGTGACCCGGACCAGCGGCGCGGAGGCCGACTCGTGCAGCACGTAGGCAGCGGCGGCCGACTCCAGACGCGCGGCCACGGCACGGGTCGACGCGAGCGGCGAGACCACCGGAACCGTGAGCCGCCTGGCCTGCTTCGACGCCTCACGCGCGACGGTCGCCCACTTGGCCCGTGACTTCTCGCCCCGCTCGCCGTCCCACCGGACCACCGATCGCGACGCCTGCCAGGGCACGATCTCGTCGACGCCCAGTTCGGTCAGCAGATCGACGGCCAGCTCGGCCCGGTCGTTCTTGGGCAGTGCCTGTACGCAGACGAACCGGGTCTGCGGTACGGGCTCCACCAGCACCTGCTCGACGCGCACGGTCACCGCTCCGCGGGTCACCGACGTCACCGGACCCCGCACTCCCGAGCCGCGGCCCGACGACAGGGTCACCTGCTCTCCGACCCGCAGCCGGCGCACCACCGAGGCGTGGTGGCCCTCCGGACCGTCGAGTGTGACCTCGTCCCCCACCGCGACAGCGCCGGCCAGCGGTGCGAGGAAGAAGCCGTCGCTCAACTGAACGCTTCCTTGAGCCAGCCGAGCACGCCCTTGGAGCCGGCCTTGTGCACTTGCGCCTCGGGCGCGTTCTCGTCACGGGCCTCGGCGAGCTGACGCAGCAGGTCGCGCTGGACGTCGTCGAGGCGGGTCGGGGTCTGCACCAGCACGGTGATGCCCAGGTCGCCGCGGCCGCGACCGCGCAACCGGGGCACGCCCTTGCCCGGCACGACCACCCGGGTGCCCGACTGGGTGCCCGGGGGCACGTCGACCGGGGCGCTCACGTCGGCGGGATCGGTGTCGTCGCGCTCGGCCTCCAGCGTGGCGATGGCGACCGTGGTGCCGAGAGCGGCGGCCGTCATGGGTACCTTGACGACCATCTCGAGATCGTCGCCGTGACGCTTGAAGACCTCGTGCTCGGCGACGGCGAGCTCCACGTAGAGGTCGCCCGCGGGACCGCCGCCGGGGCCTACCTCGCCCTGCGACTCGAGGTGGATGCGGTTGCCGCCCGCGACGCCCGCGGGGATCTTCACGTTGATCGTGCGGCTCGCGCGTACCCGGCCCTCACCGCTGCACTCGCCGCAGGGGTGCGGGATCACCGACCCGTAGCCGCGGCAGGCGGGGCAGGGCTGGGTGGTCCTGATCGCCCCCAGGAACGACTGCTGCACCTGGGTGATGTCGCCCTGGCCGTTGCAGGTCGAGCACGTGACGGGCTCGGAACCCTCCCGCGCTCCGGAGCCCGAGCACTGCGGGCACACCACGGCGGTGTCGATCTTGAGGGGGGTGGTGGTGCCGAAGGCCGCGTCGGCGAGCGTGAGGGTGATCCGCACCAGGGCGTCCTGCCCCCGCCGGACCCTCGACCGGGGTCCGCGCGAGGTGCCCTGGGCGCCGAACATGGCGTCGACGAAGCTGGTGAAGTCGAAGCCCGGGCCGCCGAATCCACCGCCCGGGAAGCCGCCGCCCCCGAAGCCCCCGCCGAGCGGGTCGCCGCCGCGGTCGTAGATGTCGCGCTTGTGCGTGTCGGAGAGCACCTCGTAGGCCTCACCGATGCGCTTGAAGCGATCGGCGGCGTCGGGTTCGCTGGCGACGTCGGGGTGGAACTTCATGGCCAGCCGGCGGTAGGCCTTCTTGATCTGCTCCGGAGTGGCGTCACGGGGCACGCCGAGGGTCTCGTAGTAGTCGGTGCTCATCTCATCCTTCGGCCAGGATCCGGCCAACGTAGCGGGCAACGGCCCTCACCGACGCCATCGTCGAAGGGTAGTCCATGCGGGTGGGACCGACGACGCCCAACATGGCCCAGACGTCGTCGCTGGTGCCGTAACCGCTTGCCACCACGGAGGTGGCACGCAGCGCGGCGTTCTCGTTCTCGGTGCCGATGCGCACCGTGACGTCGGCGTGCACGTCACCCAGCAGCCGCAGCAGCACCACCTGCTCCTCGAGCGCCTCGAGCACCGGCCTCACGGTGGTCTCGAACTGGTCGCCGAACCGGCCCAGGTTGGGGACGCCGCCCACCACCACCCGGGTCGAGTTGTCACCGGCCACGAGATCGAGCATGACCGCCGTGGCTGCCACCGCCAGGGGGCGATGCCGCACGGCGAACTCGTCGGCGACGCCGGCGAGCGCCTTCACCGCGCGGCTCGCGTTCAGCCCGATCACCACGGCGGCCAGTCGGGCGCGGAGCTCGGCGAGGTCGTCGTCGGTGGTCCCCGGCGGGATCTCGAGGGAGCCCTGCGAGATGCGTCCGGAACTCGAGACCACCAGGATCAGCCCGCGCGTATCGTGCAGCCGGACGATGTCGACCGACCGCAGAACCGCGGTGGACACCTGCGGGTACTGCACGATGGCCACCTGCTGCGTCACCTGCGCGAGCAGTCGTACGGTGCGGGCGACCACGTCGTCGACATCGAGCGCGCCGCCCAGGAACGTGGCGATCGCGCGCTTCTCGGCGGCGGACAGCGGCTTGACCTGGGCGATGCGGTCGACGAAGAGCCGGTACCCCTTGTCGGTGGGGATGCGGCCCGCCGACGTGTGGGGCTGCATCAGGTAGCCCTCGTCCTCGAGCGCCGCCATGTCGTTGCGAATGGTGGCCGACGACACGTCGAGGCGGTGCCGCTCCACGAGCGCCTTGGAGCCCACCGGCTCCGAGTTCTGCACGTAGTCGGTGACGATCGCCCGCAGCACGGCGAGCTTGCGGTCGTCGAGCATCGCAAACCCCCTCCCCGGGACTCGGACGGTTGGCACTCGGCAGGTGCGAGTGCCAGTCTAGTGCCCGTCCGCATGGGAGGCCAGCGGCTCGCCTGCAGGGCCGGTCCCCCTGGACTAGGTTTCACGACATGCGCGGCGCTGACCTGGTCCCCGGGATCGCGGTGCTGCGCCACTACGACCGATCGTGGCTGCGAGGCGATCTGCTCGGGGGGCTCACGGTGGCCGCCTACGGGATCCCGCAGGTGATGGCCTACGCCGAGATCACCGGGCTGCCGGCCTTCGTCGGGCTGGCGACCATGATCGGCCCGCTTCTCGTGTACGCGCTGCTCGGCTCGTCACGGCAGCTCTCCGTCGGGCCCGAGTCCACCACCGCCCTGATGACGGCCACCGCGATCGCCCCCGTCATGGCGACGCTGCCGGCCGATCGCCGCGGCGACGCCACCGCGGTGCTGGCCGTCCTGGTCGCGGTGGTCGCCCTGGGGGCGTGGGCGCTGAGGCTCGGCTTCCTGGCGCGGCTCCTGAGCAAGCCTGTGCTCGTGGGCTACATGGTCGGCATCAGCGTGCTCATGATCGTGAGTCAGCTCGGCAAGGCGACCGGCCTCAAGGTCTCCGGCGACTCGCTCCCGGCCCAGGTGGTGAGCGTGATCCGTCAGGCTGGAGCGGTCGACCGTCCCACGCTCCTGCTGGCCGTGGTGGTGATCGCCAGCCTGCTCGCCCTGACACGCTGGGCACCCAAGCTCCCGGGGCCGCTGCTCGTGGTGCTGGCCGCGGCCGGCGTCGTCGAGGTGTTCCACCTGCCGGTTCGCACGATCGGCATGTTCGAGGGCGGCCTGCCCGTCCCGAGCCTCCCGAATGTCGGGGGCATCGAGCTGCCCGCGCTGATCGCGCCGGCGATCGGCGTCGCGCTCGTGGCCTACAGCGACAACGTGCTCACGGCCCGGGCCTTCGCCGACCGCCACGACCAGCGGGTCGACCCTTCGAGTGAGCTGCTGGCGCTCAGCGGCGTCAACCTGATGGCGGGTCTGAGCCACGGCTTCCCGGTGTCGAGCAGCGGCAGCCGGGCCGCCCTGGGCGACGCCATGGGCGTCAAGACCCAGCTGCACTCCTTGGCCGCCGTCGTCATCATCGTCGCGGTGCTCCTGTTCGCCCACCCGGTGCTGGCGGCCTTCCCGGTCGCCGCCCTGGGCGGTCTGGTCGTCTACGCGGCCATCCGGCTCGTCGACGGCCCCGCGATCCGGCGGCTCGCCCACTTCCGCTGGTCGGAGCTGGTCCTGGCAGCGGTCACGGCCGTGGCCGTGGTCGCCACCGACGTGCTGGCCGGCATCGCGATCGCGATCGCCATCTCGGCCCTCGACCTGTTGCGCCGCATCGCCGACCCCCACGACGGAGTGCTCGGCTTCGTCGCGGGAGTGGCGGGCATGCACGACGTGGACGACTACCCCACCGCGACGACGCTGCCCGGCCTGCTGGTGTACCGGTACGACGCTCCGCTCTTCTTCGCCAACGCCGACGACTTCGCCGGCAAGACCCGTCAAGCGGTGGCGGAGGAGACGCATCCGGTGCGCTGGTTCGTGCTCAATGCCGAGGCGATCAGCGAGATCGACCTCACCGCGTGCGACGAGCTGGAGCGGCTGCGCGCCGACCTCGCCGCCGCCGGAGTGGTGTTCGGGCTGGCACGCGTCAAGCACGAGCTGTACGAGCAGCTCGACCGTGCCGGCTTCATCGAGGCGGTCGGCCCCGACCGGGTCTATGCCACCCTGCCGACCGCGGTGGCCGCCTACCGGGCTGCCACCGATCAGCTGTAGGCCCTGATGCCCCCGCGTCCCGGCACCGGCCGCCGCCCGTCGCCGTAGGGTAGCGGCGTGACTCGATTCGACCTGGGGCCCTGGCGAGAACTGCAGGAGGGCGTGTTCGTCGCGCAGTGCCAGCCGGAGGGGGTGAACCTGGGTCTCGTCGTGGGCAGCGACGCCTGCCTGCTCGTCGACACGGGCTCGTCACCGTGGCAGGGCGCCGAGATCCGCGGGTCGGTCGCCCAGCTCACCTCGGCCCCGCTGACGACCGTCGTGATCACCCACTCCCACTACGACCATGCCTTCGGACTGGCCGCCTTCCGCGACCTCGAGGTCTTCGGCCATGCCTCCCTCGGCAGTTCCCTGCGGTCGCCTGCCGCGCAGGCGAAGGCTGAGGAGCTGCGCATCGACCCCGACGACATCCGGCTGCCGAACCGGCCCATCACCCTGCTCGCGGCCAAGGACCTCGGTGCCTCGCCCCGGAACGACCGCAAGCGGTGGGTGGAGATCAGCCACTTCGGGCCCGGTCACACGGCGGGCGACCTGGTGGTGCTGGTGCCCGACGCGAGGGTGCTGTTCGCCGGCGACCTGGTCGAGCAGTCGGGACCGCCCCAGATCGGTCCCGACTCCGTCGTGGCTCAGTGGCCGAAGGCGCTCGACGCCGTGATGGGGATGCTCCGGCCCGACACCATGGTCGTGCCCGGCCACGGCGAGGTGCTCGACCGCATGGACGTCCTGGAACAACGAGGCGCCATCGGCGCCACCTACGCCCAGTGCGAGTGGCTCCGCAACCAGGGAGTCGGCGAGGCCGACGCCTACGGGCACCCGGAACTCGAGTGGCCCTACACCGAGGAGTGGGCGCGCGCCGCCATCGCCAAGTCCTACGCCGAACTGGCCGTGCTCGTGCCCCGTCCGGTGCGGACCATCCCGCTCACCGCCGTCTGACCGCCGCGGGGGTCAGCGCCGGATCCGGTCGCCGAGGGCGCGGTCGGCCGCGTCCCAGGTCTCGGCGTCGAGCGCGGCGATGAGGGCGGGTCCGGTGGACGTGGGCCGGTAGTCGTCTCCGTCCGTGGTGCGGGCCACCCCGCCCAGCTCGCGCAGCATGAGCGTGGCTGCCACGTGGTCCCAGGGCTTCGGGGGTCCGTAGGCGAGGAAGCCCGTCGCGCCGGTCAGCAGCAGGGGGTAGTCGATCCCGCAGCAGAACCGCGTGGGAGCCACGGGGGCGCCGAGCAGCGGGGACTCGAGCCCGACCACGCGGCTGATCGAGCTCCACCCGTGCGGCCGGCCGGTCGGCCGGGCCGGCACCAGCCGGACGCCGTCCCGCCAGACCCCCGCTCCTCGCTCGACGACGTAGGACACGCCGTGAGCCGGCTGGTGGATCCACCCGCGCACCGGCTCGCCGTCCCGGATCTCGGCCACGATCACGGCATGGTCCGGGCTGCCGTGCACGAAGTTGCGGGTGCCGTCGACAGGGTCGACCACGAAGACGTGAGGATGCGTGTGCAGCAGCCTCACCACGTCGGGGTCGTCGAACACGGCCTCCTCCCCCACGATCACCGCGTCGGGGTACGCCCCGGTGAGCAGCCTGCCGAGTTCGGCCTCGGACTCACGATCGGCGACCGTCACGTAGTCGCCCGGGCGCTTCTGGTCCACCTGGGCGTCGGTCAACGCCCGGAAGCGCGGGGTGATGATGCGCGCCGCCACATCTCGGATGACGTCCAACACGCCCTCAGTGTCCACGTGCGTCCTTCCGTGAGTCGGGGACGGAGTGCCCCGGGTGTGCGTCGGTGAAGGGGCGGGTGCCCAGGGGTCGGTCGGCCGTCGCGGGCAGCGTCTCTCCCGGCTGACGCGCCCGGTGCCCCGCCTCGACGAGGGGCTGCTGCCGCCGCGACCACCGGTAGGCCAACTCCACCACCACGGCCCCGACGACGCCCGCGACCAACCCTCGCAGCATCGCCGGCGCATGCAGCTGCAGCTCGAAGAACGACCGCCCTACCGGCAGCGCGAAGGCGAGCACCGCGGCTCCGACCATCGCGAGCACCACCCCGACCTTCCACAGCGCGTAGGGCCGGGCGAGCACGGCCAGCAGCCAGAAGTTGACCACCAGGACGGCCGCGAGCGCGGCGGTGGAGGCGACCGGATCTCCGGGACCCGTCGCGAGGGAGACGTAGGTCGTGAGTCCCGCGGCGCCACCCACCACTCCCGCCGGGACGGCCAGCGCCAGTACCCGGCGCAGGAAGCCCGGCAGGTAACGGCGCCGGTTGGGGCCGAGCGCCAGGATTGCGGCCGGGATGCCGATCGTGAACGTGGACACGAGCGTGAGCTGTCGCGGCAGGAACGGGAACGCCAGCCCGGCACCGGCGGCGACGACGATCGCGACCGCGCTCATGACGTTCTTGGCGAGGAAGAGGCTCGCCACCCGCTCGACGTTGCCGATCAGCCGGCGCCCCTCGGCGAGCACGTCGGGCAGGTGACTGAACTTCGAGTCGAGCAGCACGAGCTGGGCCACGGCCTTGGTGGCCTGCGCCGCGTTGCCCATCGCGATGCCGATGTCGGCGTCCTTGAGCGCCAGCACGTCGTTCACTCCGTCGCCGGTCATCGCCACCACATGGCCCTTGGCCTGCAGCGCCCGTACCAGTGCTCGCTTCTGCCCCGGCGTGACCCGTCCGAACACCGTGGTGCGCTCGGCGATCTCGGCCAGGGCGTCGGGGTCGTCGACGGGCAGGGTACGGGCGTCGACCGGGGTACCGACGTCGAGCCCCGCCCGGGAGGCCACGGCGGCCACGGTGCGGGGGGTGTCGCCGGAGATCACCTTGATCGTGACCCCCTGGTCGCGGAAGAACCCGAGGGTCGTCGGGGCGTCCGCCCGCATCACCTCGGACAGCTCGACCAAGGCAGCCGGGGTCACTCCGGACGGTGCCGTGCCCTCGGCCGGTAGCCCGTCGGCCGTGGCCAGCAGGACGACACGCCGCCCCTGGTCGGACATCTCCGCCACCCGGTGCGACAGCTCGTCCAGCCCCGCCGCGCCGGCCAGCAGCACGTCCGGCGCCCCCAGCAGCCAGCAGCCGTCGACGCCGAGGTCGGCGCCGCTCCACTTCCGGGCGGACGAGAAGGCCGCACGCGCAACCACGGACGCTCCGGGATCGGGCACCACGGCGGCGATGGCCCGCGTGGTCTGATTCGCCTGGGGGTCGTGCGCCAGCGCCCCGAGGGCCCGGGTGACGCGGCTCTCGGTGAAGCCCGCCAGCACCTCGACCCCCTCGTAGGCGATCTCACCCTCGGTCAGGGTGCCGGTCTTGTCGACGCAGATCACGTCGACCCGGGCGAGACCCTCGACCGCCGGGAGCTCCTGCACCAGCGCCTGCCGTCGGGTCAGCTGCACGGCGGCGAGCAGGAACGCGAGCGTGGTGAGGACGACCAGTCCCTCGGGCACGAGACCGACCAGACCCGCGGCCGACCGCAGCACGATGTTGCGCCAGTCGTCGACGCCGAAGGCGCGGTACTGCGACCAGACGGCGATCGGCAGCATGCCGAGCACGATCCAGGTCAGCCAGCGGAGCAGCACGTTGGTGGAGTGCTGCACCTCGGAGTGGGCGCGGCTGAACTGCCGAGCCTCGGCCGAGAGCTGCTGAGCGGTGGCCCCCTCGCCCACGACGTCGGCCCGGAACCAGCCCGCTCCCGCGACCACCGCCGTCCCCGACGACACGCCGTCGCCGGGGGCCTTGTGCACCGCGTCGGACTCGCCGGTGAGGTTGGACTCGTCGAGCTCGAGGTTGTCGCTGGCCAGGACGGGACCGTCGGCCCCCACCTGATCGCCGGCGACGAGGTGCACCACCTCTCCCCGCACGACCTCCCCCATGGCGATCTCGCGTACTTCGCCGTCACGCAGGACCCGAGCGGTGGGTGCGTGCAGCACGGCCAGCGAGTCGAGCTTGCGCTTGGCGTGCCACTCCTGGGCGATGCCGAGCACGGAGTTGAACACCAGGGCGATGCCGAACAGCGCGTCGCTGAACGACCCCGTCAGCAGCACGAGCACCAGCAGGGCGCCGAGCAGCCCGTTGAACCGGGTGAACACGTTGGCCCGAACGATCTCGCTGAGCGGGCGGGAGGTCACCTGCCGGGTCGCGTTGACCTCGCCCGCCCGGACGCGTGAGGCCACCTCGGCGGACGTGAGGCCGGTGCCGAGTTCGGCGGGGACCATCGTCACGGGGTTCAGAGTAGTGGGCACGTGCGACCGGTCGACCGGTCACAGCTCCTGAGTGAAGTCGATCAGCCGCTCCACGGCGGTGACCAGCCCCCGGTCCAGGTCGCGCCAGCTCGTCACCTTCGCCAGGATCGACCGCCACACCAGAGCCGTGTCGGCCTGCGACCCGTGCGGCCACCCGAGGGCCCGGCACGTCCCGGTCTTCCAGTCCTGGCCCTTCGGCACGTCCGGCCACCCGGGGATGCCGATCACCTTCGGCTTCACCGCCTGCCACACGTCGATGTGGGGGTGTCCGGTGATCAGCACGGACGGGCCGTAGGGGCCACGCATCACGTCGTCCACCAGGCGCGACTCCTTGGTGCCCGTGACGAGATGATCGACGAGGACGCCGAGGCGGCGCTCGGCCGACGGGCGGAACTGCGCGACGATGGCGGGCAGGTCGTCGATGCCGCCCAGGTACTCGACAGCGACGCCGACGTGCCGCAGATCGTCGCCCCACACCTTCTCCACCAGTTCCGCGTCGTGGCGACCCTCGACGTAGATCCGCGACGGCACGGCCACCTTCGCCGCCTCGCGTGGCCCGGCACGCGACCCGCTGGCGGTGTGGGTGGGGGCGACCGGCGCCGCCCGGCGAGGTGCCTTGAGGACGACGGGCCGTCCCTCGAGAAGCAGGCCGAGCCCGAGTGGGAACGACCGGCGCCGGGAGCGCCGGTCCTCCAGCACGACGATGCCGTTCTCACAGCCGACGACCGCGCCGCAGAAGCCCGAGACCGGGTCCTCCAGCACGAGGTCGCGGGCCGCTTCCACCTCAGGGGGACGCACCGCCTTCGCGGCTGCGTGAGCCGCGAGCACGTCGCTGCCGTAACGATCGGTTGGCACCGCGCCACCCTAGACGGTGTCGCGGACGCCTCGGCCGAGGCACGCGGGCCGGCGCCCCGGTCCGGGCGACGGGGACGGGGCGTCAGTCGAGCAGGTCGCGGACCACCGCGTCGGCCAGGAGTCGCCCCGCGATCGTGAGGCGCACCCTGCCCCCCGCCACCGACACCAGGCCCCGGGACTGCGGGTCCGCCAGCCGCAGCCGTTCCGTCGAGGTCAGGACGTCGAGCGGCAGGCCGTCCGACAGCCGGACCTCCAGCAGCACCCGCTCGACCCGGCGCTCGTCGTCGGTCAGCACCTCGCGCGCCTGCCCGGGACTCACCCCGGTGGCGAGCCGCGCGGCATAGGCAGCCGGGTGGCGGAGGTTCCACCACCTCACCCCGCCCACGTGCGAGTGGGCGCCCGGCCCGATGCCCCACCAGTCCGCCGACCGCCAGTAGGCCAGGTTGTGACGGCACTCGTGACCGGGACGGGCCCAGTTGCTGAGCTCGTACCAGGAGTAGCCGGCCTCGCCCAGCGCGGCCTCGGCCGCCAGATAGCGATCGGCCAGCTCGTCGTCGTCCGGGGCCGCGAGGATGCCTCGGGCGATGCGGCGCGCGAGGGCGGTGCCTTCCTCCACGATGAGGGCGTAGGCGCTGACGTGGTCGGGGGCCGCGTCCACGACCGCGTCGAGCGACGTCTGCCAGTCGGCGTCCGACTCGCCGGGGGTGCCGTAGATGAGGTCGAGCGACACGTCGTCGAAGCCCGCGGCGCGAGCCTCGCGCACGGCGTCGACCGCCCGTCCGGGAGTGTGCACGCGGTCGAGAGCGGCGAGCACGTGAGGTACGGCCGACTGCATGCCGAACGACACCCGGGTGAACCCGCCGGAGCGAAGCTCCGCCAGCGATGACTCGCTCACCGTCTCCGGGTTGGCCTCGGTGGTCACCTCGGCGGCCCGGTCCAGGTCGAACCGGTCGGCGATGCCGGCGATCAGGCGCACGAGGTCCCGGCTCGGCAGCAGCGTGGGGGTACCGCCGCCCACGAAGACCGTGGGGACCCGCCTTCGGCCGAGCACGGCACGGGCCAGGTCGAGTTCGGCCAGCACCACATCCACGTAGGTGTCCATCGCGGAGCCCGGTGGCGCGACCGTGCCCGGACGGGCCAGTTCCAGCGCCGTGTAGGTGTTGAAGTCGCAGTAGCCGCAGCGGGTCCGGCAGTACGGCACGTGCACGTAGAGGGAGAGGGGCCGCTCCGGGTCGAGGGCGCCCGCGGGCAGGGACCCGTCGGCCGGCACCTCCTCGCCCGGGAGTGGCCGACCGGCCATCAGCGCGTCTCCGTCGGCATACCGGTCACCCTACGGTGCCCCACGAGGATCAGCGACGCCGGTTGTGCACGACCCGGAACGAGGTGTCGGTCGCGGTGACGACCGAGTCGTACTCGGAGTCGGCGAAGGTCAACGTCGTCACGCCGTTCTCGGCACGGTCGCCGGTGATGGTGAAGAACGGCTCCAGTACGCCGCGGTAGAAGGCGAGCAGGTCTCCCGGCGGTACTCCCACGAGGTCGTAGGACGACCCGGTGGCCAGCACCCTCGCGTTCACCGCCACCGCGCCCGCCGGGTAGGGCAGGCGGGCGGGCACGCCGGCCGTGAGTCCCAGCTCCGCAGCGTGACGGCCGGTCACCCACGGGCCCACCGCCCACGCCATCGTGACATCGGCCCCGTCGACGGCGACCTGTCCGCTCCAGCCGGGTGCGCGGAACTGGAACGCCGAAGCGGTGTCGAGTTCGATCGAGAGACCGGCCCCCGCCAGCCCCGAACGCAGGTGACCCACCACCGCTGCGGGTGACCCCGCCGACAGGGTGACGGAACCTCCCCGCGCGTCGGTGGCGTCGCGGACGATCGTGGAACCGGGCGGCAGCGTGACTCCCGCGGGCCAGCTGCGCAGCGTCCGACCGGCGACCGACAGTGTGACCGGGTCCGGGCGTGGGACAGGCGCGGGGTCGGACGCGGCGGGGCGGCTGGGGGCAGCAGCCGCCGTGGGCGGCGACGACGCGACGGCCGTCTCCCCCGTACCCGTGCTCGGCGCGGCCGCGACCGTGGCGCGCGACGACACGGACCGGTCCGGCACCAGAGGGACGACCGCGTTGCCGCAGCCGCCCGAGGCAGCCACGACGGCCAGCAGCGCGAGCGCCATGACCACCGCAGACCAGGGACGCATGACCTCAGCCTGCTGCATCCGGACCCGGGCCCGCACCCCGAGGCCGGCCCCTGGCCACCCGGCGGAAGGCGGCGCGCGGTGGTGTGCGGCCGTGGCGCGTGCCGACGTCGTCGGGCCTCAGCCCGGGAGGGTGTTCGACCCGACGATGTCGGCGTAGCAGCGGGCGCTGTCCTTGGGGGTGCGTCGCTGCGTGTCGTAGTCGACGTGCACGATGCCGAACCGCTTCTCGTACCCGTAGGCCCACTCGAAGTTGTCGAGCAGCGACCAGGCGAAGTAGCCACGGACGTCGGCGCCGGCTGCCAGCGCGTCGAGGGTGGCGCCCAGGTGGCCCAGCAGGTAGTCGATGCGGTCGACGTCGTGCACCCCGCCGTCCGGGGCCACCTCGTCGGGCCACGCCGAGCCGTTCTCGGTGATCATCAGGGGGACCCCGTAGTCGCGGTGGAGGCGCACGAGCAGGTCCCGCAGACCGGTGGGATCGATGTACCAGCCCATGGCGGTGACCGCGCCCGGCGCCGGCAGGAACTCGATCCGGTCGCAGCCGGGCCACGGCGAGGCAGCTCCGCCGCCGTGCCCGCCGTCGCCCGCCACCGGCTCGCCCGCCGTGGCGGTGCGCACGCTGTTCACCGTGTAGTAGTTGACCCCCAGCACGTCGACGCCGATGCCCGCGACGGCCTCGTCGCCCGGCCGGACGAACGACCAGTCGGTGATCGCGGCGGTGTCGGCGAGCAGGTCGGCGGGGTAGGAGCCCTTCAGGACGGGGTCGAGGAAGATGCGGTTCCCCACGGCGTCCAGCCGCCGGACCGCGTCGCGGGCGGAGCCCTCGTCGGAGGCCGGACGGAACGCGTGCACGTTGAGCGTGAGCGACAGCGTGGCGCCCGGCACCGTCTCGCGGATCACCCGGCCGGCGAGACCGTGGGCCAGGTTGAGATGGTGGGCGGCGGCCAGGGCGGCGGCGGGCTGGGTGCGACCGGGGGCGTGGACGCCGGAGGCATACCCGAGGAAGGCCGTGCACCAGGGCTCGTTGAAGGTGGTCCAGAACGTGACCCGGTCGCCGAGGCGCGCGGTCACGACCTTCGCGTACTCCTCGAACGCGTAGGCCGTGTCTCGCACCGGCCAGCCGCCCGCGTCCTCGAGAGCCTGGGGCAGGTCCCAGTGGTACAGGGTGGCCACCGGAGTGATGCCGCGGGCCAGCAGCCCGTCCACGAGACGGTCGTAGAACGCCAGCCCCGCCTCGTTGACCTCACCGCGACCGGCCGGGATGACCCGGGGCCAGGCGATCGAGAACCGATAGGCCCGCAGTCCCAGCTCGGCCATCAGGTCGAGGTCCGACTCCCAGCGGTGGTAGTGGTCGACGGCGACGTCGCCGGTGTCGCCGTGCCGGACCTTGCCCGGAGTGTGGCTGAACGTGTCCCAGATGGACGGCCCGCGACCGTCCTCGTGGACCGCACCCTCGATCTGGTACGAGGCCGTGGCCGAGCCCCACACGAAGCCCTCCGGGAACCGCCGAGTCATGCCCGCTCCTTTCGCGCGCCGAGCGTGGCAACTCTAGGCGATCGACGTCAGCGGACGTCACCGGACGTCACCGAAGGCAGGAGTCCAGCACGACGCAGAGCTGGTTCACGGCCGGTGCGGGCAGCGAGGCGCTCCCGGCCACGTGGTAGACCAACGACACCAGCCCCATGAGCACCCAGGCGAGCAGGCAGAGGGTGACTGCCCGGAGGCTCCGGCTGTCTTCGGCTGCCATGGTCCGTCAGCTCCTCGATCCTCGATCCGGCCCGCTCCCCGCTTCGGGGACGTCCCCAGGCTCCTCCCGAACGGAACCCGGCGCACGACGGAAGTCCTGCTGTCGGCAGTTCGTCCGACACCGGCAGGCATCGGATCCGGCGACCGGGCGGGCGTCGGCGCGGGTACGGCATGCTGGGCCCATGGCAACGTCCGACCGGGCTGTCGAGACACCGGGTGGGAACACTCCCCCGGCGCCGGCTCGGGCGTCCAGCGGCCCCGCCCGGCTCCCGGCGCGGGTCGGCGACCGGACCGCACCGGCCGCGCTGTCGGGTTTCCCCCGGCCGCTGGTGGGTCGGCTGGTCGCCCTGCTGGCCGGCGTCGGGGTGGTCCAGGCGGCGGCGTGGCCCCTCGCCGTGGCGGTCACGGACGGGGAGGGAGTGCTGGTGCCCCCGGTGGCGGCGGCCGCCTTCGCCCTTCAGTGCTCCGCCACAGCCGGACTCTGCGTCGTCGGCTGGCTGCGGCGGTCGTTCCCCGAGCGGGTCGTG
>Ga0073899_10001983_pt1 | contig 18560 bp, 14 predicted proteins | sample KloWWTmetaKNB5Ph_FD_88975 | JGI IMG/M metagenome (GOLD analysis project Ga0073899, IMG submission 88975) | Active sludge microbial communities from Klosterneuburg, Austria, studying microevolution and ecology of nitrifiers - Klosterneuburg... | ecosystem: Engineered > WWTP > Aerobic digester >... | reverse complement strand
TTGCTCCACGATCAACACGGTGACCCCGTCGGCGTTGATTTCTTTGACGATCTCAAAGATCTGAGCCACGATCAGCGGCGCCAAACCCATCGAAGGCTCATCGAGCAGCAGCAACCGCGGCTTGCCCATCAGTGCGCGCCCGATGGCCAGCATCTGCTGCTCACCACCTGAGAGCGTGCCAGCCATCTGGTTGATGCGCTCGTTGAGACGGGGGAAGAGTTCAAAGACGCGATCGAGCACGGCTTGGTCAGCCTTCTTAAAGCGGAAGGCGCCCATTTCCAGGTTCTCTGCCACCGACATGCGCGGGAACACGCGACGGCCCTCAGGAACGTGACAAATGCCCAAGTGAATCAACTCGTGCGCAGCAAGCCCATCGATGCGCATGCCGTCGAATCGGATTTCACCCAGCGAGGGCTTCATCATGCCTGACACGGTCTTCTGGGTAGTCGTCTTGCCGGCACCATTGGCGCCAAGGAGGGCAACGACTTCGCCTTCATCGACGTGGAACGACATGCCCTTCAGAGCACGGATGGCGCCGTAGCGGACCTCGATGTCATCGACTTCGAGCAAGCTCATGCTTTGCCTCCCATTTCGTCTTCGATCAGATCTTCAACCGAGGTGTTATCTAGGACTGGCCTGGACAGGTCGATTTCGTCCACCAACGGTCCCTCTGCGATGACCTCTTCGGCTTCCTCGGTTGAGGTGCCCAGGTAGGCCGCCACCACCACCGGATCCTTCTGGATCTGCTCGGGGGTGCCTTCGGCGATTTTGCCTCCGAAGTTGAGTACGACGATGCGGTGAGCGATCGACATAACCAATTTCATGTCGTGCTCAATGAGCAGCACTGACACTCCACGGTCCTCGTTGATCTTTTGAATCAACTCGGCCAGCGCCTGCTTTTCAGCGGGGTTGGTGCCGGCCGCGGGTTCGTCGAGCAGCAACACACCCGGATCTGTGCCCAAGGCTCGAGCAATCTCCAGACGCCGCTGCTCGCCGTATGCGAGTGACCCAGCCAACTCGTTGGCTCGACGGGTCAAGCCGACAAACTGGAGCAGGTCATAGGCCGCTTCAGTGGACTCGCGTTCCTCTTTGCGCTGCCAGGGCATCCCAAGCATGGCGCTGACCGGACCCGACTTTTGCCGAGTCTCAATGGCGATCTTGACGTTCTCAAGGGCCGTCAGAGCAGGAAACAACCGAATGTTTTGGTACGTGCGAGCCACGCCCATGTGGTTGATCTTGTGAGTCTGCTGCGAACGCCGCGACTTCTTCACCAGGCCCCGAGTTGCCACGATGTGGCTCGCGGAGTCACCCTTTCGGCCCGAGAGCTTGATCACGCCTTCTTGAGGTGTGTAGACGCCCGTGAGGCAGTTGAACAGCGAGGTCTTCCCGGCACCGTTAGGTCCGATGATCGCCAAGATTTCCCCACGGCGCATTTGCATGGTGACATCGTTGAGCGAGGTCACACCTCTAAAGCGCAAGGTGACATTGCTGATGTCGTAAACGATGTCGTCAACAGATGCTGACTTCTCAATGAGTTCTGCGCTCACAGAGATCACATCCCTTCCGCTGCCGGAACTGCAGGCGGTTCGGCAGTCTTAGGTCGATCCAGTCCGGTCAGTTCAGCGTGACGGCGACGGGCCGGGATCAGGCCTGCGGGTCGGAAGATCATCATCAACAAGATGACGACACCGATCCACATCTGGCGGTCAGCAGCCGGGACCTGCTCCTTGAGGAACTCCGGGAGCCAGGTGAGCACTGCTGCACCAGCCATGGCGCCGGGCAACGAGCCCATGCCACCGAACACGACGTAAGCGACGACGAGAATGGAGTAGTTCAAGATGAAGTTCTCCGGGGTGAACGACCCCACCTGACTGGCGAAGAAGACACCCGCCACACCTGAGGTCGAGGCACCGATCGCGAAGGCCAAGAGCTTGGCCCGCATCGTGTTGATGCCGGTTGCCTGGGCGGCGACTTCGTCTTCGCGAATAGCAGCCCATGCGCGGCCCAACCTGGAGTTCTCCAACCGGTGGAACAGCACCACAACTATGACGATCAGCACCAACAGGAGGTACCAGTAACCCAAGGTGTTGCCGCCCCATGTGAACTGGATGGGGCCGATGTTCACCGAAGGCGGTGGGATCTTGAACGCACCGCGAGAACCGTTAGTGATCGCCTCGGCGTTGTTGGAGCTTTGCCGGATGATTTCACCAAAGCCCAAGGTGACAATGGCCAGGTAGTCGCCACGCAGCCGCAGCGTGGGCGCACCCAACATCACACCGGCGATCAGACAGATCACGATGGCAAATGGAATTGCCTGCAGCGGGCTCAGTTGCAGCCAACTTGGCGGCACGTGGGGGAGACGCCCGGTGAGGTATGCCGTCGTGTAGGAGCCGATCGCGTAGAACGCGATGAAACCTAGGTCGAGCAGACCTGCCCAGCCGACCACCACGTTGAGGCCCACGGCCAACAGAACATAAATGCCGATCTGGGTGACCAGCACGGTCTGCCACTGCAAGGTTGCGGTCGGGGGGTAGAACAGGGCGCCTGCAACGATGAGAGCAAACAGCACTTTCGAGACAGAAGGTGCATTGAATTGGTGAGCACCAACCTCATCTGAGGACACTGCATCAGCAACTGAAACGCGCTTGCGAGTGGCCACGATCCAGCCGGCACCAGCGCACAGTGTGAGCACACCACTCATCAACCAGCCACCAGTGCCGAGGTTGTCCCAAGCACCCTCGACGCCATCAAATCCGACCTTGGCGGCAGCGCTGCCCATGTCGTGCAAGGCGATCAAGTTGACGATTGTTGCGACCACGCCAAGACCCAAAGCTGCCCAGCCAAGCTGTCGGTTTTGGCGGTAGCAGGCGAGGAACGCGAGGACCAGCGTGCCCAGGAACACTAGGTACACCAACCATGAGACGTAAGCGTCGGTGAAACCAGAGATTCCGGCGCCAGCAAACCGGCCCGAGAGGTCCCACACGTTGTCGTCTTTATTGGTGGGGGAGAACCAGGTGGCCCAACCCAGTGAGAGCAAGCCTCCGATTGCTCCGATCACGACCAGCGGCATGCCTGGGCGCCAACCGAAGACTCGGTCAACGAACGCCTTGGTATCGGCCAATTCGCCTTCGCTGCGCGCGCTGGTGATGGCGGCAGCCGCGATCACCAGGTAGCCGATCAGGGCAACGAACGGCCCAGTCGCGTGGTCGGGCACCTTCAGGAGAGCCTGCACCTGCGCATGAGCGAAGAAGCCCCAAATGCCACTGATGATCGAGAAGGCGGCGGCGGCGTACGCCAGCGCCTTTGTACGGGTGACGATGGCAGCCAAGGCCGCGATGATGGCCACCAACAGCAAGATCCAGGCCAACCCGGGAATGACCGAGCCGAAGTAGATCCGTGTGATGGGGTCAAGGGCGCCTGTGCTGGCTGCTGCAGGAGCCAACCCATTGAACTTGGAACTGGCCAACTGCGGGTTGTCGCTCCAGTTCAACAAGCCGATAGCTGCGATCACCGTGATCACGCCTCCGACCAGCGGACGCATACCGGGGCGCTTGATGAAGGGCACCAGGCGTGGCCAGAAGGTCAAGGCGAAGAAGACCGCCAAGCCGATGCCGAGGAACACGAAGATTCGTGGGCCGTAGACAGCCTCACGGAACGCGTACCCGAAATCGTCTTGGGTGCCCTCTTGGGTGCCGACCATCAGGGCAAGGACGAAGCCCATGCCTAGGCAAGCGAAGAGCCGCTTAAGGATCGTGAGATTGCGCTCGGTTGACTCGCTACGACGCGAGACTTTGCGCGTGACAATGTGGCCAGATGTGGTGCTCATGCTGCACGCCCCAAACGCTCGCCGAGGATGCCGGTCGGTCGGAAGATCAGGATCAGAACCAAGATGATGAACGCCACCACGTCAACCCAGGCGTTGCCGCCTGGGATCCAGGTCGTGTCACCGTGCCAAGGAGCCGTGGGCACCGTGGCTTCAATGACGCCGAGCAACATCCCGCCCAGCATGGCACCGCGGATGTTTCCGATGCCGCCAAGCACTGCAGCGGCGAAGGCCTTCACACCTGGCTGGAAGCCCATGGTGTTTGAGAACACGAAGGCGGTGCCAAAGAGGAACCCAGCCGCGCCGCCGAGTGCGCCACCAATGATGAAGGTGCGTGAAATGGTCTTGTCGATGTCGATGCCCATGAGGGCTGCGGTGGGCGCGTCTTCAGCCACACCGCGAATGCTTCGCCCAAGTTTCGTCTTGCTCACGATCGTGTCGAGGAAGAACATCATGATCAACGCCGAAACGATCAGAATCGCCTGAATCATTGAGACCTTCGCAGGCCCGATGTGGAAGACGGCCTTGTTGAGGTCGAAGTACTCAGGGAAGGTGTTGTTGTTGAGCCGGTTGAAGAGCTTGCCGGCCAATTGGGAGAGGAAGAACGAGGCGCCAATGGCGCTAATCAAGAAGGCCAGCTTCGGTGCGCCACGCTTGCGCAGCGGCCGGTAGGCAACTCGCTCCAAGAGGTAGGCGACGATGGCGCCCACGAGTGCGCCGGAGGTGAGGCCCAAGATCAAGATGCCTAGGACGCCGTACCACGGTGGCTTATCGCCCTCGCTGACGAATCGCTCCACGACAAGGTAGCTGCCGAAAGCGCCTGCCATGAAGACCTCGCTGTGTGCGAAGTTAATCAGTTGCAACACGCCGTACACCAGCGTGTATCCCAGTGCGATCAGTGCGTACATCGAGCCTCGAGTGAGCCCGAGGACGAGGTATTCCATTAGACCGTTTAGAGCATCATGCATGGACCGTTGTTCCCTCCACATAACGCAACGAGGGACGCTACCCACATTGGGCGGTAGCGCCCCTCGCGCATGGTTATTTAGTTAGTCAAGCGAGTGAAGTCACTTCGCCATCTTGATGTCGCCCAGGCCGACGATTTGGCCCTTCTGAACCTGGAAGAGGTTAACCACACCGACGCCCTCAGGGAGGTCGCCGTTCTCGCCGAAGCTGATCTGACCGGTGATACCGGCGTAGTCAGTAGCGTCAACAGCGTCGTTGACTGCTTCGCGAGTGATGCCGCCAGCAGCCTTCGCGGCCTTGATGGCCTCGATGAGGATGTTGGCTGCGTCGAACGCCTCAGGGGAGTAGGTCGACGGGTCGGTGTTGAACATGGCCTTGTAGTCAGCAACGAACTGCTTCGAAGACTCAGCAGTCAACACGTCCTGGCAACCACATGAGAGGTACCAGCCTTCGCCGGCAGCCTTGGCGCCATCGGTGAAGACCGAGGACTTCACGCCGTTACCCGACATACGCAGACCCTTGTAGCCGACAGCCTTGAGAGCCTTGGCCAGCTGAGCGCCCTGTGCGTCGTAACCTGCGTAGAACATGGCGGGAGCGCCGGTGGCCTTAACAGCCTGCGCAACCGGTCCGTAGTCCTTGGTGGTGTCAGCCGCGGCGGACTGGGACACAACCTTGACGCCCTTGGCCTTCAACTGAGCTTCAACCGAGCGAGCAACACCGTCACCGTAAGCCGACTTGTCGGAGATGACGACGACCTTCTTGGCCTTGGTGGCCAACCAGTCAGCCGCTGCGGGGCCCTCTGCGAAGTCGTTAGGCATGATGCGGTGCCAGGTTGGGAAGCCCTGGTCCTGCAGCGTGCCGTTGGATGCTGAGGGGTTGACCATGGTGATGCCGGCTTCGCCGTACTTCGGGGCCACAGCCTGCGAGGCGCCGGAGAACGAGGGGCCGATAACGCCCATGACGGTCTTGTCCTGGATGGCGGTCGCGGCAGCGGCAGGAGCCTTGGCCGGGTCGCCCATGTCGTCAGCTTCGAGAAGCTTCAAGGTGAACCCAAGGTCACCCTTCTTGTTCGCCTGGTCGATGGCGAGCTTCACGCCGTTGACCTCGTTGATACCAAGCTGCGCGTTGTCGCCAGACAGCGGTCCTTCGAACGCGATGGTGACAACGCTGGTGCTGCCCCCGCCGTCGCCGCTAAGGCCGCCGCCGTCTTCTTCGCTTGAACCACAAGCAGTGAGTGCCATCGCACCCACAAGGCTCAGACTTGCGAGCTTGGTCAGTGAACGAGTCCGCATTCACTTCCTCCGTAATTTGAGTCGGCCACATTGGGCCACGTGTGCGAAGACAGTCGTCTTCGACCCGACGTAGATCCACCGGGTAAGTGGCACGTTCGTTTAGAACCGTACGACCTGTCAAGCCGAATCGCCTATGTGTTGTGTTGCTGTGACCCTGCGCGAGGTCTCGCGCGGCGCTGAGGCAGTGATTCGATGTGCGCGGAAACGCGTGGTTTGCCCAGCTGGCCAAATCTGCTGGATGGGCTGGATGGGGACGACGTTGGCGGTTGAGGCGCCCCGCACAAACGAGCCTGCTTCACCCGGATGTTTGTCGCTTTGCCCGGATGATCCTCCCCGCAAAGCAACAAAGTCACAGGTTTACTTGTGACTTTGACAGTTGATTCAAATTGGGTGGGCGCCGACGCGGCGATGAAGTGAATGGTGCCCCGGGTGGGATTCGAACCCACACTGGACGGTGTTTGAGACCGCTTCCTCTGCCGGTTGGGATACCGGGGCAACTGATGCGGGCAGAAGACTACCCTGATCGATGTGAATGCTGTGACCGGAGGTCCCCGTGTTGTTGTTGCGGAGGACGAAGCCCTGATTCGACTCGATCTTGTCGAGATGCTCATCGAGCAGGGGTACGACGTCGTCGGGCAGGCTGGCGATGGAGAAAAGGCAGTCGAACTCGCGCAGACTTTGCACCCCGACCTGGTCATCCTCGATATCAAGATGCCCAAACTCGACGGCATTGCGGCCGCTGAGGAGATCACCGGGCAGCGCATTGCCCCGGTGGTGATCTTGACAGCCTTCAGTCAGCGAGACTTGGTGCAGCGGGCCGTTGATGCAGGTGCGATGGCCTATCTCGTCAAGCCCTTCGGTGTCTCCGACCTGGTGCCAGCCATCGAATTGGCGATGAGCAGATACCGAGAGATGACTGCCCTTGAGTCCGAGGTAGCTGACCTGGCAGATCGCCTCGAGACGCGCAAACTTCTCGATCGGGCCAAGAGTCTGTTGCATGACGAACTCGGCTTGAGCGAACCCGATGCGTTCCGATGGATTCAACGCACCGCGATGGATTTGCGCTTGTCGATGAAAGAGGTCGCCAACGGCGTGGTTACCCACGGTGCAGGGATGGCGGGCTAGGCGAGCCGATCCCTCGGCACGAGTGCGCAGGTGATGCGAGCGGTGCATAGCCGTTTGCCGTCTTCATCGCTGATGACGACTTCGAAACACGCCGACGTACGCCCCAAGTGAAGTGGGGTCGCAACTCCTGTGACCAGTCCTGCACGTCCAGAGCGGTGGTGCGTGGCATTGATGTCGACCCCCACAGCGAACTTCTCGGGGTAGCCATGAAGCCCTGCCCCCACCGAGCCCAACGTCTCGGCCAGCACCAAGGAGGCGCCGCCATGGAGCAATCCATAGGGCTGCGTGTTTCCCTCGACTGGCATTGTCGCCACGATGCGCTGTGCAGATACCTCGACGAACTTGACACCCATCTTTTCGTCCAGGGCGCTTAGCCCCGTGGGTAGTTGGGCTAGAAACTCTTCGGCCGGGTCCATGGGCACATGATGCCTGTCGGTGCGAGCCACTAAGGTCGCAGGGTGCCACCCACCAAGCCCCGCCTCTTGCTCCTCGACGGCCACTCCTTGGCTTACCGCGCCTTCTTTGCCTTGCCAGTGGAGAACTTCTCCACCAGCACCGGCCAACACACCAACGCTGTCTACGGGTTCACGGCGATGTTGATCAACGTCTTGCGCGATGAGCAGCCCACGCACCTCGGGGTGGCTTTCGACGTGAGCAGGCAGACCTTCCGGTCTGAGCAGTACGACGGCTACAAAGCCAACCGCTCGAAGTCCCCTGAGGAGTTCAGCGGTCAGGTCGCCTTGATCAAAGAGGTGCTCGATGCCCTCCACATCCCGTTCCTGGAGAAAGACGGCTTCGAGGCTGACGACATCATCGCCACGTTGGCGACACAGGCGATGGATGGCGATTTCGAGATCTTGATTTGCACCGGCGATCGCGACTCGTTCCAGTTGGTCAATGACCGCACGACGGTGATTTACCCGATGCGGGGCGTTTCGGAGATGAAGCGCATTGATCCGGCTGCGGTCGTGGAGCGCTATGGCGTGACCCCAGCGCGTTACCCAGAGTTGGCTGCGCTAGTGGGCGAGACCAGCGACAACTTGCCTGGGGTGCCCGGTGTTGGACCCAAGACGGCAGCGAAGTGGATTGCCAGTTACGACGGCCTCGACAACATCATCGACCAAGCTGACAGTGTCCCTGGCAAGGCGGGGGAGTCTCTGCGCGAACACTTAGGCGATGTGATCCGTAACCGGCGGCTCAATGCGCTGGTGACCGACCTGAGTTTGACGTTTGCGCCCGCTGATCTGGGCCTTCGCCCGTGGGATCGCCAGCAGGTGCACACTTTGTTCGACTCTCTCGAGTTCCGCGTGCTGCGCGAGCGCTTGTTTGAGACCTTGGAGTCTGAGGAGCAACTCGATGACAGCGGGTTCGAGATGAGTGCCTCGGTGCTCACCTCAGACGAACTCGCACCGTGGCTCACGGAGCACGCGAGCGACGGCGCACGGGTCGGTCTGCATGTCGCGGGTTCGTGGCGCTTTGGCACCGGCGAGGTCACTGGCCTGGCGTTTGCGACGACCGGTGGGGTGGCCGCTTGGATCGATCCCAACCAACTCGACGCCGAGGCTGATGGCTTCTTGGCTGGTTGGCTTGCCGACCCCGGCGTCCCGAAGGTTCTTCACGACGCCCACGGACCTCTGCTGGCTCTGGGGGCTCGTGGCTGGACCGTCGAAGGACTGGAGCGAGACACCGCACTTTCGGCGTACCTTGCCCGCCCCGACCAAAGGTCCTATGACCTAGCCGACCTCACAGTGCGCTACCTCAAGCGTGAACTCAAGCAAGGTGGGGGAGAGGTCGAAGAGCAACTCATGCTTGGTCTCGACGACCAAGACGAGACCGAACCAGCCATGCTCGCGGCACGCGCTGTGGTCGACCTCGCTGAAGCACTTGATGCCGAACTCACCGACCGTGGCGGCACCACCTTGCTCAGTGATGTGGAGTTGCCGCTAGTTGAAGTCCTGGTCGCCATGGAGCAGACCGGCATCGCGGTCGATGTCGATTTGCTGGAGAGCCTTGAGGCCGAGTTCGGTGATCACGTTCGTGCCGCTGCCGCCGATGCCTACGAGGTGATTGGCAAGCAGATCAACTTGGGCTCGCCAAAGCAGTTGCAGGTGGTGCTCTTTGATGAGTTGGGCATGCCCAAGACCAAGCGCACCAAGACCGGCTACACCACTGACGCCGATGCTTTGCAGGGACTCTTTGAGAAGACGGAGCACCCCTTCTTGCAGCACCTGCTGCGCCACCGTGATGTGACTCGATTGCGCCAAACCGTCGAAGGACTGCTCAAAACGGTCGCCTCTGACGGTCGCATCCACACCACGTTCAACCAACTGATCGCGGCAACAGGCCGGCTCTCATCCACTGACCCGAACCTGCAAAACATTCCCGTGCGCACTGAGGAAGGCCGTCGCATCCGTGAGGCGTTTGTAGTCGGGGCGGGCTATGAATCACTGGTCACCGTCGACTACAGCCAAATCGAGATGCGGATCATGGCCCATCTCTCCGAAGATGCCGCCTTGATTGAAGCGTTTGGCTCGGGGATGGATTTCCACACAGTCACCGCTAGCCGGGTCTTCGATGTGGCACCCGATGAGGTGACTCAGGAGATGCGGGCCAAGATCAAGGCAATGAACTACGGCCTGGCCTATGGCTTGTCTGCCTTTGGGTTGTCCCAGCAACTCAAAATATCCACGAGTGAAGCCCGTGGTCTCATGGATGAGTACTTCGAGACTTTCGGCGCAGTGCGCACCTACCTAGGCGGCATCGTCGATGAGGCGCGGCACACCGGATTCACAGAGACGATCTTGGGGCGGCGTAGGTACCTTCCTGATCTCACCAGCGATAACAGGCAACGCAGGGAGATGGCCGAGCGCATGGCGCTCAACGCGCCCATCCAAGGATCGGCTGCCGACATCATCAAGGTCGCCATGCTTAAGGTTGATCAGGCGCTGCGAGAAGCCGGGCTGCAGAGTCGTCTCTTACTGCAGGTCCATGACGAATTGGTGCTCGAGCAGGCGGCTGGTGAGGGCGAAGTCTTGCAGCGGTTGCTTCGTGATCAGATGGGTGCGGCGGCCAATCTCACGGTGCCCCTTGACGTTTCGGTCGGGGTGGGCCGCAGTTGGCACGAGGCGGCGCACTAGGCGCCGATCGGCGCATCAATCCCATCGGCGACCACTGGCTTGCGGATCAGATACAAACTGACCGCGAACAGCAACATCAAGACGGCGCTTTCACACACAACGACCGTGACCAAGAGCTCGAGCGGTGATGTCGCCAATCGGCCAGCGAGTAGGACGATGACAAAGGCCATCCACAGTGCCCAAGCGCTTCGCTTACCGCGACGGGCCAACACCGCATAGACAAGCAACTGCAGCATCGACATTGCGGTGCCGAGCAACGCAAAGAGCCAGATGTAGGGCTCAATCTCTAAGTACGCCGGCCCGCCAGCGAAAGCCAAGGCCAGGCGTGGCAGCACCAAGGTGCCAACCACGCATGCTGCGCCGAGTACGGCGACCAGTGCGAGTCCCCTAGCCAAGGCGGTCCGACGCTCTCGTGCTGTCGACATGGCAGGGAAAGACACGACTACGACGAACTGCGGCAAGAACAGCACGGCCTTAGCCAAGATCAGCCCGGCGGCATAGAGCCCAGCATCGTGAAGATCCAAGACGTTGCGAGCCACCACAATGTCGACATTGATGAGCGCGAAGAACGCCAGCAAAGTTTGTGAATTGCGCACAGTCTCCGAGAGGAGGCTGCGTGCGCCATGGTCGGCACTCAGCGCACCTTCGGGACGTTCATCTTTGAGGGCAAACCAGCCGATGAGCACAGGCACGCAGGCGCCAAGGAAGACGCCAAGCATGGCCATGAACTCTGTGGGCTGCCACATGGTGAGCAGCACACCGAAGAGCAGGCGGGGAACACCGCTGGCGACGTACATCCAAGCCACGGGTGACCAGCGACGTTCGCCCTGCAAAATGCCCAGTTGCCCGCCGGTGATGGTCAGCGGCACGGCCGTTGCTGCCACCAGCGCGGCGGTGCTGAGGCTTGCCAGGTGAAGGAGGGCATTGATTAGAGGAGTCGCCAGCAGCATCACAAAGCCGAAGGCGAAGGCTGCGCGGTAGGTGACTTTGAGGATGCCGTGAGCGATTTGGCCAGTGTGGTCAGGATCTGCAGCTATGCGTCGAGCGGCCGTTGCCTGAATGCCAAGTTGAAGCACCATCACGATCAACAAGGTGGCCATCAAGCTGGCAACTGCGCCGTAGGACTGAGGTCCTAGCAACCTCGCGGCGACCAGAGTGAACCCGTAGGCACCGACATTCATGACCCCCATGGCCACCGCTACGCCAGCGCCGCCAGAAGCTAGTGCGCTCAGTTTGGAGTGCGCTGGCTCGGACGTGGTTGGGGTCGACACAAGGGTCAAGCCTATGTCGACCCTAGACTTCGTGCGTGCGCACCCCAACGGCTGTTCTCACCACGATGCGGCCATGGCAGTGGATCAAGAACCTTTTGGTTGTGGCCGCTCCCTTGGCTGCGGGCAAGATTTTTGCACCTGACGTGGCGTTCTCGACGGCGGTTGCTTTCGTTGCGTTTTGTCTCATGGCCTCCGCGGTCTACTGCATCAATGATGCTGCCGACGTCGAGGCAGACCGCTTGCACCCGACCAAGCGCAATCGACCGATTGCTGCTGGCCACCTCTCGGTTTCTGCTGCCATAGCGGTGGCATGCGTGCTAGCAGGAGCCTCACTGCTGTTGGCGTGGACGACTGGCGGGGCGCTGGTGGTGCTATTGACGATCTACTTGGTTCTTCAAATCGGGTATGCCAAGTGGTTCAAGCACGAGCCTGTCATCGACTTAGCTGTTGTTGTCTCAGGGTTTTTGTTGCGAGCGGTTGCTGGAGGTTTGGCCGCTCATCTGCCGATTTCGGAATGGTTCTTGCTGGTTGCTGGGTTTGGGGCGCTGTTCATGGTCTCGGGCAAGAGGTACTCCGAACTTCACACCATCGGCTCCGAAGCCGGCACACGCAAGGCATTGGTGCGTTACTCAGCCACCTACTTACGGTTTGTGTGGAGCGCCGCAGCAGCCGTCACCTTGGTGGCCTACAGCCTGTGGGCCTTCGAGCAAGCCAGGCACAGTGTCATTCCGTGGCACACGGCATCTATCGCAGCCTTCACGCTAGGCATGCTGCGCTATGCCGTTGACATTGACGCAGGCAAGGCATCGGCACCCGAAGACATCGTGTACGCCGACCGAGCGCTGCAAGTCATTGGTTTGGTGTGGTTAGTGCTGGTGGGCCTGGGAGTTCTCGGTGTCGGATAAAGCTTCGGTCCCTGTGAAGGCGGTGCACAAACTGACGGGGTGGGGCCGCACTGCTGCGACGTACTCCATGACGCAGCGTGTGGACGAGGACCAGGTTGCTTCGGCATTGCTGGGAGCCAATGAGCGCGGGGTTTTGGCGCGCGGCATGGGCCGCTCCTACGGCGACGCTGCACAAAACGGCCGGGGACTGGTTCTTTCATTGCTCGACCACGAACCGCAGTTGCTAGAAGATCGCAGCGGCGTTCGAGTTTCTGCGGCGACCTCGCTGCACGACCTCATGGGGTTCTTGCTGGCCCACGAACGCTTTGTCGCGGTCACCCCGGGCACCAGATACGTCAGTGTGGGTGGGGCCATCGCCTGTGACATCCATGGCAAGAACCACCACGTCGTGGGCAGTTTCGGCGACCATGTGCGCTCCTTTGACCTTGTCGATGGCACCGGGACGCTGAGAACAATCACCAAAGCCAATGACCCCGAGGCGTTCAACGCGACAGTCGGAGGCATGGGCCTCACAGGGGTGATCACCTCGGCTGTTCTCGATGTCATTCCAGTTGAGTCCGCATGGATGCGGGTGGACACCTCCCGTGTGCCTGGTGTTGAGCAGGTGATGGCTCGCATCTTGGAGACTGACTCAACCACGACCTATTCAGTGGCCTGGATTGACACGCTCGCTCGCGGCGCGGCGTTGGGGCGTTCGGTGCTCACGATCGGTGAGCACGCCCGGGCCGGCGAACTCACAGCGAAGGCAGCGAGCAAGCGCTGGCTCCAGCCAGGTGGACCGCTGGTCAATGCACCGTCGTGGTTGCCGCGTGGACTGGTGTCGCTGCCGACGATTACTGCCTTTAACGAGGTCTGGTACCGCAAGGCGCCGGTGCACCGCCAAAACGATATCCAAAGCATTTCGGCGTTCTTCCATCCCCTCGACGGTGTCGGTGGCTGGAACCGGATGTATGGCTCGACTGGAATGGTGCAGTACCAGTTCGTGGTGCCAGACGGTGCAGAAGATGCCTTGGTGCGGGCTCTGGAAATGATCGCGGAAGCACGCAACCCGTCCTTCTTGGCGGTGATTAAGCGCTTCGGGCCAGGCAATGAGGGCTACCTGTCTTTCCCCATGGAGGGTTGGACCCTGGCCCTAGACATGCCCGCCCTATCGAGTCTGATCCCACTGTTTGCCGCGCTCGATGATCTGATCGTGAGCGTGGGCGGTCGGTTGTATCTTGCAAAGGACTCACGAGCCGCGCAGGCCACCATGACCTCGATGTACCCACAGATCGAGGCATTCAAAGCCGCGAAGGCCCGACTCGATCCCCAAGGTCTTTTCCAATCAGACCTAGCACGCAGACTTGGTTTAGGAGAGTTTTCATGATCGATGCACTCGGACAGCCGCGTCGCGTGCTGGTGCTTGGTGGCACCAGCGACATCGCCCTTGCCACGGTCGCAGCGTGGAGTGCCCGCGGTGCGATCGATGTCGTGTTAGCCGCCCGGCCCGGTTCGCGACGTACCGAGGCCGCTGACCAAGTGCGCGCGTGGGGCAGCACTGCCACCGAACTCGATTTCGATGCATTAGACACCGCGTCACACCCCGCTCTCATCGAGCACGTCGCAGCTGGTGGAGACATCGATGTCGTGTTGGTTGCCTTCGGGGTTCTCGGCGACGAGGAAGCGGCCTGGCACGACCACGATGCGGCCGTCTGGCACGCCCAAGTCAACTATGTGGGGGCGGTTAGTGTGGGTGTCCCGCTGGCCGCACAACTGACCAAGCAAGGCCATGGCGTCATCGTGGCGATCTCATCGGTGGCCGGTGAGCGTGTGCGCCGGAGCAACTTCGTCTACGGCTCGAGCAAAGCCGGTATGGACGGCTTCTACCTGGGTTTGGGTGAGGCACTGCGTGGCACGGGCGCAAGCGTGTTGGTTGTGCGTCCGGGATTTGTGAAGACCAAGATGAGTGAAGGTCGCGAGCCTGCTCCGCTTTCAGTGAGCGCCGACGAGGTCGCGGCTGCGATCCTCAAGGGCGTGCATGAGGGCAGTGATTTGATCTGGGTGCCGATGCCGATGCGTGCTGTTATGTCGGCACTGCGTCACGTTCCTCGGCCTGTGTTTAGGCGTTTGCCCTTGTGATCAACCTGCACGAAGTTTCTGAGCGCACCCGTTGGGTGCCGCGGGTGTGGGTGTGTGTTCTTGCGCTGGTGTTGTTGGGTCCGGCATTGGCTCCGGGCTATGTGTTGAGCTACGACATGGTGTGGGTGCCACAGCTGGCGATCCGTGCCGAAACCTGGGGGCTTGGCTCCTTGCTGCCTCGCAATGTTCCTTCGGACGCGTTCGTGGCTCTGTTCAATCAGGTGATCCCCGGCATGCTGCTGCAGAAGTTGGTCTTAGCCGGTTCGCTGGCGGGTGCCGGGCTGGCAGCTCTCCGTTACGGAGGCACCTCTCTGGTCGGTCGAATGCTGGCTGGCACGGTCTACATCTGGAACCCATTCGTTGCCGAGCGACTTGCGATTGGGCACTGGCCCTTGCTTATTGGGTACGCCGTTTTGCCGGTGCTGATCACGCAGGCAGCCAACTACCGCCGAAGCGGGCAGCTCAAGGCGGGTTTGCTCTTCGCGGCTGCTGGCATGTCGATGACTCCCAGCTCAGGTGTGCTCGCAGGTGTGGTGTTGCTCGCCATTGGCATCGCATGGCGTCGACCCTCGATGCGCAGTGCGCTCACTCTCATTGTGGTTTCGGTCCTGGCCAACGCTCCATGGATCGGTGCAGGTCTGGCTCATCTAAGTGACGCCACCTCCGCCCAAGCCGGGGTCTCAGTGTTTGGGTTACAAACCTCGGGTGCCCTGCCAGCGCCCCTGGCCGCACTTGGGCTCGGCGGAATCTGGAACAAGGATGTGGTGCCTTACAGCCAAACCACTCCACTGGCCTGGTTGGCACTGGCCATGCTGCTGCCAATGTTCGGCTGGGGACTGTGGCTGATGTACCAAGATCACCATCGGCGCTCACGATCGCTGCGGACTGTCGCCCCCCGAGGCGACCACATCGCGGATCTGGTGGTGCTGTGGGGTCTGGGTTATCTGCTGGCGATGCTCACTTGGCTGGCACCCGGTCCTATGGGTTGGGTTGCCGCCCACCTTCCCGGCGGCGGCATCATGCGCGATGGTGCTCGATGGCTGGCGTTGTGTGCGCCGTTGCTCACCACGGCCGTGGTTGTGGCTGGGGTGTGGCTGATCCGGTGGGCGCCACGTGCAGTTCGACCGCTCCTGGCAATTGCGACCGTGCTCATCCCGATGGCCTGGCTCCCCGATGCCGCCTTTGGAGTCGGGGGAGCGCTCCAGGCATCGTCGTACCCAGTCGAATATTCGGCTGCCCGACAAGCGGTAGAGCAGGCCCGAGAGCAAGGCCCCGATGGATCGCTCCTCCTCCTGCCCTTCTCGCCTTATCGAGCGCCGAAGTGGAATGACGGACGACCAGTTTTGGACCCACTTTCGCGCTATTTTGCGCCCAACCCGGTGGCTAGCGACGTGCTGCGCATCGACGGTCGACCGATCGAGGGCGAGTCAAGGTCGGTCCAGCGGGTGCACGCGGCTCTTGAGTCAGCGCAGCCAGCCGAACAACTCAAGCGATTGGGCATCCGCTTTGTCGTTGCCGACCTGTCTCTCGACACCGAACTGCCACACATCGCCGGTGAGGTGGTGCACCAAGGAACACAACTCACGGTCATCGACATGGGATCTCGGGGGCTCTCAACCATCGGTCCAACGGTGGGTCATCGTGTACTGGTCTACCTTGGATGGGCGGGGTTTGTGGCGCTTCTCATAGTTGCCACAACGTTATGGCGCGGACGCTAGGAGTTTGCCAATTTGTCCTGTTACCCTGTGCCGACGGTTTGGGACGCATAGCTAACGCTGGCGGAACTTTGGAGGGCATTGAGTGAGCACCCCTGGAATGAGCAACACCAGCAACACCATCGGATCGATTTTGGCGATCATCATTGGCATTTTGCTGGCCAGTGTGACGTTGATCGGTCTGATCCACTCGCAGGTGGACGCCCCAGGCTCCTCACCTGTGAGCGTCGAGCGTCCGCTGATTGACTACGGCACTAACTAGTTCTTTAGATCTTTGATTGCGGCGCAGGCTGGTCCTGCGCCGCAATCATTTTTCCGTCCATGGCGCTGAGCACGATGTTGGTCAGCGCTTTTTGCGTGTTCTCCCACGTGTAGGACTCACTCACCGACAGCGCGCCTTTGGCCAGGCTCGCCCGCAAACTGTCATCGGTGAGCACTTGCCGGAGCTGGTCGACGAACTCAGCTTTGGAATCCGCGAGAAGCCCAGAGAACCCATCAGAGATGGATTCCCGCGTCCCGCCCGCATCGCGGTAGGCCACTGTGGGGGTCAGATGGTGCCCGGCCTCACCGATGACTAGGCCCCAGCCCTCTTTCAGCGATGGCAATGCCTTGACCCACGAGCGTGCATAGACGCGATGCTTGTCTTCTTCGCTCACGTGCCCCAGGAGCTCGACAAACTCACGCGCCCCGTTTTGGTTCACGTAGTCCTGCAGTTCGTCTGCCCACCAGCCGCCACCGACCACGGTGAGCTTGAGGTCAGGAAGTTCTGGACGCAGTGCGATTGCGGCGTCGATTGCATGCTCGACCTGCTTGTGAGGAACCAAGCGGCCCACCACACACATGCTCGGGTACGACGTTTTTGGCTCCAGCGTCGGCACCTTCACCGATTCGGATCCGTTGTGCACCACCGCAATGTGGTGACCGGGCACGCCCAGCGAGATCAGCTCATCGCGAGTCGCTCGTGACACTGCGACGTACTGGCAGGATCGGTAGAGGCGAGGGGAGAGGCCATGCTCGATCCACCAGCCGATGCGTCCCGTCATCCCTGGGTAGACAACCGGCCACTGCTCGCGGTGCACATGGTGCACCAGCACGATGATGGGCTTTCGGGTCACGAGTCGGGTGAAGAAGGGCAGCCCATTTTGCACGTCGATAACCACGTCGCATCGACCTAGTTTGCGCATGAGCAGTGCCTGCATGCCTCGGGCGTACACCCCGAGCTTGCCGCCGGCACGCACGTAACGAATCCCGTCGTGGGTATTGCGAGGGGGTGCGCCAGCGTAGGCAGCGGTGAACACCGTGACGAGTGCGCCCCGGTCACGGAACCCCTCAGCCATCTTGAGCATGTAGTTCTCGGCCCCGCCGCTCTCAGGATTAAAGGTGTCGCGCCACGACATGATGGCTATGCGCTTACCAGCCAAATCCTGGTCACTGAGTGGGGTCACGGGGCAGACAGTAACCCGCGGAGGCCGACTTCGTCGCTGCGATCTGGGTCACGCCAACGCCCGATTTGTGACGTCAAACAGGTAAGGTTCGCCTGTGCTCCCCACCCCTTCCCGCCTGCCACAGCCATGGGCTGCGACTCTGGGGCGCTCTCGATTCCTCTTTGGCGAATTTGGGCACGAACAAGATGACCCCAAACGGTTCTACACCGCAGTCGCGCAAGATGCAGTCGGGCACACGGGGCACTACTGCGACCTTAATGGGGCAGTGATGCTCGATGTTGGGGGCGGTCCTGGTTACTTCCGAGATGCGTTCATGAATGCTGGTGCGACTTACTTCGCGTTGGACGCTGATGTGGGCGAACTGTCTGGACAAGGGGAGATTGCTCGAGGCACGGTTGTCGGTGACGGGATGAACCTGCCGTTTGCCGACGGCGCCTTCGATCTGTGTTACTCCTCCAATGTGCTCGAACACGTGAGTGATCCTTGGCAGATGGCCGACGAGATGCTGCGAGTCACCAAGCCTGGGGGAATCGCATATATCTCCTACACGCTCTGGTTCGGACCCCATGGTGGTCACGAGACGGCGCCGTGGCACTTTCTCGGCGGGCATCGAGCCCGGGCCAGGTACCTGCGTGAGCATGGCAAGGAGCCGAAGAACAAGTTTGGCGAGTCGCTGTTCGCAGTCACGGCAAAGCAGGGGCTTGACTGGGCGAAGCGTCAGCAGGCAGGCGACGTCTTGGACCTGGTGCCTCGCTATCACCCA
>Ga0073899_10001981_pt1 | contig 18564 bp, 21 predicted proteins | sample KloWWTmetaKNB5Ph_FD_88975 | JGI IMG/M metagenome (GOLD analysis project Ga0073899, IMG submission 88975) | Active sludge microbial communities from Klosterneuburg, Austria, studying microevolution and ecology of nitrifiers - Klosterneuburg... | ecosystem: Engineered > WWTP > Aerobic digester >... | reverse complement strand
GTTCTCCGATCCAGACATTCCAGGTTCATCTCGTCTTTGAAGAGCGTCCATGCCGTGTTGAGATACGACGGCCGATGGCGCATGTCCTCAAACAGTTCGGGTACGAACGAGATCTCGAACGTCCTGGCGATGTCCTGAAAGACGGTCTGAGCGGTGGTATCCCGGGTGATGTCAGGAGCAGCCGGCGATGCGTGAGTGTGTTCCGTCGACGCGTGGGCAGGACGCACTGTGTGGCGTTGGGCAACTGACGACCGATCCCTCATCGCTCCCCCCTGTCCCAGGCGCGCAACCGCTCTACCAGCCAGTCCTTCTTGGGGACCCCTGTGGCCAGGACGCGTCCGTCCAGCAAGAAGGCTGGAAAGACGATGACTCCGGAGAGGTCCGGATCGCCCGCCACTGCAGGTTTGACGATGATGTCCCAATGCGGGAGTTCGTGCCGGATCTCCTCCGCCAGACTTCGAGCCGAGTGCTCGGACAGGCACCCCCCATGAACGAGAATGTCGAGCCGTGCCATTGGACTATTCTAGAGGGAGTGCCCACGGCGATCTGTGAGGGGGCTTACAGTTTCCCTCACCACCGGATTGCCGCATGAATCGGATCACGGGAGGCGACCGATTCCATGCTCAGGTGAAAGAGGTTTCTGAGCGTCACTGTCTGGGCGACGGATGATGGAGACGATGGACCGCAGGGGGCTCGCGCCTCCTTTGGGAATAAGCGGGAAGTGGCTTGCCGTGACGGACAAGGGGCAATACGCATCCCACAGCTGCGGTGTGTTGAAAGCGTATCGAGCATGGCGTATGGTTCACGAGCCGTGAGATCGTCGTGCGGAAGCATTGGTCAATCCGGCTCCACGGCGGATGGGGTTCACACTCAACGGGTCGCACATGGCAATTCCTGATTATCAGTCCATCATGCTTCCACTCCTTCGCCTTACTTCCGATGGGAATGAACACACATTGCGCGAGGCCGTTGAGGAATTGGCCGAAGGATTCAATCTGACGGAGGAGGAACGAAGAGAGCTGCTGCCCAGTGGATCGCAATTCACCTTCGCCAACCGCGTCGGGTGGGCTCGAACCTATATGAATAAGGCAGCATTACTGGAATCTACGCGTCGTGGGTACTTTCGGGTCACCCAGCGAGGTCGGGACGTGCTCTCGAAGAACCTCCCTGAACTCAACGTCAAATTCCTCGATCAGTTTCCGGAGTTTATTGCATTTCGGACAAAACACCGGGATTCGGAACAAGCCATCGAGCCGACCGACACCATTAGCCTGCAGACACCGGGGGAACTTCTCGAAAGTGCCTATCAAAAGCTGCGGGAGGATCTTTCCTCGGAATTGCTGAAAACGACAAAGGAGTGTTCCCCGGCTTTCTTCGAGCGGCTGGTCATCGATGTGCTGGTGAAGATGGGGTATGGAGGTTCCCGCAAAGAAGCCGGAAAGGCAATCGGTCGCAGTGGGGATGAAGGGATCGATGGAATCATTAACGAAGACCGTTTAGGTCTTGATGTGATCTATATTCAGGCCAAGCGTTGGCAAGCACCGGTCGGCCGCCCTGAAATTCAAAAGTTCGCGGGTGCCTTGCAAGGACATCGCGCGAACAAAGGCATCTTCATCACTACGTCTAGTTTCACCCGCGAGGCCGAAGACTATGTCGCCAAGATCAATTCAAAAATCGTTCTTATGGATGGAGACCAATTATCTCAGCTCATGATCGATCACAATGTCGGAGTCACACCAGTGACGTCGTATGAAACCAAGAAAATTGACAGCGACTACTTCATTGAAGGCTGACTGGCGCCGACGCCGCGAGCGCAGCCCCGGGGTTGCTTGCCGCCATGTCGTAGTTGCGCAGTTGTCAGGGCTGTCGGCTGCAGCCTTATAAAGCCTCGGCACAGCGGGGCGACCGCGACGGCCACCCCGCCCTGGTTCTGAACAATCGACTACTGCATCGAGGCCATCGGCTTCTCGACGATATCCCCCTTCATCGGGCCGAGCGCGCCCAGCAACTCATTCTTCTCCCGGTCCGGCACTTTGAACTTGTTGAGTGTCGCCACCAGGTCGCCGACCAACGCATCGAAGTCGCTGCTGCTGACGCCCATGCCCGCGTGGGTATTTTTCATGTCGCGGCCGGTGTAGGTGCAGGGACCGCCGGAGGCCTGGCAGATCTGATCGACCAGCATCGATTTCAGGCGCGGGATGTTCGCGTTGGCGAATTTGCCGTTGATACGAGTATCCGCCGCCACGCGACCGACGAAATCATCGACCACGGCGGTGATGGCCGTTTTCCCGCCCAGTCGCTCGTAGAGCGGCTTTTCAGCCGCTGCGGTGCCGGTCGGCCCGGAGCCGACGGTGTTGCAGGCCGCGACGGTGAGCGCGACGCCGAGGATCAAAGAAAGGGATGCCATTCGTTGCGACATGAGAGTACCTCCTGGTTATGGATTCGACTATGGGGCCGGGTTGGTATCGCCATCGACCGGCTCTCTGTCTCGAACTACGAAGGGTTGCGGCAGTTGGATTTCAAGAAAGCGAAAAAACTTCGTTGTGCCTCGATTGTTCCGGTGCTACAGTTTCGGCGGATCGATGCAAGCAACGGGAATCTAATTCACCGGGCAGACTCGTAGCTCTTGACGAGGATGCTCATGATGCAATCACAGGCTGTGGCACAGGCACCTTCGATACATGAGCAGGAATGGCCGGGACTGCTCGCGCGCATTGCCGCCGGGGACCAGCCTGCACTTGCGGAGTTCTATGATGCGAGCAGTGCCAAGGTGTTCGGGCTGGCCATCAAGATCCTCGCGGATCTCACGGCTGCCGAAGAAGTTACAATGGATGTGTATACCCAGGTGTGGCGCCAGGCGTCGACCTACGATGCGGAGCGGGGCACGCCGGGGAGCTGGCTGATGACGCTCGCGAAGACCCGGGCCATCGACCGCTTCCGGAGCAGCTATCTGGAGCGGGGGCGGCAGGTCCCGCTCGATCAAGCGGCGGAGTTGCCGGGTGATGCGGCGACTCCTGAGCAATACAGTGCCGACCTGGAACGGCAGCGGCTAGTGCAGGAGGCCATGGCGAGTCTCTCTGCCGAGCAGCGTCAGGCGATTGCCTTGGCGTATTATTGGGGGCTGAGCCAGAGTGAAATCGCCGAGCGGTTGAAGCTGCCGTTGGGGACGGTGAAGACGCGGATGAGGCTGGGCATGATCAGATTGCGCGAGGTCCTGGCTCCGCACGGGGAAGGATTGCGGTCATGACCGATCCACGCCACAAGGAAGACATGTCGGAGCTTGCGGCACTCTACGCCTTGGAAGCCCTGGGGGATGATGAGCAGCGGCAATTCAAGCAGGCCCTTGAGACGGCCTCTCCGGAAATCCGGCGGCAGGTCGCAGCGTTTCAGGAGGTGGCGCAGGAACTGGCGTTCAGCGGTCCCGCCATCGCGCCGCCGGCATCGCTCAAGGCCAAACTCATGGCGCGCATCGCGCAAGAGCCGCAAGAACGACAGGCCGCAGGGGATTTCACCTTCGTTCGATCCGCGCAAATGGTCTGGCGGGATTTGGGCCCGGGTGTGTCCATGAAAATGTTGTTCCACGATCCGTCCGGAGCGCGGGCCACGATGTTGCTGCGGCTCGCTCCGGGAGGAGAACTGGCGGCGCACCGCCACCGGCAGGTCGAAGAGTTCTACGTGTTGGAGGGGAGTTGCATCAGTGCCGGAGAATTCCTCCAGGCCGGGGACTACCACCGTGCGGAGGCCGGGAGTGTCCATCCCATCACATCGAGCGAGGAGGGTTGCCTGGCGCTGGTGATGACCTCGACGAAGAACGAACCAGCCGGGTAGTCCATACACTTCTAGCGTCGCCGCTTCGACGGTTGTCCGAAGACCCGCCAATAGATCGTCACGTTCACCAGCACCACCATTGTCCCCAGCAGGATCTGAATGTTGCGTGTCAGCCCTGCCGGATACATCAGCGGCAGAAGGTAGTGGCCGATGAAATCGGAGCCATCGGCTGACTCTCCGGCCATGGCTCGCAGAGTGTTTTCAATCGGGGTGAGCGGGCAGACCCAACCGGTGTACTCGACAATGGCACCCCAGATCGCCGCCGGCAGATGCAGCCAGGCAAGGCGAGGCCATTTCAATAGCAGCAGTCCACCCGTCACGACGAAGAGCACAAAAGCCAGGTGAAGCAACATTACGAGGTCCGCGCCGAGTCGATACCACATCCTGCTAGTCTGCGGGGTCGCGGGCACGGATGCAATGCGACGAAGGGTGCGGTTCAGAACAAGCGGGGCGGAGCTTCCTCATCAGCCGGAGCAGGATAAGCAATCCGGCTGCCCTCGATCCTGGCAAAGGCAGTCATCTGATGGCTCTTGACCTGTGTGAGCCCCAGGATGTGGACGACCGTCCATCCACGGGCGACGAGGGCATCGGCGATCAATGATCGGTGACAGCGCCAGGGGACCGCTTCCGCACACATGATCGCCGTGCGTGCCGGAACGGCCGCCACCGTCAAGACGCCGAGGGCGCGCTGAAATTCCCCGGTCTGCATGTAATCCGCATATCCTCGAAAGCTCGCATTCTTCCATCCGCCATTCGGAGAGTGTGATCGCGCCGCTCGACGACCACCCAGTTCCGGCAGGTGTCGGTATCCAGCTCCTGTATCGGCGAGACTCCTTTCCAATGCGTCGGATTGAAAGTGAGGGTAACGTCGCGACCCCGGATAACGCCGCACGTCGATCAGCAGTACAATCCTATGCGCGCTCAATAACGCAAGGAATTCCTCGCACGAATGCGTGGAGTGGCCGATGGTCCAGAGCGTGGGATGGGGTATGGCGGGCTGTGCGTTCATCAAACGGAGGTAGAAAGGTCGTAGCCCTGGGGCGTGGCGGTGAAGGGGAGGGGCAACTGCGCGGTCGGTAATGTCACGGCGCTGCGGGCCCAGGCAGCCAGCTCCTGCGGGTCCTCCAGAATATCGACCGGCACTTCGTAATAATGTTTCAGCGTTTGGTTCGTATTGGGACGGAACGGGCCCATGCCGCGCGCGCGATAGAGCGCCTGAGTCACGGCGTTGGTTTTGAAATACAGCCGGCCTTTGTGAATGATGCCAAAGAACGTTTCGCGCTGGTAGAGACCATGCCCGCCGAACATCGCTTTGCTCGTGAGCTCTGGTAGGGCATCCAGTTGATCGAGGACGTAGTCTTTGAAACTGTCGTGGCGCATGGGTCGGGCGTACCGTCTGGTCCCTCACCGGGTGAACGTTCGCGCCCGATCGGGCTCGTCGAATTCAACACTGTGCACCGATAGCCGATGAATAGCAATGTTCTCCGGGGATGAGGGAGCCTTAGCCTCTCTCCCGCCTTGTCTCGCTCAACGCCTCCACCCACTGGGACGAGACTGTTCGTTTGGAAGCCGAAACGTCGCTCCCGAGCTTGTCCCACCGGCCAATCAGCGGTTGCAGCAGAGGCGATCAATAATGGTGTGGGCGAGGAGCCTGTCCGGAGAATGTCGATGTCATACTGTGGACTTCGGCGGGAGTGAGGGATCGTGCGAACGTCCGCCGCTCGGCGGATTCTGTGGGCCTCGATCAGAGCGACGCAATCGCTTGTGGGGCTGGTTGAACGGCTGATGGTCCAGATCGTCAGGGTCATGGCGGAATGTAGTATGCAGAATGTCCACGAAGGTTCTGCGGGGAGAGTGGTTCCTTACGGCTCTTGACGGGGACCCTACCTACTGGTAGGGTAGCCCGCCATGAAGCAGACGGATACGAAGACCGCGATCCTGGATGCGGCCCAGGACCTCATCCAACGGGTCGGCGTGAACGCGATGAGCTATCAGCACATCAGCGAGGCCGTCGGCATCCGGAAAGCCAGCATTCATCATCACTTCCCGACCAAGGAACAACTGCTCGACGAACTGATCGCCCGGTACAGCCGGCATTTTCTCGGTCTGGTCGATGACATTATGAACTCCAGAGTGGGGCCGGCGACCAAGTTGCGCCGGTATGCGGCGTTGTTCGAGGCCACGCTCTCGGAAGGGCAGGGGGACAAGGCCTGCCTCTGCGGGATGTTGAGCGCAGAAGTGGAGGCGCTCGGGAGTCGCGCCATCGAGGGCCTGCGCCGGTTCTCTCGCGAAAACGAGCGGCGAGTGGCGCAGGTGCTGGAAGAAGGACGACGCCGCGGGGAATTGATCTTCGAGGGCCATGCTCGGGTCCTGGCCACGCTGATATTTCAACTCCTGGAGGGCAGTATGTTGATGGCACGGGCGGACGGAGGGCCGAAGCGCTTTCGCGCCGTCATCGGACAGATGATGACGCTGCTCCGCTGATGTTCATCGATCGAGCGGCTCGTGGTTCAGGGGTCGGCGGGTTTGTTTACGAGTGAGGCGAGCGGGGACCCACATCAACCGAAAGGGATAGCCATGGACATCAATCCAGACAAGCTGCAGGATTTCATGGGGAGAGCGGTGGGGGACATCGGCGCGGCCATGAGCGCCAACATGGTCTTGATCGGGGATAAGCTTGGGCTGTACAAGGCGATGGCGGCGCACGGCCCGATGACGCCTGCCGAACTCGCTGTATCCACGAAAACCGCCGAGCGATACGTGCGCGAATGGCTGGGCAATCAGGCGGCGGGTGGGTACGTGGCCTACGACTCCACCAGCGGCCGATACACGTTGCCTCCTGAACAGGCCATGGCCCTGGCGGACGAGTCGAGTCCTTTTTTCCTCCCCGGTGCGTTTCAAGTCATCGCCGCCACATTTGCCGCCGAGCCGAAGATTGAGCAGCGATTCAAGAACGGCAAGGGCATGGGATGGGACCAGCACGACCATCGGTTGTTCGAAGGGACGGAGCGATTTTTCCGGCCCAATTACCTCGGCAACCTTGTGGCAAACTGGATTCCCGCGCTGGACGGGGTGGAAGCCAAGCTCAAAGCCGGGGCCACGGTCGCCGATGTCGGCTGCGGTTTCGGTGCCTCCACGATCATCATGGCCAAGGCCTACCCCAACTCTTCGTTCATGGGGTTCGACTATCACAAACCCTCGATCATTGCCGCGCGCAAACGGGCAAAGGGAGCGGGCGCAAAGAATGTGACATTCGACGTGGCCAAGTCGACGAACTATCCCGGAAAGGGCTACGACTTCGTCACGCATTTCGATTGCCTGCACGACATGGGCGATCCGGCGGGAGCGGCCAAGCATGTCAGAAAAACGCTCGCTGCGGATGGTTCCTGGATGATCGTGGAGCCGTTCGCTAACGATCGGGTGGAGGAAAATTTCAACCCGGTCGGTCGGGTCTTCTACGCTGCCTCTACCATGATCTGCGTACCGGCCTCTCTGGCGTTTAATGGCCCGGCGCTCGGCGCGCAGGCCGGCGAAGCCAGATTGCGGGAGGTGGTGACGAAGGGCGGGTTCAGCCGGTTCCGCCGCGCCACGCAGACGCCGTTTAATCTCGTGTTGGAAGCCAGGCCGTAGCCGTCTCGCGGCCGGTCACATCAGGGGGCGATCCGGCTTGATCCGACCTTCTGTCGGGCGAAGACGGGAAACTGGTGGAGGTGCAGAAGGGAACCAACGGCACCGTTTCGCGCACGTGATGGCCGATCAAGATCCGGACACAATGAAGGAAAAGTAACCCGGTCAAGGGCCGGGCCGGGTCGGGTCTTCCCCGGCCTCAAACCGGTTTTCTTGCGCTGACGATCCGCACCGCAATAGGGAGGGCCACGCCCTGTGGCCCACGGTAGTCGTTCACCGCCTTGATGATTCCCCGTTCGGCTTCGGCCTGTTGCGGAGGCGTCAATTTCGCGAAGAGATTTTGAATCGGCGCCGCGATATCCATCAGGCCCCGAAAGAATTCCTCCCCGGACTCGTAGGCCACCTCAGCCGTAAATTCCTCATCGTCCAACGGGGTGAGTCCCGCTCGTTGCAGCATCCCTGCCAGGTCGCCTGGACGCGCAAGACGGAAAATCCCCGGTGCTTCCGGATCCGGCGGGGGCAGAGGGGTAATCGATTTGATGACATCCATGGGAATCCGAATGAACGGATTCTTGTCCGGCGCGGACCAGACGGCGGCCGCGACATAACCTCCCGGTTTCAACACCCGGGCGATTTCTGCGGCAGCCTTCGGAATTTCCGGCAGGAACATCAAGCAGAATCGGCTGATCACGGCATCGATCGAGCCGGTCTCGAACGGCAGTGAAGTGACATCCCCGGTACGAAACGTCACGTGCTGCAGGCCGAGCGTCTTGGCTTTTCGTGCCGCCACGGCCAACATGGATTCCGCCAAGTCGATGCCGACCACCGTGCCCTCCGCGCCGACCACTTCACCGGCGAGGATCGCCGGATAGCCCGTCCCCGATCCCAGGTCCAGGACCCGAAGCCCTGGACGCACGCGTGCGTCGGCCACCAGTCGGTGGTTGATGAACGCCATGGTGCGATTGAAGAATTGATCCCATTTGTCCCAGCCCGGTGCGACGCGGTTCCAATCCTGGCGCTGCGCTTCGATGACGTCTTCCGGTGTTTGTGACGGCATGTGTAGGACTCCTTCTTGCGCCCGGTGTGGCGACGGTTACTTCACCCGTTCAAATGAAAAGACCTTCGGGATGTCTTTCCCTGCTTTGCTGAGGGTCCAGGTCTGGGTGATGTGATCGTGGTCTTTCACGTCGATCACGAGTTGTCTCATATGCACATCGGTGGGGTTCTTGAGGTTCGTGGCGTCGACGAAGGCGAAGGCGATGCTCTTGTCCCCCTCTTTGACGGCGGCGGCGCGCATGCGCGGCTGATTGTTGAGCGAGCAATAGTGCGTCAACATCAGTTGGTCGCCATCGCTATAATACATGGTCGTCATGGGCGGGCTGTCGGGAGGGGTCAAGGTTTCGGTGAGCGTGGTCCCGCCCGAACTGAGGGCAAACGCGATCTTGTGCGGCTTCCCTTCCGCGTCGGCCCCCTTCCAATCTCCGACGAGGAACTTTAAGGGAGTCAGGGTTGTATCGGGAGTATCGGCGGCTTGGGCGAGGAGCGGGACGAAGAGTAGGACGAGACCACCGAGAGTACGAAGAATTCCATGCGGCATGCGCAACCCTCCATGAAACAAGAAGATGCCGAATAATGGTCAAGTCAAGCATGTCTCCAAGGTCGAGATCAAGACTTTTTCCGCCGCTGTCGCAGAACTGCACAACACACCCGTCGGAGTGAATCAGAAATACACGTATAATAATTTGGCCTGAATGGAAAAGCTGGAGGTTCAATCGGGCGGGAGTCGCGATCGCGCGCGTGCGGCGGAGGCCGGGAAAAACGATGCCGAAAGATTCCGGCGCCCGATCCTGAAGGTTTGTCACCTGCGACTTGTGCCTTCATCTGCCGGTAGGTGTAAAGAATGATCGGCGCCTTGTAATGTTTCCCGCCTTGCTCCGTCTGTAGTGGTGAACGGCAGCGTTCACCACTCACAAGGAGGACTCTCATGAGCAATCATCAATCGGCGACCGCAACCCTGTCGCGTCATGCCGACCCACAGCCCCACCACCTCGCGGGCCATGAAAGCAGGCTGGGCCACGAAGGCTACCATGGCGATTATCATCAGCATGAGCATCATGAAGACACACACAAGGCCACCTCGCTCGATCGAACCGCGTTCATGGCGACCCTGCACTGCTTGAGCGGCTGCACCATCGGCGAAGTGCTGGGGATGGCGATCGGCACGACGTTGGGCTGGAGCAATTGGCCGACGGTCGGCCTTGCGGTTGTGCTGGCATTCTTCTTCGGGTATGCCATGACCTTGTACCCGTTGCGGCGGGCAGGGATGGCTTGGGGAACGGCGCTGGGACTGGCCTTTGCGTCCGATACCCTCTCCATGGCGACCATGGAACTGGTGGACAATGCGATCATGGTGATGATTCCCGGTGCGATGGACGCAGGGTTGCCTGATCCGCTGTTCTGGGGCAGTCTAGCCTTGTCCCTTATCCTGGCCGGAGTGGCGGCATTTCCCGTCAACCGCTGGTTGATCGCGCGGGGCAAGGGGCATGCGCTGGTGCACGGGCAGCACTGCCACTGAGTCGGTTCGGCTGCAATCGTCGATCTGTTGCTGCGACATGCCTGGCTGCTGATGAGGGGGCAGCCAGGCGGGCGGGCTCGTCGTTCAGTCCTCCGACATACGTCACAGCACGCCTCAGTCCCTCACGACTCCGCGCGCCCGTCTCGCGACGCGGCGTGACGGATTCACAACGAATCGTCAGAAGACATGACGACTCAAGAGGAATTTGCGATGAAGATGCGCCCATATCTGTGCATGCTGGCGATCGTGGCCACGGCCACGGTCGCCTTCGCGCTGGCGGGGTGCAGCCAGTTCGAACCGCGCGACAAGCGCTTCTATTACCGTGCGCTGTGGAATTTTTCGTTGCGGGAAGATCTGGCCGAACTCGACAGTGAGTTCAACGGTGTGGACTTCGGCCATTCCAATCTGTACGAGAATCTGTTGCTGACCGGCGGTCAGGACGTGCCGGCCATCGAGGGGCGGGCGCGCAAGCAGACGCTCGCGTTTATTGCGACCAAACCCCGGCTGAACCCGAACGAGGAGGCGATTGCGCCGACTTACATGAAGCTGGCCTGGCGCGCGCAGAACACGTTCGACGAAGCCCATGCCCTGCACCGCGCCACTTACGACATTGCGGTGTCGGACGAGCCGGAGAAGGATCGGGCCATCCGCAATGTGTTGGCGTACTATCAGGACAGCGCCTACGCGATCTCGTCGAAGCGATTGGATCACCATCGACTGGACCAGTTTCCCTATTCCAAGGCCTTCAGGACACGCTTCCCGCTGTTCAACGCGACGATCTGGTCGTACCACTATCTGCAGGTGGCCGTGTACGACCCGTTGCAGGCCGCGCGTGACCTGGCCGCCAAGACGCAAGCGGTCCGGCCGATTCTTGCGACCTACCGGCGGTATCTCGAACAGCCGCCGGTGCAGTGGACGTTCATGCCGCTCACGGCGGAATTGAGTCCGCAGTTTGCCGCGCGGTATCCCGAATTGGCCAACATCTTCGACAATCTCCATATGCTGCACGACAACATCAGCGACATTCTTACGAGTGAGCGGCTTCCAACCTGGGAGGCGAAGCGGGCTGAAATTTATCGTGTCCTGAATAGCTACTATCTGGCGAGCGCGGATGCGACCAATCCGATGGTCGTGCAGGGTCAGGAGCATCACCATTGAAGCTGAGAAACGGGCGAGTCCTTGCGTCCTTGCTCGGCGCGGCCATCACGCTGGCGACCGCACCGCTGTTCGCCCTGGACCATGACAACCTCGATCCCAACCGTCCGATCGGAATGGAGGATGCCTATGCCATTCCGAAAGGGGAGATCGGCCTGGAGGGCGGGGTGAGGTTCAACGATCGGCGAGAAGGCCGCACGCAGGCGACGTTTCAACCGCAAATCATCTACGGCGCCTTCGCCAATACGCAAATCGAAATCCAAGGCGATCTGTTTACCGACCCGCGTTCCATCGTGGGCGCGAACAAGTCCGGCGATCTGCACCTGGGGGTCCTCTACAACTTCAATACGGAAACGTTGATGCTGCCGGCGTTTGCCGTCCGGGTCGAGGCGGATCTGCCCACCGGCGTGAATTCCAAAGGCGTGGACACGCAGCTCACCGGCATCCTGACCCGGTCGTTCGGGCGGCTGCGGGTGCACCTCAATGCGGGCTCTACCGTGATCGGGTCGCCGCAAGGACAGGAGCGGCCCGGCGCCTATCGCGCCGTTGCCGCCGTCAGTTACCCATTGGGCTACCCCACGAGTTTTCGCGATACGCTGATTGCCAGCGTCTATACCCGCCAATCGGACCTGCGTGGGCAACAGAACCACACTGGCATCGAAGTCGGCATCCGGCACCAATTGACCTCGCGCGTCGTGCTCGACGGCGGGCTCGGCACCGAGTTTGTCGGGCCTGCGGATCGTGCCGCGCTGCTGGGGACGATGGGGGTCTCCGTCGGATTTTAGAGGTCGGGAAGGAGGCGTCCGGCGTTGCTCCGTGCACCGAAGGGACGGGGCGTCTTAGCGTGCCAAGCTCAGTTTCACCATGTGCCAGAGACTCTCCGCCAGCCAGCGGCTGTCTTTGAACAGATGGGCCAGTTCGGACGTGAGGATGAAGAAGGCCGGATAAAACACGTGCGGGATCGATTTACTCCAGGCCAGGGCCGGTTCCACGAGTTTCACAAAGACAGTACGCCACTTCCAGATCATGGCCACGGCCGTCACCCCGAGCAACGCGCCAGACAGGATGTCCGTCGGAAAGTGGAGGCCGACGTAGATCCTCGGGAGGGACACAATTACGGCTGCATGGAGAAAGGCCAGGGCTCCTACGAACGGGGACACCAACCAGAGGCCGGCAGCCAGGGCAAAGAACAGGGACGAATGGTCGCTGGGGAACGAACTCCACCCGGCAAGAAAATCTTCCGGCACGGTGTAGGGCAGGGTGAAATTCAGTCCGGCCGTGTGGACCGGCCGCGGGCGGTAGGGCAGGACGAGCTGAAGCACACGGGCGACCGCCAGCGCCGAGAAAGCCCCGAGGATCGTGAGGAGGACGGTTCGCCGGTTATCCTCACGATGGGGATCGCGAAACCAGGCCCACCAGATGAGCGGCAACGACAGATACCCCTTCAGCGCATCGCTGTCGCTGATCGTCATGATCAGGCTGTCCACGGCCCAGGACCGTTGAGCGAATTGGTTGAAGAAATCCAGGACTGTGGTGTCGAATCCGTTCATGTGCGCGTCATCTGGAGGGTAGAGTCCTTGTCACGTGGATCAGCGGTTATGGGGCTCGGCTCATGCCGGAGCGCAGGTGCGCGGGAACGGCAAGATAGCGGAGGTCAGGCCTGTTGTAAATGCTTATAAGCCAGACAGGTGAAAATCGAAAAATGTTTTCGTCATTCGAGCGCCCGACGTGAGACTCGCGTCCGGCGCCGACCAGGGCCGATATACCCTGGTAAAATTCGTCCGGGAGGGATTGGGGCTGCTCGTTGAACGGGGTCGATCACCGCCATCTTGACGGCCATTCGGCCCTAGCAGGCTGCGGAAAAACTCGATTGTTGCGCAATACAATGCGATCAGTTCACGTGGCGTGTTGGTATCAGAATCGCCCACAGGATGCGCAAAAAGGCCGTCCGGCAAGGCCGCAGCGAGCGAAGTGGCGAATCGTCTCTTGCCGTACGGTGAGCCGCTGAGCGATGCGAGAACGCCGCTGGCGGACTTTTTCCGCATCCTGCTAGGCAGATAATGCGCCCGTCGCCAGGAGGCAGGCATGGGACGGGCCGGCCGGATCGCACGCGAAATCATGGTACTTGGCAGTGTCCTGTTGGTCGCTTCCTGTGGCGATTCATTCAACGACGCCTATTGCGACGCGAACAACCACCGCAATCAGCAAACCCGCGAACACCTCACCAACGTCCTCGAACAAAAGCGCAATCAGCCCGGACTCTATCTTGCGCGCGCCCGCTGCCACTACTTTCTCGGCGCCTATGCGCAAGCCGTGCAAGACGCGTCCGAGGTCGTTCGCCGGCTGCCGAATAAGGCCGAGGCCTATCTGATTCGCGCCAAGGCAGGCAAGATGCTCGGGCAGATTCCACAGGCGCTGCAAGACTATAGTGCCGCCATCAAATTCCAGCCGACCGCCGAAGCCCATTATGGCCGTGGGTTGACGTACGTCCGGGAATACCAAGGAAAAGATCGCGAAGCCCTGGAGGATTTCACCGCCGCCATTCGCCTCGATCCCAAACATGTCGGCGCCCATGCATTCCGCGCTCAAATCTACAGCCGCCACGAACAGTTTCAGAACGCACTCGCGGATTCGGAGAAGGTACTCAATCTCGATCCCGCTACGCCCAACGCTTACTGCAACGTCGGTTTCGCCCACTATGCCCTCGGCCATGACAGCGACGGCCGGAAGTTGCTCGCCACCTGCTACCAGAACGATCCCGATCCTCAGACGCGCGGCTATTACGAAACGGAAGTGAGTAAGGTGCTGTATGCGTGGAGGCCGAAGCGGAAGTCCGGCGGGAATTACGTCGCTGAAGGCGGGCTGAAGACGCCCTACGACCGGGAAATGGAACGGCAGCAGAATGTCTACGAGAGTTTGCGCAATTCAGGATTCAACGATCGGGCGGAGGCTTGTCGGACGGATGGGTCGAAATCTAGGAGAGGGGCGGGGTGGCCTGACGGGGCAAGAACCACTGCCGGCTCACCGCCTCGCCGGCGTCCACAAAAGTGACGCTCCTTATTCGTCGCGTCGTGGACCTCGCGCAACGCGCGGCCTGAGAAGGCCCTCGTTGGACGACGCGCAGTGGGGGCTCACTCAGGCCGCCCCTTGAGGGAGCGAGGGGGAAGTAGAGGGAGCATTGGATTTTGACGCGCGGCCTTGGAAGGCCCCGGGGCTCACCCAAGCCGCCCCTGAGGTTAAGTGCGGTGAAGTCGATAGAATTGGGATAAATCTTGCCGGATTTCTGTCGAGAGTAGGTGAGAGATTTATTACAACAGACATCCGACCCGCTCGAATTTCATCGGTCGGTATTGCGAGTGCTACGGCTGCCGAGGAAGGTGACGACGTGGCCCCTCAGTGCAGCCACGAACCGCTGAAAGTTAAGGTCATCCGCTGGCTGCGTGAGTTTGGTCGCCCGTGAGTTCGTGGCCATCATGAAACAGGCTGAGGTATAGAGCCGCTCTAGTACCAATCGTCGACATAGCAGTTCATAGCGCTTGCTGTAGGAAACGCCTCGGTATCGTCGGTGGTCCGCTGTATCCTTGAGATGCGATTCTCCGCGAAACTCGGGGTCCACGGAAAAGTACGGTTCTTTATTGACGACGGGAATTTTGACGTTATCGCGATCCTCGAGCAAGAACAGGTAGCCCAGAAATGGAGCCGTCGATTTGCCGAACCGACCTTCTCGGAACGCGGTCCAGATATCCTTGGCACTGCCAACTGCTTCCTCTGAACGGTTGTTCACATTGTTACCGATTGATTTTCCTGCTTGGGACTTGAACTCCATTGCCAAGACCAATGCCCCGCCGGACACGACAATCAGGTCCCATTTTTTCGTAGCTCTGAAGTAACCGGGTAGCTCAAGTGCGGTTCTAGTCCGGACATCGACCTTTTTCAGTCCGGCCTCGCAAAGGATGTCCGAAATCAATACTTCCAGGCCACCCATCTGGGTTCCTCCTGTGACTTCACCTCGTGTCCCTGCATCGATTTTTCCTGATTTGACCTGCTTTTCTTTATTTTGCCTTCGGGCGTTCCAGTAGCTTTGAACGGCGGCTCGCAGTCTCTTGTCAATGTTCAAGGGCTGCCTCCAAAGTGGGAAAGCTAATCCCATAGATAGCCAAGGCCGCTTCGGTCGCGCGGTGCTTGTCACGATGACGGAAGGCGTCTCTCAGTTCATTGGATTGTCTGGCGGTTAGGGTCGTAGGAAGCGGAACTCGAATTCGGCGCAGATACTGCGCCTGAAAGCGTAAGTAGCCGCCTCGCATACGGATTCCATAAGATTCGATGAAAAACTGTCCGACCTGCGACAGGAGCAATCCGCCGAGCACTTCCAGGTCCCACTCGTCGGACTGAATATAGTACAGGTTATGGTGCGGGTATGTTTCGCCCCGATCCAGGACCGGTTCAAGTGTGTTCTTAATATCCGGGATATAGAGTTTGTGTATGCTGGTGAGTGTATGGTTGACGCGGTCGATCGTCTTGTACCACTTGTTGCTGCTCTTCTCTGCAGTGTGACGCTTCTTCAGCGTTGCCGCATGTTGCTCGTAGTAGGCTTGTAATTTCGGGTAGGCCTTCAGATTGACAAGCCCGTCGCGGTTCCATGGATTCACAAGATAGTGTCCGGACCAACGAACTGTTCCGTCCGACAGGTCTTTCGCGAGTGCAAGCTTTAGCAGGCGAGAAGACTCTACAAGCTCGGCGTCTGTGGTGATGAAGACATGGTCGCATCCGGTGGCGACACCTATTCCCACTTTGGCATTCAGCTCGAGAGGCGGAAACTGATCTTCCAGTTGCCGGAGGAGCGCCAATTGTTCTGGTGAATGGCATGGCCAGGGGGCATCTCCTTTAAACCACGTGTTCACCACTGCCCGATGGATACCTTGGGGCAGAATGCCGTGGTTGTTTGTTTGGAGCATGGTGGCCAATAGCTTTGGCTGAATATTTGCAGCATCCTGATCGGCACGGGCCACAATGGTCGACTGTTGCTTGTTATGTCGAATTATCGTGATCGCTGGATAGGCATCGACTTCATCGTCAAAGGCGTTCGCGTGGTGCATGCTTACGAGCATCTCGACGCTGTATGCCGAACTGATTAGTCGCCGCAGCTCCGCTCCATATTGATTTCGCATCCATCGGTCTGCGCAAATAAATGCACATACTCCGCCGCGTCTAAGCTGCCGTAGTGCGGCCTCGAAAAAGGCCACGTACAGGTCAGCTCGACCACGCATAGTCGGGTATGCATTGCGGTAGACCGTGGCCGTTTCGTCCGGGATTTCTTCAAGCCGTATATAGGGAGGGTTCCCAATAATAAAATCAGCCTCGGTGCTACCAGGTTCTAGAAGATAGTCCCGGTTTAATACCCACGCCTCAGATAATCGTTTGGCTAGGGGGCGATTCACTCCACGAGTCGTCAGGATTTTTCCGAGGACAGCCCGCGCTCGCGCAGCGCTTGGTTCATCTAATTCGTATGCGATTATGGAAGATTCACATTCTGATAAAGACCGTCCGAGATTCTTGCACGACTCCATCAGGCGTTCGATCATGGGGCCGAGAAATGCGCCATCACCAGTTGCTGGTTCGATGGCCAGGGTATCCACGAGATTTTTGTCCGAGCAGTAGCCGCTCAAATCAAGAAGTAGTTCCACAACCCATCGTTTTGTATACACGACGCCCTTCGGCTCGACTGCTGGGAAACCGCAGTGGAGTTTGAGCGGTGGGATCAGCTGGAGCTGGATGCCACGAGTGACGGCTGCGGAGATGGTTTGGTTGTCCGCCATGTGGTTCTCAAAATCTCCGATGGAATCAGTGATGAAATAAGCGGTTGATACTAACTTGTATGCTGCGTCGGTTCAAGATTCACTCGCCGACACAGGTTTATCTACTCACGTGCGACACTAGAAAGGAAAGGTGCTGGGAACACTTCTTGAGCACAGTGGCTGCAGGCCGCGGTGACGGTGGACTTGGCCGAGAGAAGTAGTTGCTTATTGGAGTAATCTTCATCGACAGCCATAATTCCAGGTTGACAGTTTCCCATATGGATCGGTACTCTTCAAATCAGTGGGAGGGTTTGTGATGGCACTTCTTCTCGCGTTCTACCTCATCTTTTTCGCAGTCATTCCCGCATCAGCGTTAGAGGATTCTCCGGCCGCCGCCGCGTTGGTCATCAAGGCCGATGTCTTGTATTGGGAAGAGGGTGAATTGGTCGTGAAAGAATTCTCCGGTCACGAAGAGCGCTTGAAGGTGACGCCTGAGACCAAAATCGAGGGCGTGGTGGGCGGTCGCTTGAAGACCGGCGACAAGATCGTGGCGCAGATCACCGACGACCGTAAGGCGCTCTCCATCAAGTTGCAGGTTCCGGACGGCCGGTAGGGGCCTCTCTTCCGAATGTTCCGATGCAGGCTGTTCAGAAAGCCCGTCCAGCAAGGCCGCAGCGAGCGAAGAGGCGAATCGTACTCGTGCCGTACGGTGAGCCTCTGAACGAAGCGGGAACGCTGCTGGCGGGCTTTATCAACAGCCGTTAGTCGAGGATTGAGAAGGCGCCGATGAAGTACGGCCCCTTCGCCGCCTGCGCGCCTCGGATCCGCACTTCGGTCACATCGAACACCCACCCGCCGACCAGCCAGGGATTGGGGGCGAGGTTCGACCAGTACCACCAGCTGCCGTTCGATTTCCTGAACCAGAACTGAATCGGCTCGGTGCCGGTCACTCTGATGATCGGCATGTCGAACACCCTGGGTTGGTGCGTCACCCGATCCTCCATCCAGATCTTGATCCAGTGATCCTTTCCATGGGTGCCGAGCGTTCTCGGTTCGTGAATCCAATCGGCGGCGACACAATCATCGCCTACGTGTCGCCCATATCCCGCTCCCGGCCCGTCGCCGGGATCGACAAAACAGGGGGTGAGCAGGCTCGGACTGTCAAAGACCAGGTGGATGTGGCCATAGGTCATATCGTCCACGTTGATGTAATTACCGAAACAGCGATGACGGTAGGTCCAGCAGGCCTGATGGGTGGCATTACAGGGTTGCAACTCGCCTGAATTGTCGATGCCGGTAGGGTATCCGAAGTTCCCTCTTGCCTGCCCGTAGATATAGGTCAGCGCAAACGTATTATCGAAGTCGACCACGCAGTCACTCAGCCAATCGTGGGCTTCGGCCGGTGTGGATGTCGGTAAGAGTCCGCCCAGGATGACGGTTGTGAGGAGCAGCAGCGTGCCGAGTGGTATCCGCTTCATGGTCCTTTCCTTTCTCGCTCAGGTCGGGCGCCGTTCACGGTCACTTTCCGGTCGCGTCTCGTAACCGCTGAAACGCCTGATCACGCTCGGCTTCCGGCAGAAGCAG
>Ga0073899_10001978_pt1 | contig 18587 bp, 16 predicted proteins | sample KloWWTmetaKNB5Ph_FD_88975 | JGI IMG/M metagenome (GOLD analysis project Ga0073899, IMG submission 88975) | Active sludge microbial communities from Klosterneuburg, Austria, studying microevolution and ecology of nitrifiers - Klosterneuburg... | ecosystem: Engineered > WWTP > Aerobic digester >... | reverse complement strand
TCACCAGACGTTCCCGAACGGATAGTACGGGAGCGCGTACTCGAGCGTGCAGCCCTCGCCCGACGGGCCCATGGAGCGCGCGGCATCTTCGCGGGTGCGGCCGGTGACCGACGAGAGCGCCTTCTGGCAGTCGGTCTTCGAATAGACCGGTTTGACCCCCATGCGCGAGCAGCCCGCCATCAGCTGATCGCACTCGGGCGAGGTCGTCGGGTCGATGGGCGCACGCATCACGGCGTCGCGCACACACTTGCCCATGGCCGGGGTTCGACATTGCGGTGGCGACAGGCTCGCCGACCAGCAGGTGGCGATCTCTTCGGCGATCCGCGGGCGATACCCGGGGTAGTAGCCCTCGGCACCCGGGTCACCGGTGCCGGCCAGCGACTGGCACTCCTGGATCAGGCCCTCGCAGCTGGGGCTCAGGCTGGCGCAGCGCGACAGATCGGCGGGCGAGTCTTCGGCGCGGGGCGGCGGCGCGGGGCTGGGATCACCGGGGCCCGCGGGTTCGGGCTCCAGGCTGCCGGCGGTGTCGGCGGGTGCGGCCGCCACGTGGGACGGAACCGCGGGCGGCGGCCGGTCGCACGAAGCCGCCGCAATCGCGAAGGTGAGCCGCGCGAAGCGCGCGAAGTCGATCTTCATGGGGCCCGCGGATCATCGCCCAAAGCGGTGCTATCGTCGACCGGTGGTGCGTGCGTTCGCGGTGATCGCGCTGGCTCTCGCGCTGGGCTGCTCGTCGGGCGACCCGGCAGGTGGCACGGGCGGCGCCGCGGGCAGCGGTGGGCTCGCCGGCAGCGCCGGCGCTGCGGGTGCCGCCGGCGCGGGCGGCAGCTCGGTGGGTGGGTTCGCCGGGCTCGGCTTCGACTGCGGCCAGGGCGACCCCAAGGCCGACGACCGCCCGCTGCCCAAAGACGTGACGGCGGCCGCTCCGAACCTCGAGCTGGCGGCGACCTCGCGGCGCATCGAGGTCTGGACGCCCGTGGACTCACCGCTGAAGGACAGCGAGGTGATCGACTTCGGTCAGGGCGCGTGCGAGGCGCTGCTCTTCGATCTCGACGCGCACCAGGTCGCCCAGCCCGACCTGTCCACGCGGGTGCGGATCGTGGTGGTCGACGGCGCGACCTTCGACCAGGCCACCGGGGCGCCCGGCGCATACGGCGTGGCCTTCTCGGCCACCCATTCGACGACCGACGCGGTGATCTTGCCGGCCGACGGGCTCGCCAACGTGGTCGAGCTGGACGACACCCTGGCCCACGAGCTCACGCACATCGTCAGCGGTCGTGCCGCCCCGTACGACGCCTGGCTGCCCTGGTGGTTGATCGAGGGCATCGCGGTGCTGAGCGGGTCGCAGTTCGGCAAGAAGCTTCACGACCAACCCACCGGCTTCGTGGTGGACTGGCTGGACGTGGCCGACGGCTCGGACGCCGACCTCACCTTCCAGCGCTATGGGCTGGAAGACCAGACCCAGAACCTGGGCGAAGTGGGTCACGATCAAGCGCTGAGCGGCTTCTTCATCGAATACTTGCGGGTGAAGCGGGGCATCGCCGACGTTCAGGCGCGCTTACTCGCGGTGATGCGCAAGGTGAGCGACGGCGACGACTTCGCCGCGACCTTCGCCGCCGAGCTGGGCGTGCCGCTCGCCCAGGCCCAGGCCGACTACGCGCAATTCCTGGACGACACCGTCGCCGATCTGGCGAAGCGCTACGCGGGTACCGTCTTCGAGTGAGGCGTTTTGCGACGCCTGGCGCGAATCACACCAGGCCGAGGTACGCCCCGACGAAGAGCGCGGCCACGGCGGCGACCGCGACAATCACGAACGCCACCAGCTTCAGGTTGCGCTCTGCCTTGATTACTCGGAGCGAGTGGCGGATTTCTGCATCGACGACGTCGGTCCCCTGGGTCATTCGCGACCTCCCTCGGGTCGGCACCGCTGCATCGGGCGTGCCACCCGTCAGAACAGGCCGATGCTGAAGTGGAAGGCTCCCATCGGCTCCCAGTAACGCTGGCGGGTGCGCTGGGGGTAGAGCTCGTCGAGCACGCGATCCACGTTGAAGCCATAGTCGAACACCAGCGGCCCAATGGGCGTGGTGATGCGCAGCCCGCTGCCCACGGCGTAGCGCAGGCTCAGCGGGCTCACCTTCTCGGGGTCGCGCCACAGGTTTCCCGAGTCCAGGAACAGCCCGGTCTGCACGTTGCCCGACAGGGGCACGCGCAGCTCGAGCCGCGGGTTCACGAAGGCATCGCCGCCGCGGATCACCACCTGATTCAGCTGAAGGCCGCTCTCTGGATCGAGCAGCTGCTGCGCGATGTCCTCGGGGATCATCGAGTCTTGAGTGAAGCCCCGCACCGAGTCGACGCCGCCCAAGAAGAAGAGTCGATCGGGGTAGGTCCGCGAGCGATCGATCAGCTGCTGGTTCATGCCCCAGCGCACGCTGCCGGCCAGAGCCAGCCCCTTGTCGCTGAGCCGGATGTAGCCGGCCACGCGCTGCGTGAGCCGCAGGAACTGACTGGTGGTCGCGTCGAACACGCCCTCGCCGGCTTCTTCGCCGCCGAAGGGCGTGGCGCGGACGTGCTCGATGCTGGAAGTGACCAGCGTCCCCTTGGTGGCGCCCAGGGGGTTGTCGCGACGATCCCACGAGAAGCCGATGCGCTCGGCCACGGCCAGGGTGGTTCCCTCGGGCACGCGGAACAGCCCGGCGCGCCGCGGGTTGGCTTGCACGTATTGCTCCAGCGCGCCCTTCTGCTCGGTGCCGAAGATGCTGGCGTCGTTCAGCTCGAGCGAGCCGCCGACGAACGCCGAGAACTGACGCACCGGGCGGTAGGTCAGGGTGACGATGCCGGCGTCCTTGGTCAGCCCGAAGTCGCGGGCGTTGTCCCGTACGTCCAGCCCCTCGACCGAGAGCCGGAAGAGCGGCCCCAGGCCCACGTCGGGGAACTCGACCAGCGCGCTGTTGCGCCGCTCCAGCCGCTGCCCCACGTCGAGCTCGTCGTACTTCTTGCGGACGTCTTCCTCCAGGATCAGCTCGTTCGGCAGGTAGCCCAGCTGCACGCGCAGCGTGAGCGGAATGGCCTCGCCGCCCAGGTTGCGGTGGCCGTACTCGAACGCGATGCGGAAGCCCTCGCCGGTGGAGAACCCGGGGCGGATGTCCAAGTACTGCGGCATCCGCTCTTGCACCGTGATCACCACGGCCTTCTCTTTCGCGGGCACGTACGGGTCTTCCAGCCCCACGGTGACGGTGCCGAACACGCCCAGCGACGCCAGCCGCTCTTCCGTCTTGCGCACGTCGCTGCGGCGGTAGAACTTCCCGACCTCGAGGGCCACGCGGCTGCGGATCAGGCTCTCGTTGGTGACGCGCGCCCCCACGATCACGATCCGCGAGACCTTCACGCGTTCGCGCTCGCTGATGGTGAACACGGCGCGGGCGCGGGTTCGGTCGGGTGAAAGCTCCAGCGCCGCGTCGACCTCGGCGAAGGCGAAGCCCTCTTCCGCATAGGCGTCGAGCAGGCGGCGCCGCGCCTTGTCCAGCTCGACCTGTGATGCGGGCTTGCCCAGCGACAGCTCGGCCAGCTCTTCCAGATCCTTCTCGACCAGCAGCTTGTTGCCCTCGAACCCCACGTCGTAGAGATAGGTGCGCGGGCCCAGCTTGATCGGCAGGTGCAGCACCGCCTCGGCCTCGCAGCTCACGCCCTTCTTCGGGTCGGGCACGCAGAGCATGGCGGCGTCGGGCGGCGGCTCTTCCTGGGGCAGGCCGACCTCGTCGTAGGTACACGCCGTCTTCGGCCGGCGGCGTGAGCCGAGCGGCACGCACCGCCCCGCGGGCGAGTGCGGATCGCACCGCCGGCGCATCAGCTGCGCCGGACCCACCATCGCCGAGAGGTAGCCCTCGGACCGATACAGGTCCTGCAGGTGCTTCATCGCCCGCTCGTAGACCTCGGGCACGTAGGTCATCCACGGATTCGGCTCGAAGGGCACGGGCCGGGCGCCGGTGGTGCCGAGCGGGCCGAAGGTCTGATCCATCACCCGCGGATCGACGCTGGACAAGATCCCGCTGCCCGGCAGCTCTCCCGAGAGGAAGCTGTCCACCTCGCTGCCGACCTCGCGGGCGCTGCGCGAGCCACTCAGGCACGGGTACTCGCGCCCCACGATGCGGATCTGTGCTTGCTCGCGCACCTTGAAGACCAGATCGTGGATCGGTGCGTCGGCCGCGCCGCGCTCTTCGCTCTTCACCTCCACGTCCAGGAAGCCGCGCTCGACGTAGAACTTCTGGATGCGCTCGGCGAGGGCGGCGGGGCCCCGGTCGTCGCTCTTCTCCAGCTCCAGCGTGCGCTCGATCTGGCTCGCGTCGAAGCGCTGGATGCCCTCGAACTTCAGGCGCACCAGCGGCCCCGCCTTCACGTCGACTCGAAGCTCGGTGCCCGCGGCCGTGGGCGCCAGCGTGTGGCGGACGACCGCCCGATGCCACCCGCGCGCTCGCAGCGCCTTCTCGAGCTCGCGATTGGCGGCGATCAAGTCGTCGTCGTCGGCGCGGTCGCGCACCCCCACCGCGTAGCTCGACAGCACCTCGGCCAGCCCTTCGACCTTGGGGTTTGGCCAGACGAAGAAGCGCCGCTTGGCCACTCGCCTGGGCTCGCCGGGCACGATGTCCAAGAGCAGCACCACGCGCAGCGGGTCATCGGTGTCGATGGCGTCGATCCGCACCGCCGCTGTCGGGTGCCCGCGACGCACGTATTGGTCCTGAACCCGCCGGGCAATGCTGGCCAGCTCGGCGGCGGTCACCTCCGAGCCGCTGCGCACCCGCGCCGCCCGCAGGGTCTCTTCCGTGTCCAGCACGCCTCCGGCCACGCGGATGCTGGCCACGATGCGGCGTGGGACCACCTTCAGGCGCAACGCCACGCCCGCGCCGTCGGCTTCGGCGTCGGCGCTCACGTTGGCGAAGCGGCCGGTGTCCGTCAGCTCGAGCATGGCGCGCCGGGCCAGCTCGCTGGTCAGCGTGTCGCCCGCGCGCACGAAGCGCAGGCTCGGGCGCTCTTCCCAGCGCCCGCCCACGGGCAGCACCTCGACCCGGGTGATGGTCCGCCCGAAGAGCGCGCCCAGGGCCGGAGCGGGGGTGAGCTCGGGGAGGCGCCCCACCTCCGACTCCGGCGCGTCGGCGCTGGCTGCGCCTGCGCCCGCGCTTGGGGGCTTCGGCTCGTCCGCGCTCGATGGCAGTGCGAGCGCAGCGGCGGCGAGGACCACGGCCAGGGCCGGGGCATGGCGAGTGGACCCTCGGAGCATTCAGGCCCGTTCTTAACCCCGAAGGGTGTTTCGCCACAAACGGGCGTGTTCTGACGTTCGTGGCTACGATCGCGGCCGCATGGGCTCGACCCCCCCCAAGACCCGTCGCAAGGGCCGGCGACGCCGGGTTCTCACCACCCTGGTGGTGGGCGTGCCGGTGCTGGCCATCGGGCTGTGGATCGCCGTGCACAAGATCCCCTGGCTGGGCCCGATGCTGGCCAACACGCTGCGTGCGGTGGTCGGCACCGACAACGTCGCCAAGCTCGAAGACTTCGTCTACGGCGTCGAGGACCGCTTCAATCGCTGGTACCGCAAGGACGACAAACCCAAGGCCTACTGGGACGTCCCCGCGGAAGAGGCCAAGCCCGCCGATGCCGGGGCCCAAGACGGCGCCGCCCCGGAGTGGCAGCTGACCGACGTCGGACCGATTCACGAGAAGTGGTCGGCGCCGGGCGACGGCAAGTGGGTCAAGATCAAGGACCCACGCCGGCCCGACGAGCCGGCGTTCATGTACAAGACCCTGCTGCACCCCGACAAGAACCGCTCGTGGGCCGAGGTGTTCGTGGTGGGCGTGGACCTTCGGCGCGTTCGCCTGCAGGCCATGCCCGGCTACCGCGAGCCCTACAGCCTGGAGAAAGAGTCGAAGGCGCTGGCCCGCAAGGCGCGGGTGCCGGACGAAGACCACGAAGAGCTGCTCGCCGCCTTCAACGGCGGCTTCATGACCGAGCACGGGTACTTCGGCATGAAGTACGACGGCGTCACGCTGGTGAAGCCCCGCGAGACGGCGTGCACCATGGCCCAGCTCGATGACGGCAGCCTGACCCTGGCCACCTGGAAGAAGATCGCCGCATCCGAGCCCAAGATCGGATGGTTTCGCCAGATGCCGGGCTGCATGTACGAAGACGAGAAGATCCACCCGGGCCTGGCCGACCCCGAGACGCGCCTCTGGGGTGCCACCCTCGACGGTGAGACCGTGATCCGGCGCTCGGCCCTCGGGATCAACGCCGCGCGGGACGTGCTGTACGTGGGCATCAGCAACCACACCACCGCCAAGGCCATCGCCGATGGCATGCGCCACGCCGGCGCGGTCACGGTGGGGCAGCTCGACGTGAACTGGAGCTACCCCAAGTTCGTGCTGTTCGAGCCGAAAGAAGCAGGCGGCCCGCGCAAGGCCGTGCCGCTGGCCGCGGGGTTCGAGTTCGACGAAGACGAATACATCCGCAAGCGCTCGCTGCGCGACTTCTTCTACCTGGTGCGCAAGCCGCGGGTGGTCACGGCCCAGAACTAGTGCCCGAGCTGCCGGAAGTCGAAGTCACCCGGCGCGCCATCGCGCCGCTCCTGATCGGACGCAAGCTCGAGAAGGTCACCACCGCTTCGGCGAGCTATTTCTTCCTCACGCCACCGGCCACGCTGCGACGCAGGCTCGAAGGACGAACGGTCGAGCGCCTGGAGCGGCACGGGAAGTATTTGCTGGCGTCCCTGGACGACGGCTCGCGGCTGCTCTTGCACCTGGGCATGACCGGGCAGCTCTTGTCGTCGACTGCGGGGCGCCCCGACGCGCATACCCATCTGGTGATCTCGTTCGCCGACCGCGGACCCTCGCTGCTCTTCCGCGACGTACGCAAGTTCGGCAAGGTGCGCTGGCTTCCACCCGGCAAGAGCGACCCGCGGCTCGACAAGCTCGGGCTCGATGCGCTGGCCGTGACTGCCGAGCACCTGTTCGATGCGTCCCGGCGACGCAGAGCGGCGGTGAAAACCCTGCTGCTCGATCAGAAGGTCTTGGCTGGCGTCGGCAACATCTACGCCGACGAGGCGCTGTTCCTGGCGGCGCTGAAACCCACGCGTCGCGCGCGCACCCTGACCCGGGCCGAGTGCGCGCGGCTGGCCGCGGCGATCGTCAGCGTGCTGGAAGCGGGGATTATCGCCGGCGGTTCCAGCATCGACGACTTCGTGCGCCCCGATGGTAGCGACGGCGGGTACCAGGAGCAGCACCAGGTGTACGGCCGCGGGGGCGAGCCGTGCCCGCGCTGCGGGGGGACGATCCGGCGCGTGGTGATCGGCCAGCGTTCGTCGGCGTATTGCCCCGCGTGCCAGCGTTGATCGCTCGAAGTCTGCGATTTGGAGCGAGTGAATCACCGCGTGCCGCCCCGCGATTTCTTGGCGGGCCTGCGGCGTCGCGCACGCGTCCCCGGCTCGTCCGGAGCTGGCGCAAGCAGGGCGTACAGTTCATGCAGCTTCTCCTGGAGAAGTGCTTTCGGCGGCAGCACGGTCTGGTACTCGGCCACGAGCGTTGGCGATGTCGTGCGTGCCAAAGCGTACTCGACGACTTCATTGTCCTTGGTTGCGCAGAGGAGCACGCCGATTGAGGGTCGCTCGTGAGTCTTCCTCACGTCGCGATCGAGCGCTTCGACGTAGAAGCTGAGCTGGCCGAGATCAGCGGGCTTGAACTTGCCGACCTTCAGCTCGAACGCCACCAAGCAGCATAGACTGCGATGGAAGAAGACGAGATCGATCGCGAAGTCCTGATTGCCCACCTGTACCGGATACTCGGAGCCGACGAAGCAGAAGTCGCGCCCCAGCTCCGTGATGAATCGCCCAAGGTTGCGCAGCAGCGCACCGTGGAGGTCGGCCTCGGAATGCCCCGGGCCGAGGTTCGCGAACTCGATCAGGTAAGCGTCTTTGAACTCCTGGGCGGCGCTCGGATACGTTTCTCTCAACGTCGTCGAGAGTCTCGGCCGCATCAGAACCGCGCGCTCGAAGGCCGACGCCTCGATCTGTCGGGCTACCTCGCGCACGCTCCAGCCCTTGCCGATGGCCGTCCGCAGGTAGAAGTCTCGCGCTTCCGCGCTCTTGGCGCCGCTCAGGATGTGCAGGTTCGCGGACCAGGGCAATTCTCTCACCAGTGTTGAGAGATCCAGTTCCGCCCGGTAGGCCTCGAAAAACTGGCGCATGCGCCACAGGTTCTGGGGCGAGAACCCCCGCGAGCCCGGCTGCGTTCGCGCGAGGTGCCTGGCGAGCTCTTCGACGGTGCCTTTTCCCCAGCCATCCCGCTCGATCCGCTGACTGATGAGCTGCCCGATGTTCCAGTACAGGTCGATCAGGTGAACGTTCACCGCGCGTCCGGCCTCGCGCCGCGCCGACTCGATGAGCGCCGCGATCTCGTCGAACTGCGCCGTGGTACCACCGCTCGAGCGACGTGCCCGGCTCTGCTTCGTCACGGGTTTTTTCATGCGCTTCACCGAGGTCGTGGTACGCATCAAGGGGGCTGCTACGCGCAGAGGAGCCGCGCGCGCAAGTACTCGACGGTGCGGCGTGATACGTGAACGTCGGCCAAGAAGCGCATGCTCGGTCAGGCGAATTGCGAAGTTCGCTCACTCGCGAGCCAAGCGCCGTAGCGCGCAGCTTGACGGACATCTTCAGGTTGCAGCTCGGGGTACTCCTTGACAATCTCGTCCGAGGAGCAGCCGTCGCCGATCAGCTTGAGCACGAAGTCCACCGTGCGCAGTCCCCGGATCGTCGCGCGTCCTTCGCAAACAGCTGGGTCGACGGTGATGCGATCGAGCATGTCGAACCAAAGGGTACCCGACCGCTGCCGCGCAGTCCCGTGCCACGAGCGCGAGCCTCGCGGAACCCGAGTAAGGCATGAAGGCGCGGCTATCTACGCTGACGAGCGCTGTTTCTGGCCGCGGTGAAGCCCACGCGGCGCGCGCGCACCCTGACCCGCTGCCAGCGCTGATCGCGATCGGGTTCCAGCCGATCGCCCGCGATCGCGATCGGGCCGGAACCCGGGTTTTCTCGGGGAAATGACGGCGGCACGCCGGCTGCAAACGCGGGTCTCCGAGAAGGAGACCCCGATGACCACCACCGAGACGTCCGTTGCCCTGTCCCTCGCCGAGCTCACCCAGATCGAAGAGGCGCGCATCCAGCGCGAACGCGAGGGTCGAGCCCGCGAGCGCGCCGAACGCCTGCGCGCCGAGAAGGCCGAGCACGAGCGGCTTCTCGCGGCGCAGGCAGCCGAGGCCAAGGCCGAGGCGGACGCTCGCGCGCGCCGGGCGACGGACGAGGCTGCCGAGCGCGCCCGGTTCGACGCTCGCGAGCGCGTGGCGGCCGAAGTGGCCCGCATCGAGGCCGACGCCAAGGCGCGGCTCGAGGCAGACAACGCGGTGCGTGCCCACGAGCTGGCCCAGCTGCGCGTGCGTCGCGAGACGGGCCGCCGCCGGCGCGAGCTGGTGATGGGTGCGGCGCTGGCCGTGGTGGTGGGGCTGGGCGGGCTGGGCGCGTGGGACGCCGCAGGGCGCGCGTCGAAGCACGAGCGCACCACGCAAGAGCTGCTGCAGCGCGAGCACTCGCTGGTGCGCGAGCGCGACGACGCCAAGCGCTCGGAGCTGCAGAGCCTGGAGCGCCGTCACGCCACCCTGCTCGCACGCTCGCGGGCGGGTGACGCCAAGGCCGCCCAGCAGACGGCCGACTCGGCTCGCGCGGCGGTCGACCCGCGTGCGCCGAGCCATGACCGGCTGCGAGCGTTCGCCGACGCGCTGGACGTGCTCGAGGCGCGCATCGACCTGCTGGACGAGGTTGCGCGGCTGGATCGACGCGGCGCGGATCTGGCGGCCTGGGCCGCGTCGAAGAACCACGCCAAGCGCCTGGTCGCGGTGAACGCGGCCGCGCGGGCCGCCAAGGCGGAAACCGCTGGGCGTGAAGCGGTTTCCGCGTACGAACGCGCGCTGGACAACCTGAGCCACGAGCTCTCGGAGAAGAGCGGAGGCGGGGCGCTCGCCGCCGCGGGTGAGCCGGTGGTCGGCACAGGCCGCACCTGTCAGGAAGGCGACCCCGGCTGCGGGCTCGACGGCCGACCGGTGTTCTGAACCCGGTGTCAGCCTGCAGCGAAGGGGTCGCGGGTCGTCAACTCGGGAAACAGGTGTCCACGGCCAACCTGCGTCAGCGTCCGCCGTAGATCTCGTCGCGCAAGTCCGGCCACGAGAGCGCCTCGAGGGGATTGACGGCCCCCGGCTTGCCGACGCTGCAGTCTGGCAATTCGTAGCCCCGGTGTGTCGACTCGGAGCCCAACGCCTGGCGCAGCCCTTCCTCGACCAGCGCGCGCAGGGACTTGCCCGTGCGCCCCGCGTGCCGCTTGGCCCTGCGCAGCAGCGCGTCGAAGATCTCGATGGTCGTCTTCACCTGCATAGGCTAGCCGTACCGACGAGGACGGGCCACCCAAGCCTACGAGTGTTCCCTCGCGGCACGCCCCCGTGGCACCCTTCGGGCACGCATGACCGCGGACGCTGCCAGCACCCTCGAGCACCGCGGCCCGGCCCCGCCCAGGGCCGGCCAGCGTCGCGCGGCGCTGATCTGCGCTTACCCCACGCCGGCCGCGCTGGCGGTGCCCGACTCGGGCAGCGTGGTCGGGCGCGAGTGGCTCGACAAGCACGGCCTGGCCGACACCGAGGTCTCGGGCGCGCACCTCGAGGTCGACCGCGCCGGCGGCGTGTTGCGCGTGGCCGACGCAGGCTCGCGCAACGGCACCTGGGTCAACGGTCAGCGCCTGACGCCGCGCGAGCGAGTTCCGCTCGACAGCGGTGCCACGCTGCGCATCGGCCGCACGCTCTTGGTGTATCGCGAGAAGCTGCTCGGCGGGTTCGACCCGGCGCCGCCCGTGGGCGAGCTGGTCGGTCCGTTCGGGCTCCGCAAGGTCGCCGAGGCCATCGCCGGCTTCGAGTGCGCGCAGCCCGGCAACGTGCTGGTGCACGGTGAGACCGGCACCGGGAAAGAGCTGGTGGCGCGGGCGGTCGCTGCGGCGTTCGGTCGCGACCAGAAGCTGGCCGCCGTCAACGTGGCCAGCGTGGCCCGCGGGGTGTTCGAGTCGCAGATCTTCGGCCACGTCGCCGGGGCCTTCTCCGACGCCAAGACGGCGTCGCTGGGGATCGTGGTCGCACACGACGGGGGCACGGTCTTCCTGGACGAGATTGGCGAGCTCGATCTGGACCTGCAAGCCAAGCTCTTGCGGCTGCTCGAGAACCGCGAAGTGCTGGCGGTGGGCGCACAGCGGCCGGTGAAGGTCGACGTGCTGTTCGTGGCGGCCACCAACCGTGACCTCGGCGCCATGGTCGAGCGCGGCGAGTTCCGCCGCGACCTCTTGGCGCGCCTGGCGCTGGCCACCGTCGAGGTGCCAGCGCTGCGCGATCGCAACGAGGATCTGTTCAGCATCGTGCAGGCGCTGTGGGCGCGTGCCGGCGTCAGTGCGCCGCCACCGGAGCAGATCGAGGTCGAAGCCGTGGAGCGGCTGCTGCTCGAGCCCTGGCCCAGCAACGTGCGCGAGCTCGACGCGGTGCTGGCGGCGGTGCGCCGCGTCGACCCCGAGCCCGGGCTGCGGCTCTGGGCGCTGGACGAGGTGCTGGGGAAGAGCGACGCCTCGAAGGTCGCGCTGACCCGCGAGATGGTGGATGCCGCGGTGGCGGCCCAGGGCGGAAACGTGACGGCGGCCGCCGAGAAGCTCGGCGTGTCGCGGGGGAAGTTGCTGCGGCTGCTCAAGCGCGGCTGACGCTCACAGCGACTTCGCGCAACGAAAGCCCACGCTCCAGCTGCGGGCGGTGGGCGCGCTGGGCAGGCGGCGCGCCGCGCGCACGTCTTGGCTCTCGACCGTGTCCCAGCCGCCGCCGCGGATCACCCGGCGCGAGTCGCCGCACTCGGGCGAGTCGTACCGACAATAGTGGCTGCTGGTCCACTCCCAGACGTTGCCCGACAGATCCAGGATCCCCGCCGGCGTGGCGCCCGCCGGGCGCGAGCCCACCGGGGCCGTCGCCGGGGCAGGGTCATCGTCGGCGTACATCCGCGGCCACGGCGCGCGTCCGCTCTTGGCCAGGCGCTCGGTCAGCATGCGACTGCACTCGGCGCCGCACGCGTTGACCCGCTCGCCCGTGGGCGGTGCTTCGCCCCAGGGGTAGGTGGCGGCGCTGGTGCCGCGCGCTGCCAGCTCCCACTCGGCTTCGGTGGGCAGGCGCTTGCCCCGGGCGTCGCAGTACGCCTGGGCGCGCTCCCAATCGACGCAGTTCACCGGTTGATCGCGCTGATCGGCGCGGTTGCAGAACTGGCTCCAGAAGGTCACGCCGTTGGGCGTGAGCCCTTCGCCCTGCACGCTGCCCACCAGCGGATCACACGACTTGCAGTCGGCGTAGGCGCCGACCGTGACCTCGGTCACGTCCAGACAGAACGCGCTCGGGCTGACGGTGTGTGCGGGCGTCTCGTCACTGGGCGTCTCGCCCTCTGCCGGCGAGCCCATGCGGAAGGCGCCGCCGTCGATTCGCTTCATGCCCGCCGGGCACGTGCTGGGGCCCCGGGCGCCCGACGCCGAGACCGCGATCCCGGCGCCCAGCGCCACGCTGGCGATCACCCCGGCCGTCACCGCGCGGCGGCGACCCAGGCGCGGTGCCTTCTCGATGGCCGGTGCGTGACTGGCGGTGGGCCCGGCGGCGATCGGTGCTTCCACCGTGGTCGCGAAGGCTGCAGGCGGCGACGCGCGCGCGCTCGGCACCGGGTCGTCGGCGGGCTGGCCCAGCTCGCGAAACGCCGCCACCAGCTCGCTTGCAGACTGGAAGCGCCCGTCCGGATCGACACACAGCGCCTTGGCCAGCCAGTCGTCGACGGCTCGGGGCAGGCCGGGGCGCAGCTCGCGTGCGGGGGTGTACTTGCCCTCGAGCACCCGCGCGCCCACCGCCACGAACGAGCTCCCGTGGAACGGCAGCTTGCCGGTGAGCGCTTCGTACACGATCACGCCGAGCGACCACAGGTCGGTGCGCAGATCGATGTGGCGGCTGCCCTCGATCTGCTCTGGGCTCATGTACGGCGGTGAGCCCACGATGGTGCCGGTCTCGGTCAGTGCGGCGCTGGCGCCGGGCACCTGGGCGCCGCCCAGCAGCTTGGCGATGCCGAAATCCAGCACCTTCACCCGAAGCGGTTCACCGCTGCTCTTCTGGACGATGAACACGTTGTGCGGCTTGATGTCGCGGTGCACCACGCCCCGCTCGTGGGCGGCGGCCAGGGCGCCACCGATCTGCTCGACCAGCAGCCGCGCGCTGGCGAAGCTCAGCCGGCCGCCGCTGGCCAGAAGCTCGGCGAGCGAGAACCCCTCGAGCAGCTCCATCACGATGAACGGCACCGTGCCGTCCACGGTCCCGAAGTCCATCACCTGCACCACGTTCGGGTGAGCGATGCGGGCCGTGGCCTTGGCCTCGAGCTCGAAGCGGGCCACCAGCGCGGGATCGGCAGCGACGCGTTCGGGGCGGATCAGCTTGACCGCGACGTCGGTGTCCAGCGCCTCGTGACGGGCGACCCAGACCACGCCCATGCCGCCCTGGCCCAGCGGGCGCAGCAAGCGCAGCTTGCCCGCGAGCAGGGCGCCGGCGCTGATCTCGAAGGCCACCGGACGAGTCTACCGCCCGCGATCAATCCGAGCCGGCGTCCGGCGGGATCTTCAGGCACGGCTGGGGGGCGTCGGTGTCGGCGTCGTAGGGCGGGTCCAGGCAGGGCTGAGGCGCATCCGTGCCGGCGTCGTAGGGCGGCTCGAGGCAGGGCTGTGCGCCGGCCGAGCCCCCGCTGGGCGAGCCCGCCGTGCCGCCGCCCCCGGCGACGCCGCCCGAGCCCCCGCTGCCGCCTTTGCCGCCCGTCGAGATGCCGCCGGTGCCGCCGGGCCCATCCGACTCGGTCTCGCCACAGGCCATGGCCCCCGCCGCGATCCCCGCGCTGGCCAGCGCCGCCGCGACGAAGCGCGCGCGCCGCGCGAGAATCACCCGTTTCGATTCACCGTCAGACATGTCGCACCCGCCCGAATTATGCCTCAACCCCGTCAGAGAGAGTAACCTCGAATGACCGTGAAGCTTCGCCCTGTGATTGTCGCGCTGTTGGTGGTCGCGCCCGCGTGGGCCGACGTGGCCCCGGGTCCCGGTCCTGGGCCCAGCCCCGGTCCGCCGCCGCCCGAGTGCACGGCGCAGCGCATCGCGGGGCCCCACGACCAGTGCTTGGACTGCGGCGCGTCGTACGAGCAGCCGAACAAGTGCCAAGAGCTCGGCGCACAGGGCTATCGCCAGGCGTGCCGCGCCCCCGGCGCGTCGGTGTGGAACGAGGTCTGGTGCCGCAGCGGGTCGCAGCCCGATCGGAAGCGCGGCTGCGGTGCGTGCGCCGTGGGCAGCGAAGACCGCTCGACCTCGCTCGTGGCACTGGGCTTGATGCTGGCCGGGGCGCTGGCGTGGGGCGCGCGCCGGCGGTGACCGGGGGTCACGGCTTCAGCGTGAGCACCGCGAAGTCGAAGAAGCCCGGGTTCGTGCTGACCGGTGCGATGGGTTTGCCCAAGAAGTCGAGCTTGCCCACGAACTTTCCGACCGCCACCACGCGGTCGTCGCTGGCGGTGAGCCCGCCGATGAAATCGCCCCCGGCACCGCCGAACAGTGTTGCAAAGCGCACGTTGCCCGACGAATCCAGGCGCAAGATGAAGCCGTCTTCCGCGCCTTGCTTGGCGAGCTTGCCGCTGCCGAAGTCGATGCTCGCGCTCTTGATGCTGCCGCTCACGAACACGTCGCCGCTCGAGTGCACGGCCACCGAATAGGCGCGATCGTCCGCCGCGCCGCCGAAGGTCCGCGCCCAGGTGAGCTTGCCGCTGCCGTCGAACTGCGCCACCAGCAGATCTTCTGCGCCCGCGTTGGGCAGGGGCGCGCCCGTGCCCAGATCGACCTGCCCCTTGGCGTAGCCCACCGCCACGATCTGCTTTCCGCTGGCGCCTGCCGCGACATCGAGAAAGGCGTCGTTGCTGGCGCTGCCCAGGGCGCGCGCCCAGAGCAACTTCAGGGTCGAATCGTAGGCGACCAATGTGGCCAGCTGCAGCGTGCCCTTGCCCAAGACCTGCAGCGGCGGACCGAAGGCGGCGGACTCGCCCACCGCGTAGATGGTGGGCGTGGCATCCGTGGCCACCTCGTAGAAGCGCTGCGTCCCGGCCCCGCCGAACACCGCGTGCTTGCCCACGGGTAGCCCATCGAAGTCGGCCGAAATCACCCCGTCCCCGTCGAAGTCGGTGGTCACGGTCTGCTGGTGCAGCGTGGCACCCACGTTCGCGAAACCCACGCTCACACTGCCCGAGCCCAGGGCGGCGTTTCCGTGGAACGCCTGGTTCGCCGCGCCGAGCATCGAAAGCCCTTCGACGGTCTCGTTCGGCGGCATGATCCGCGCGATCACGCCGCCGAAGCCCGACGGCTCGGCGAAGGTCTTGCTGCCGATCTTCAGATCTTTGACGAAGAACCCCGACAGGTACAGGCCGCCGTTGCCGCCCACCACCAGGCCTTGAGCGTACGCCTGGTCCGTAGAGGTGAAGTGCCGTCGCGGCAGCTCTGCCGGCTGGCCGGGCTTCAGCTCGGCGATGAAGCTCTCGTAGCCCGGCGACGTGGAGCCGTAGCCGAGCACGAACACGTGGCCGCTTCCCGGGTGGATGGACACGTCGGTCACGAAGTGACCCGACCCCCCGGCGATCACCTGCACCTCGGTCAGCGTCGGGGGATCGGGGGCTGCGTCGGCCGCGTCCGAGCCCGCGTCGGCCCCGGAGCTGCCGCCGCTGCTGGCATCGGCGCCAGAGCTGCCGCCACCCCCCGCCGCGCCGGCCATGCCGCCCGTGCCGCCCGCGCCGGCGGCGCCGCCGCTCGCCCCGCCCGTGTTGTCGGTGGTCGACGAACAGGCCCCGGCGATCATCAAGGGCAAGAGCACGCCTAAGCTTCGGAGCATCATGAGCGGGGCACTCGCCAGGGTACGCTCGGACCAGCCGCGGGTCGAGGCCCGCGTTGACAGCCCGCGGTCCCCAGGTAGCGTGCCTGCGCCATGCGCGCCGACCAGCCCTACCCCGTGCTCGCGACCAAGATCGACAAGAAGAGCGAAGAGTTCAAGGCCAACTACGAAGCCAACGCGCGCAGCCTGGACAAGCTGAACGCAGCGCTGGCCAAGGCCCGCGCCGGGGGCGGAGAGAAGTACGTCAAGCGCCACAAGCAGGCCGGCAAGCTCTTGCCCCGCGAGCGGATCGAGCTGCTCATCGATCGCGACGCGCACTTCCTGGAGCTGTGCGCGCTGGCGGGACACGAGGTGGACGATCACGCCACCGGGGCGAGCATGGTGGGCGGCATCGGCGTGGTGAGCGGGGTCGAGTGCGTGATCACCGCCAGCGAATCCACGGTGAAGGGCGGCGCCATCAACGAGCTGGGCGTGAAGAAGACGCGTCGGCTGGCGGAAGTGGCCGAGCAGAATCGCCTGCCGGGCATCAGCCTGATCGAGAGCGCCGGCGCGGATCTGCCCAATCAACACAAGATCTTCGTGCCCGGTGGGCGCGGCTTCGCCGATCTGACCCGCCGGTCGGAAGAGCGCTTGCCCACGGTGTGCGTGGTGTTCGGCAGCTCCACCGCCGGCGGCGCCTACGTACCGGGCATGAGCGACTACGTGGTGATGGTGCGGCAGCAGGCGCAGGTCTACCTGGCGGGCCCGCCCCTGGTGCGCATGGCCACCGGCGAAGAGACCGATCACGAGAGCCTGGGCGGTGCCGAGATGCACAGCAAGATCTCGGGCGTCAGCGACTATCTGGCTGAAGACGAGCTGGACGCCATCCGCCTGGCGCGCGAGATCATGGCCCACCTGAACTGGCGGAAGGCCGGCCCGCGCCCCCGGCCCGTGGTCGAGCTGCCGCGCTACGACCCGGACGAGCTGCTTGGCATTGCCAGCGCCGACGTGCGCGTGCCCTTCGACTCGCGCGAGGTGATCGCGCGCATCGTGGACGGCTCGCGCTTCTCGGAGTTCAAGTCGCTCTACGGCAGCACGCTGATCTGCGGCTGGGCCTTCGTGCACGGGTACCCGGTGGGCATCTTGGCCAACAACGGCATCTTGTTCAGCGAGAGCGCCAACAAGGGCGCGCAGTTCATTCAGCTGTGCAACCAGGCCGACGTGCCGCTGCTGTTCTTGCAGAACATCACCGGCTTCATGGTCGGCAAGAAATACGAGCAAGAGGGCATCATCAAGAACGGCGCCAAGCTGATCAACGCCGTCTCGAACAGCCGCGTGCCGGCCTTCACCATCATGACCGGCGCCAGCTATGGCGCCGGCAACTATGCCATGTGCGGCCGCTCTTACGATCCGCGCCTGCTCTTCACCTGGCCGAACCACCGCATTGCCGTGATGGGCGGCAAGCAGCTGGCCGGCGTGCTCGAGATCATCCGACGCGAGGCCGCCGAGAAGCAGGGCGTGGCCGTGGACGAGCAGCAGCTCGACATGGCCAAGAAGATGATCGAGCTGAAGATCGATCAAGAGAGCGACCCGTTCTTTGCCACCGCCCGCCTGTGGGACGACGGCATCATCGACCCGCGTGCCACCCGTGACGTGCTGGGCATTGCGCTCTCGGCGGCGCACACCGCGCCGGTGGCCGGCAGCATGAGCTTCGGCGTGTTCCGGCACTGATGGCCATCGCCTTCGAAGCCGCCTTCCGGGTCAGCCCCGTTCCGCAGGTGGTGGTGCGGCTCTCCGACTCGAGCATCGTCGCCTTGAACGCGGCGTTCGCCCAGCTGGCCGGGCGCAGCGAAGGCGAGCTCTTGGGACTGACCCACACCGGGCTGCTCGAGCCCGCAGAGCGTGAGCAGCTTCGTGCGCGTTTCCTGAGCGGCGAGCCGGTGCGCGCGGTCCCGGCCGAGCTGACGCGGCCCGGCGGTGAGCGGCGCGCGGTCCTGCTCTCGCTCGACTCGGTGGGAAGCGACCTGGTGCTGGTCACCGCCGAAGACGTCACCGCCCAGCGGCTCGCCGAGAGCGCCCTGGGCGAGCAACGTGACCTCGACGAGCTGGTGCTCGACGCGCTCGGTGAGGCCGTGGCGGTGCTCGACGCCGAAGGGCGTTACCTGATGTTCAGCCCCAAGATGGAGCAGCTGTCGGGGTGCCCCGCCGAACGTGCTCTGGGCCGCCGCCCGTCGGAAGTGCTGGCCAACCCCGCGCCCGGGCTGGCCGAGCGCGTCAACCGCGCGCTTGCCGGCGAGACGCTGACCCTCCGCGGGCTCGAGATCGCGCCGCCGGGCCAGCCGCCACGGCGCATGGACCTGTTCGCTTGCCCGCTGCTTCACCCCGACGGAACGGTGCGAGCGGTGGTGCTCTGCTTGACCGACGTGACCGAGCTCTCGGAGGCCCGCGCGCGGTACCAGGATCTGTTCGAGAACGCGCCCGACGCCTACCTCTCGGTGGATGGCAAGACGGGCTGTGTGGTCGAGTGCAACCGCGCGCTCGAGCAGATGACCGGCCTGTCCGCCGCCGAGGTGATCGGGCG
>Ga0073899_10001977_pt1 | contig 18598 bp, 15 predicted proteins | sample KloWWTmetaKNB5Ph_FD_88975 | JGI IMG/M metagenome (GOLD analysis project Ga0073899, IMG submission 88975) | Active sludge microbial communities from Klosterneuburg, Austria, studying microevolution and ecology of nitrifiers - Klosterneuburg... | ecosystem: Engineered > WWTP > Aerobic digester >... | reverse complement strand
CGCCGGTGACTGCGACACGAACGGGGGCTTTTGCCATTATTGATACTCCCTCAAGGAAAGAAGTGTTATCGATTAGATTCTGCTGCTTCGCGCCGCCTTCCAGCTGCCGCGATGATGGTTGAACCTTTTGATCAGAGCCTGATCGGTCAACATATGAATCGTATGGGCATTTCTCAAGGCTGTCAATTCCATGTCTGATGTCTTATATAAGATAAAAGACACCCCATGGACTGCTCTGAAAAAGTGTGCTTCAATACATCGATGCGACCCGAATCGCCCACCTTCAGCCCCCTATACCGTCAGATCAAGAATCTGATGCTCAACGCTTTGGAGTCCGCCGAATGGCGGCCGGGGCAGGCTATTCCCAGTGAGCAGGAACTTGCGCTGCGCTTCAATGTGAGTCAAGGCACCGTCCGTAAGGCTATTGACGAGATGGCGGCAGAAAACCTGCTGGTGCGCAAGCAGGGCAAGGGAACCTACGTTGCCTCCCATAACGACCCGCGCGCCCTTTTTCGTTTTCTCCGCCTTGTGCCGGTGGATGGAGATCTTGCTCACCCCCAGAGTGTGCCCCTTGATTGCTGGAAAGCCAAGGCAGGAAACGAGGCTGCCCGCATGCTCGGAATCGAGCTGGGGGCGCCGGTCACCATTCTCCGGAGACTCCTCAAGTTCTCCGGACGCCCGGTGGTGATTGATGAGATCTATCTGCCGGGCGAGATCTTTCATGGGTTGACCATGGAGGTTCTGCAAGGTGCGCACGGTTCCCTTTACAGCTTGTTTGAAACCCGTTTTGGCGTCCGCATGATTCGTGCGGAAGAGCGTATCCGCGCGGTCGCTGCTGACCGCATGACCAGCGAGACGCTGGGGGTTGCCGAGGGTACTCCGTTGCTGTCGGTCGAGCGTGTCACTTATACCTATGGTGATCGACCGGTGGAATGGCGTCGCGGTCTTTATTCCACGGCCGATCACTATTATCTGAACGAGCTTAATTGATTGCTTTGAATTGGCAGGGGCGCCCGGTCTGTCAGTAGTTGGTAAGGGTATATACTTATAATTTTGTCGTGTGGGAAAAGTGCGGCCTTTCGGTCGTAATTTGCTAGAGGGAATATTTATGACAGAGGTGATTTTGAAGAAGCAGCGGCCGAAGCATCTGGCGCTGAACGAGATCAGGCTTCCGTTGCCCGGAAAAGTCTCGATTCTGCACCGGGTCAGTGGTGCGGGCCTGTTTCTGATGCTGCCGGTTCTGCTGGCGCTCTTCGGAAGTAGCGTGGGTTCTCCCGAGTCGTATGCAGCCTACAAGGACATCGTGGGCAACATTTTCGTCAAGCTTCTCCTCGTGGGCCTGCTTTGGGCTTATCTGCACCATTTTTGTGCCGGTATCCGCTTTCTTCTGCTGGATGCGCACGTGGGCATCGACAAGCAGTCGGCGGTCAATAGCGCCCGCATGGTCCTGATCGTCAGCCTTACCCTCACTTTCCTTCTGGTGGCCAAACTATGGTAAAGCCCGTCATTGTTGGCGCTCACTACGGTTTTCGTGATTGGCTCCTGCAGCGCATCACCGCCGTTGTCATGGCGCTCTATACCCTTGTGTTTGCGGTCTGTGCCCTGATGATGCCCGATGGCTCCTTCGAGAGCTGGCGCGGTGTGTTCAGCGGTGGTTTCATGAAGTTTGCGACCTTCCTGTTCTTCATGTCGCTGTTCTTTCATGCCTGGATTGGCGTGCGGGACATTTTCATGGACTACATCAAGCCGACCGGCATTCGTCTGACCCTGCATTCGGTCGTCGCTCTTCTGCTCATCGGTTATGCCGGCTGGGCTGCTCAGATTCTGTGGAGGCTGTAAGTGAAAGTCGCTAAGCGTACCTTTGATGCAGTAATCGTCGGTGCTGGTGGCGCCGGCCTGCGTGCGGCTCTCCAGCTGTCCGAAGCGGGGATGAAAACCGCTGTCCTGACCAAGGTCTTTCCGACCCGCTCCCATACCGTGGCGGCGCAGGGTGGCGTTGCAGCCTCCCTCGGCAACTCGACCGAAGACAATTGGCACTGGCACATGTACGACACCGTAAAGGGGTCGGACTGGCTGGGTGACCAGGATGCCATCGAGTTCATGGTCAAGAAGGCCAATGAAGTCGTTGTCGAGCTTGAGCACTACGGCATGCCCTTCGATCGTACCGACAACGGCAAGATCTATCAGCGTCCGTTCGGTGGTCACTCCCAGAACTACGGCCAAACCCCGGTGTCGCGTTCCTGCGCGGCTGCCGACCGTACCGGCCACGCCATGCTGCATGCCCTGTATCAGCGCAATGTCCGCGCCAACACCCAGTTCTTCGTTGAATGGATGGCGATGGACCTGATCCGCAATGCGGATGGTGATGTGCTCGGTGTGACCGCCATGGAAATGGAAACCGGTGAAGTCTCCATCTTCCACGCCAAGGCCACCATTTTCGCCACTGGCGGTGCTGGCCGTATCTATTACAGCTCCACCAATGCCTTCATCAACACCGGCGACGGTGTCGGCATGGCGGCGCGTGCCGGCATTCCGCTTGAAGACATGGAGTTCTGGCAGTTCCACCCGACCGGTGTGGCTGGTGCGGGCGTACTGATTACTGAAGGTGTGCGTGGTGAGGGCGGTATCCTCCGTAACGTCTCCGGCGAGCGCTTCATGGAGCGTTACGCGCCGAACCTGAAGGATCTGGCCTCCCGTGACGTGGTGTCCCGTGCAATGACCACCGAGATCAACGAAGGTCGTGGCTGCGGTAGCGGCAAGGATCACGTGCTTCTCGACATCACTCACCTGTCGCCCGAGACCATCAATAAGCGTCTTCCGGGTATCCGCGAGATCTCCATCCAGTTCGCCGGCGTGGATCCCATCAAGGCCCCGATCCCGGTCGTTCCTACCTGTCACTATCAGATGGGCGGTATTCCGACCAACTACAAGGGACAGGTTGTGGTGCCCAAGGACGGCAACTCCAACGTGCCTATCCCCGGCTTCTATGCTGCCGGTGAGTGTGCCTGTGCGTCGGTTCACGGTGCCAACCGTCTCGGCACCAACTCCCTGCTCGACCTCCTGGTCTTCGGCAAGGCGGCAGGCGAGACCGTGGTGTCCGACTTCCAGTCAGGTCAGCTGAGTCTGAAGCCTTTGCCCGATGACGCCGCTGACGTGTCCCTGGCTCGCATCGCACGTCTTGAAACCCAGACTGGCGGTGAGGACGTTCATGAAGTTCGTCTCGAGATGCAGCGCACCATGCAGAAGCACGCAGGTGTGTTCCGTTTTGCCGACATCATGAAGGAAGGCGTCACCAAGATCATGGAAGTCGCTGAGCGCGCCAAGCGCACCCAGATCAAGGACAAGTCCAAAGTCTGGAACACTGCCCGTACGGAAGCGCTCGAACTGGACAACCTGATCGAAGTCGCCAAGGCCACCATGGTCTCTGCCGAGGCCCGCAAGGAATCCCGTGGCGCCCACGTGCGTGACGATGCGATTGACTGCGCTGAAACCCCCAACGGTCGTGACGACGCGAACTGGCTCAAGCACACCCTGTGGTATAGCGAGGGCAACCGCCTTGATTACAAGCCGGTGAACCTGCAGCCGATGTCCGCCGACGTCGAACCCATCGCGCTCGCCAAGCGTACCTACTGAGCGATCCGGAGAACAGAACATGAGCAGCAAGCGAACCGTACAGTTCAAGATTTACCGCTACGATCCGGACAAGGACGACAAGCCCTACATGCAGGATATCTCGGTCGAACTCGAAGAGTCCGACAAGAAGCTCCTGGATGCGCTGGTGCGCCTCAAGGCCAAGGACGATACCCTGTCCTTCCGTCGCTCCTGCCGTGAAGGTGTGTGTGGCTCCGATGCCATGAACATCAACGGCAAGAACGGCCTGGCCTGCCTGACCAGCATGGATGACATCGCTCAGCCGATCACCCTGCGTCCGCTTCCCGGTCTGCCGGTCATTCGCGACGTGATCGTCGACATGACCCAGTTCTTCAAGCAGTATCACTCGATCAAGCCGTACCTGATCAACAACGATCCGGCGCCCGAGCGTGAGCGTCTGCAGTCTCCCGAAGACCGGGAAGAGCTCAATGGTCTTTATGAGTGCATCCTGTGTGCCTGCTGCTCCACCAGCTGTCCGTCCTTCTGGTGGAACCCGGACAAGTTTGTCGGGCCCGCAGGCCTGCTTGCCGCTTACCGCTTCCTCGCGGATACCCGCGACCAGGCGACCAGTGAGCGTCTTGACAACCTTGAAGACCCGTATCGTTTGTTCCGCTGTCACTCGATCATGAATTGCGTGGATGTCTGCCCGAAGAGTCTGAATCCGACGAAGGCCATCGGCAAGATCAAGGACATGATGGTTCGTCGCGCCGTATGACGCTGAACAGGGGGCGCGTGCGCTGGCAGTGCCGTCGAGCTCTTCTCGAGCTTGATCTGGTGTTCACGCGTTTCCTCGAAAGGCACTTTGACCGTCTGACCGACGGTCAACTGGCTGATCTGGATGACCTCTTGCTTGTCGAGGATCATGACCTGTGGGCCATGATCAACGGCAGCAAGCCGGTCACGGACGATCGCTGGAAGGAAATGGTTGAATTGCTGCGGGCAAAATGACGGAGCGATTCGGCTGCTAGGGAGCTGGAGTTTCAACAGGGAAAAGGGACCAAAACATGACCACGCAACGCACTGCTGCACTGACTGTAGATGGCAAGTCCGTAGAGTTTCCGATCATGTCGGGGACGCACGGCAACGATGTGATCGACATTCGCACCCTCGGCGGAAAGACCGGGTATTTCACGTACGACTCCGGTTTCCTGTCCACTGCCAGCTGCCAGTCCAAAGTCACCTACATTGATGGTGACAAGGGCGAGCTGCTGTATCGCGGCTACCCCATCGAGCAACTGGCCGACAACTGTAACTTCCTCGAAGTCACCTATCTTCTGAAGAATGGCGAACTGCCCAACGCCGCCCAGAAGCTTGATTTCGAAGGCACCATCAAGAAGCACACGATGGTCCACGAGCAGCTGTCCAAGTTCTACTCCGGCTTCCGCCGTGACGCCCACCCGATGGCTGTCATGACCGGCGTCGTGGGCGCGCTGTCAGCGTTCTATCACGACGCGATGGACTTCTCGGACGTCGAGCATCGCAACATCAGTTTCAATCGTCTTGTTGCCAAGATGCCGACCATCGTCGCCATGGCCTACAAGTACAACACCGGCATGCCGTTCATGTACCCGGACAACGATCTGGATTACACCGCGAACTTCATGCGCATGATGTTTGGCAACCCGTGCGAAAAGTACGTGCCGAACCCCGTGCTCGTCCGTGCACTGGACGTGATCTTCACGCTGCACGCCGACCACGAACAGAACGCCTCCACCTCCACGGTGCGTCTGGCCGGCTCTTCCGGTGCCAACCCCTTCGCATGCATCGCTGCCGGTATCGCCTGCCTTTGGGGCCCGGCGCACGGTGGTGCGAACGAAGCCTGCCTGCAGATGCTGGAAGAGATCGGTGATGTGTCCCGCGTCGCCGAATACATCGCCCGTGCGAAGGACAAGAACGACAGCTTCAAGCTGATGGGCTTCGGTCACCGCGTCTACAAGAACTTCGATCCGCGCGCCAAGCTGATGCGCAAGGTCTGCCACGAAGTGCTCGGCGAACTCGGCCTCGAGAACGACCGCCTCTTCAAGCTGGCCATGGAGCTCGAGAAGATTGCCCTGGAAGATCCGTACTTCGTTGAGAAGAAGCTCTACCCGAACGTGGACTTCTACTCCGGCATCGTTCAAAAGGCCCTCGGCATCCCGACCGAAATGTTCACCTGCATTTTCGCGCTGGCCCGCACGGTCGGCTGGATGACGCAGTGGGAGGAAATGATCACCGATCCGGAATACAAGATCGGTCGTCCGCGTCAGCTCTACATTGGCGCCGCTCGCCGCGACGTCAAGCCGCTGGATCAGCGCGGCTAAGTTTGCCCGGAGGGGGAGGGGGAAACAGGAGATACGAACGCGGGATGGCCGGAATAGGGTCATCCCGCTTCGTTTATCCAAAAGTATCAAACGATCAGGGATTTCTCCCCACCGCAGCAAGTACATCCAAAAAGACAAGATAAAAGCCAGGTGGTCGCCCATGATGAAACAGCTTTTTGAAAGCTCCCAACTGTTCGGCTCCAATGCGCCGTTCATCGAAGAGCTTTACGAGAACTATCTCGACAATCCGGACTCCGTCTCCGAAGAATGGCGGAAGTATTTTGATTCGCTGCAGAACGTTCCCGGAAAGGGCCCGGACGTTGCTCATTACCCGATCATCAATGCCTTTGCCGACATGGCGAAGCGCGGCCCGGTGCGGACGGTGGTGGCTGGCGGTTCCGACCAGAAGCAGGTCGGCGTCCTCCAGCTCATCAACGCCCACCGCTTTCTGGGCACCCGCTGGGCCCAGCTCGATCCGCTGAAGCGCACCGAGCGTCCCGAGATCCACGAGCTGGAACTCTCCCACTACGGTTTCACCGAGGCTGACCTCAACCAGAGCTTCAACACCGGCTCCTTCCATGGCCTGCCGGGTGATCACGCCACCCTGCGCGAGATCCTCGATGCCGTGCGTCAGACCTACTGCGGCTCCATCGGCGCCGAGTACATGTACATGACGGACATCGCCGAGAAGCGCTGGATCCAGGCCCGTCTCGAGCCGACCCGCGGTCGTCCGGTCTTCCCGGCAGAGCACCAGCGTCGCATCCTTGAGCGCCTGACGGCTGCCGAGACCATGGAGCGCTACCTGCATACCAAGTATGTGGGCCAGAAGCGTTTCTCTCTCGAAGGCGGCGAAAGCTCCATCGTTGCAATGGATGAGCTGATCCGCGTGGCGGGCAGCAAGGGCGTCCAGGAAATCGTTATCGGCATGGCTCACCGTGGCCGTCTGAACGTGCTGGTCAACACCCTCGGCAAGTCCCCGAGCATGTTGTTCTCCGAGTTCGAGGGTAAGGCTGCTTCCGACCTGTCCGCAGGTGACGTGAAGTACCACATGGGTTTCTCCAGCGATGTCATGACTGCCGGTGGTCCGGTGCACTTGACCCTGGCTTTCAACCCGTCTCACCTGGAAATTGTGAACCCCGTGGTCGAAGGCTCGGTGTACGCGCGCCAGACCCGTCGTGGCGAAAACGGCAAGTCCGAAGTGGTGCCCGTCCTTATTCACGGTGATGCCGCCGTCGCCGGGCAGGGCGTGAACCAGGAGATGCTCAATTTTGCCCAGACTCGCGGCTATGGCACGGGCGGCACGATTCACCTGGTGGTGAACAACCAGATCGGTTTCACCACCTCTGATCCGCGCGACTACCGTTCGTCCCTGTATTGCACCGACATCTTCAAGATGGGCGAGGCCCCGATCTTCCACGTCAATGGCGATGATCCGGAGGCCGTGGCCTTCGTCATGGGCTTGGCTGTGGAGTATCGCCAGCAGTTCAAGAAGGATGTGGTTGTCGACATCGTCTGCTATCGCAAGCTCGGCCACAACGAAGCTGACGAGCCGATGGTGACCCAGCCGCTGATGTACAAGAAGATCGCCAAGCACCCCGGCACCCGCAAGATCTACGCGGACAAGCTGGTTCAGCTGGGCGTCTGCAAGGCCGACGAGCCGGACGTCTTCATCAAGGACTACCGCGCAGCTCTGGATCGTGGCGAGCTGCTGACCAACCCCGTGCTGTCCGATTTCAAGCGCCAGTTCTCCCAGGATTGGGGTCCGTACGTCGGCAAGAAGTACACCGACAAGTGCGACACCAAGGTTCCGATGGCCGAGCTGAAGCGTCTGTCGAAGTCCCTGACCACCACCCCCGACGGCTTCACGCTGCATCCGCGCGTCCAGAAGATCATCGACGACCGCAAGGCAATGGGCGACGGCAAGCTGCCCTTCGACTGGGGCATGGCCGAGAACCTTGCCTACGCCAGTCTGGTGGTACAGGGTTTCGGCATCCGTTTGTCCGGTGAGGACGTGGGTCGTGGCACCTTCTTCCACCGCCACGCGGCTCTGCACGACCAGAACCGTGATCAGTGGCATGACGGTACCTTCTACCCCTTGCAGAACATCCGCGAAGGTCAGGCCCCGTTCTACTGCTACGACTCGGTGCTGTCAGAAGAGGCCGTGCTGGCTTTCGAATACGGTTACGCGTCGGCCGAGCCGAATCAGCTGGTCATCTGGGAAGCCCAGTTTGGCGACTTCGCCAACGGCGCTCAGGTTGTAATGGACCAGTTCATCAGCTCCGGCGAAGCCAAGTGGGGTCGTCAGTGCGGTCTTGTGATGATGCTTCCCCACGGCTACGAAGGCCAGGGGCCGGAGCACTCGTCCGCTCGCATCGAACGCTACATGCAGCTGTGTGCCGAGATGAACATGGAAGTGTGCATCCCGTCCGGCCCGTCGCAGATCTTCCATCTGCTGCGTCGTCAGGCACTGCGCAAGATCCGCAAGCCGCTGGTCATCATCACGCCGAAGTCCCTGCTGCGCCACAAGGATGCCATCTCGTCGCTGGACGATCTGTCGAAGGGCACCTTCCAGACCGTCATCGGTGAGGTGGATGATCTTGAGGCCAAGAAGGTCAAGCGTGTGGTTGCGTGCTCCGGCAAGATCTACTACGAACTGCTGGCCCACCGTCGTGCCAACGACATCAAGGACATCGCGATCATTCGCCTGGAACAGCTCTATCCGTTCCCCGCCGATGCCTTCGCTGCCGAAGTGAACAAGTACCCGAACGCCAAGGAAGTGGTGTGGTGCCAGGAAGAGCCCCGCAACCAGGGCGTCTGGTACTGGTTGGCTTCACGCCACCATCTGGACAGTGCGCTTGGCGATACGCACAAGTTCCTGCTGGTGTCGCGTCCGGCTGCGGCTTCTCCGGCCGTCGGCTACTACGCCAAGCACAACGCGCAACAAAAGGCAGTTATCGAAAATGCGTTCGGCGAAATCAAAGCCTGATGCTCATGTCCGAGCCGAATTGAACAAGAGGGAGAAAACATGCTGATCGAAGTCAAAGTGCCGCAACTGTCCGAGTCCGTTTCCGAAGCCACGCTGGTGAGCTGGCACAAGAAGGAAGGCGACGCCGTTTCCCGTGATGAGAATCTGATCGACATCGAGACCGACAAGGTCGTGCTGGAAACCCCGGCTCCCGCCGATGGCGTGCTGGTCAAGATCGTCAAGAACGGTGGCGACTCCGTGACCTCCGGTGAGATCATCGCCACCATCGATACCGAAGCCAAGGCGGCTGCCGGTGCCCCGGCTGCTGCACCGGCCGCTGCTGCGCCGGCTGCTGCCGTCAGTGCCGCCAGCCCGTCCGCCCGCAAGATCCTCGACGAGAAGGGCATTGCCGCCGCTGACGTCGCCGGTTCCGGCCGTGGTGGTCGTGTGACCAAGGAAGACGCTGTCGCCGCTCAGACCAAGCCCGCTGCTGCTGCCGCCCCGGCTGTCGCAGTGGCTTCCGGCGATCGTGCTGAACAGCGCGTTCCCATGACCCGTCTGCGTGCCCGCATTGCCGAGCGCCTGATTCAGTCCAAGAACGAGAACGCCATCCTGACCACGTTCAATGAAGTGAACATGGCCCCGGTCATGGCGCTGCGCAAGCAGTACGCCGACAAGTTCGAGAAGGCTCACGGCGTTCGTCTGGGCTTCATGGGCTTCTTCGTGAAGGCAGCCGTTGCCGCCCTCAAGAAGTTCCCGATCCTGAACGCCTCGGTCGATGGCAACGACATCGTCTATCACGGCTACATCGACATCGGTATCGCTGTCGGTTCCCCCCGTGGTCTGGTGGTGCCCATCCTGCGTGATGCCGACCAGATGTCCATCGCCGACATCGAGAAGAAGATTGCCGAGTACGGTCAGAAGGCCAAGGACGGCAAGATCTCCATGGAAGAGCTCACCGGTGGCACTTTCTCCATCTCCAACGGTGGCGTGTTCGGTTCCATGATGTCCACCCCGATCATCAACCCGCCCCAGTCCGCGATCCTCGGCATCCATGCCACCAAGGACCGTGCCGTGGTGGAAAATGGTCAGGTCGTGGTGCGTCCGATCAACTACCTCGCCATGTCCTACGATCACCGCATCATCGACGGCCGCGAAGCCGTCCTGGGTCTGGTGACCATGAAGGAAGCACTGGAAGATCCGGCCCGTCTGATCCTGGACGTCTGATCTCACTGACCTGAGGCACGGCCGCGGCAGCTCGTCTGCCGCCGCCGTGCCTTGTTTCAATCCGAACAAGGAAGAAAACACATGGCGAAGCAATTCGACGTTCTGGTCATCGGCGGTGGTCCCGGTGGCTATGTGGCTGCAATCCGCGCCGCTCAACTCGGTTTCAACACGGCCTGCGCCGAATCCAATCCGTATGCCGACCCGAAGGGCGAGCCCCGTCTGGGCGGCACCTGCCTGAACGTGGGCTGCATCCCGTCCAAGGCGCTGCTGCACACCTCGCACCTGTTCGAAGAAGCCGGTCACGCCTTTGAAGAGCAGGGCATCTCTGTCGGCACCCCGAAGATCGACGTGGCCAAGATGATCGGCCGCAAGTCCAAGATCGTCGAGCAGCTTACCGCCGGCATCAAGGGCCTGTTCAAGAAGAACAAGGTCACCTTCCTGGCCGGGCACGGTTCCTTCGTCGCCAAGACCGAAGCCGGTTGGCAGGTCAAGGTGGGTGAAGAGGTTGTCGAAGCCAAGAACGTGATCGTGGCGACCGGTTCCACCGCCCGTCACCTGCCCGGTATCCCCGTGGACAACAAGCTGGTGTGTGACAACATCGGCGCCCTCGACATCGATTCCGTGCCCAAGCGCCTCGGCCTGATCGGCTCCGGTGTGATCGGCCTGGAAATGGGCTCGGTCTGGAACCGCCTGGGTTCTGAAGTGACCATCCTCGAAGCCATGGACAGCTTCCTCGGCGCCGCCGATCAGGATCTGGCCAAGGAAGCCCTCAAGCTGTTCACCAAGCAGGGTCTCGACATCAAGCTGTCCGTCAAGGTTGGCAAGGTCACGGTCGGCAAGAAGTCGGTCACCGTTGAGTACGAAACGAAGGACGGCGCCCAGAAGGTCGAGTTTGACCGCCTAATTGTTTCTGTCGGTCGCGTGCCCAATACCGCCGGTCTCAACGCCGAAGCCGTTGGCCTCAAGCTCGACGAGCGTGGCTTCATCGACGTGGACGGCCACAACCAGACCAACCTGCCTGGCGTGTGGGCGGTGGGTGACGTGGTGCGCGGCCCGATGCTGGCCCACAAGGCCATGGAAGAAGGTGTTGCAGTGGCCGAGACCCTGGCGGGTCAGAAGGGTCACACCAACTTCGACACCATCCCCTGGGTCATCTACACCTCCCCGGAAATCGCCTGGGTGGGCAAGACCGAGCAGCAGCTCAAGGCTGAAGGCGCCGCCTACAAGGTTGGCAAGATCCCGTTCATGGCCAACGGCCGTGCCCTGGGTGCCGGTACGCCGGCCGGCTTCGTGAAGATGATTGCCGATGCCAACACCGACCGTATCCTTGGTGTGCACATCATTGGCTCCAACGCTTCCGAGCTGATCGGCGAAGCCGTGGTGACCATGGAGTTTGCCGGTGCGTCCGAAGATCTGGCCCGCATCTGCCACGCTCACCCGACCCTGTCGGAAGTCGTCCACGAAGCCGCCCTGGCGGTAGACAAGCGTCCTCTGCACTTCTGATCGTCAGGGGCCGGTTCGCCGGCGCCTGCATCAGCCGGGGGTGGTCAGGCGTAAAATGCCTCACCACCCCTTTTCCATCCGTAGTAACCATAAAAAAGTTTCACGACCATGCCCCATCGAATCCTCAAGGTTGCCGAAAACGGCATGCTCGACGCCTACGACGCCACCCTCAAGGCGCGTGGCTTCAAGTCCGACCCGGCGCAGCGTGCCGCCGCCCAGCGCCTGCAGGGCCTATATTCCGAATTGGTGTCCTTCAAGGCCGCCAGGCGGGGCACCATTCGCAAGCTGCTCTCGAGACCCAAGCAGCCGAGGAGCGTGTATTTCTGGGGTGGAGTGGGTCGTGGCAAGAGCTTCCTGATGGACTGCTTCTATGATTCGGTGCCTTACCAGCGCAAGCGCCGGGTGCACTTCCATGCCTTCATGCAGGAAGTCCAGAACGACCTGAAGAACCTCAACAACGAGGCTGATCCCCTACAAAAGGTGGCCGACCGTATCGCCCGCCAGACCCGCCTGCTGTGCTTCGACGAATTCCATGTGTCGGACATCGCCGACGCCATGATTCTTGGCCGCCTGCTGGAAGCCCTTTTTGCCCGCGGGACCATCTTCGTGATGACCTCCAACTACCCGCCGGATGGCCTCTATCCCAACGGACTGCAGCGCATCAACTTCCTGCCCACCATCGACATGATCAAGCGTCGCTTCGACGTGGTCGAGGTGGATCACGGCACCGACTACCGCCTGCGTACCCTTGAGCAGATGGATGCCTTCCTGGTGCCGGGTGATGATGCGGCCGACAAGCACCTGGCCACCGACTTCGAGAAGATCGCCGGCACCAAGGGCGCGCCTGGCGAGATCGAAGTGCTCGAGCGCAAGCTCAAGGTCCAGCGCATCGCCCCGGGGGTGATCTGGTTTGACTTCGATACCCTGTGTGCCGGTAACCGTTCCCAGAACGACTACCTGGAGATCGCCCGGGAGTACCACACCCTGATCCTCTCCCGCGTGCCGAAGATGAGTGCGGCCATGGCCTCCGAGGCGCGGCGCTTCACCTGGCTGATCGACGTGCTCTACGATCATCGGGTCAAGCTGCTGGTCAGTGCCGAATGCCAGGCCTACGATCTGTACGTGGAAGGTCGACAGGCCAGCGAGTTTCACCGCACCGTGAGCCGTCTCATCGAGATGCGTTCCCGCGATTATCTGGCCGAAGCCCACCGGGTGGACTGAAACGCCGATGCCCTGGCGTTACGCCTGTCTTCTCCTTGCTCTCCCGGCCGTCTCCCTGTCTGCCATTGCCGATGGTCGCCTCGAGATCATCACCCTGCGCCACCGCAGCGCGGCCCAGATCGTGCCAGCCCTGCGGCCGCTTGTGGAGCAGGGTGGTGCCTTGAGCACCCTGGACGACAAGATCCTGATCCGAGTCTCGCCGGCCAACCTGGCCGAGTTGCAGGCCGCCATCGCGGCCCTCGACACGCCGCTGCGGCGGCTGGTGGTGTCGGTGCGGCAGGATCGCAACAGCGAAGGGCAGGGGGCGGGCATTGGGCTGTCGGGCAGGCTGGAGCCGGGGCGCAGTGCCATCCGCATCGAGGGCGGGGCAGGGCAGTTCCGGCAAGCCGAAGGTGTCAGTCAGCAGGTCCAGGTGGTCGAAGGGGGCCGTGCCCTGATCCGGGTCGGGCACGCCCTGCCCGTGCCCATGCGTGAATGGCGCCCCAGCGGAAGCGGCTGGCAGGCTGTCGACAGTGTGCGCTACACCGACGTAGGCAGTGGCTTCCTGGCCTCGCCCCAGCTCGTCGGTGAGCGGGTGAGCATCGAAATCGCACCGGGCTTGGAGCGCGTGGGTACCGATGGCGTCATCGAGACCCGCCGGTTGTCCACCACGATCAGCGGGCGGCTGGGGGAATGGATTCCCCTGGGTGGGAGTCAGACCGATACGAGCCGCTCCACCCAGGGCACCACCGGCATTGGTCGGGACAGCCGCAGCAGCCAGGCCGACGTGTGGCTGCGGGTGGACGTGGTCGAGTGAGCGCAGCATTGCCGGAACATCCATGAACGTAGAAAAAGCCTTTGCCGCCGATGGCCCCCTGGCCGCCGCGATTCCCGGTTTCAACCCCCGGCCCCAGCAGATCGAGATGGCCGAGCACATCGCCGCCACCCTCAAGGACAACGGCGTGCTGGTGGCCGAGGCCGGCACCGGCACCGGCAAGACCTACGCCTACCTGGTGCCGGCGCTGCTGGGCGGCGGCAAGGTGATCATCTCCACCGGCACCAAGACCCTCCAGGATCAGCTCTTCAACCGGGATCTGCCCACCATCCGCGCCGCGCTCAAGGTGCCGGTGGGCGTGGCGCTCCTCAAGGGGCGCGCCAACTACGTGTGCCACTACCACCTGGCCCGCAACCTGGTGGACGGGCGCTTCACCACCCCCGAGGACGCCGCCCACCTGCGCGCCATCGGGCGCTTCATGGAGATCAGCCAGAGCGGCGACAAGGCTGAATGCCCCGAGGTGCCCGAGGATGCGGCCGCATGGATGTTTGCCACCTCGTCCCGGGACAATTGCCTGGGCCAGGAGTGCCCCAACATCAAGGAGTGCTTTGTGGCCGCCGCCCGCCGGGCAGCCATGGATGCCGACGTGGTGGTGGTCAACCACCACCTGTTCTTTGCCGACGTGATGCTCCGTGATGAAGGCATGGGCGAGTTGCTGCCTTCGTGCAACGCGGTCATCTTTGACGAAGCCCACCAGCTGCCCGAAACCGCCAGCCTGTTCTTCGGGGAAAGCGTGTCCACCTCCCAGCTCCTCGAACTGGCCCGGGACACCCGCTCCGAAACCGTGGCTGCCGCCCGGGACTGTCTCGATCTCATCGAGGCCACCCGCAAGCTCGAAAAGTCCGCCCGTGATCTGCGCCTGACGGTCAATGCGGAGAATGCCCGCTTCGGCTTTGCCCAGCTGGAAGACAACAAGCCCTTCCATGAAGCCGTGGAAGCCCTGGATGCGGAGCTGGCCGGCTTTTGTGCCATGCTCGAAACCCAGGCCGAACGCTCCGAGGGCCTGGCCAACTGCCTGCGGCGCACCCAGGAGCTGCAGGAGATCCTCGGCCGCTGGCAGAAGCCGGAAGGGACCGACTGGGTGCGCTGGGTCGAGGTCTTCAGCCAGTCCCTGGCCCTGCACGCCACGCCCCTGTCCATCGCCAGCATCTTCAAGCGCCAGATGGATGGCCACCCGCGGGCCTGGGTGTTCACCTCGGCGACCCTGGCGGTCGGCCGTGATTTTGGCCACTACTGCCGCGAGCTGGGCCTGCACTGGGTCGAGCCGCCCATCGACACGGCGGTGTGGGGTAGCCCCTTCGACTACCCGCAACAGGCGGTGCTGTACGCCCCCCAGAACATGCCCGAGCCCAACAGCCCGGAGTATCCGGATGCGGTGGCGGCGGTGGCCTTCCCGTTGATCCGGGCCGCCCAGGGCCGCGCCTTCGTGTTGTGCACTTCCCTGCGGGCCATGCGGCGCATCCACGAAGTCATCGCCGAGAAGCTGGAGCGGGAGAAGCTCAAGCTGCCCCTGCTCATCCAGGGGGAGGGCTCGCGCACCGAGCTGCTCGATCGCTTCCGGCGCCTGGGCAATGCCATCCTGGTGGCCAGCCAGAGCTTCTGGGAAGGGGTGGATGTGCCCGGCGACGCCCTGTCGGTGGTGGTCATCGACAAGCTGCCCTTCGCCCCGCCCGACGATCCCGTGCTTGCGGCCCGCATCGAGCACATGCAGAAATCCGGTCGCAACCCCTTCATGGAGTATCAGCTCCCGCGCGCCGTCATCAACGTCAAACAGGGCGCCGGCCGGCTCATTCGAACCGAGCAGGACAAGGGCGTCCTCGCCATCTGCGACCCACGCATGCTTACCAAGCCCTACGGCAAGCGCGTCTGGCAGAGCCTGCCACCCATGCGCCGCAGCAAGGTGGAGGCGGAAGTGGTGGCCTTTCTTGAACAGCTCCCACCGCCAGCCAGCCAGGGCTGACAGGCGCAACCCCGGTCACGCGTGGAGGTCGAAGGGGATTGTGGGGGCGACTTCAGTCGCCCGCGGACTGTGATCGTCGGCCTGCCTTGACCCGCGTAAAGGGACAGCCAGCCCCAGCTTGCTAGAATCATCCGCGTCTATTCCAGGGAGGCCGCCCGTGCCCGCCAAGTCTGCCGCCATGCCCCCCGATGCGCTCACCCGTATTGCCGAGGCCCTGACCTCCGGCGACTGCACGGGCACCGCCGAGGCTCTCAACGCGGGCTGCCAGTGCGTCTCCCTGGATCGTCAGGCGCTGCTCGACGCCCTGGCCCGGGACCCGCGGGATGGTGCCCTTCAAGCCTTGCTGGCCGAGTCCCGTCCCCATCTGTTTGCCGACTCCATGGCCTTCGTCTCGGCCCGTCATGTGGCGGCCATGGCGGCGGTTGTCACGGCCATCGAGCGGGTGGTGGCCCTGCCGGCCTGGGAGGAGATGGTGCTTGGCTGGGCGCCGCCGATGGCGCGGCAGACGACCGCCGCCGCTGGCGTGTTCCTGGGCTACGACTTCCACTTGGGGGAGGGTGGGCCGCGGCTCATCGAGATCAACACCAATGCCGGCGGTGGGCTCCTCAATGCCATCCTTGGGCGTGCCCAGCGCGCCTGTTGCCCGGAAGTGGCCGAGGTGATGGACGCGCTACCCGACGCGGCCACGGACCTGGAGGACCGCTTCGTGGACATGTTCCGCAGCGAATGGCAGCTGGTGCGGGGTGACGTGCCCCTGCGCAACATCGCGATTGTCGATGAGGCGCCCCAGGGCCAGTACCTGTTGCCCGAGTTCCTGCTCTTTCAGCGCCTGTTCGAGCGTCATGGCATTGCCGCCCGCATCTGCGACCCCGGCGAGCTGATCAACTCGGCGACGGGGCTCAGCCTTCACGGCCAGCCCATTGACCTGGTCTATAACCGCCTTACCGACTTTGCTTTCGAGGCCGCATCCAGCGCTGCTTTGCGCAACGCCTGGCTGGACGGTTCGGCGGTAATCACCCCTCATCCCCGGGCCCACGCCCTGTATGCCGACAAGCGCAACCTGGTGCTGCTGTCCGATTCGGCGGCCCTGCGTCGCCTGGGCGTGGATGAGGCCACCATCGCCATTTTGCGTGAGGGCGTCCCCAACACCGAGGCCGTCAGCCCGGCGCATGCCGACGATCTGTGGGCGCGTCGGCGGCAGCTGTTCTTCAAGCCCGCCTCCGGCTTCGGCAGCCGGGGCACCTACCGGGGGGACAAGCTCACCCGGCGGGTCTTTGGCGAGATCCTCGCCGGCGATTACATCGCCCAGACCCTTGTGCCCCCGTCCGAGCGCCGCCTGGAAGTGGAGGGCGCCCCGGTGGATTTGAAGATGGATCTGCGTAACTACGTCTATCGGGGCGAAGTGCAGCTCGTCACCGCGCGCCTCTACCAGGGCCAGACCACCAACTTTCGCACGCCGGGGGGCGGCTTTGCGCCGGTACTGGCCGTGCCGTGCCACGTGCCGGGCGGCGAAGAGGCTTCGCGGGCCTCGTGAACGTGTGGGCGTCGCCTTCAGGCTTTTCTTGGGATCCGCTTTCGTCGACACTGCATTCCTGACAAATCAGACGCGGCCATCGTGGCCCCGTCACCCCACTACCGGAGTCTTCCCATGTCACTCAGCGTCGTCGCCACCATTACCGCCAAACCCGAGTTTCGCACCGAAGTTCGCCAGGCCCTGGATCTGATCGTCCCGCCCAGCCGTGCCGAGGCGGGTTGCCTGCAGTACGACCTGCACATCACCCGCGACAAGCCGGACAGCTTCGTGATGATCGAACGCTGGGAGGACGACGCCACCCTGGATCGGCACATGGCCACAGCGCACTTTGCGGCACTGGTTGCGGCCATTGATGGCAAGGTCACCGGCGTGGACATCGTCCGTCTCGACCTGGTGTCCTGAGGGCTCGCGCCCGGTACGGGCCCGGCGCTCAGGCGGCGGCGAGCCGTGGTTCATTGGGCTGCTTGCGCAGCAGGTAAAGTGCGTAAAGAAAGTTGGGCAGCACCAGCAGCACGGGAAGCGCCGCGGTCCAGCCGAGGCTGAAGTCCGCAGCCTGCTCCGTTCTGTTGCCGCCGGCCGAGGCCATGAAGGCGCCGAAGTCCCACAGCGCATGGTAGGCGATGGGGACCCAGATCGAACCGGTGCGGATCAGCAGCGCGATCATGACCATCCCGCTCAGGAACGCCGCGATTGCCTGCACCACGGCCTCCAGCAACTGCGTCGTGATCATCACGTTAAGCACATGCACCGAGCCGAACAGCAGCGATGAGCGTCGTTTGAAGTATGGCAGCTATCACATCGTCGGCAGCCGCGTGAGCGGCATGTTGCCGGCCTCGCTGGTCAACTTTGCCGGTGCGCAGGTGATTGAGGAGGGGGCCGATCACGTCGTGCTGCGTTCGCCGGGGAATCCGGCCAGCTGGGCAAGGGAAGGCGCCCTCGCGTTCGGCGTGCATCACTTCCGCAAGTATCAGCTACATACATTCGAACCCATGTCGGCCAATTGACATGGCCTCCGGTGTGCTGGCGAGGGGCTGTGGCAAACTTGGCGCATCCCCATTCACCGGGCTTCGAGCCGGAATGCCATGATCGGCGCACGTACCAGCCACACCCATCCCCTGCAGATCGCTGAAGTGCGTGCCAGCCCGGCCCACGGCCGCATCGGCATCACCTTCTGCCCCGGCAAGCATGATCAATGGGCAGCCACCGGTGCGTGGGCTCGTGATCTGGGCGTCGATCTGGACGCCATCGCTGTCTGGGGCGCGCGGCTGGTGCTGACCCTGGTCGAGCCGGCCGAGCTCCTGTCGCTGCGGGTGCCCCAGCTGGGCCATGAGGTGCACCGGCGGGGCATCCTCTGGCGCCATCTGCCGATTGCCGATTTCAGCGTGCCCTGCCACGACTTCGAACGGCAGTGGGGCATCCAGGG
>Ga0073899_10001976_pt1 | contig 18602 bp, 14 predicted proteins | sample KloWWTmetaKNB5Ph_FD_88975 | JGI IMG/M metagenome (GOLD analysis project Ga0073899, IMG submission 88975) | Active sludge microbial communities from Klosterneuburg, Austria, studying microevolution and ecology of nitrifiers - Klosterneuburg... | ecosystem: Engineered > WWTP > Aerobic digester >... | reverse complement strand
TCAGACGATCGCGATCGACGCGCGCGTGCAGCGCGCGATCCTGCAGCGGGTCCCCGAGGTCACGCGGATCGTGGCCCGCTCCGGGTCCGACGAGTTGGGCCTCGATCCGATGGGCCTGAACGAAACCGACAGCTTCCTGGTCCTCAAACCAGTCTCGCAATGGCGCAATCCGGACAAGGCTTGGCTCACCGACCAGTTGCGCGCCGTTGCCGCCGACTACCCGGGCCTCGACGCGGCCTTCACGCAACCGATCGAGATGCGCATCTCGGAGATGATCACCGGCGTCCGAGGCGATGTCGCGGTCAAGGTGTTCGGCAACGACCTGGCGGAACTCGGACGGCTTGCCAGCCGGATCGAGACCTCGCTGAACGGGATCGCCGGAGCCGAGGACGTCTTCACTGCGCGCAATGAAGGCGTCCAGTATCTGCAGATCCAGATCGACCGACTGGCCGCGGGTCGCCTGGGCCTGTCGGTCGATGAGATTCAGTCGAGTCTTCGGACGATGATTGAAGGCCGGTCTGCCGGCGTGGTGATCGAATCCGGCTGGCGCGTACCGATCCTGCTGCGCGCAGGCGAGGATGTGCGCTCGAGCGCCGCACGCTTCGGCGATCTGCGCGTGGCGCTGCCCGATGGCAACGCTGTGCCGCTGTCGGAGGTGGCCCGGCTCGAGAGGGTCGATGGGCCGGTGAAGATCGAGCGCGAGAACGGCGCGCGCTACGTCACGGTGCGGGCCAACGTCCGGGGGCGTGATCTCGTCGGCTTCGTCCAGGAAGCCCAGGCGCTGCTTGCGTCGGCTGTCAAGCTGCCGGTCGGCTATCGGCTCGAGTGGAGCGGCCAGTTCGAGAACCAGCAGCGTGCGGCGACCCGCCTGGCCATCGTGGTGCCGATCGCGATCCTGCTGATCTTCCTTCTGCTTTTCTCGACGTTCGGCTCGGTGCGCCAGGCGACGCTGGTCCTGGCCAACGTGCCGTTCGCGCTGATCGGCGGCGTGTTCGCCCTGCTGCTGTCGGGCGAGTATTTGTCGGTGCCCGCTTCGGTCGGATTCATCGCCCTGCTCGGCATCGCTGTGCTCAACGGTGTCGTCATGGTCACCCATTTCAACGACCTGGCCGATCGCCGGATGCCGATTGACCAGGTGGTCGTCGAGGGGGCGCGCAGAAGGTTGCGACCGGTCTTGATGACTGCATCGATCGCAGCGTTCGGCCTCGTGCCGCTGCTGTTTGCGACCGGGCCGGGATCGGAGATTCAGCGCCCACTTGCCGTCGTGGTGATCGGTGGTCTCATCAGCTCCACGCTGCTGACGTTGCTGCTGCTGCCGTTGCTTTACCGGCGTTTCGGCGCAGAGCGGCCGGCAGCACCGTCATCCGAAGGATCGAATCCATGACTGCGCCTCCCGACACGCTGCTGACCTTGATCGTTCCCGCGTCGCTCGAGGAAACCGTAGCCGACTTGCTGCTCGACGCGCCCTCCATCGCCGTGGGCTTCACAACCAGCCTCGCCAACGGCCATGGCAGCGAGGTCAAGCTGGAGCGCGGCAACGAGAGGGTGCGCGGACAAGGTCGTCGCGTGAAGTTCGAGATCGCACTGCGTGCGGACTCGCTGGCGGAACTGCGCCGCTATCTGTCCGCGGCCCTGCCGGATGCGAATCTGTTCTTCTGGACCGTCGAGTTGCGAAGCTGCGGGATGCTGGCATGACCGCCCGGTACTGGACTTGCGCGCTCGTCTGCCTTCTGCGGCTGCCCGCGTTCGCCGCTCCCGGCGATTACCCTCCCGAACTCCCGCCGCTCGACCAGGTGCGCAGTGCCATCGGCGATTCGCCGGAGGTCCGCGCTGCGGTAGCAATGCGGCAGGCCGGTCTGGCCGAACGGCGACAGTTCGTCAGCGGGCCTCACGAATGGTCGACACGTGTCGACCATCAACGCCGACGTGCCGATGGTGTCCCACGAGTCGAACGCTTCAGCGAGTGGGAAGTTGCACTCGAGCGCGCCCTTCGACTGCCCGACAAGACGCGGCTTGACCGCCTGCTCGGGGAACAGCGGGTTGCCGAAACAACGGCCGCGCTGGCCGAAGCGCGGCACGAAGCCGCGAGGCGGCTGCTCGCGCTCTGGTATCAATGGATGCGCGAGCAAGCTGCCGCCGATGTGTTGCGCAACCAGGCAGCGCTGAGCGGCCGGGAGCTTGCCGGCATCGCCCGTCGCGAGCAACTCGGCGACGCCTCGCATCTCGATGCCCTGCAGGCGCAAGCCGCCGCGGCGCAAGCCGAAGGGTCTGCGCGCCTGGCCGACGAACGGGCGAAACGCGCCGAGATTCTGCTGCGCCAGCAGTTCCCGCAGATCACAGCGCTCGTCGGCCCGGCCCCTCCAGCGCCGATGCCGCCTGGCAACGATCTGGCGGTGCTGGGCGAAAGCGCTCTGCAGCAGGATCATGCACTTCGTCTGGCTCGCACGGCTGCACAGCGCGGGCGGCTGGAGAGCGAGCGTGCCGACGCCGAACGCCGGCCCGATCCGACGGTGGGCGTTCGCTATGGGAGCGAGCGCGGGGGCAGCGAACGAGTCATCGGCGTCTACGTGTCGATTCCATTCGGTGGCGAAGCCAGGCGCGCGGCTGCCGATGCCAGCCGGGCGAGGGCCGAAGCGCTGGATCAACTTGCCGAGGCGCGCCTTCGGCGCCTGAACGGCGAAGTACGGTCGCTCCAGTCGGCGGTCGATTCCAGTGTGTTGCGCTGGCGGGTAGCGGAGCAGAGCGCGGAACTGCAGGCCCGTGTCGCCGAGCGCTTGGCTGCCGCCAACCAGCTCGGCGAAACGGGTATCGCGGCGGTGCTGCTAGCCCGGCGCCAATCGCTCGAAGCATCGCTGCTGGAAAGGAATGCGCGGGTGGACTCGCTCGAGAATCTGGCGCTCTTGCTTCTGGAAGCGCACCGTCTGTGGGACTTCGATTCCGAGGCCGACTGACGCTCCGCTCTCGAGGCCGCCGATCTCGCTTGCGAGCGAATCGCGGAGCGGGCCTACTTTCCGATGCAAAAGCGCCCGAAGATCTCACCGAGCAGCGCGTCGGGCGTGAAGCGGCCGACGATCTCGCCGAGCGCGTCGTGCGCGAGGCGCAACTCCTCGGCGAACAAGTCGAGCGCGGGGTCGGCGCTCGCGAGATGGCCGCGCGCATGCTGCAGATGCTCGCGCGTGCGTTGCAGCGCCTGCACATGGCGCGCGCGCGCGATGTAGACGCCCTCCGTCGCCGAGGCGTCGGCGTGCCAGCCGGCGAGGTCGAGCAGGCGCCGGCGCAGCGCGTCGAGGCCGTCGCCTCGCGCGGCCGAGAGCGTCAGCGAGTCGGGCACATCCGATGGCGCCGCGGCCGCGGCAACGTCGATCTTGTTGTAGACATGCAAGATCCGCAGCGCATGCCGGCCCAGCGCTCGCAGGCGCTCGGCGATGCACGCGTCGGCCGCGTCGTAGCCGGGCTCGCCGATGCGCGTCAGGTCGTGCAGAAAGACGACGGCGTCGGCGCGTTCGATCTCGCCCCAGCTGCGCGCGATGCCGATCACCTCGACTTCATCGGTAGCAGCCGCTTCGTCGCGCAGCCCGGCAGTGTCGATCACGTGCAGCGGCACGCCTTCGATCTGGATCGTCTCGCTCACCTTGTCGCGCGTCGTGCCCGGAATCGGCGTGACGATCGCCAGCTCCGCGCCGACCAGCGCATTGAGCAGCGAACTCTTGCCGGTGTTGGGCTGACCGGCGAGCACGACAGTGATGCCTTCGCGCAGCAGCGCGCCCTGGCGAGCGCGGTCGAGCACGCCGTGCACGTCGGCTTCGATCGCGGCGAGCTGGCCGCGCGCGTCGGCGCGTTCGAGGAAGTCGATCTCTTCCTCGGGGAAGTCGAGCGTCGCCTCGACCAGCGTGCGCAGGCGCACCAGCGCTTCGGCGACGCGGCCGATCTCGCGCGAGAACGCGCCGCCCAGCGAGCGGCCGGCCGAGCGCGCCGCAGCTTCGGTGCTGGCGTCGATGAGGTCCATCACGGCTTCGGCCTGCGCGAGGTCGAGCTTGTCGTTGAGGAAGGCGCGCTCGGTGAACTCGCCCGGCGCCGCCAGCCGCAGGCCGGGCAGGCGCGCGGCGCCGCTGCGAGCGTCGGTTTCCTGCGCCGCTTCGAGGCAGCGCGCGAGCAGCAGTTGCAGCACGACGGGGCCGCCGTGCGCCTGCAGCTCGAGCACCGATTCGCCGGTGTAGGAGTGCGGCGCCGGAAAGTGCAGCGCGAGGCCATGGTCGATTGCCACGCCGTGCGCGTCGCGGAACGCCAGGTGCGTCGCGTGGCGCGGCGCGAGGCGCTGGCCGCAGACGGCTTCGATCAACGGCTCGATGTCGCGCCCTGACACGCGCACGATGCCGATCGCGCCGCGACCCGGCGCAGTGGCGACGGCAACGATCGGATCCTGGTGGCGCGGCAGCAGCATGGCGGGATTCTGTCGCAGCGCCGTTCGGCGAGCCGTCCACAAAACACCTCGGGCAGCCGCGCGGGCTGCCCGAGGTATGGCGCGGGGGGTAGCGCCGGTGCTGCGCGATCGTGCTCGCCCGTTCGACTGACCCGAGCCGACAGCCGGTGCCGGGTGGCGCTGGTTGCCGGGTCTGCCCCGCATTGATCGGTGGACGGCTGCATCGTCGCCGCAAGAGCGGCGCGCGGCAACGCCTCGATCGCGGGGGCGGCGCGCTAGCGGCTCACTTCAGGACGCCGAGTCGCTTGTTGATGAACCACTGCTGCGCGATCGACAGGATGTTGTTCGTCAGCCAGTACAGCACCAGGCCTGCCGGGAAGAAGAAGAACATCACCGAGAAGACGAGCGGCATGATCCACATCATCTTGGCCTGCACAGGGTCGGGCGGCGTCGGGTTGAGCCAGGTCTGCAGCAGGCTCGACGCCGTCATCAGCAGCGGCAGGATGAAGTATGGGTCCTTCGCGCTCAGATCGGTGATCCAGCCGACCCACGGCGCGTTGCGCATCTCGACCGACGACAGCAGCACCCAGTACAGCGCGATGAAGAACGGCATCTGCACCAGGATCGGCAGGCAGCCGCCGAGCGGGTTGACCTTCTCCTCGCGGTAGATGCGCATCATCTCCTGCTGCATCTGCTGCGGGTTGTCCTTCAGGCGTTCGCGCAGCTCCATCACGCGCGGGTTGATCGCCTTCATCTTGGCCATCGACGCATAGGCCTTGTGGTTCAACCAGTAGAAGGCGATCTTGAGCAGCACGACGAGCGCGACGATGGCCCAGCCCCAGTTGTGCAGCAGCTTGTAGAGCTGGTCGAGCAGCCAGAACAACGGTTTGGCGAGGATCGTGAACCAGCCGTAGTCCTTCACCAGTTCGAGCCCTGGCGCCAGCGCCTCGAGCCGGTTCTCCTCCTGCGGGCCGGCGAAGAACTGGGCGTCGACCTTGGCGCTCGCGCCCGGCGCGACGGCGGGCAGCGCCTGCACCATTGCGATCGAATAGAGGTTCTCCGACACCTTGGCGGTGCGGAACTCGCGGGGGGTGCCCGCCGGCAGCAGCCAGGCCGACGCGAAGTAGTGCTGCACCATCGCGATCCAGCCGTCGCTGGCGCTCTTGTCGTGCTCGGCCTTGCCCTTCTCGATGTCCTTGAACTCGACCTTGCGAAACTTGGCCGCGTCGGTGTACATCGCCGGGCCGGTGAAGGTGAAGTAGAAACTCGACTCGCCGGCCGGCGGGTTGCCGTCGCGCACGAGCTGCAGATACAGCTGCGGCTGCACCGGCGCAGCGCCGTTGTTGACGACTTCGTGCCCCACCGTCGCGACATAGCTGCCGCGCGCCAGCGACCAGGTCTTGCGCAGCTTGACGCCGTTGACCTCGACCGACTCGAAGGCGACGTGCAGCACGTCGGCGCCGTCTTCGAGCGCAGTCTTGCCGGGCAGGGCCGTCATCGGCGTCAAGTGGTTCGGCAGCGCGCCGGCGCTGCTGATCAGGCCGGTCTGCGCCGCGTAGACGCGCTGCGCCGAGCGGTCGAACAGCACGACGGGCTGCTTCGGGTCGAGCGCGTCGGCGTAGCGCAGCAGCTCCATGCGCACCAGGCTGCCGCCCAGCGTGTCGAACGTGGCCTTGACCAGGTCGGTCGTCACGGTGACGAGCGTGCCTGCCGCGGGCGCGGCTGCCGCGGGCGCTGCGGGGACGGCGCCAGCCGGGGCGGCGGGCACAGCGCCCGTCGCCCCGGGGGTCGGCACGCCGGCCGGTACCGTCGACGCCGACGGGCCCGCGGCGGCGACCGGCGCCGCCTCGCGCGGCCCGAACAGCGACGGCTGGCCGGTGTGCTTGTTCCAGGCGTCCCACAGCAGGACGAGCGACATCGAGAACACCACCCACAGCAGGGTGCGGCGCATATCGGTCATCGGGCGATCTTCGTCAGGTTGGCCCCGTCTGCGGGCACACTGCCCAGCCCGAGGCGGGCGAACAATCGGGGCGGCGCGGCAGGCACGGCATCGTGCCCGCCGTCGCACCACGGGTGGCAGCGCAACACGCGGTGCGCCGCCAGGTAACTGCCGGCGAGCGCGCCGTGGCGCTCGATCGCGGCGATGGCATAGAGCGAACAGGTCGGCTCGAAGCGGCAGGCGTTGCCCAGCGACGGGCTGAGCAGCAGGCGGTAGCCGCGCAGCAGCGCGACGAGGCCGCGGCGCGGGGCCTGCGCCAGCGGTGCGGGCAGCCGCGGTCGCGTCATCGCGTCAGGCCAGCCGCGAACGCGCCGCGGCGCGTTCGAACAGCAGGTCGAGTTCGTCGCGCGCAGCGCGGCGCAGCGCCGCCGACGCGGCACTGACATAACGCTGCGCATCGAACGGCGCGCGCAGCCGCACCACCCATAGGCCGGCCTCGAGCCGCTCGGCGTGGCGCACGATGCCGGCGCGGATTTCGCGCTTGAGCAGCGAACGCGTCACGGAGCGGCGCGCATGGCGCTTCGGGACGACGACACCGAGCCAGCAGGCTGCCGGCCGCACCGCGGCGGGCAGCGGAGCCGCTCCGGCTGAGTCATCCACAACTTGCACGCCACTTGTCCCCTGACTTGTTGACAACTTCGAGCCATCGGCCTGGATGCGGCGCGCAGCCGGGCCGGCCGCGACGTGATGGACGGCGAAGTGAGCGCTGCGCCCGCGGGGCGGTGTACCCAGTGCGCGTTCGAAATCGACCGATCGCAGCAGGCGCTCGACCCGCATCGGGCCCGAGAACTCAGACGGCGAGGCGCTTGCGGCCCTTGGCGCGGCGCGCATTGATCACGGCACGGCCGCCGCGCGTCTTCATGCGCACGAGAAAGCCGTGCGTGCGCGCACGGCGGACCTTGGAAGCTTGATAGGTGCGTTTCATCGTTCGATCCTGTTCGATCCGTCCGTCCCGTCGCCGGCTGGGCGCCGGCGCGAAGCGCGACAAACGCCCGCTCGGGAAACCGGCGATTAGACCAAAGAACGCAGTCGACGGTCAATGTCAAGCCCCGCGGGAGCATGAATCACAAGGGAATGACCTGAGGCATCGAACTGTGGATAACCTCCCCCGCGGCGCTTGCCGGTCGTACAATCCCGGCGCTCCAAGAACGAGTTCTCCACAAAAAGCATGGGCGCAGATCTTTGGCAGCGGGGATGCGATCGTCTCGCATCGGAGTTGCCGGAACAGCAGTTCAACACCTGGATCCGGCCGTTGCCCGAGGCCGACGTGACGGATCACGGCGGCGATGGTGCGCTGGTATCACTGCGCGTGCCCAACCGCTTCAAGCTCGACTGGATCCGCGGCCAGTACGCCGGGCGCATCGAGGCCGTGCTCAGCGAGATCGCCGGCAAGCCGGTGCGGCTCGAGCTGACGCTCGCGCCGCGCGAGCCGGCGCCGGGAACGGCGCCACTCACACGCACAGCGCCCGGCGCGTCGCCGGCATCTGCGGCACAGACCCTGTCGCAGGTGCTGCTCGCGGGCTCGGGCATCCCGATCGCCGCTGCGCTGGCGCCGGCCGCTACGCCCGCCAGCCGCTCGCGCCTCAACCCGGCGTTGACCTTCGACACGCTGGTGCCCGGGCGCGCCAACCAGATGGCGCGCACCGCCGCGCTGCACGTCGCCGGTGCGCCGGGCTTGATGTACAACCCGCTGTTCATCTATGGCGGCGTCGGCCTGGGCAAGACGCACCTGATCCACGCCGTCGGCAATGCGCTGCTCAAGGACCGGCCCGACGCGCGCGTGCTGTACCTGCACGCCGAGCAGTTCATCAGCGACGTCGTCAAGAACTACCAGCGCAAGACCTTCGACGAGTTGAAGGCCAAGTACCACTCGCTCGACCTGCTGCTGATCGACGACGTGCAGTTCTTCGCCGGCAAGGACCGCACCCAAGAGGAGTTCTTCAACGCCTTCGAGGCGCTGCTGGCCAAGAAGGCGCACATCATCATGACCAGCGACACCTACCCGAAGGGGCTGGTCGACATCGACGAGCGGCTCACGTCGCGCTTCGACGCCGGGCTCACCGTCGGGATCGAGCCGCCCGAACTCGAGATGCGCGTCGCGATCCTGATCAAGAAGGCCGAGAGCGAGGGCCAGGCGATGCCCGAGGACGTCGCCTTTTTCGTCGCCAAGAACGTGCGCGCCAACGTGCGCGAACTCGAAGGCGCGCTGCGCAAGGTGCTGGCCTACTCGCGCTTTTCGCACAAGGACATCAACATTCAGCTCGCGCGCGACGCCTTGAAGGACCTGCTGTCGATCCAGAACCGGCAGGTCGGTGTCGAGAACATCCAGAAGACAGTGGCCGACTTCTACAAGATCAAGGTCGCCGACATGTACAGCAAGAAGCGGCCGGCGAGCATCGCCCGGCCGCGCCAGATCGCGATGTACCTGGCCAAGGAGATGACGCAGAAGAGCCTGCCCGAGATCGGCGAACTGTTCGGCGGGCGCGACCATACGACGGTGCTGCACGCGGTGCGCAAGATCGGCGGCGAGCGCGGCAAGAACCCCGAACTGAACCAGCAGTTGCACGTGCTCGAGCAGACGCTCAAGGGCTGACAAGGCTGGGGACAACTCTTGCGCAACACGCGACTCGTCCACAGCCCGGCGCTCCGCCGCGAAGTTGTTGTCTGCGAACCAGCCGCTTGCGGGCCCCCGCCGCACACGGTTGTCAACGCGCCAAGCGGTTGATGGAAAAAGGGAAAATGCGGTTCTCAACAGAAACCGGCGTCCTCTACTACAACGACCAGATACGAAAGAGGTTCAAATGATCGTGTTGAAAGCTGCGCAGGAGCAGGTTCTCTCCGCCCTGCAGGCTGTCTCGGGCATCGTCGAGCGCCGCCACACGCTGCCGATCTTGGCCAATGTGCTGCTGCGCAAGAACGGCAAGTCGATCGAGTTCACGACCAGCGACCTCGAGATCCAGGTGCGCACGACGGCCGAACTCGACGGTGCCGACGGCAGCTTCGCGACGACGGTCGGCGCGCGCAAGCTGATCGACATCCTGCGCGCGCTGCCGGCCGACCAAGTGGTCACGTTGTCGTCGGCGCAGAACAAGCTGACGCTGCAGGGCGGCAAGAGCCGCTTCACTCTGCAGACGCTGCCGGCCGACGACTTTCCGCTGGTGCAGGAGGCGGCCGACTTCGGCCCGGCGTTCAGCGTGCCGCAGAAGGCGCTGAAGGGCCTCGTCAACCAGGTGCACTTCGCGATGGCGGTGCACGACATCCGCTACTACCTCAACGGCATCCTGTTCGTCGCCGAAGGCCGCAACCTGACGCTGGTCGCCACAGACGGCCACCGCCTCGCGCTGGCGCAGGCCACGCTCGAGGCCGACATCCCGAAGCAGGAGGTGATCCTGCCGCGCAAGACAGTGCTCGAGCTGCAGCGCCTGCTCGCCGACGATGAGGCGCCGATCGAGATGCGCTTCGCCGGCAACCAGGCCAAGTTCGCGTTCTCGGGCATGGAGTTCGTCACCAAGCTGGTCGAGGGCAAGTTCCCCGACTACAACCGCGTCATCCCCAAGAGCCACAAGAACCACGTGACGCTCGGCCGCGCGCCGCTGCTGGCGAGCCTGCAGCGGGCCGCGATCCTGACCAGCGAGAAGTTCAAGGGCGTGCGCCTGAACATCGAGCCCGGCGTGCTGCGAATCGCTTCGAGCAACGCAGAACAGGAAGAGGCCAAGGAAGAGATCGAGATCGACTACGGCGGCGACGCGATCGAGATCGGCTTCAACGTCACCTATCTGATGGACGCGCTGTCCAACATGGGTCAGGAGATGGTGACGCTGTCGCTGCAGGACGCGAGCAGTTCGGCGCTGTTCACGGTGCCCGAGCAGTCGGGCTTCAAGTACGTGGTGATGCCGATGCGGATCTGATGCCTTGCGGCCTCAGAACCGCATCGGCGTTGCCGTTTCGTTTGCACCCCCTGCCCCCGCCAGGCGGGGGTTCTGGTCAGTTCATTGACCGGGCCCTTCGGGCCCTCTTGGAATTCAGTTCATGAGTGAAGCGCAGAGCCCGGATCCCCAACCCGCAGACACCAGTTACGGTGAGGGATCGATCCAGATCCTCGAAGGGCTGGAGGCGGTGCGCAAGCGCCCCGGCATGTACATCGGCGACACCTCGGACGGCACGGGGCTGCACCACCTCGTGTTCGAAGTCGTAGACAACTCGATCGACGAGGCGCTCGCCGGCCACTGCGACGACATCGTCGTCACGATCCACGCCGACAACTCGATCTCCGTCATCGACAACGGTCGCGGCATCCCGACCGGCGTCAAGATGGACGACAAGCACGAGCCCAAGCGTTCGGCGGCCGAGATCGCGCTGACCGAGCTGCACGCCGGCGGCAAGTTCAACCAGAACAGCTACAAGGTCTCTGGCGGGCTGCACGGAGTGGGTGTGTCGTGCGTCAACGCGCTGTCGAAGCTGCTGCGCCTGACGATCCGCCGCGAAGGCCGCGTGCACTACATCGAGTTCAAGAAGGGCGTCGTACAGGACCGCCTGGTCGAGGAGCGCGGCGGCGTGCTCGTCAGCCCGCTGAAAGTGATCGGCGACACCGAGAAGCGCGGCACCGAGGTGCACTTCGTTCCCGACGAAGAAATCTTCGCCAACATCGACTTCCACTACGACGTGCTCGCCAAGCGGCTGCGCGAACTCTCGTTCCTCAACAACGGCGTCAAGATCCGCCTCGCCGACGAGCGCACGAGCAAGGCCGAGGACTTCGCCTACGCGGGCGGCGTCAAGGGCTTCGTCGAGTTCATCAACAAGGGCAAGACGACGCTCAACCCCAACATCTTCCATGCTGTCGGCGAGAAGGTCAGCGAGCAGGGCACGGCGATCGGCGTCGAGGTCTCGATGCAGTGGAACGACGGCTACAACGAGAGCGTGCTCTGCTTCACCAACAACATCCCGCAGCGCGACGGCGGTACGCACCTGACCGGCCTGCGCGCTGCGATGACGCGCGTGATCAACAAGTACATCGAAGACAACGAACTTGCCAAGAAGGCCAAGGTCGAGATCAGCGGCGACGACATGCGCGAAGGGCTGGCCTGCGTCATCAGCGTCAAGGTGCCCGAGCCCAAGTTCTCGAGCCAGACCAAGGACAAGCTCGTCAGCAGCGAGGTGCGCGGTCCTGTCGAGGACATCGTCGGCAAGCTGCTCGGCGACTACCTGCTCGAGAACCCGGTGGACGCCAAGATCATCTGCAGCAAGATCGTCGAAGCCGCGCGAGCCAGGGAGGCCGCGCGCAAGGCGCGCGAGATGACGCGCCGCAAGGGCGTGCTCGATGGCCTGGGCCTGCCCGGCAAGCTCGCCGACTGCCAGGAGAAGGACCCGGCGTTGTGCGAGATCTACGTTGTCGAGGGGGACTCCGCGGGCGGCTCGGCCAAGCAGGGCCGCGACCGCAAGTTCCAGGCGATCCTGCCGCTGCGCGGCAAGATCCTCAACGTCGAGAAGGCGCGCTACGAGAAGCTGCTGACGAGCAACGAGATCCTCACGCTGATCACGGCGCTTGGCACCGGCATCGGCAAGGGTTCGGGCGGCGACGACTTCAATCCCGACAAGCTGCGCTACCACCGCATCATCATCATGACGGACGCCGACGTCGACGGTGCGCACATCCGCACGCTGCTGCTGACGTTCTTCTTCCGCCAGATGCCAGAGATCGTCGAGCGCGGCCACATCTACATCGCGCAGCCGCCGCTTTACAAAGTCAAGCACGGCAAGGACGAGCAGTACCTGAAGGACGCGCACGAACTCGACGCCTACATGCTGCGCGTCGCGCTGAAGGACGCCGCGCTGCACACCGGCGAAGGCGACGCCGCCGTGCTGCAGGGCGAGGCGCTCGAAGCGCTGGCGCGCCAGTACCTGCTGGCAGAGCACGTCATCACGCGGCTCTCGGGCGCGATGGACTTCGAAGCGCTGCGCGTGCTCGCCGGCGGCCTCGAGGTCAATCTCGACACCCGGGAGTCGGCCGAGGCTGCTGCCGTCGCGCTGAAGGCAGCGCTGCACGAGGCGGAAGTGAGCGCCGTGTTCGACGCGCGCACCGAGAAACACGTGCTGCGCATCAGCCGCGCGCAGCATGGCAACATCAAGACCAGCGCCATCACCGCCGACTTCGCGCATGGCGCCGACTACGACGTGCTCGCCACCGCCGGCCGCACCTTCAAGGGCCTGCTCGGCGCCGAGGCCGTCGTGCGCAAGGGCGAGGGCGACAAGGCCAAGGAAAGCAAGGTCGCCGACTTCCGCGCCGCGATGGACTGGCTGATGCAGCAGGCCGAGAACAGCGTTGCGCGCCAGCGCTACAAGGGCCTGGGCGAAATGAACCCCGAGCAGCTGTGGGAGACGACGATGGACCCCGCCGTGCGCCGCCTGCTGCGCGTGCAGATCGACGACGCCATCGAAGCCGACCGAGTGTTCACCATGCTGATGGGCGACGAGGTCGAGCCGCGGCGCGGGTTCATCGAGGCGAATGCGCTGAGAGCGGGGAATATCGACGTTTGAGGATGCCCCCTCCTCGCGGCTTTCTCGCGATCGGGAGAAGCCGAACCCGCCTCACGTGCTGCGAAGCTTCCCCACCACGAACAGCAGCACCAGCGCCCCGATCACCGACGCGATCCATCCCGCCGGCTCGCCGACCGCGTACCACCCCAGCGCTTGCCCGACGAACCCCGCGATCAACGAGCCGCCGATGCCGAGCAGGCAGGTGAGGATCCATCCCATCTTCTGATCGCCCGGCATGACGAGTCGCGCGAGGGCGCCGACGATGAGGCCGACGACGATGGTGCCGATGATGCCCATGATGTGTCGCTCCGCTTCTTGTTGATCGACGACGCTGCATTGGACAACGTCGCTGTCCTTTGGGCAAATCGCTTGCCCGGTGGTGCAGGCAGCACCGTGGCGCCGGACCACGGTGCAAGGCTGATCAGGTGATGCCGCCCGAGGCGGTGCTCAAGGCCGCTTCGCGACAAGCCGCCGCAGGCGCCATCGCGCGGCGGTCGTCTTCAGGCGGCGCCAGCCGATGACGGTGCCGGTGATCGCGACCAGCAGCGCTCCGGCGCTCAGCAGGATCAGCGCGACGTCGCGCGTCTTCGCGTGGCGCAGGAATTCGGGCAGATCCCAGCTGTGCAGGAAGTTGAACAGCCAGCGGCCCGTGCGTTGCGCCCGGTCCGCGCTCAGCGCGAGATCTCCCGTGCGCAGATCCAGGTAGGCGCGTGTCTGCCCGGCGTCTGCGAACTCGAGCAGAAGCACCGGCGGGTGGCGCTCGGCAGCCGCGTACATCGACGCCGGCCCTCTTCGCAGGTAGTACGCGTCATACGCATCCAGCAGTCGAGCCGAGATGACGGGTGACGTCATCAGGCGCGCGCCGGCCTCGGCCAGCGGCTCGCTCGCCCAGCGATCGACGACGGAGTGGCCGCCCGGCGCGGGCACGATCAGCCGGGTTGCCCCCGCCGAACTGCGGGCGAGCAGGTAGGGCTTGCCGGCCAACACACGCCATTCGATCTCGCTGGGTGCGAAGCCGGCGCTGTGCAGCAGACCGAGGGCCTGCTCCGCCGTGATGTCCGGTCGCACTGCGCCCGGCTCGCCGCCGCGGTAGGCGGCGCTATCGGGTCGCGGCCCTCTGGCGTCGAAGATGCCGGCGGGATTCATCGACATCAGGCCGCTGAAGACCCAGGCCACGAGACCGAGCCCGAACACCAGCCCGGTGATGTGATGCCACCGCATCTGGAAGGCACGATAGGGCGTCTTCGCGCCGGACCTGTAGCGTCCGGCGAAGCGCCAGCGCCAGATGCCGGCCAGCGCGCCGGTAACCGCGCCGACGGTCGCGGTGGCGGAAAGCACGATCACCAGCCAGCTCCAAACCGGATCGCGCGAGCCGTCGCGGAACATGTACAGCCAGTGCAGCCATGCCCCGACGTAGTTCCAGCGCCGCTGCATCGCCGGCGCGTCCATCACGACTTCGGCGGTGACGGACGACACGTACAGCAAGGTGGCCGCCGGATCCTCCATGCGGACTCTGTAGAGGGGGCGGTGGGCGTCCAGTGCGCCCGAATGGGTCCACCGGTCGTCGACGACCGTACCCGCGTCGTGCGCCATCGAGCCCGGCAGGAACGCGCGGGCGCTGTCCAGCGCGCGCGCAGCGTCCACCCCCGGCGCGCGCTGTCCGGTGAGTGCGTCCACCACGACGAAGGCGCCGCTGCCCTCCCTGATCCGGTAGTGCGGGCGGCCGGCGATCGACGTGAGCGTGATCTGCCGTACCGCCGCAGGCGCCCTGCTCTGCGACAGCGCCGCTTCCACGGGCACGCAGCACCCCGGGGCCTGGAGCGCCGGCAGCGCACCGAGCCGCTCCTGGGGCAGCAGCTTCGGATAGCCCACGAACAGCATCACCACCCCGCTGACGACCCACAGGGCCATCAGCAGGCAGGCGCCGATCCCGGTCCAGCGGTGGACGAGATAGACCAGGCGCCGGGCGTGCGCGGCAGACCCCATCGCGCGGCCCTCTTCTCTGTCAGAACTTGTGGTTCAGGCTGAGCTGGACACGCCGGCCCTCGCCCACGAACCACTGTGTCGTCGTGTAGTACGAGGTGGTGAAGTGGTAGCGGTCGAACACGTTGAAGGCCCGCAGCGCCAGGGTCGTGTTTGCCGCCGACTGCCATTGCAGCGCGGCGTCGGCGAGGGTGTACGCGGGCAGCGCCAGCGTATTGGCGTTGTTGGCGTAGCGCTTGCCGACGTGGCGCAGACCGCCCGAGAGCGTCCAGTCGGGCCGGAACTTCCAGCCCAGCCAGGCGTTGGCGAGGCGCTGCGGCACGTCGGGCGGCACGTTGCCGTTGCGCGATACCGCCACGCCGCCGACCGATTCGGTGAAGTCGTCGAAACGCGCCCTCAGGAGGGCCGCGTTCGCATCGAGCCGCACCGTCGGGCCGAGCGGCAGCGACAGCGCAGTCTCGACGCCGCGCGAGGAGCGCTGTCCGACCTGGATGCGCAGCGCCGGGTTCGTCGTGTCGCGCGTCAGCAGGTTGTTCTTCTCGATGGCGTAGGCCGCCAGCGTCCAGTCGCCCTTGCCGTCCCAGAAAGACCGCTTGATGCCGACCTCCAGCTGCTTGCCCGTCGACAGGTCGAAGACGCTGTTCGCCGGCGACAGGAACAGCATGCTGGCCACCGGATCGGCCGCCTTCGAGAACTGCGCGTAGACCGAGGTATCCGGGCGCAGCAGGTAGACCGTGCCGAGCCGCCAGCCGGTGTGCGAGAAGCTGCGGCCGAAGGCGGTGCTGCCGGCGACGATGTCGAAGCGCGACACGTCCGCCCGGTCGTGGCGCAGGCCGACGACGACGGACCATTGCGGCGTGACTTCGAGCCGATCCTCGGCGAAGACGGATTGCTGGTCGGCTTCGTTGCGGTAGCGCGGGATGAAGGGCGCAGCGCTCGCGAACAGGCCGGGAACCGGATTGAACGGGTCCACCGAGGGCGAGCTGCCGGTGTAAGTGTTGTTGGTGTGCCGGAACGAGCTGTGGTTGACGTCGAAACCCGCCGCGACCTGGTTCGGCAACCCGAGCAGCCGGCCGCTGAAGGTGGCCTGCGTGGTGTTGCCCGTCTGCTCCTGGTCGTGCCGGATCTCGGTATTGCCGGAGCGGTCGATCAGGCCCGTGCCGGGGTTGTGGATGTAGGTCTCGGCGTTGCGCCAGTACCGGTCGCTGACGATGTGGTACAGCCTGCTGCGCACCGTGACCTGGCTGCCGGGCATCCATTGCGCGCCCAGCTCGGTCCAGCGGTCCTCGAACTTCATGGCGCTGTCCGCGACGTTGTAGTTCTTCTCTCGCAGTGCAAGCAGCGGCTGGCCGTTGATCAACGGGCTGCCGAAGTACTGCATCGGCTTGTGCCGGCCCTGCGAGTGGCTCAGGCTGACATTGAGCTCGGGCGATAAGTCGAGGCGCACGGCGCCCGAGAACGCGAACTGGCTGTTGTCGCCGCGGTCCACCCAGCCGTCGGACTGGCGGCTGCTCAGATCGAGCCGGTAGGACAAGAGATCATCGATGCCGCCGCCGCTGCCGAAGGCCAGCGCCCGCTCGCCCTCGGTGCCGAGTTCGGCCTGCATCTCGTTGCGGACGGGACCCCGCGTCGGCTTCCTGGGGACGATGTTGATCACGCCGCCGATCGCGCCGTCACCATGGATGACGGAGGCGGGCCCGCGCAGCACCTCGATGCGGTCGATCGACCAGGTGTCGAACGGAAAGCTGACGCCGACGCCGCCGTACTGGCGCATGCCGTCGTACAGGCGCATCACCGAAGTGGTGTCGGTGAAGCCGCGCACCGACAGCGAGCTGCCGCTGTTGCCGGGATGCCCGAGCGTGCTGATGCCCGTGGCGCGGGTGATGGCGTTGATCACGGAGCTGTCGCCTCGCGACTCCAGCTGCTCACGGGTGAGGGTCTCCACGCTGGCCGGCGTCTGCAGCGGCGACAGGTCGAGATGGGAAGCCGTGGAGCCCGGCCGGTCCAGGCGCGGCGCCTGCGGGGCCGTGACGGTGACCGGCGGCAGCACCGCGGCGTCTTGTTGCGCCAGCGCTGCGGGCCCGCAAAGCGCCAGCGGCGCGACCCAGGGCAGGCCGGCGAGGAGGTGCGCGAGGCCGCGCAATGGGAAAGCGGGGGACGGAGCGGACGTATTCATGGGGAGCGCCAGGGATCCGATCGGCGCGCTGCGTCGATCGGAGGGGTCTTCGAGGCAGGGGTCGCGCAGCGCCGACGAGGCGAGCGACCGACCCCTGGCGGGACATCGGGACGGTTGCGAAGACCGCGGGGCCGGCTTTCGGCGCGTCGGGAAGCGGCGCCGGCGTTCGATGCCGCCGGGCCCGATCGGGCCCGGACTCAGCGGTCCGCGGTCAGGTGCGCGATGGCGGGCCGCGCGGCGGCAGCGGCGCGCCGACCAGAGCCGCGATATGGGCCGCCCTGGCCGGCAACAGGGCGTGCGCCAACGGCTGCGGCATATCGACTGCCGCCCGGCGGTGCGCCGGAGGCAGCACGGCGGGCAGGCACAGCGAGCAGTCGAGGGTGTGGTGCCCTGCGTCCTGCGCCTGGCCGTCTTCGCCGACCACGACCGTCTTCATGGTGCCGTCCGGCGTGCAGACGAGCTCCATGGAACGAACCACGGGCGACGCACCCGCCACCGCCAGGACCAACACGAACCACGCCAGGATCAGGCGCGGGAGTGTCGTGGAAGTGCGCAGGGACATGGCGGCCGGATTATCGCTTGCATCGCGGCCGCATTCCTTGACGCAGTGCGGGGTTCGGCGGCGCTTGCGAGGCGCTCCTCCGGGATTCCCATGGACCCCGGCGCAGGCCGGGGGCCGGACCCGGGCCGTCCATACTTGCTGCCGGGCGCGGCACGCCGCATGCTTGGACATGGCCGAGCCCGCCCGTCGGAAGGTCCATGCAATGCGTTGGTTCGTTACGCCGCTGATCCTCGCCGCCGCGCTGCTCGCCGGCTGCGCCACCGTCGTCAACCCCGTCACCGGCCGCGAAGAGCGCACCGTGATGGATGAGGCGGCCGAGATCGCGGAGGGACGCAAGGCGCATCCGCAGGTGCTGGCCGAGTACGGCCGCTACGACAACGCGCGCGTGCAGGCCTACGTCAACGAGCTCGGCCAGAAGCTGGCGAAGCAGTCGCACCGCGGCAACCTGCAGTGGACCTTCACCGTGCTCGACAGCCCCGAGATCAACGCCTTCGCGTTGCCCGGCGGCTATGTCTACGTGACGCGCGGCATCATGGCCTACATGGAGAGCGAGGCCGACCTCGCCGGCGTCATCGGCCACGAGATCGGCCACGTGACGGCGCGCCATGGCGCGCAGCGCGCGACGCGCCAGCAGACGGCGGGGCTCGGCGTGTTCGCCGCCAGCGTGCTCGGCGCCGTGCTCGGCGTCGGCGACCTCGCCGGCCAGGTGGCGCAGACGGCGGCCGCCGGCTACATCGCGTCGTACAGCCGCGACCAGGAACTGCAGGCCGACCAGCTCGGCGCCGAGTACCTCGCGCGCAACCGCTACGACCCGAGCAACATGGTCGACGTGATCGGCGTGCTCAAGGACCAGGAGCGCTATGCCGCCGACGCGGCGCGCGACGAGGGCCGCGCCGCGCCGTCGGCCTCGAACTGGCTCTCGTCGCAC
>Ga0073899_10001975_pt1 | contig 18606 bp, 18 predicted proteins | sample KloWWTmetaKNB5Ph_FD_88975 | JGI IMG/M metagenome (GOLD analysis project Ga0073899, IMG submission 88975) | Active sludge microbial communities from Klosterneuburg, Austria, studying microevolution and ecology of nitrifiers - Klosterneuburg... | ecosystem: Engineered > WWTP > Aerobic digester >... | reverse complement strand
GCGACGGCTGGGCGGCCTATGGCGTAGGCCCTTACCTGGCGCTGGGCGAATTCGCTGCGGAGGTCACGGAGACACTGGCAGCGCACGACATTCCGGTTGAGCAGATCCACGCGGAGTACGGCGTGGGCCAGTTCGAATTGTCATTACCCCCTCGTGACCCGATGACTGCTGGTGCCAACGTGCTGTTGGCCCGCACGGTGATCAGCCAGATCGCAGCCGGGTTCGGACTCAAAGTGAGCTTCTCTCCGGTGCCCTTCACTGGCGGGGCCGGAAACGGAGCGCACCTCCACGTCTCGCTGACCAAGAACGGGCAACCGCTCTTGAACGGTGGTCCAGGAGTGGGAGTCGCTGGCACCGAGGGGATGCACCCAGAAGCCGCTGCCGCAATCGCGGGAGTAGTGGAGCACCTGCCGGGCACCATGGCCGTGCTCGCCGGAAGTGTTGTCTCGGGCGAGCGCATGCAACCAGGGCACTGGTCAGGCGCCTGGACCGCGTGGGGTGTGGAAAACCGCGAAGCTGCGGTGCGCATCTTGGTTGCTGGTCTGGGCAACCCCCACGGCGCCAACATCGAGGTCAAGTGCGTCGACGCCAGCGCCAACACTTGGCTGGCCACCGGACTGATCTTGGGGATGATGCGCCACGGCATCGAGCACTCGCTGGTGCCACCCGCCGAGGTGCCCGGCGACCCGTCGCTGCTCAGCGACGAAGAACGTGCCGCACTTGGAGTGCGTGCGTTGCCATGGCAACCCGAAGAACGAGTGGCACTTTTCGCTGATGACCCGGTCGTCAAAGAGATCTTGGGTGAGCCGATGCATCACGCGTTGCTCGCCGTACGTCGCTATGAACTCACCTGCCTGCAGGGCCAAGACATTCACGCTGCCACCAGGTACTCCTGGTCTGGCTGATCGATCCATCACCCGAGAAAGAGACACCGAATGACGAAGCGCAAACTGAAACTCTGGGAGGCGCTCGCCGTCTCCCTCGGCCTGGTCGGACCGACCTTGGCCATGTCAGGCAACGGCCAAGGCATCATCGGCATGGTCGGCAAGGCCGTCCCGCTGGTGTTCTTCCTGGGCTTCCTGGGCGTGATGCTGGTGGCCTTCGGTTTCATCCGCCTCACCCGGCGTTACAACCACGCCGGCAGCGCGTATGCCTTGGTAGGCGCCACGATGGGTCCGGAACTCGGCTTTATCGCAGGTTTTGCGCTTTTTGGGTGCTACCTCTTCTTCTTGATCTGCACAGCGTCGATCTTTGGCGCCTTTGTGAACTCGTTCCTGTTTCACTTCGGTTCGGCGCAGATCGGCTTCGGCATCTCAGCTGCTGTGTGTCTTGCCCTGGCCGGGTGGCTTAACACCCGCGACACCTCGACCGTCTCGCGTCTGCTGTTGACCATCGAAGGCTTCGGCATCACCTTCATGGTCATCTTGGTGGCCGTGATCTTCGGTAAGGGTGGCGCCGAGTCCACCGGCTTCGACATCTCCACCTTCACCTCTGGCGGCGTCTCGATGAGCACGATCGCGGCAGCTGTTGTGGCTGCGGTGCTCTCGTGGGCAGGTTTCGAAAGTTGTGCAGCACTGGGCGAAGAAACCGACAACCCGCGTCACAACATCCCTCGTGCGCTCTTCGGATCAGTGCTGATCACCGGTGCGCTCTTTGTGATCGTGATGTTTGCTCAAACCATTGGTTTCGGCACCGACGAAGAAGGCCTTGCCAAGTTCCAGGGCAGCGGCAACACCTTGGGTGACCTTGGCACGTCGTACGTCGGAAACTGGTTCGGCATCTTGGTCGTGCTCACCGCAGTGGCCTCGGCGTTCGCCTGCAACCTCGCCTCGGTGACCTCATCTGCTCGCTTGATGATGGCGCTGGCCCGCGACGGTTTCGGCTCACCGAAACTCGCCAAGGTCGACCCGGTGCACCACTCGCCAGTCAACGCAGTGTGGTTGATGGTGGCCATCGGCATCGTGGTCAACCTCATCTCGTGGCTGGCGAAGTGGCCGGTGATGGGCACGGGCAACGCCGCCATCGACTCCTACTTCTTCTTCGCAGTCGTGGGTTCGGTGTGTCTGCTGTTCGCCTACCTCTTAGTGGAGGTCGCCGTGTTCGCCGCCGCCCGCTCGGGCCAGATCTCAGTGAAACCATGGGAGTTGTTGTGGCCAGCGCTGGGGGCGGTGTTCATTTTGGTGATCTTGTACCTCAACCTGAAGGGACAAAGCGGTGTGTCACCCGCGTTGGTCGCCCTCATTTGGGTGTTGATCGGCGTCGAGATCGCGCTGGTTGCTGGCAACCTGGCTAAGCGGATCGGTGAATCACTGACCCGTGAGTTGGACAACGCGGATGCTGGCCACTCGGAGTTGGTTGAGTGAACCTGATCTCTCGGGATCGAGTCATTGCCGGAGTCGAGAAACTTCGGTTCTTCCCCCTCACCGTCTCTGGCGGTGAGGGGGCATGGCTCATTGAGACTGGTGGCCGACGCCTTCTCGACTTGTCCTCCACCTGGACTGCCTGCGGACTCGGCAACGGACACCCCGCCGTTGCGGCCGCGTTGGCCCGAGTGGCGGCTTCGCCTTCTGGCGGGGGCGCTTTGTCGGCGATCCACGATGAGGCAGTGAGCCTGGCCGAAGACCTGCTGGCTCTGGTGCCAGGCGCCGGAGAACGCCGGGTCTACCTGGGCCACGCTGGCTCAGATGCCAACGATGTCGCGATTCGGGCGGCTCGACACTTCACCGGTAAACCCGTCGTGGTCGCTTTTGAGGGCGGCTACCACGGCGGCATCGGACAAGCCATGGCTGCCTCTGGCGTCCATGTGGCTGGCGGTTCGGTCGAGGCCTCGCCGTCGGTGAGGTTTGTGCCCTACCCCAAGAGCGACAGCGCAGCGGCGCTTGAGGCGCTCACCCACGCACTCGCCCCCGGCGATGTGGCCTGCGTGTTGGTTGAACCCATCCTTTCCGATGGCGGCCTGATCGTGCCGCCAGACGGATTTCTTGCCGAGGTGGCCAGCAAGTGTGCTGCCGCCGATGTCTTGCTCATCGCCGATGAGGTCAAGGTCGGTCTGGGGCGCACCGGTCAGATGCATGCCTACTCCCACGATCAGATCACCCCCGATTTGGTGTCATTTGGCAAAGCCCTGGGTGCTGGGCTGCCGATCTCTGCTCTCGTGGGACCCGCCGACGTGCTCGATGAGCCAGGCGCATCCGCACTGCTCACCACCGCAGGCAACCCTTATTGCAGTGCTGTGGCCAGGGCTGTGCTGGCAACGATCGAGGCTGAGGGCCTGGTTGATCGGGCTGCAGCCATGGGTGGGCGCTTGATGGGCGGGTTGCGCGACGTACTCGACGTTGAAGTGCGTGGTCGCGGCCTCATGATCGGTGTCGACCTAGGTGACCCGAGACTCGCCGCCAAAGCCGTCTATCGGGCTTGGGAACTGGGCGCCGTCGTCTATTACGTCGGAGGCGGCGTACTCGAAGTGACCCCGCCTTTGATCATCAGCGAAGCCGAGGTCGATCAAGCAATCGCCTTGCTCGCGGGCGCCATAACCACCGCAGACCAGATCAGTGACGACGTCGTCGCAGAGTTCACAGGATGGTGAAGCAGATGGAGCAGTACGTCGACGCTTTGGCGTTGGTCGACCACCACGTGCACGGGGCTTTGCGCAGCCCCGTGGATCGCAGCACCTGGGAGTCGATGGTGACCGAGGCTCCCGTGGCGCCAGCAGTCGGATCGATCTTTGACTCCCAAGTCGGGTTCGCTATCCGGCGTTGGTGTGCCCCGCTTCTGGACTTGGAGGTGTTCGCCTCGGGTGAGGACTACTGGGAACGCCGCTGCGAATTGGGTGAGGACGAAGTCAACCGACGCTTCCTCACCGCGACTGGCACCTCGACGTACCTGATTGAGACGGGATTCCTTGGCGACTCAGTGCTCGGGCCGAGTGAAATGTCTTCCGTGTCGAGTGCTGGCTCGCGTGAAGTGGTCAGGCTCGAAACCATCGCGGAGGGCTTGCTGGCCGCACGCGGGGTGGATGGCTTTTTGGCGTCGTACGCCGACGAACTCGCCAGCGTTGTTGCCGCACGTTCCGCGGTCGGCACCAAGAGTGTGTTGGCCTATCGGCACGGTTTCGACGTGGACCCCGAGCGCCCAACTGCCGCCTCGCTGAAAGCTGGTGTTGAAGCCGCTGCGGCTTCTGGTCGGGTGAGCGATCCGGTGCTTTTGCGCTGGCTGCAGTGGTGCGCGATCGATCTCGGGCTGCCGTTGCAGTTGCACAGTGGGTACGGCGACCCCGACCTCGACCTGCATCGGGCCGACCCGACACTGCTCATGCCATGGCTGCGCATGGTGGAGCCCACGGGCGTGCCGATCATGCTGCTGCACAACTACCCCTATCACCGGGAAGCCGGCTATTTGGCTCAGGTCTTCAGCAATGTCTATTTCGATGTGGGACTCGGTGTGAACTACACCGGCGTCGCGAGCCGATCGATCATTGCGGAGTCGTTCGAGCTCGGGCCCTTCCACAAGCAACTGTTCTCCTCTGACGCGTGGGGACCCGCCGAACTCCACTACCTCGGCGCAGTGTTGTGGCGACGAGGAGTGACCTCGGTGATCGGTGACTGGGTGGCTTCGGGTGATTGGTCCCAAGCCGATGCCGAGCGAGTGCTGCGTCTGGTGGCTTCGGAAAATGCTGAGCGGGTGTATTCGCTTTAGAGGATGCGGGTCGAGGTGACTCGACGCGAGTCGGACGTGATGGGAGTCTGTGCGCCATGACAAGCATCGACTTTCCTGCAGACGACCAAGGCCGACGCAGCACCTCGGCTTTCGGCAAGGCCGTGGTCGCCGATGCACTGCGCCAGGTCGATCCCACAGGAGCCGCTGCGGCGCAGCGCGAGCCGAACTGGCGTGCCGGCTACGTGGCGCACATGCGCAGGTTGGTCGAGGCAGGTCTGGCTAGCCCTGAGGATTGGCGCACGATTGCCCGCTCGGGCCTGGACTCCATCCACTCGCGTCTGGTGGTCGGCGACCAACCCCTCGCTGAGTGGTCGGCGAGTTCACAGCCACCCAAGACCGCGGTGATCAAGGGTGAGGCCGAGCCGCTAGAAGAACTGGTCATTCCCTATCGCGGGCAGCGCCTCAAGGGAGCCGAACTCCAGGCTCAGCTTGAGTCCTGGCAAGAAGCGGGGGTGTTGGAGCCGGGGGTTATTGACGCCGTACTCACGGTGGCGGCGAACCCTGAGTGGCTGCGTGCCGAAGGACGCACGATCGTGGCCGTTGGCGCGGGTTCGGAGATGGGTCCCTTCACCTCGTTGCTGCGCTGGGGCGCGCGCGTCGCTGCTGTGGATCTGCCACGGCCCGACATGTGGGAACGCCTGGCAGGGGTTGCTGCGGAGCGGGCCGGCACGATGACCGTGCCCACCGCGACTGGCGAAGTGAAGGATGCGGGAGTCGATGTCACTTCTGCGGTCCCCGAACTCACCGAGTGGCTTGCCGGGCTTGAGGGACAGTTGGTGCTGGGCAACTACGTGTACGCCGACGGCGCCGCCAACGTGCGTGTGTGCGCGGCTGTCGATGCGCTCACGACTGGTCTTTTGCGTCAACGACCAGACACTGCCTTGGGGTTCTTGGCGACGCCGACCGATGTCTTCGCAGTGCCAGGGGACGCCGTGGACTTCTCGGTGGCTGCGTTTGCTGCTCGGTCGAAGGTGTCGAAGGCGCTGACTCGGCCGCTGCGGGCGGTCTCAGGCAATCGGCTGCTCACCAGGCAGTACACCCCCGGAATCGACCCAGGTCTCAACGATTCGTTGGTCAGCCAGCAAGGCCCGAACTACGCCTTGGCCAAACGCCTTCAGCGTTGGCGCGCCACAGTTGCTCGCACCGAAGGCACCACCGTTTCACTCAATGTTGCTCCGCCAACGCGCACCAGATCAGTGGTGAAGAACCGTGCGCTGGCTGCGGCGTACGCCGGCGCGCATCGGTTTGGGGTCGAAGTTTTCGAACCGGCCACCTCAAACGTGTTGATGGCGGCGTTGTTGATCCACGATCTGCATGTGCCGATGCCTGCCCACGAGCACCCGTGGCAAGACGAAGCCGCCCATGCCGTGCACGGTGGGTTGTGGCGCACTGGATATGCGCCTCGCTCGGCCTTGGGTTTGGCCGCCCTGCTGGGGTTGGGGGCATCGCGGGCCTGACGGGCGTGGGCTGCTGGTGGCTTGGCATGATCACCTGGTGAGCACCGCCAAACCGATCAGTCCGCGGGCTGGACTGCTCGCGATCTGCGCGGCCGGGGTCCTATGGGGCACCGGTGGTCTCGCGGTGCAACTGATTCGCGAGCGACTGCCAATGTCGACACTCACCGTCAGTGCCTGGCGGATGGCATTGGCGGCGCTGGTTCTGATCATCACCGTCGTGGTGGGTCGTCACGGGCCCGCGCTCTGGGCCTTGATGCGCGCTCGCCCCAAGACGGCGGTGTTTGTGGGCAGTTGTACCGCGGCCTATCAAGCGCTCTATTTCTGGGCGGTCACCGAAGCCGGAGTCACCATCGCCACAGTCGTCTCGCTCGGGCTCGCCCCAGTGCTGCTGACCTTGTGGGATTCGCGACGCCTTCGGCCGACTGCGCGGAGGGTCGGCGTTTTGATTGCCGCACTCTCGGGTCTCGTGATCGTGACCGTCGCGGCCAGTTCCTCGGGCGTGGTCACCGGACCACATCCGATGATCGGTGTGCTGGCGGCTTGCTTGTCTGGTGCGTCGTACGCCGTCGCGACGCAAGTCGGTCGCCCGCTTGCTGCCGGTCACCCGGCCGTCGTACTCACTGCAGTGACCACTGTTTCCGGAACCCTGGTGTTGACGCCTCTTGCGTTGCTGAGCGGTGGGCCATTTGTGCCGGTGGACCTGCCGACGTGGAGCATCTTGATCTATCTCGGGGTGTTCACGATGGCGCTGGCCTATGGGCTGTTGTACGCCGGCCTGCGCACCACCTCCGGCAGCGCCGCCGTCATTGCGACGTTGCTCGAACCTGTGACCGCGGGAGTCGTTGCCTGGCTCGTGCTCGGCGAACGCATTGGCCTGCTGGGTGTGGCCGGCATGTTGCTGATCCTCGGCGCTGTGGCTGGGCTAGGCGAAGAGGCGCCCTAGGGCTCAGCGTCGGCTGAGTTCTTTGGCCAACCGCTCAAGGGTCTGGTGCATCCCCGCGACCAACTCCTTCTCGAAGGACTCTTGCCCGCCGAGGACCGCCTTTTGTACCTGCAAACTGAGTCCAGAGATCCCGTTCGGTGCTTCGCGGCGTGCGGTGATCTTGGTGCCGCCGGTGCTGGTGGGCTCCAAAGTGAAACTCCACACCGTGGCGTTCTCGAGCACCCGGAACGCGATCTTCTCGGCAACGTCATAGGTGACGACCTTGGCCCGGGTCGGCCACCAGGTGAGCGCGCCTCGACGGTTGAGGTTGAGCATCGTGGCTCCGCGCTTGGTCACCCCACCCTTCACGATGCTCTTGCGCACCTGCGGACTCCAACGCGGCATGTTCGTGAGATCACCGAGCAACGTCCACACCTGGGCCGGGGTTTCAGGAACTTCGATGGTTGCTTCAAGGGCCGGGGAAGAAGTCATGGCGGGAGACTACTTTGGCCCTTTTGGTGGGTGTGCTTTGCCCGGATGTTTGGCGCTTTGCGGGGGAGATCTCCCGGGCAAAGTGCAAAAGTCACAAGTAAACCTGTGACTTTTCACCCGATCCGCTGCGTAGCCTGAACGCCATGACCCACCCGATCGCAAAGTCGCGCTACATCCTGCTGACCACCTTCCGCCGAGACGGTTCGCCGGTGGGCACCCCCGTGTGGGTCGCGCCGTTGCAGGACGAGTTGGTCGTGATCACGCTGGCTGACGCCTGGAAAGTACGACGCCTGCGCGCCAACCCCGCCGTCTCGGTGCAGCCATGCGATGTTCGGGGCAAGGTCGACCCGGGTGCGCCGACGTACTCAGGGACGGGTCGGGTCAGCGAAACCCCCGGCGAAGTCGCCGCTGTGCGCAACGCGATGAACCGCAAATATGCCCTTGCCCGGGTGGGAAACACTCTCGAACTCATCTTGGGCAAGTGGATGGGCCGCAAACCACGAGCCGGGATCTATCTCACCCTCGAGGAGTCCCCGGTGGGCGAACTTCCCATGCAAAACTGACGCAACGCAGGTGAAGTTTCACATGGGAAGCGTCAGTTTCACCGGGTACCCGGTGAAACCAACACCACACAGAGTTTGCCGACACAGGCCTACCCCGTACGCTCAAACACGACCTTGACGCAGCACCAGGAGTATTTTCGTGGCCGCACGTTCCCCAAGCCGTAGCACTCGCCCGAGCGGTTCGACCGCCAAATCTAAGAAGCGGGGCCGCTGGCTTAAGCGCATCCTGATTTTCGGTTTGGTGTGCGCGATCATCGGTTCGATTGGGCTGGTCGCCCTCTACAACTTCGTGCCGGTGCCTGACCCGAACAAGCAGTGGCAGGTGCAAACGACGCGGGTTTACTACAACGACGGCAAGACGTCGTTGGGCAAGTTCGCTGAGCAGGACCGCGAGTCGATCCCGTTGGCCGACGTACCTCAACACGTGCAAGACGCCGTCATTGCTGCCGAAGACCGCACGTTCTGGACTAACCGCGGCATCGACATCAAGGGCATCCTTCGGGCGGCTGTTTCTAACGCTCAGGGCAACGCGACCCAGGGTGCTTCGACGATCACGCAGCAGTACGTCAAGATCCTCTACCTCACCAGCGAACGCAGCCTTTCTCGCAAGATCAAGGAAGCGATCGTTTCGCTGAAGCTGCAAAAGCAGCAGACGAAGGAGCAGATCCTCGAGGGCTACCTCAACACCATCTATTTCGGTCGTGGCGCTTATGGCATCCAGGCCGCGTCGCGCGCCTATTTCGACAAGTCCGCAAAGGACCTCACTGTGGAGGAGGGCGCAGTGTTGGCCAGTGTGCTGAACTCCCCCTCCAACTTTGATCCCGCTGCAGGCAAGGACGCCGAGCAGCGCCTCCTGGGTCGCTACCAATACACCTTGCGTGGCATGGCCTCGATGGGGAAATTGAGTTCGGCCGATGCGGAGAAGTACGCCGCTGCCTTGCCGAAGTTCCCCGAAATCAAGCGCACCCAGACCTATGGCGGGCAGCGCGGTTTCATGCTCGAGATGGTGAAGAACGAACTCAACAGCCTGGGCTTCAAGGACGACGTCATCGCTGGTGGCGGTCTGCGCATCACGACGACGTTTGACCAGGATGCGATGACCAACATGGAGGCGGCGATTAAGGCGCAGCGCCCGGAGGGGAAGTACCGCGGCCTCCACATTGGTGCTGCTTCCATCGACGTGAAGACCGGCGCTTTGATTGCGATGTACGGCGGCCAGAACTACCTCAAGAGCCAGTTCAACTGGGCTTACCGCGGCGGTCAGCCTGGTTCGACCTTCAAGGCTTTTGCGGTCGCGGCCGGCCTCCAAGCTGGCTTCTCGCTCAAGGACAGCTTCCAAGGCAACTCGCCGTACCGCTTCCCCACTGGTCTTGAGATCAAGAACGAAGGACCCGGAAGCGGCAACAACTACGGCAAGCACATCACCTTGATTAAGGCCTTGGAGCAGTCGGTGAACACCGCATTCATCGACTTGAGCACGGGTCTGCCAAACCAGGGCGGCGATGTGAACCAGATGGCCTACACCCTCGGTATCCCCGATGACCGCACCACCTTGGAAGACAACATCACCGCAACCTTGGGTGGTAACACGGTGGGCGTGATCGACATGGTCAACGCCTATTCGACGATCGCCAACCTGGGCGTTGAGCACCCGTGGTTCGTGGTGAAGTCCGTCAAGAGCGCCATCACTGGTCAACAGCTCTACACCGCGCCGGATCAAAGCCAAGAGGTGCTCGATCCTGACATCGCTGCAGACACGAGCTTTGCGTTACAGCAAGTCGTCAAGTCCGGCACTGGTCGGGCCGCTTTGGGCCTGGGGCGTCCAGCTGCGGGCAAGACTGGCACCGCCACGAACGGTGACGACGACGTGTCGAGCGCGTGGTTCGTGGGTTACACACCTCAAATCGCCACGGGCGTGATGTATGTGCGAGGCAAGGGCCAAGAGCAACTCGATGGTTGGTTGCCGCAGTACTTCGGCGGCTCCTACCCGGCTCGCACCTGGACCGCGATCATGCAGGCGTTGATGGCTGACTTGCCTGTTGAGGCGTTCCCGCCCCCGGCGTACGTCGACGGCGAAGCTCCCGCAACTGGTCACGAGCCAGGTCTCGTGGAGCCGACGAAGACGAAGACTCCGACGGTGAGCCCCACGCCAACCCCGACTCCGACCGAGACGCCCACCGGCACACCAACCGGCACCCCGACCTCGACGAGCACTCCGACATCCTCATCGTCTCCCAGTTCTCGAAAGGGCCGCGGTTGACGGCCTCATGGTCGATGACGAAGGTGTAGTCGCACCTACTCGCAGCGACCCGATCGCCCGTGCCCTGAGCCAGGTCATTGGCGGGCCTGTGGGGCGCCGGGCACTGCCGCACCGGTGGTGGACTCCGGTGCGCATCCTGCTCGCGATCGCCACGGTGACCTTGGCTCTGGGCATGGTCCAGAAGGCTCCATGCGTGCGCACTCAGTGGGGTGACTCGGAGCTGAGGTACGGCGCGATGTGCTACTCCGACATCCCCTATCTCTACACCGGCCGCGGCATGGCTGAGCGAGTGTGGCCGTACTCCGACACCCAGGGGCGCTATGAGGTGATGGAGTACCCGGTCGGGATTTCGTACTTCGCCTATGCCGCCGCCGGGCTGACATCTGTGGTGGCTGTTGGGCCGACACAAAGCGAACGCGAACATGTGCCGCCTGATGCACTGTGGGGCATGCCGGGGATGACCGCGGAGGTGAATCAGTACTTCGTCGTCAACGTAATTTTGTTGGCGGCGCTCGGCTTGCTGGCAGCATTTTTCTTGGCGGGCGCCAACCCCGGTCGTCCCTTTGATGCGGTGTGGTTCGTGGCCTCACCGTGCTTGCTTGTCGCGGCCTACATCAACTGGGACATGCTCGCGGTGGTCTGCGTCGCCGGCGCGCTCTGGGCGTGGGCCCGAGGGCGTTCGACACTCGTGGGTGTTTTCATCGGCCTTGGTACGGCGATGAAGCTGTATCCCGTATTTCTCCTCGGCGCAGTGCTGGTCATCTGCGTGCGCAACCGGCGCGTCAGGCAGTTCTTCGAGGTGACCTTGGCAGCGCTGGTGAGTTGGGTGTTGCTCAACATCCCCGCGTGGCTCACCGGCATGGAGCAGTGGAAGGTCTTTTGGGAGTTCAACTCCAAGCGCGGACCCGACCTGGGAAGCCTGTGGTTGATGGCGTCCCTCCTGGGTCACCCCGCCTCGGCTGAGGTGGTCAACAAGGTGTCATGGGTGGCCTTTGCGCTGGCATGCGTTGCGGTGCTGGTGATCGGGCTCCGCTCCCCTCGGCGACCACGATTGGCACAACTGGGCTTCTTGATCGTGGCGTCGTTCTTGATCATCAACAAGGTGTATTCGCCGCAGTATGTGCTCTGGCTTTTGCCGCTCGCCGTACTCGCTCGACCGCGGTGGCGCGACCTCATCATCTGGCAGTGCACCGAAATGGTGTACTTCGCCTCCGTGTGGTGGTACCTCGGCGGGTTCACCGCGTCGGCAACATCATCAGCACCCGATCCGGCGTACTTGTTCGCGATCGGAATCAGGGTGGTCGGCGAGATCTATCTGATGTCGATGATCGTGCGCGACTTGTATCGCGGGCCGAATTTCGAGCGAACTTCCCATGGAAAACTTGCGCTTCCCATGTGAAGTTTCACAGGGGAAGCGCAAGTTTCACCGGGTACCCGGTGAAACCAACACCCTCAGCTGACCACGATCTTGTCGAACGACGTGATGGTGAAACGCACCGCGAGCTCAACCTGATCACCCACCGCAGGCACACGCGAACCGCTGGGCAAGAACAACATCGAGGCTTGCATGTGGGGGGGCTCGGCAAATAGGCGCGACTTCCCGTCGATGATGTACGGCGAGCGAACCAATCCCATCGCGTCCAGCCCGCCTCTGACCACGGAGGAGGCGCGGTTGCGCAGGGTGCTGCCACCGGTGGGGGCTACCAACCCGACTCCGTGTGCGGTGCCGCCGGAGACGATCACGATGGTGCCGGCTGCAGGCGCGTGGCGGCCGCGATAGCCGTAGGCGTCACCTCGCTCGACGGGGTGCACGTCGAGCACGGTGGCGCTGACTGTCAGCGCATCGCGGGCGCCTAGCCACAAGTCGGTGCCCACCCGGGGGCGGAAGGTGAAGTCGGGCCAGGAGGCTCGCAGTTGTTTGAGCTCGGTTGCAGAGAGGTGTGAGACGTAGATCGTGGTGGTCTTCAGCCCGGATGCGACCACGTCGGTGAGCAGTGCGTTGACCTCACCGAGGTGAGAGACCTGGGCTAGCGGCAGGTGCAGCGCCACCCCTTCGAGCACGACCCCCGGGATTTTGGCGAGCAGGTCGCCGGCTTTGCGGAGTTCGCGGGCGCTCATGCCGTGGCGCCGCATCGAGGTGGCGCGTTCGAGCACGACCCGGGGCCGGTGAGGACCTGCGACCAACATTTCCAGGTCGCTGAGTCGGCTCACGGTGTGGATGAGTCGTTCGTCGTACCCAGGACGCAAGAACTCTCGCCACGGGGTGAGCACCAAGATCGATCCGTCGAAGCGCTTGGAGACCTCACCGATTTCGGCGTAGGTGCCCACGGCCAAGGTGTCGACTCCGAGCCATTGAGCGCGTCGAGCTAGTTTGCCCAGGCCAAATCCGTAGCCGTTGCCTTTCGCGACCGGCACCAGGCCCGGCTCACGCTCGACCATGGCGCGCAGGTGGCGCCGCCAACGGACGCCATCAACGTGCAGAGTCAGGCTCATCAGCGCCTCCGCAGGTAGGTCATGAAGGCTTTGTAGAGCAGCGAGTTGAGGGGCAGATCCCATTCGCCGGCGTACTCCACCGCCTCACCACCCGTGCCGACCTTGAACTGGATGAGCCCCACGTGGGGGTCTTTGGCATCCAAGGTGTCGGTGATGCCGCGCAGGTCATAAACGTGGGCACCGGCGGCCAGCGAGTCCTGAATCATGCGCCACTGCACCGCGTTAGAGCCGCGCACTTCGCGCTTGTGAGTGGAGGAGGCGCCGTAGGAGTACCACGCGTGTTGGCCCACCCTGATCCAGATTGTCGCGGCAACGAGATCGTCATCGTGGTGACCCAGGTAGAGCTTGATCCGGTCAGACTCCTCGCCACTGAGGGAGTCCCACATGGTCTGGAAGTAGCTCAACGGCCGGGGCGTGAAATGGTCGCGCTCGGCGGTGTGGGCATAAAGGCTGTGGAAGCTGGTGAGGTCATCGCGACCACCTTCGGTGACCACGACCCCCTCTTTGTCGGCCTTCTTGATGTTGCGACGCCACAGTTGGTTCATGCCTTTGAGTACGTCGGCTTCAGTGCGCCCTGCAAGCGGAATCTGGAAGTTGTACTGCGGCTGACCCGCCGAGAAGCCACCCTCTGGCGCTAAGTGGAGCCACCCGAGCTCACGCAACTGCGACACCACACTGGCGCCGGTTTGTGAACGACTCGTCGGCGGCATGTCGAGCAACGAACCGATGGACTCATCAGCGATGCCGTCTTTGATCTGTTGCGCGCTCCAGGTGCGGGTGACCACCGGAGGGCCGATGCGGATTGCGAAGGCCTTGCGCTTCTTCAGGTGCTCTTTGAGTGGGGTCAGCCAGGCCCCCAGGTCGTCACTGGCCCAGTCGATGGCCGGGCCTTCAGGCAGGTAGGCCAATGAGCGTTGCGACTTGGGGATCTTGCGAAAGAGCACGAGCGCCGCGCCGACCAGGTCGGTGCCCGAGAACCACCCGAGGGATTCAGACTCCCATTCGCGCTTCACCTTGGCCCAGGCCGGCGTCTGCAAGAAGCTCACCGAGTCTTGAGCGCGCACAAAGTCCAGGTGTTCGGCGGCGTTGATGCGGCGTACGACGAGTGCAGATCCCACGGCGACGACTCTAGCCCGCAACACCCATGCCTATGCGCGTGAACGCAGCCACTCAAAGTCGGCGATGTGCTCGGTGGCACCACCGGGCGTCTCGCAAATGATCGGCGCCCCGGCTTCGCGAACGATCGCGGCGAACTCATCTTCGGGCAGGTTGCCGTTGCCGAAGTTGGCGTGCCGGTCGGCCCCCGAGCCTGCGGTGTCGCGTGAGTCGTTGGCGTGCACCAAGGTGATGTTTCCCGTGATTGCCCTGACCTTGTCGACCACACCGGCCAGGTCAATGCCACCAGCCCATGCGTGACAGGTGTCGAGGCAGAACCCAACCTGCTCGAAGCCCTCGGCGTGGCTGATCGCCTCCCAGACCGCTGCGATTCGATCGAGGTGACGTGCCATCGCGTTGTCGCCGCCCGCCGTGTTTTCAATCAGCAGGGGCACCTTGAGATCGGTTGCCTCGATTGCCTTGCGCCAGTTGTCGAAACCGACCGCCGGATCGTCACTGGCATTGACGTGCCCACCGTGGACGATCAGCCCCTTGGCCCCGATCGAAGCCGCCGCATCGACATGCTGTTGCAAGAGTTTGCGACTGGGGATCCTGATCCGGTTGTTGGTGGTCGCCACATTCACGATGTACGGCGCATGCACGTAAAGATCGATCCCATTTGCCTCGGCATCGGCTTTGAGCTGCACTGCGCCGCCGTCGTACCTGATCTCAGGGCCCTTGTATCCCTGCGGATCACCCAAGAGGAACTGCACCAGGTTCGTGCCGCGTGCCTTGGCCTCCGCGATCGGATCGGTTTGGTCGACGTGAGCGCCAATGTGAAGGTGCGCGGTTGAGGCTGTGTTGGGCATGCGAGCAAGGGTAGTTGGATGTTGCTTCCTACCTCGGTGCTCAGTGTTGGTGAGGAGCGATGCCGAGGTGGCGGCGCGAGAGCCAGCGGGCCAGCAGGTCGAGGGGGAAGCAATCCGTGATTTCGTCGTACCTGCGTGTGCGGGGTAAGCTGACCTGTCGCCCTCGTGAAACTTCGGGGGTCGCCTCCTGCCACGGAACGTCCGTGGCCGCATGAGTCCGAAGGAGGTAGGCAGTTTTGCGTGCCTACGAAATGGTCGTCATCCTCGACCCGAGCCTGGAGGAGCGCACCGTCGCCCCGTCGCTCGACAAGTACCTCAAATTAGTCACCAAAGATGGTGGCACCGTCGACAGTGTCGAGGTTTGGGGTCGTCGCCGGATGGCTTACGAAATCAAGAAGAACGCCGAAGGCATCTACGCCATCGTCAATCTGACTGCTGAGCCGGCAACCGTCAAGGAACTTGACCGTCAGCTCACCCTGAATGAGTCGGTGCTGCGCACTAAGGTCATTCGTCCCGGCGCTCGCTGAGTGTCTGACGAATCGTTAGGAGCCGAAAATGGCAGGTGAAACCCTCATCACTGTGGTGGGCAACATGGTCGACGACCCGGAGCTGCGCTTCACCCCCTCGGGTGCTGCGGTAGCTAACTTCCGGATCGCCTCCACCCCCCGCACCTTCGATCGCCAGACCAATGAGTGGAAAGACGGCGAAGCGCTGTTCTTGTCTTGCTCGGTGTGGCGCCAGCCGGCCGAAAACGTTGCAGAGTCCCTCACCAAGGGCATGCGCGTGGTCGTCCAGGGTCGACTCAAGGCTCGGTCGTATGAAACTCGCGAAGGCGAGAAGCGCACCGTCTTTGAGATCGAGGTCGAAGAGGTTGGTCCGTCGTTGAAGTACGCCACCGCAAAGGTGACCCGCGCTGCTCGCAGTGCAGGTGGCGGCGGCTACAACAGTGGCGGCGAAGACCCGTGGGGCGGCGCCCCGCAAGGTCAATCAGCTCCTGCGGCTTTCGGTGGTGGCCAGTCGGCTGCTCCGCAGGCTCCCGCGCGTGACCCCTGGGCTGCACAGCCCACCGAAGAACCCCCGTTCTGATCAATCCACAATCCCATTCCGGGCCCTCGCCTAGTGTCCGGGCTCAACGAAAGAGAGCACCACAATGGCTAAGGCAGTGATTCGCAAGCCGAAGAAGAAGGTTTGCCAGTTCTGCAAGGAGAAGGCGACTGGTGTCGACTACAAAGACACCAACCTGCTCCGCAAGTTCATCTCCGACCGCGGCAAGATCCGCGCCCGTCGGGTGACCGGCAACTGCGTTCAGCACCAGCGTGACATCGCCATGGCGGTCAAGAACGCTCGTGAAGTCGCACTGCTGCCCTACACCGCGACCACTCGCTGAGAAAGGATTCTTGAGAAATGAAGCTCATCTTGACTCAGGAAGTCTCCGGCCTCGGTAGCGCCGGTGAAGTTGTCGAGGTTAAAGACGGTTACGGCCGCAACTACCTCGTCCCTCGCGGTTCGCGATCCGTTGGACCAAGGGTGGCGAAAAGACCATCGATTCGATCAACCGCTCGCGTCAGGCCAAGGCCGTGCGCGACACCGACCACGCCGCTGAGGTGAAGGCCAAGCTCGAGGGTTCCACCTTCAACGTGCCGGTGCGTGCCGGCACCGAGGGTCGTCTCTTCGGTGCGGTCACCGCGGCCGACATCGCCGCCGCGATCAGCGCCGGTGGTGCCGAGGTCGACAAGCGCAGCATCGTGCTGGGCAACCCGATCAAGTCCACCGGAAGCCACACCGTCAAGGTCCGGGTCCACGACGACGTCGAGGCCAACGTCTCGCTCAACGTGGTTCCTGCCTGATTTATCGCTTAACAAACCGGGTCACCCACAAAGGGTGGCCCGGTTTGGTGTTTTTGGCCCGCTGGCGCGGGTGTCGAAATCCCAGGTTAAGTACCCAAGTTGTCACTTAACCCAGGTTGCAACCTAGGTGAAGTAACAAACGGGTGGGTGAAGTCGCTCTCCCAACGAGTACGACGACGTCCACGCGCGCGATCGGTGCTGATCATCCCGAAATCGCTGTGATTGCAGCCGCTGGATCATCAACTGCCAACGCCAGCAATGAGTGTTCCCCTTTGGATTTGCCGAACCAGCCCAAACGAACGGCAGGCTCCGACAAATGAAGATCGAGATTGGGTGGCGCCAACGGTGCAGCCAAGACGTGAGTGTCATCGCTGGGGTCGCCGTACCCCCTCTTGGCCACCTTGACCACGTGCGCGAGGGGGATCCTCATGATCGTCATTGGGCCCGAACGCAGCACCAACTCGGTGCTGCTCACATAGTGAGGGTGCGCCCGCTCTGCGCAGACCCACATGATCACCCACAGCACGCCATAGGCACCCAATCCCAATGCGACCCAGCGCAGCCCTCCCCAACTTCCCATCCGATCCCACGGAACCAAGAGATCGATGGCGAAGAGCTCAGCCAGCGCAGCGAACCCGAACAGTGCAGGTGCAGCCCACCGCCCACGCGCGTAGGGGATGGCGATCGACTTGGGAGGAAGTCGCATGTCTCCACGCAAGCCCGGCATCAACGAACCCAGCATCCGAAACTCGGTGACCATCAGCCGGGCGACCACGCCCCCAGCGACTGCAGCGATTCCGATCTCCAGGCGATCTAGGAACGGGCCCTCAAATCCGCGCGTCGCCCGCCACCCCACCACCATCAAGATCAGCGTCACAGCAACCTCGACCGCGCCGATCAGCGCGATGGCGGCACCCAAACTGATGCGGCCAGTCGCGAGCAGGATCGCCTCAAGGGCAATCAACCCAACAAGCAGCCACCGGGGCCAGGACGCGGTCACAAGGAGTCATCAAAGCAGAACAAGATCATGGCGCGGATCACATGCGCGACGTACTGTGTGCCAAACGCGCCCCACTGGAGGTCTTGCTGATGTTGCTGCCCAGGCTTGTTGTCACTCTGCTGATGGGGCTGAGTTTCTTGGTCGCGGCGCAAACGCCCGCCAGCGCAAACGGGTCCACCGGGACCATCGGGTCTTCGTGTGCCACGAAGTACGGTCGGCTGTTTTGCTGGGGCTATAACAAGGATTCCCAACTGGGCCTTGGTGACACTGCCAACCGCAGTCGTCCCACCCGGGTGGGGGGCGCGACGAACTGGAGGATGGTCGACGCGGGGTGGTCATCAACGTGTGGCATTCGTGCCGGCAAGCTGTATTGCTGGGGTGTGAACACTTCCGGCCAGGTCGGTGTCGGTGACCTGCTGCCGCATCGTCGACCCACCCGAGTGGGCGGAGCCGCGGATTGGACGACCGTCTCTGTTGGCGAGTACACGGCGTGTGGTCTGAGGTCAGGCAAGTTGTGGTGCTGGGGCAGCGACTCCTCTGGTGGAGTTGGGGTCGGCGGCAAATCGTTCACGCCGTACGTCGTCCCGCAGGCAATCCGTCCAGATCTGTCGTGGATCCACATTTCAGTGGAGAGGTACCACACCTGTGGTGTCACCAGCACAAACGACCTCTACTGCTGGGGCAACCAGCCCCAAGGCCAGTTCGGCAACGGAACCACGGTCGGCTCCGATGTGCCCTTGATGATCGGCGCTGAGAAGTGGCTCTCGGTTAGCCGAGGTGCCCTAAACGCACTCACCTGTGATCGTGCGCGTGTGCGCGGTTGTAGTTTACCGGTCGGTGAGAGTTCACTCGCGCGACCGACTGATCATCGCGGGCAGCGAGATCATGAATC
>Ga0073899_10001973_pt1 | contig 18616 bp, 18 predicted proteins | sample KloWWTmetaKNB5Ph_FD_88975 | JGI IMG/M metagenome (GOLD analysis project Ga0073899, IMG submission 88975) | Active sludge microbial communities from Klosterneuburg, Austria, studying microevolution and ecology of nitrifiers - Klosterneuburg... | ecosystem: Engineered > WWTP > Aerobic digester >... | reverse complement strand
GCGACGCGGGCTTCGGGGTCAGCTCGCGCGTGCGTTCGGTGACGGGATGGCCCGCGCCGTCGAGCACCAGCATCTTGATACCGGTGCCGCCGATGTCGACCGAGAGCGTGCGCAGGGCAGGGGAGGTCATGGCGCGGGTAAAGCTCCGGAATGGCTCACGGGGTGCGAGCGTAGACGATTCATGGCGCCGCTGCCCATGCTGTGGAGGCAGGCGCCGGTTGCGGCGCGGCATCGAGATCGCTACGGTCCGCCGACCGTGCTTCGCCCGAGCGGTCTCGTTCTTCTGGCCTGTGCGGTGGCGTGCGCCCAGGCGCCGCCGGCGGGCGAAGCCGCCCCGAGCCCCACGCCCAGCGCCGCGCCGGCCGCCGCGTCGGCCGAGAGCGCGCGCCTGGCCGACTGCCGCGCGAAGATCGCCGCAACCGAGGCCCAGCCGGCCGAGCCCGGGGCCCCGGGCCTGGAGCAGCGGCGCGCCGAGATCTTGGGGCGGGCCAAGGCCGAGCCGGTCCTGTTCCGGCGCGCGCCGAAGCCAACCAGCGGTTCGGTCGAGGTCGAGAGCCTGCGCGCACAGCTGCACTCGAGCCCGTCGCCGGGCTGGGCGCTGCACGGCGTGTACAAGACCGTGGGCAATCGCCCGGACGTGGCGCGGGCGCTGCTCTTGTCCGAGGGCTATCTCTACTCCGAGATCCCGTCGCTGGCCGCGAGCTTCGTCGACGTGGTGGAGCTGCACCACCTGTTTCGTGAGCCCGAGATCACGCTGCAGCGCGGGGGGCAGACGCTGCGGGCCAAGAAGGGGAAGTTCTTCTGGTACGAGTATGTCGACGGCCCCGAGCGCGGCCAGCGCGCCCGGCTGCTCTTGTTCGATCGCGTCTGGGTCAGCGGAAAGGATCCGGGTCCGCCCCTGCACCTCGATCTGCGTCGGGTGGCGGCCGACGCCGGCATGGAGCGGGTGCGGGTCCGGCGCATCACCGCCGAGCAGGTGCTGGCCGACGCGCGCCACGGCGGCCACTGGGTGCCGACGCTGCTTCGGGTGAAAGACGGCGCGCGCCTCGAGCTCGAGTGCCAGGCCGAGCCCGCCGAGCACCAGGCCGAGATCGCCCACGCGCGCGGCTTGGCCTTGCGCCGTCAGCGCGCGGTCGATCGCGTGCGCGGCGCCATCGTGACGATGGTGGGTGAGGCGCTGCCCTTCGACGAGCCGAAGACCGAAGAAGGCCAGCAAGACGGCAACCTGCGCCCCGCCTGGCGCTGGGCCTACACCCACGGCTGGGACAGCTACACCTTCAACGAGGACACCTACATGGTGTTCGACCTGCAGGGGCGTCCGAAGGTGCCGCAGGTGTGCATCGACTTCGTCACCGACGCGTTCGAGCGCGCCAGCGGCACCTGGTGGGGCGATCGCACGGCCGAGCGGCAGCGCATCCGAGGCCAGGTGGACTTCGACGACGTGGGCATCGACAACCGACGAAGCGTGGAGGTGTTCTTGCGCTTCGCCAAAGATCGGCCGGAGATGTTCGACGTGACCCGGCTGCCCGACGAAGAACGGATTCGGTTCAGCGAGCGTGGCGCGTTCTTCGCGCACCTCGGCGAGCACGCCGACCGTTACGTGCCCGGCGACGTGGTGGCGATCCACGGGCCGCGCAGCGATGGCGAGAACCACTGGCACTCGTTCTTCGTCTACGACTCCGATCCGCTCACCGGGCTGCCGACGCTCTTGGCCAGCAACGCCGGAAGGCCGCGCATTCGCTCGTGGGAGGGCGAGATGCGCGCCGCGCCCCTGCGCAGCATCCACAGCCGCGTGCGGCCGCGCCTCGAGTGGCTCGAGGCGGTCATCCGGCTCGACGCCGCCGCGGCCACCCGCGAGCCCCCGCCGCTGATCTCTGCCCCGATCTGAGCCATGAAGCGCAACCTGATCTCCGCTCTCTTCTGCCTGACCGCCTGCGCGGCGCCGCCCGCGGCTCCGGTCCGGCAAAGGCCCACGCTGCCTGCGCTGGCGCCGGCGGCCGTGCCCGCCTCGCGCGACGACGGCCGCTTGCCGCCTGGTGTGCGCCCCACGCGCTACCACCTCGAGCTCACGGTCGACCCGCGCGACAAGAGCTTCTTCGGCCGCGTGCGCATCGGGGTCGAGATCGAGACCCCCACGCGCGCGGTCGTGCTGCACGCCAAGGGGCCGAAGATCCTGACGGCCGCCGTGAGCAGCGCGCGGGGCAAGCAGTGGGCCAAGCCCAGCCTGCGCATGGCGGCTCATGGCAAGGCCGAGCCGGAAGAGCTGGTGCTCGAGCTCGAGCACGAGGTGCCGGCCGGGCGCGCGGAGATCGATCTGCAGTACGAGGCCCCGTTCGGTCCGAACCTCTCGGGTCTGTATCGCGTGGACGAGGGCGGCAAGGCGTTCGCCTTCACCCAGTTCGAGCCCAACGACGCACGCCGCGCGTTCCCGTGCTTCGACGAGCCGGGGTTCAAGGTGCCGTTCCAGGTGTCGATCACCGTGCCCGAAGGAATGTTGGCGGTGGCCAACACCCCCGAGCTCCGGCGCCGCGAGACCCCGGCGAGCGGGCTCACCAGCTACGAATTCGTCGCCTCCGAGCCGCTGCCTGCGTACCTGGTCGCGTTCGCCGTGGGCCCCTTCGAGGTGCGCCAGGGCGCACGCGACCCGGTGCCGATCCGCCTGATCACCCTGCCGGGCAAGAGTCACATGGGTCAGCTCGCCCTCGACGCCGCGCGGGACGAGCTGGCGATCTTGGCGGACTATTTCGGCACGCCGTACCCCTACGCCAAGCTCGATCTGGTCGCGGTGCCCGAGTTCGGCGCCGGCGCCATGGAAAATGCGGGGCTCGTCACCTTCCGGGAAGAGCGCGTGCTGCACGACCCGGCGGCGGTCTCGCTGGAAGCCCAGCGCGAGCTCTGGGGCATCATGGCCCACGAGCTGGCTCACCAGTGGTTCGGCGATCTGGTCACCATGAAGTGGTGGGACGACCTCTGGCTGAACGAGGGCTTTGCCACCTGGATGGGCGCGAAGGTCGTGGAGCGCGTGAAGCCCGGCTTCCTCACCGATCTGGAGCGGGTCAGCGACAAGCAATGGGTGATGGGCATGGACATGCTGGCCAGCGCGCGGCGCATCCGACAGCCCGTGCGGGGCTCGAGCGAGGCGCTGGAGGCGTTCGATGGCATCACCTACGTCAAGGGCGCCAGCACGCTCTCGATGATCGAGAGCTGGCTGGGGGAGGGCGCGTTCCGAGATGGCGTGCGCAGCTACCTGGCGAAGCACCGCTTCGGCAACGCCGAGTCGCGCGATCTGTTCGAGGCCTTGGCCGGCGCCAGCGGCAAGGACGTCGCTCGGGTGATGTCGAGCTTCGTCGATCAGAGCGGTGTCCCGCTGGTCGAGGCCAGCGCCCGCTGCGACGCCGGCAAGGTGCGCGTGACGCTCGCGCAGCGCGAGTACCGGCCGCTCGGCAGGCCCGCCGGCGAGCGAAAGACCTGGAAGATCCCGGTGTGCGTGCGGCTCGACGGCGCGGGAAAGGACGAGCGGGCGTGCACGCTGCTCGACCAGGCCGCGAGCGAGCTTCTGGTTCCGGTCACGGCGTGCCCCGCCGCGATTCACCCGAACGCCGACGAGCGCGGCTATTACCGCTACCTGATGCCCAAGGCGGCGCTCGTCGCGCTGGCCAAGCGCCCCCGCCTCACGTTGCGCGAGAAGGTCGGCCTGCTGGGCAACGCCTGGGCGCTGGTGAAGAGCGGCGATCTGCCGCTCGATGTCTACTTCGAGCTCTTGCCCGGCCTGCTCGGCGAGCCCAGCCACGTGCCCTGGGATCAGGTGGCCGAGGCGCTGCGCGAGCTCTCGCGGGCGCTGGTCACCGACGCCACGCGCGCCGCGTTCGAGGCCAAGGTGCGCGCCCTCGGGGCGAAGGCCGGCAAGCGCCTGGGCTTTCGCCCCGCGGCGGGCGAGGCCCCGAGCGTCAAGCTGGAGCGTGCGCTGGTGCTGGGCCTGCTCGGTGACGTCGGCGCCGATCCGTGGGTGCTGGGTGAAGCCAAGAAGCTCACCGAAGCCTGGCTCGCGCGGGACAAATCCCTGGACCCCGACATCGCCCGCCTGGTGCTGCCGCTGGCCGCGCGCGCCGGCGACGAGCAGCTGTTTGCTCGCCTGCTCGAACGCATGCGGCAGGCCGCCACCCCGGAAGACCGCCTCTTGGCCCTCTCGGGGCTGACCGGCTTCGACGATCTCCGGCTGGTCGAGCGCCTGCTCGGCTACGCCCTGGATGGGACCATCAAGGTCTCGGACCTGCGCTACGTCTTCCCTCCGCTGTTCCAGCGCAGCGCCACCGCCAAGCCCACCTATCTGTGGCTCAGCCGGAACTTCGACGCGCTGTCGTCGAAGCTGCCCAGCTTCGCCGTGGGCCGCTTTCCGTGGGTCGCCGCCGCGCTGTGCGACGACGCGGCGGTGAGCGAGGCCCAGGCGTTTTTCGCGCCGCGACTGCGCCGCATCGAGGGCGCAGACAAACACTTAGCCCAGGCCGTGGAGGCAGGTAAGCTCTGCGCCGCGCTGCGGGCTGAGCGCTCGCAGGCGTTTTCGGAGCTGTTCGGAGGCAAGCGGTGAGCAAAGAACGCATCAAGTTCCCGGTTCGGATCGGCCTGCTCGGGTGCGGCACCGTCGGCGGCGGCGTGATCCGGTTGATCGCCGAGAACCAGGCGTATCTGACCTCGCGGGTCGGTGCGCCGCTGGAGATCCGCCGCGTCTTGGTGCGGGACGCCGAGAAAGACCGCGTGCCCGAGTGTCGCCGCGAGTGGATCACCACCGCGGCCGACGAGGTGTTCGCCAAGGACATCGACGTGCTGGTCGAGGTGATCGGCGGCGAAGAGCCGGCCAAGACGCTGATCGAGCGGGCCATCCGCGAGGGCAAGGGCGTGGTCACGGCCAACAAGCTGTTGCTCGCCAAGCACGGCCCGGCGCTGGTGCGCATGGCCACCGAGCACGGGGTGGATCTGGCGTTCGAGGCCTCGGTGGGCGGCGGCATCCCCATCATCCGCACGCTGCGCGAGGCGCTGACCAGCGACTGGGTCGAGAGCGTGCACGGCATTCTGAACGGGACCTGCAACTACATCTTGACGCGCATGCGCGACGGCAAGGTGAGCTTCGAGGTGGCGCTGGCCGAGGCGCAGGCCAAGGGCTACGCCGAGGCCGACCCCACGCTCGACGTGGACGGCCACGACGCGGCGCAGAAGCTGTGCGTGATCAGCATGCTGGCGTTCGGCGCCAACGTGCACGAGAGCGACGTCCCCGTCGAGGGCATCCGCCTGGTCGACCAGCTCGACTTCCGCTTCGCCCAGCGCTTCGGGTACACCATCAAGCACCTGGTCATCGGCCGCGATCTCGGCGACCGCATCGCGCTCCGCGTGCACCCCGCGCTGATCCCCAAGCACAGCGTCTTGGCCAACATCGACGGCGTGCTCAATGGCGTGCTGGTCGTGGGCCGCGGGCTTGGCCCGTGCCTTCTGGTCGGGCGCGGCGCCGGCGACATGCCCACCGCGGTGAGCGTGGTGGCCGACATCGTCGACGTGGCTCGCTCGAAGATCGGCGGCGAGCCGGGGCTCTCGACCCGGGGCATTCAGACCCAGGACCGCGCGTTTGCCCCGATCACCGAGGTCGAGTCGCGCTTCTACCTGCGCTTCGACGTGGAAGACCGCCCCGGCGTGCTCGGCAAGATCGCCAGCGGCCTGGGCGAGGCCGGGGTCAGCATCGAGCAGATGGTGCAAGAGGGCCGCGCCGTCGAGGTGAACGACGCCGTGCCGGTCTTGATCATCACCCACGCCTGTCGCGAGGGCGCGGTCCGTTCCGCGCTCGACGCCATCGGGCGCGAGGGCTTCTTGCGCGGCCGCCCGCGCCTCTTGCGCATCGAGGACGTGTGAGTTGACCGCACCCCTCGGCGTGTTCGATTCGGGGCTGGGGGGCCTGACCGTGGTGCACGCGCTGTCCGAAGCGCTGCCGAACGAGCCCATCGTGTACCTGGGCGACACCGCCCGTGTGCCTTATGGCACGCGCTCGGCCGAGACGGTGGTGCGCTACGCGCGGGGTTGCGCGGGGGTGCTGACGGCCCGAGGCGTGAAGGCGCTGGTCATCGCCTGCAACACGGTCAGCGCCGTCGCGGTCGAGATCTTGCGTGCCGAGCTGGATCTGCCGGTGATCGGCGTGGTCGAGCCGGGGGCGCGGGCGGCGGTGGCCGCCGCCGAGGCCGAGGCGGCGCGCCGCGGGCACCCGGTCAAGATCGGCGTGCTCGGCACCCAGGGCACGATCAACAGCGGCGCCTACCCGCGGGCGGTGAGCCAGCTCTCGACGCGGCTCGAGGTGATCGGTCAAGCCGCGCCGCTGCTGGTGCCGCTGGTGGAAGAGGGCTGGATCGAGGGCCAGGTCCCCGAGCTCGCCGTGCGCCGCTATCTCGAGCCGCTGCTGGCCCAGGGCGCCGGCGTGCTGGTGCTGGGCTGCACGCACTACCCACTGCTGGCGCCGATCATCGCCCGGGTCGCGGAAGAGCTGGCGGGCCACCCGGTCCCGATCGTCGACAGCGCCCACGCCACCGCCACAGAGGTCGCGCAGCTGATCGCCGAGGGGCGCATCGCCCCGGGCTCGGCCGGGCCGCGGCTCGAGGTCCTGGTCACCGATCGACCGCGCTCGTTCGCCGACGTGGCCAGCCGCTTCCTGGGCGAGCGCGCCCCCGAGGTCGCGCAGATCGATCTGTGAGGGCGGGCTGCCGGGCCAGCGTCAGGGCTCGATGACCGTGATGCCAGGGGCGTCGAGCGCCGCGAAGTGACGTGCATTCAGGGTCAAGAGGAGGCACGGCGCGAAGCGCTGGGCGGCGTGCGCGATGAGTGCGTCGTAACTTCTGCCGCCCGCGACGCCGTGCTTTGCGCAATTCTGCAGGAGGCGCCAGTAGCCGCTGGCGGTGAGCGGCGCGACCGACGCATTGGCGAAGTTCTTCTGAATGAGGTCGTGGGCTGCCGCGGGCGCCACCCTGTACGGGGCCGGCAGCCGCGTGAGCACGGCATACGCCTCGACCAGCGAGTGGGCCGATACCGCCAAGCGATGCCCCTCAGCGAGCAACCCCTCGAGGGAATCCCGAACCGCTGGGTGGCGCTCGTGCCACGAGGCGACGAGCGCAATCATGCAGCTCGTATCCACGACCACGTGGCGTGAGCTCGCCACTTCAACGACCGCGCCGCAAGTCGTCGAGCTCGCCGTCGACGACCGACGCGGGCATCTTTGGCACCCGCGCCGTGGGCTCGCCAACGAAGAAACGACCGCGCTTGACCACCCGGAGCTCGATGGGGCGCGGCTGGAGCACTATCTTCCCGTCCTCCCACGTGGCCTCGAGCTGGCTGCCCCTGGAGAGCGCGGCTCGCCGGCGGATTTCGCCCGGGATCAGCACCCGCCCGTTGGCATCCATGGTCGTCTTCATGGCAGGGATTCTGCCAGGTCGTCTCCCAGATGCAACGGCGCGCGCCGGCACGAGCTTCGCGTCCGCCCCGGGAACACGGATTCCACGAGCCCTGCCCGCGACCGGCCCGCTTGCGCCTTCACCCGTGCAGTCATAGACTGCACTTGGTGAAAGCGCTGACGATCCGTGACGTCGACGGCGAGCTGGCCCGCGCGCTCGAGCGCGAGAAGAAACGCCGGGGTTCGTCCTTGAACCAGACCGTGCTGCAGCTGCTTCGGCAAGCGCTTGGGCTCGACCCTGCGCAGGTCCGCTCCAACTCTCTCGGCAAGCTCGCCGGTACCTGGTCCAAAGAAGACTTCTCGCGGTTCGAGCGCGACACGGCGGTGTTCGAGCAGGTCGACGAAGAGCTCTGGAAGCGATGAGGATCTGCCTCGACACCTCCGCGTACAGCCACTTCAAGCGTGGCGCGCCAACCGCGGTCGAGGTCGTCGACGCTGCGGAGTGGGTCGGGTTCCCCGCCGTCGCGTTGGGCGAGCTGCGGACTGGGTTCGCCCTCGGGCGCAAGCCGCTCGAGAACGAGCGCGAGCTCGCGGCGTTCTTGCGCAACCCCGTGGTGGAGATCCTCGACGTCGACGACGCGGCATCGCGCATCTACGCGGACATCGTGGTGGCGCTCCGCAAGGCCGGGACACCACTTCCGACGAACGACATCTGGATCGCTGCCATCGCCGCGCGTGAGGGCGCCCCGGTGGTCACGTTCGATGAGCACTTTCGCGCGATCCAGCGGGTGGGGAGCGTCGTGCTCGGCAGCGGGGGCTGACTCCGCTGAGCCGAGGCCAGCGCGCGTCGATGCGGCATCACGCGGGCGCCGGCCCGTCAGCCGCAGACGCAGCAGTTGAGCGCCGGCGCGCAGAGCCCGGCGCCGCCCTTGCTCACGCATGCCGCCAAGCACAAGAACTGCGACTTCGGGTCGCTGGGCGTGCACGGAGCAACGCAGACCTGAAGGCCGCCGCCGCTACCGCCCGCCCCGCCCGACGCGCCGCCCGAGCCGCCGCTGCCACCCGAGCCGCCGCTGCCGCCGGTGCCCTCGGGAACACAAGCGAAGCCGCTGCGGGCGAAGCCCGGCAGACACTCGAACTCGCACAGGGCGCCGTCGCAGGTGGGCTTGGAGTTGGCGGGGGGCTTGCCGCACGGCGCACAGCCCGTCGATCCACATCCGTTCTCTGGGCCCTTCGTGACGCAGCCGGTAGTGCAGAGCTTCTCGTCGTCCTTGCACACCGGAGGCGGCTGCCCGCCGCCCGCGCCCGCGGCTCCCGCGGCACCGGCTGCGCCGCCCGCGGTGGTCGCCGCAGTTCCCCCTGCGCCACCGCTCTCGGCGCCCGCAGCGCCGGCTGCGCCGCCCGCGCCAGCTCCGCCGACACCCGGCTCGGCACCCGCGCCGCCGCTGCCCTGCGCAGCGGAAGAGCTTCGCCCGTCGTCCTCTTCACCCCCCACGGCGCACCCCATGGCAAGGAGAGCGAGACCGCCGATCGCGAGCGGCTTCGCGACGATCAGCGGGAGCTTCGAAACGAGGGTGGAACGGGTGGGGTTCACGGGGTGCCTCCAAGTCAGGCGCCAGTGCGGCGCCTGTGATGAACTGACGCACCTATACCTACATCGAACTACCCGTTCAAGGGATTTCTTTTTGGCCAACTTCCGCGCCGTGGGCGCACGTGCTGCCCACGGCGGTCCGGCAGGCAGAGGGCCGGTTCCGAGAGCGCGGTGCTATGAAACCCGTCCGACCGTGGTGCGCGCGCGCGATCTTCCCGTTGCCCTCGTGGGGGCTGGCTTGCTCCTCGCGGGTTGCGATCGCGCGTCCGCCACCAAGCCCGAGCCGCCGGCGGCGGCAGGGTCGGGCAGCGCACGGCCAGCCTCGCCGCCCGGGCCGCCGCTGCGCGCTCGGGGTCACGTGGTCGTGGCGAAGACCGTCAGCTCCACCGTCAGCTCGGTGGGCACGCTGGGCGCCAACGAGTCGGTCAAGGTGGTGAGCGAGATCTCGCGGCGGCTGGTCAAGGTGCACGTCGACGAGGGCGCCGTGGTCAAGAAGGGCGCGCTGCTCTTCAGCCTGGATGCCTCGGACCTTGGCGCGGACGTCCGACGGCTCGAGGTGAAGAAGAAGCTCCTGGTCGGGAGCGAAGCGCGCGAAAGGCAGATGCTCGCGCAGAACCTGGTGAGCCAGGCAGAGTACGATCGGGTGAAGAGCGAGCTGGACGAGATCAGCGCCGAGATCGCCGCCCGGGGAGTGACCCTGCAGAAGACCCGGATCCGCGCGCCCTTCGCCGGCAAGGTCGGGCTGCGCCGCGTGAGCGCCGGGGCGTGGGTCACGCCCGAGACCGTGCTGACCACGCTCAGCGACGCTTCGAAGCTCAAGCTCGACTTCACGCTGCCCGAGCGCTACGCGGGGGACGTTCGCGTGGGGCACGAGGTGTTCTTTCGCGTGGCCGGCCAGGGCGAGCGCTTCAAGGCGAGCGTGATCGCCATCGAGCCCGAGATCGATCGGGCCACGCGCAGCGTGAACCTGCGGGCGCTGACCGACAACGCGGGTGAGCGACTGACCGCGGGCGGCTTCGCCAACGTCGAGGTGCCGGTGGGGGCGGGTCGGCCCGTGTTCGCGGTGCCGTCGCAGGCCCTGGTGCCCAGCGCCAAGGGCCACGGCGTGTGGGTGCTGGTGGACGGGAAGGCGGTGATGCGCGTGGTCGCGATCGGCGAGCGCTCGGCCGACGACGTGGAAGTGGTGAGCGGGCTCTCGGCCGGGGACACCGTGCTCGTCAACAACCTCTTGCGGCTGCGGGAAGGCGCGCCCGTCACGCTGGAGAAATGAACCTCGCGGAGCTGAGCCTCAAGCGCCCGGTGCTCGCCCTGACCGCGAGCTTCGTGCTCATGGTGCTGGGCGTGGTGGGGTTCAAGTTCCTGGGGGTGCGCGAGTACCCCGCCGTGGACCCGCCGGTGGTCACGGTGACCACCAACTATCCGGGGGCTAGCCCCGACGTCATCGATTCGCAGATCACCGAGCCGCTGGAGCAGGCGGTGAACGGCGTGGCCGGCGTGCGCAACATCGCCTCGACCTCGCGCGAGGGTCAGAGCGCCATCCGGGTCGAGTTTGCCATCGGCACCGACGTGGACGCCGCGGCCAACGACATCCGCGACAAGGTTGCCGGTGCGGTGCGGCGCCTGCCGGCCGACGTGGACCCGCCGATCGTCGAGAAGGCCGACGCCGACGCCTCGCCCATCGTCTTCATGACGGTGCAGAGCGAGACGAAGAGCATCCTCGAGGTCAACCACGTCGCCGACACCTTGATCAAAGAGCGCATGCAGACCATCCCGGGCGTGAGCACCGTGCGCATCTTCGGGGAGAAGCGCTGGGCGATGCGCCTGGCCATGGACGCGGAGCGCATGGCGGCGCATCGCGTGACGCCGAGCGACGTGCAAGAGGCGCTGAGGCGCGAGAACGTCGATCTGCCCGCCGGCCGCGTCGAGGGCAGCGCGGTGGAGATCGGGCTTCGGGCGGTGGGGCGCCTGTCGTCGCCGGCCGAGGTCAGCCGCATGGTGATCCGCCAAGAGGGTGGCCGCCAGATCGAGTTCCGCGACATCGGGCACGCCGAGCTGGGCGCCGAGAACCTGCGCACCGGGGTGAAGCAGAACGGCGTGCCCATGGTGGGCGTGGCCATCGTGCCGCAGCCCAACACCAACGCCATCGAGATCGCCGACGAGTTCTACCGGCGCTTCGCCCAGGTCAAGGCCGCGGTCCCGCCCGAGTACCGGGTGGACATCGGCTACGACTTCACCACCTATGTGCGCCGCTCGATCCGCGAGGTGGAAGAGGCGCTGGGCACGGCCTTCGTGCTAGTGGGCGCGGTGATCTTCCTGTTCTTGCGGAGCGTCCGCTCCACCCTGGTTCCGGTGGTGGCCATCCCGGTGAGCCTGGTCGCGACGTTCTTCGTGATGTACCTGGCCGGGTTCACCATCAACATCTTGAGCCTGGTGGGCCTGGTGCTGGCCATCGGCCTGGTGGTCGACGACGCCATCGTGGTGCTCGAGAACATCTACACCAAGATCGAGCACGGCATGTCGCCGCTCGCGGCCGCGCTGGCCGGGTCGAAGGAGGTCTACTTCGCGGTGATCTCCACCACCATCACCCTGGTGGCGGTGTTTCTGCCCATCGTGTTCATCTCGGGCCTCACCGGCCGGCTGTTTCGCGAGTTCGCGGTGGTGGTGTCGTGCGCGGTGATGCTCTCGGCGTTCGTGGCGCTCACGCTCTCGCCGGTGATGTGCCGAGCGCTGCTCCGCCCCCGCGCGCGCCCGAGCTGGTTCTACCGGGTGACCGAGCCGTTCTTCGTGGGCCTGACGCGCCTGTACAGAGGCGCTCTCGCCGGCGCGCTCCGGGTCCGGGCCGTGTCCCCCTTGGTGGTCGCCGCCGTGGTCGCGCTTTCGTGGCTCACCTTGGGCAAGCTCCGCTCCGAGCTGGCGCCGCTGGAAGACCGCTCGAACATCCGCGTGGGCGTGCGCGCGCCCGAGGGCACCAGCTACGAGCACACCGAGGCGCAGCTCGACCGGCTGGCGGCCCTGGTCACCGACAGCGTGCCCGAGCTGTCGCGGACGTACTCGATCACCGCGCTGTTCGGCGGCCCGGTGAACACCGGCGTCCAGAACCTGTACTTGAAAGAGCCCCACGAGCGCCGACGCTCGCAGGAGCAGATCTTCCAGGATCTCTCCCAGAAGCTCGGCGGGTTCAGCGAGCTTCGGACGTTCCCGAGTCAGCCGCCCACCATTGGCAACCGTTTTGCAGGGCAGCCCTTGCAGTACGTGATCCAGGCGCCGAATCTCCAGGCCCTGGCCGAGGCGCTGCCCAAGATCCTGGAGCAAGCTGGCAAGAGCCCGGTGCTCCGCTTCGTGGACGCGGATCTGAAGTTCAACCGGCCCGAGGCGGTGATCCGCATCGACCGCGCCAAGGCCACCGAGCTCGGGGTCAGCGTGGCGGACATCGCCCGCTCGCTCGACCTCTCGTTCGGCGGCCGGCGCTACGGCTACTTCGTGATGGGCGGCCGCCAGTATCAGGTGATCGGCGAGCTCGAGCGGGCCGACCGCAACGCCCCCGAGGCCGTGCGGCGGCTGTTCGCGCGTACCAAGAGCGGCCAGATGGTCTCGCTGGACAACCTGGTGAGCGTGGAAGAGACCACCGCGCCTGCGGCCATCTACCGCTACGACCGCTACGTGTCGGCCACCGTCTCGGCCGGCATCGCGCCGGGTCATGCGCTGGGTGACGGCATTGCGGCGATGGACGCCGCCGCCCAGAGCACCCTGGACGCCAGCTTCCGCACTGCGCTGGCCGGCGAGGCGCGGGACTTCTCCGAGAGCTCGAGCAGCCTGTACTTCGCCTTCGGGATGGCGCTGCTCCTGATCTACCTGGTCTTGGCGGCGCAGTTCGAGAGCTTCATCGACCCGCTGATCATCCTGTTCACCGTGCCCATGTCCCTGCTTGGCGCGGCGCTCAGCCTGCAGCTGACCGGTCAGACGCTCAACATCTTCAGCCAGATCGGCATCATCATGCTGGTGGGCATCGTCACCAAGAACGGCATCTTGATCGTCGAGTTCGCCAATCAGAAGAAGGCCGCGGGCGCCGCTCCGCTCGAGGCCGCGCTCGAGGCGGCGGTGGCGCGCTTCCGACCCATCTTGATGACCACCCTGACCACCGTGCTCGGCATCTTGCCCATCGCGCTCTCGCTGGGCAGCGCGTCGGGCAGCCGGCAGAGCCTGGGCGTCGCGGTGGTGGGCGGGCTCACGCTGTCGACGCTGCTCACGCTGTTCGTCGTGCCGGCGGTGTACGCGCTGGTGTCCCGGCGGCACGCTGCCGAGCCGGAGCCCGAGCTGGCCGTGGCGGAGTAGCGCTCACTCCGAGCCGATGGGCTGACCCGGCTCGGTGGCGCACAGGTAGAGCACCGCCATGCGCACCGCGACGCCCGACTCGACCTGAGCGGTGATCACGCTGCGCTCCCCGTCGGCCACGTCGTCGTTGATCTCGACCCCGCGGTTCATGGGCCCGGGGTGCATCACGATGGCGTTCGGCTTGGCCAGGCCGAGGCGCGCGCGGCTCAGGCCGAAGGTGCGGGCGTACTCGCGCAGCGTGGGCAAGAGGGCAGAGCCCAGGCGCTCTTGCTGGATGCGCAGCATCATCACCACGTCGACGCCCTCGAGCGCTGGCTCGAGCCGGGTGAACGTCTCGGCGCCCAGCGCCGCCGCGTCGTGCGGCAACAGCGTCTGCGGGCCGGCCAAGCGCACCTTGGCCCCGAGCAGGGGCAAGAGCAGCGCGTTCGAGCGGGCCACCCGGCTGTGCTGGATGTCGCCGCAGATCGCCACCGTGAGGCCCTCGAGCCGGCCGAAGTGCCGGCGGATGGTGAAGGCGTCGAGCAGCGCCTGGGTCGGGTGCTCGTGCATGCCGTCGCCGCCGTTGACGATGGCCGCGCGGGTGCGCCCCTTGATGTAGTCCGCCGCGCCCGAGGCCGAGTGGCGCACCACGATCACGTCGGCGTGCATGGCGTCGAGGGTGGCCACCGTGTCGCGCAAGGTCTCGCCCTTGCTGGTGCTGGACGCGCTGCCGCCGATGTTGACCACGTCGGCGCCCAGGCGCTTGCCCGCCAGCTCGAACGAGGTGCGGGTGCGGGTCGAGGCCTCGAAGAACGCGTTGATGATGGTCTTGCCGCGCAGCGTGGGCACCTTGCGCACCGGCCGGCGCGTGACCTCGAGGAAGGCCTCGGCGGTGTCGAGAATGCGCAGCGCCGCGGCGCGATCGAGGTCGCGGACGGAGGTCAGGTGGCGGAGGCGCGAGTCGGTCATGGGGTGGGGGGGGTGGAGGGCGAGCCGGCAGGGCAGATCAGCGCGACCATGCCGCCCGGCCGCTCGACCACGTCGATGCGATCGCGCGGCCCGACCTCGGCGCGGAGCACCACGTAGTCCGGCTGGATCGGCAGCTCGCGCCCGCCGCGATCGACCAGCGCCGCGAGCTCGATGCGCTCGGGGCGGCCGTAGTCCATCAGCGCGTCGATGGCGGCGCGGATGGTGCGCCCGGTGAAGACCACGTCGTCGACCAGCACCACCCGCTTGCCCTCGAGCGCGCAGGGCACCTGGCTTGGACCGATGCGCGGGTTGGGCAGCGCCGTCGCGGCGTCGTCGCGGTAGAGGGTGATGTCGACGCTGCCCACCGGCACCTCGTGACCCTCGAGCTCGCGGACCCAGCGGGCGATCTCCCGGGCCAGGGGCTCGCCGCCCCGGCGCACGCCGATCAGCACCAGGCCCTCGGCGCCGCGCTGCCGCTCGACGATCTGCCCCGCGACGCGGCGCAGGCCGCGCGACACGCCTTCGGAGTCGATCAGCTCGCGCATGCGCCTCGGGCGTCTAACACGGGCCGCCCCGGCGCGAAACCCTGCGCGCACTTCTTCAGTTCAGCATCCGCCCGTCGGGCCCGTGATCGTCGTCGTCATCGTCATCGTCGTCGTCCTTGCCGCCGTCGATCACGCGAAAACCCGAGCGCGCCACCCGCTGCTTGCGCACGGCGCGGGTCTTCTGCTCGGCGCGCTCGAGCTTGGCGAGGCGCAGCTTGAGCCAGAGCCGGCGCGCCGGCGAGGGCGTTCCGCCCCCGAAGAGCCAGCCGGCGAGCATGCCCCCGAAGGGCGCGATCAAGCCGCAGGGGAGCTGCTCGAGGGTGATCACGTAGAGCACGCTCACGGCGATCACGAACAGGATGAGCCCGCGGGAGCTCACCGGTAGCACCAAGAAGAGCCGGACGGTCTGACCCTGGAAGGTCAGGGCCCAGGCGATGCTGATGGCGCTCAGCACCGGCGTTGCCGAAAACCAGTACGGCCCCACCAGCTTGTCGGCGAGCGACCGCGGCAGCGCGAGCCCGATCAGCATCTGGCTGCCGTAGGCCACGAGCGCGGACAGGATCAGGAATCGGATCAGGCGCGCGCCGCCCCAGCGCTGCTCGAGCGTGGGCGTGAGGAAGTAGAACCCCAGGAGCAAGAGCAGGATGGACCCGACGCTGGGCAGGTGGATGAGTGGCGCGGTGAAGAGGCGCCAGACCTCGCCCTTGAGGATGCGCTCGGTGCTGCCGGCGAACAGCCAGAACGCGTTCTCGCCCGCGCCGCCCCAGTTGAGCCCGACGGCGAAGGCGAGCCAGACCGCGAAGAGCGTGAGGATCACTCCCCACAGCGCGCGCCCCGGCCGGGGCAGGCCGGGCATCTGAGCGACGTCGTCTCGGTTCATTGCGACGCCCCGGGCGGCTTCAGTCGGACAGCTCGGTCAAGAGGTCGCAGGCCGCCGGGACGACGGCGCCGGAGACGGCCTTGCGGTGGCACTGGGTCGCCCACCGGGGCTTCGACGCGCCGGCCTCGAAGGCCTCGACCGAGAAGCTGTAGCTGGTGCCGGCTTCGAGCCCCACGACCTCGACCGAGTCGGCGCAGCCCGCGCCTTGAGCCGGGTCGTCCGAGCCGTCGCGCTTCACGCTGAACGCCGAGATCTGATCGGGGCCTTCACCGCAGGTGAGCGCGCCGAGCGCGTCGTCGAGCCGGATGCTGACGCCGGTGGGGGTGGCCGGCTGGGCGGTCTCGAGCGGCGCGCAGCCGCGGACGAATCGTGTCAGGTACCAGGCGGCGGTCACCGGCCCCTCGGAAGCGGCGCCGCCCTGCTTGCGCCCGCAGGTGGTGGTCCAGCGGGGGGGCACGTAGCTGCCGGTCGCGTCGATCAGCTTGCGGCTGCCCGCGCCCAGCGCATGCAGATCGTCGCGATCGTAGGCTTCGATCTCGGCGTCGTAGCGGTGCCCCGGGACGACGAACGAGAAGGCCGCCGCGCTCTCGCAGTGAGCCGGCGCAAAGCGGTCGTCGGCCTGGCGCACCACGCTCGACGGCAGGGCAAAGGGCTCTTGCGGCGCTTCGGCGGTGCCCAGATCGTAGAGCGTGACCACGTAGCTGCGCATCGCGCCGGGGGCGTCCACGCACGGGACGTCGCCGGTGAAGTCGAGGGGCGAGACCGCGATCAGGGTGGGGGTGGTGGGGCCGGTGGACCCGCCGCTCACGCTGCAGCCAAGGATCAACGCCGCGGACGTGACGAGCAGCGGGAGCAGCCGGGCGCGGAGCATGGCGAGCGGTTCTAAATCAAGGGGCGGGTACCGGCAACCCCTCACTGCTGCGGGAGAAACACTCGGCGCTCGCTGGGCGGCGCGAAGCCGACCAAGCGCTCGTCTTGTAGCAGGAAGCGCGAGGTCCCGCCCGAGAGCTGAAGCTCGCGCTCCGGGAAATCGCTGGGCGAGCAGGTCCGCGCGAGGAGCAGCGACGGGCGCTGCACCTCCACCGCGGGCTCGCCCGCCTTGCGGCCGAATCGCACCTGAACCTTGGCAAGCCCCCGCGCACGGCACTCGAAGGCTGCGCCGTTCTTCAGCTCGAAGCGCTCTTTGACCTCGATCCGCTCTTCGGCCAGGCGCTGGCCCGCCCGCAGCGTGAGTGTGGTGCGCTGCTTCAGATCGTAGACCGACACCCGGTGATTCGGCCCGCGCGCGCCGTGCTCCTCTTCCAGCGCCTGCCACACCGTGGCGATGGCCAGCACCTCTTGCTCTGCGCTGAGCCGCTTCGGCGGAGCGTCTGCCCCGCGTTCGCGCGGGCGACAGCCGATCAGCGCGAGCACCGCCAGCAGCAGAAGCTCACTCGGTCGGCGCATCCGCGGCCGCTTCACTCTGGACGTCGGGCGACGCATCCGGGACTTCCACCGGAGTGGCCAGGAACTCGCACTCCTTGGCCCCCTCGGGCTCTTGCACGATGTCGCACGCGACCGTGTGGTAGGTTTCCTGCGAAGGCGCCGGCAGCCCCTGGGTGGCGCATTCGGTCAGGGTCTTGGCCCCGGCCTTCGCACACTCGCCCGCCGCCCGGATGGTCGCGACGCACTCTTTGACTCGAAGCGTGCCGGGGCGTTCGCCCACCGCCATGCCATGCAGGCACTGGTCGCGATAGAAGCGCTTGCACTCGTCCACGTCGTCGACGAATCCGCAGAACTTCCCGGCTTCGCAGCGGGCGCTCTCGATGTCTCGGCACTCGTCCACGGCCACGGCATCGGTGCCGCAGCCCGAGGCGTGCACCAGCAAGAACGCGGCAAATGCCGAGGCGGTGCCAGCCGTGAGGGCTCGAAGCGAGATCATCTGCATGCGGCGGTACCATGGCTCTCGCGACCGTGGCGAGTTTCTGGCCGGCCGCTGCCGACAGCGGCAAGCTCGGGCGCATGTCGCCTCGTGCCATGGTGCTCGCCGCGGGATTGGGTACCCGCTTGCGACCGCTCACCTACGAGCTGCCGAAGCCGCTGGTGCCGATCGGTGACCGCTCGATCTTGGGCCACATCGGCCAGCGCCTGGCGCGCGCCGGGTTCACCGAGGTGATCGTCAACACCCACCACTTGCCGGAGGCTTTTGCCAGTCTCCACGAGCAGTTGGCGGTGACGCTTCATCGGATACACGAGCCCGAGATCCGTGGCACGGCCGGGGGGGTGGCGGGCGCGCGGGCGCTGTTCGGACCCGCGCCGATCGTGCTCTGGAACGGCGACATCTTGGTCGACCCACCGCTCGCCGAGCTGCTGGATGCCGCGGCGGGCGGCGGGCTCTCGCTGGCCGTCGCGCCCCGGCCCGCGGGCGAGGGAACCGTCGGCAGCACGGCGGACGGAAGGGTCGCGCGGCTGCGCGGCCAGCGGTTCCACCCCGAGGCGCGGGGTGGCGACTACGTCGGCGTTGCGGCGCTGGGCGCGCGCTGCCTGGCCACGCTGCCCGACGTGGGGTGTTTGATCGGCGACTGGGCTCTGCCCGAGCTCTACGCGGGGCGCGACGTGCGCGTCGTGCCGGTGGCGGGTGGTTTCAGTGACGCTGGCGATCTGGACGCTTACCTGAGGCTCAACCTCGAGTTCCTGGCCGGCGCTCCCGCGTTCCTCGGCGAGGGTGCGGCGGTGGCGGCCGGCGTGCAGCTGGACCAGGTCGTGCTCGGGGCGCGCGCGCGGGTCGAGGGGCGCGGGCTCGTCCGCCGGGTGGTTGCGTGGCCCGGGAGCGTGGTGGTGGCGCCGCTCTCCGATTCGATCGTCACGACCTCGGGTCGCGTCGTGCCCGTGCTTCAGTCGACGTAGAGCTCGACCGTCCGCGG
>Ga0073899_10001972_pt1 | contig 18626 bp, 20 predicted proteins | sample KloWWTmetaKNB5Ph_FD_88975 | JGI IMG/M metagenome (GOLD analysis project Ga0073899, IMG submission 88975) | Active sludge microbial communities from Klosterneuburg, Austria, studying microevolution and ecology of nitrifiers - Klosterneuburg... | ecosystem: Engineered > WWTP > Aerobic digester >... | reverse complement strand
GTCGCGCCCAGCAATTGGGCATGACGCTGGTCCCGGTCACTGCGCAAGTCGATCAAGCCGCATGAAAAAACCATTGCAGATCAGTCACTTGGAGTGTGTTTCTTGAGAGAGCCAGCGTTTCTTGCAGACGCAAGCCACGCGTGACGGAGCGCTTGCAGGGCCCCGAATCGTTACCCCACCGCTGCGCTGCGCCCGGCAGCGCTGCAGCCCGAAGTTGTGACGCAAGCATGGAGCGGCCCAACCCAGGAGCCGCCCCATGGAATCGCCACCGGCCGTCGCGTACTTCACCCGCGAGGGCTTCCCGGCCCGCGTCTTCGAATGCCCCCGCCACAGGGTGACCATGATGGAGGTCAGCTGCAAGGCCTCGTTCCAGGAAGCGAAACGCACTGGGCCGTCAGGGCGTCGCGCGGGCTGCATCAGCTGCCCCATCGGCGCCCTTCACGCGGGCGAGGCGGTGCCAGCCGCCAGAACGACAGAACAGGGCAGCTACGGGCTGTTCTGCGTCCGTTGCCGCCGCACATCGACCGACTGCAACGACGCCCGCCAGGTCGGCCGCATGCGCTTGGTGCGCGACGGCACGCTCTGTGTGAGCTGCTACAACCGCGAGCGGGAGGTGGTGCACCAGCGCAACGCGAAGGGATCCAGGCCACAGAAGTGGGCCGGGCTGCGGCCGATCACGGTCATCGGCATCGCCGACGACGGCACGAAGACCGTCCTGAAGCTGCCCCTGGCACGCGACCTCACAGAGGCGATCCTGACCATGCACCGCCGGACCGGCATCCGGACGGTCTACCCGGCACCGACCGCGCCGATCCGGGTCCCAATACTGCCCGGGCGCATCACGTCGACCCTCACCCTCCCGCGCAGGCTGCCCACTGGGCCGCACTTCACCATGCGCCCGGCAGCGCGGGTCTGGCGGCAGGACGCGCCGGCCACATCTCCCCAGCAGAAACCCAGCTTCCGGCCAGTCGTTGCATGCGCGGCCCGCGCGTGATCGGCCGTTGGGGAGCTCGCGGCGAACTAGGTAAGGGGTAGCCACAACCGGGCGCCGAACGCGCGCCGTGGGCCCGTGTCGCCGGCCGGTGAGGCACCGTCAGCCGTCGACTTCACCGCGGCCACCCACCAACGCCCCTGCCGAGCACGAACACGCCGATCAGGCCTGGGTGGGAGCAGCCTGAACAGCACCCTCACGAGCATCGGCCACCGCTGCCAGGAGCACTGCAGCTGCAGCCACGGCAGCCGGATCACCGGCCCTTGCGAGCGCCTGCACCTGCCGACAGATGGCCTCCGCGTCACGGCCGATTGAGCACCGGATGACCGAGGCGATTGAGCGACCGGACGGCGCACGGCCGGCGCGGCGGCGCGAGTCCGGGCCGGGCTGGAAGCGGCCGGCGGTGTTCATCCCGACGACCCGACCGGCGGCTGGGCGTAGGACACGCAGCGACGCAGTTGGTCGGTCGGGTGCCACAGCGTCGAGAACGTGGCGCGGCGGTCGATGCGCTGCAGCAGGGTGAGCAGCTGCTTCTCGACGGCGACCACCTCGTCGCGCGCCTTGGCCATGGCCACTGTGGCGACCGCCAGGTCCAGCTCCTGCCGCGCGGCAGCGACGGCCCCCTGCGCAGCTTGCAGCGCACTGGACGCCCGCCAAGCTTCATCATCCGCCTGTTCGACCATCTGCATCAGGTCGTCGCCATCCATGCCCAGCAGCGCGAGCTTGCCAAGCTCGGCATCGGTGAGCGACCGCTCGCGCGACAGGGTGCGCAGCGCCATCACCTCATCGGCGATTCGACGTTGACGCTGGCGCAGCTCCTCCGCCGCAGCACAGGCCTGCTGGTGGGCCTGTGCAGCCTGCTCGACGGCATGCTCGCTCTCGGCGAGCTTGCGCGCCTTGAATTCGATGTTCACGGTCATGCGACCTCCGTCATGCGTTGCGCCGCCAAGCGGGCGGCTTCGAGGGACTGCGCGGCCAGCTCGGCAGCGCGGGAGTTCAGGTGGTCAGCAGCGGCCCGAGCGGCGGCTTCCGCATCAGCCCGAGCCTTGGCGTCCTGCTGGGCCATCTGGGCTTCGATCTGGGCGACCGCGGCACGGTGCGGAGCGGTGTCCTTGCCAGCGCGCAGGGCGGCAGCCAGGCGAGCCCGCGCGGCTTCGAGGCGTTCGGCGCTCACTTCTTGCTCCCGTCGCGCGCCTGGCGCATGCCGGTGAAGAAGACCAGCGGCTTCAAGCCGAAGGACGCCCGGCCGGACGCCTGCTGTGGCGCGGCCTTCTTCAGCGGCTTGGCGTCTCGCTGGACGGCCAGGTACTGTTTGAGTTTCTGGAAGGACAAGGCAACCCCGTCTGGTTGAAAGGTGTCGGACCACCCCGCCGAGACTGAAAGGACCAGGGCCGCTGGCTTTCGACGGGGGGCCGACAGGAACGAATGTCCGATCACGACCAGGAACGCGCCAGCTTCGACCACAAGCCAACACATGGCAGGCACCGGCACGCGTCGTGGCGAGGCTCCAAGAGCACGTCAGGTTGTGCGACGAGCACTGTCAAGCCCGGCGCCTTGTCGCCCACTGCTGGCGTTGCTCGGCGGCCAGGGCGTCAGCCGGGATGTTCCACATGTTCCGTCGCCCAGGAACGCAGTGGAACAGCCGGTACAGGCCCGGCTTCCCTGGGGAAGAGCCCTCGTGTTCCACCTGTTCCATCCGTTCCACCGGAAAACAGGTGCGAACCGAAATCACGCGGTCCGGAAGGAGTGTTTTGCCGCTTGCCGCCACGTTGGAGCGGGGAGCGGAGCCCACTTTATGCGGGCCTCACACGAGTACATCCAAATCTCAATCTCAGATGGAACAGTGGAACATGGCGAGGGCGTCAGAGGCTCACGCGGCCTTGAACGGCAGCACCTGGGCGCCCGATTACCTCGGGCGTCGGTCCATTTCCTTGTGTGTGCACAACCTCAGCAGAACGGCTGTGCTGCCGTCCAACTCGAACGAGACTTGCCACGCTTTGTTCGGCATCACGTCGAACTTGAAGACTTTCGGCCTGTAGCCGTGGAGCGCATGAAAGCGCAGGGCACCGGCCTGGGCGTTGTCGGTCGCCTTGGTCAAGGCCGCGCGCAGGGCTTCTTTGACCTCGGGGGGGGCGCCGGCCAGCTCTCGCCGAAAGCGTTCGGTGTAGTCGAAGCCGGTGATGACCGGCCCCATCACATCCCCATGGCGTCGAACAGGTCGGCAGCGCTGGCATAGGTCTTCCCGCTGCGGGGGGACTGCAGCGCATCGAGTGTGCCGATGCGCTCGCGCAGGGCCTGGGAAACGCTATGCAGCTCTCCCGCGGCGGCGATGTAGTCGGCCCACGCTTCCGCCACACCATCATCGGCGTGCAACTGCGCATCCGCCAGGGCGGCACGGTGGCCCGCTTCGCCACGGTCGTGCAGCCGCTCGGCAATCGAAACGGTGGCCTCAAGTGCGCGGTCGATGAGCCTATCCGGATCCAAGGCGCCGGCTGGGTCGGCGTCGATCAGCCCGGATTCCACCTCCGCCAGGTCGCGGGAGATCAGGCGCAGCATGTCCGCCTCGGTGGACAGCGCCGTCAGGGTTTCATCGATGGCCTGCAGCAGCCGCAGGTTGCGCGCGGCGTGCGCATGGATGTTCTGCGGAGATGGTGGCGACGCCTTGCGACGGGCTGCGATGGTGGTCATGGTTCGCATAGCTTAGCTCTTCCTGATCTTTCCTGACTCGACGTGACGCTATGTCCAGTCACGCGGCCTTGAACGGCAGCACCTGGGCTCCCTCGCGCAGGCGGTCGAGGTAGTCGGCCCAGGCCTGCATCATCTGGCGGCGCTGTTCCATGTACTCGGCCCTGTCGTAGGCCATGCCAAGCGGGCCGGCCTTGCCGTGGGCCAACTGCGCTTCGATCACGTCTTGGTGGATGCCCGGCAACCGCTCGCCGATCAGGGTGCGCGCCATGGCCCTGAAGCCGTGGGCGGTCATCTCGTCATTGGTGTAGCCCATGCGGCGCAGCGCGGCGCGGATGGTGTTCTCGCTCATGCAGCGTTCACCGGTCAGCAGCGACGGGAACACGTACCGGCCATGCCCTGACAGCGGGCGCAGCTCTTCCAGCACGGCCAGGGCCTGGGGCGCCAGCGGCACCAGGTGCGGGCGGCCGTTGGTCTTGCCGTGCACCGTGCGCTTCATCTTGGCGGCGGGGATGGTCCACAACGCCGCGTCTGTGTCCACCTCGCCCCATTCCATGGCGCGGATGTTCCCGGGGCGTTGGAACACCAGCGCCGACAGCGTCAGCGCGGCCCGGGTGAGCGGCTGGCCAGCGTAGCCGGCGATGTCGCGCAGCAGGGCGCCGGCCTGCACGGGGTCCAGGATGGCGGCAGCGTGGCGAACCCGGGAAGGCTTCAAGGCGCCGGCCAAGTCAATGGCCGGGTTGCGTTCACAGCGACCGGTGGCGATTCCGAAGCGAAACACCTGCCCCGCACACTGGCGCAGCTCGTGCGCGATGTTGTCGGCGCCTCGTGCCTCAACGCGGCGCAGGGCGGCCAGCAGCACGGGTGCCGACACGTCGGCCAGCGGCAGCGTTCCCAGCCAGGGGAACAGGTCCTTTTCGACCAGGCGCAGCCACTTTTCAGCATGGGCATGCGACCAGCCGGGCGCCTTGGTCTGGTGGAACTCCCGGGCCACGGCCTCGAAGGTGGTCGCGCTGCTGGCGCTGGCGGCGGCCCGTTCAAGCTGGCGGGCCTGCACCGGGTCGGCGCCCCCCTCCCGGGTCTTGCGCGCGTCGTCACGGGCCTTGCGGGCGTCCTTGAGGGACACGCCGGGGTAGTTGCCCACGGCCAGGCGCCGTTCCTTGCCGCCGAAGCGGTACTTCACGAACCAGCGCCGTGCCCCGTTCGGGGTCACCTCCAGATAGAGCCCGCCAGCATCGGCCAGGCGGGCGCGCGGCTTGCCTTCCGGGCAGGTGGCATTGCGGCAGTCGGCATCGGTCAGCATGGGGTGTCCTCGCACTGGGGGAACGGCCTGCACGGGGTCTGTTCCCCCGGTCTGAAGCGTTCCCCCGCTTCTGTTCCCCCACATGTTCCCCCGGTCGGGGTGCGCTGTCCAGCGTGGACGTGACTGGACGTGACATGAAAAAAGCCCCTAGAGCGTTGATTTCTCTAGGGGCTTGCGCGGTCGTGGGTCTTCGTGATTGGCTGATTTGGAGCGGGTGAAGGGAATCGAACCCTCGTATGAAGCTTGGGAAGCTGCCGTTCTACCATTGAACTACACCCGCTCGGTGCAGAACGCGATTATAGAGCGGTTCCGGCCGCTGGCGACGTGGTGTGGCCGCGCCGCGCTCAGGCGTGGCGTGCGAGCCATTCGACACAGGCGTCGAGCACCGGGGTGGCGCGGGCGGCGGCCTCGGGGTCCGGGTCGTTGGCGAGCAGGGCAACGGCGAGCTGGCGGCCGCCGCGGGTGCGCACGTAGCCGGCCAGCGCACGGGCGTCGAGCAAGGTGCCGGTCTTGAGCCAGGCTTGACCCTGGGCGGCCCCCCCGTGCAGGCGGTGTTCGAGCGTGCCATCGATGCCGGCCACGGGCAGGCTGGTCAGCAGGCCGCGCGCATGGGGCCCCTGCGCGGTGAGGCGCAGCAGGTCCGTCAACGCCCGCGGGGAGCCCCGCTCGGCGCGTGAAAGGCCGCTGCCGCTGTCAACGGCCAGCCGTTCCGCGGGCAGCCCCCGCGCGGCCAGCCACTGGCGTACGCGGGCCTGCGCCCCGGCGAGGGTGGCGGGCCGGGACGGGAATTCGGGCGCCAGGCTCAGCATCAGGTGCCGGGCGATCAGGTTGTGGCTGACCTTGTTCATACCGCGCAGGAGCTCGGCCAGCGTGGCCGAGCGGTGCTCCGACCACGGCGGCGGGGCCTGCCCCGCAGGGTCGGCCGGGCGCCAGGGGGTGGATGCGCCCGGCTGCGGCAGCTCGCGCACGCGGCCTTGCAGGCGCCCGCCCGCCTGGCGCCAGAGCTCGGCCACCGCCCGCCGGCTGAGTTCGGCCGGGTTGAGCGGGGCGATCTGCAGGGGCCGCGCCGGGCAATCGGCCGACCAGGCGCCGCTGACGTGCAGCTCCTCGGTGCCGGCGCGCTCACGCCACTGCGCCACCGCGCTGCAGCCACCCTGGCGGGTGACGGCGTTGACCAGCCGCAGTGCGCCGCCCATCGGGGGCGTGACCTCCAGGCGCGGCTGGCCACGCCGGCCGGCCTGAACGCTGACTTGCACGGTGCCACCGTCCAGCGTCAGGGCATCCGGGCGGACGTGGTGCGGGCGCTCGGCCGCGGGCGTGGGCGTGCTGGCGTGGTCTTGGTCCGACAGCAGGAAGCGGCTGCGGTCGAGCACGATGTCGCCCAGGATCTCCTCCAGCCCCGCGGCGCGCCAGCGGCGCATCCAGGCGAGCACGTCGACCGAGCTGAGCGTCGCATCACCACCGCCGACGATCACCAGGTCGCCGAGCAGCCGGCCGTCGCGCAGGGGGCCGGTGAGGTGCGCCTCGGTGCGCCAGCGGAAGTCGGGGCCGAGCAGGTCGAGCGCGGCGATGCTGGTCACCAGCTTGGCGGTGGAGGCCAGCACGAAGGGCTGGTCGGCCTGCCAGGCCAGCAGGGGCGCGCCCCCGGTGATGGGCGCGGCATACAGGCCGTAGTGCTCCGGCGCCAGGCCCGAGGCGACGAGTTGCTCGCGCAGTGCCGGCGGCAGCAGCGTGGGCACCGTGGCTGGGCGCCCTGGCAATGCCGCACGGGCCGCACCCGGCAGCAGGCAGGCGGCGGTGGCCGCCACCGCGACGCGCGCCAGGACGAGGCGCCGCTGGGGCGATGTGGGCAGCCCGGAGGCTGCAGGGGCGCTGAACGGTCGTGGGGCAGAATCTCGCACCCTGCGAGCCTAGGTCGACGCCGCGTCTGGCAGGCGTTGATAAGTCCGCTCTTTGCCCCCCAGACCGATGCCCGGCCGCGTTGGCGTGAAAGCCGTCATCGCGGCGGACCGCGCCGAGGCGGCCGCTGCGGCCCGCTCGCGTTCTTGTCCCCGTTCCTGTTCCCCCGCCCCCCGTTCACCGTGACCGCTTCCGACCTGCCCCACGACACCACCCCCGATCTGCCCACCGAAACGCAGGCCGATACGGACGCCGCCACGTCCCCCAGGCCCGCGCAACGGGCGATCCGCAGCTACGTGCTGCGCGCCGGCCGGATGGGCACGGGGCAGCAGCGGGCGCTGGAGGAGCTCGGCCCGCGCTTCGTGCTGCCCTTCCAGGCCACGCCGCTGGATGCCGGCGCCGTCTTTACCCGCGAGGCACCGCTGGTGCTGGAGATCGGCTTTGGCATGGGGCAGGCGACGGCCGAGATCGCCCAGGCACGGCCGGAGACGGACTTCGTCGGGGTGGAGGTGCACACGCCGGGTGTGGGCGCGCTGCTCAAACGCATCGGTGAGTTGGACCTGACCAACCTGCGCATCGTGCAGCACGACGCGGTGGAGGTGCTGCGGCAGATGGTGGCGCCAGCCAGCCTGGCGGGCATCCACATCTACTTCCCGGATCCCTGGCACAAGAAGAAGCACCACAAGCGCCGCCTGATCCAGACCGATTTCGTGGCGCTGCTGGCCTCGCGCCTGGCGCCGGGCGGCTACCTGCACTGCGCGACCGACTGGCAGGACTACGCCGAGCAGATGCTGGCGGTGCTGGGCGGCGAGCCGGCGCTGGTCAACACCAGCGCGGTGGGCTACGCGCCGCGGCCGGACTGGCGGCCGCTGACGAAGTTCGAGAACCGGGGCCTGAAGCTCGGCCACGGTGTCTGGGACCTGCTCTTCGTCAGGCAGCCCGCCATGTAGCCGTCAGGCAGCCCGTCATGCCGCCCAGCTGACCCAGCCGGTGGTGGCGGTCAGCAGCACGATGCCGCCGAAGACGATGCGGTACCAGGCGAACGGCACGAAGTCGTGCGTCGACACGTAGCGGATCAGCCAGCGGATGCACACCAGCGCGGCGAAGAAGGACACCACCGTGCCGACCGCGAACACCGGCAGGTCCTCCCAGTGCAGCGCATCGCGCTGCTTGAGCACCGAGTAGGCGCCAGCGCCCATGAGCGTGGGGATGCCGAGGTAGAAGCTGAACTCGGTGGCCGCCTTGCGCGAGAAGCCCAGCACCACTGCGCCGATGATGGTGGCTCCCGAGCGGCTGGTGCCCGGGATCAGCGCCAGGCACTGCAGCAGGCCGACCTTGAGCGCGTCCAGCGGCGTCATGTCGTCCACCGTCTCGATGCGGGCGTGCCGCTTGCCAACGCTGTCCATCGCGCCGTACAGCCGCTTGTGGCGGGCCTCCACCCACAGGATGACCAGCCCGCCGACGACGAAGGCCAGCGCGACCGGTACCGGGTGGAACAGGTGGGCCTTGATGACCTTGCCGAACGCGAGGCCGAGCACCACCGCCGGCAGGAAGGCCACCAGCACATTCAGCGCAAAACGCCGTGCCACGGGGTCATGCCCCAGCCCGCTGACCGTGCGGCCCAGGCGCTGGCGATACTCCCAGATCACCGACAGCATCGCGCCGCTCTGGATCGCCACCTCGAAGACCTTGACCATCTCGCCGGTGAAGTTCAGCAGCGATGCGGTCAGGATGAGGTGCCCGGTGCTGGAGATCGGCAGGAACTCGGTGAGTCCCTCGACGACGCCCATGACCAGGGCCTTGCCTAACAGAACGATATCCAATCCAACCTCCTGGCGATCGCGGCTCGCCTGGGACCGTGCATGACACGGACGGACCATCGGGGCAGCCGCAAAAAAGCCCCGTCGAGCGGGGCTGCGTTTCTGACTGCAAACGAAGATAGCACAGGCTCACAGGACGATCGCTGACCCGGCAGGCCGGCGGGTGCGCTAATCTGCCGACATGGTCACGTTGAAACTGAAGAAGAGCCCCGCCCCCCCTGAATCCGGGATGGGTCAGCGCGCGCCCGTGCGCGGCCACGCCGCTGCCCGCAAGCGCCCCACCCTGGCGGAGGCCCAGGCCGCCCGACAGGAGGCCGCCGCCCGCCGAGACGCCCCGCCGCCGGAGGGGGACGAGCGTCCCGCCCGCCCGCCGCGGGAGTACCTGGACCGCCCGCGCGGCACGGGGCCCGGCCGAGGCGGCCCGCGCCGCGAGGCAGACGGCCCCACCGAGCGCCGCCGCCCTGATCACCCTGACGGCCCAGGCGAGCGGCCTTCACGGCCTTCGCGGTCACACCAGGAAGCGGCCCCGCAGGAGCGCCGTGGGCTGCCTGCTGCCCAGCGCGACCCTCGCACGCCCAACCGCTCCGCACCGCCTGCGGCCCCGCGCCCTGCCCCCGTGCCGGCACATGCGCAGGCTCCGGTCTCCAGGCCGATGACATCGACCGCCGAGGGCGAGCGCCTGTCCAAGCGCATGACGGCGCTGGGCCTGGCCTCCCGGCGCGAGGCCGACGAGTGGATCGAGGCGGGCTGGGTGCGTGTGGATGGCAAGCTGGCTGTGCTGGGCCAGCGTGTCGGGCCGGATGTGCAGATCAGCATCGACCCGGCCGCACACCGCGAGCAGGCGCAGCGGGTCACCATCTTGCTGCACAAGCCGATCGGCTACGTCAGCGGCCAGGCGGAGGATGGCTATGAGCCCGCCGCGGTGCTGGTCCAGCGCGAGAACCGCTGGGCCGAGGACCGCGAGCCACGCCCCTGGCACCCCGGCCATGGCCGCGGCCTGGCGCCGGCCGGCCGGCTGGACATCGACTCCACCGGCCTGCTGGTGCTGACGCAGGACGGGCGCATCGCCAAGCAGCTGATCGGCGACGACTCCCAGGTGGAGAAGGAGTATCTGGTGCGGGTGCGCTACGCCCGCGCCACCGAGGAGCAGCCGCGCCTGCCCGACGCGGACATGGCGCTGCTGCAGCACGGCCTCAGCCTGGATGGCGTGCAGCTGCGCCCCGCCAAGGTCAGCTGGGCCAACGAAGACCAGCTGCGCTTCGTGCTGCGCGAAGGCCGCAAGCGCCAGATCCGCCGCATGTGCGAGGCCGTGGGCCTGGAGGTGCTGGGGCTCAAGCGGGTGCGCATCGGCAGCGTGGTGCTCGGCCACCTGCCGCCGGGGCAGTGGCGCTACCTGCGGCGCGACGAGTTCTTTGCCTGAGCCGCAGGGGCAGCCCGCAGCCACCACGACGGCCACAGCGCCCCACCACGGCAACGCCTGCGATGCACTGTGGCCGCAGCCTGGCCCGATCGTGCAAATCAGCGGGTGACTTCACCGCAATCCGAGCCGACCACCTCGTCGGCCCCTTCCTCGACCAGGAAGCCGCCGCTCTGGTGTGCCCACAGCCGGGCATAGAGCCCGCCGCGCGCCAGCAGGCTGGCGTGGTCGCCCTCCTCGACGATGCACCCCTGGTCCAGCACGATCAGCCGGTCCATCGCGGCGATGGTCGACAGCCGATGCGCGATGGCCACCACCGTCTTGCCCGCCATCAGCTGGTAGAGGCTGGCCTGGATCGCCGCCTCCACCTCCGAGTCCAGCGCGCTGGTGGCCTCGTCGAGCAGCAGGATCGGTGCGTCCTTGAGCATCACCCGGGCGATGGCGATGCGCTGGCGTTGGCCGCCTGAGAGCTTCACGCCGCGCTCGCCCACGTGGGCGTCGTAGCCACGCCGCTCCTTGGGATCGCTCAGTTCGACGATGAAGTCGTGCGCCTCGGCACGCTGGGCGGCGGCCACCATGGCCGCCTCGCCGGCATCGGGGCGGCCGTAGAGGATGTTGTCGCGCACCGAGCGGTGCAACAGCGAGGTGTCCTGCGTGACCATGCCGATCTGCGCGCGCAGGCTGTCCTGCGTGACCGTGGCGATGTCCTGGTCGTCGATGCGGATCGCACCCGAGGCCACGTCGTGGAAGCGCAGCAGCAGGTTCACGATGGTGGACTTGCCTGCGCCGGAGCGCCCCACCACGCCGATCTTCTCACCCGCGCGGATGTGCAGGTTCAGCCGGTCGATCACCTGCCTTTCGCCGCCGTAGGCGAAGCTCACGTCGTCGAAGCGGATCTCGCCGCGCCGGACCTGCAGCGGCTGCGCGCCGGGCCGGTCGACCACGCTGTGCGGGCGCGACAGCGTGGCGGCGCCGTCGGCCACCGTACCGATGTGCTCGAACAGCATCGCCATCTCCCACATGATCCAGTGCGAGATGCCGTTCAGGCGCAGCGCCATGGCCGTGGCCGCCGCCACCGCGCCCACGCCGACCTGCCCCTGCGTCCACAGCCACAGGGCGCTGCCGGCGGTGGCCAGGATCAGCATCATGCTCAGGCCGTGGTTGACGACCTCGAAGCCCGACACCAACCGCATCTGCGCATGCACCGTGACCATGAACTCCTGCATCGCCGCGCGCGAGTAGCCGGCCTCGCGCCGGGCGTGCGAGAACAGCTTGACGGTGGCGATGTTGGTGTAGGCATCGGTGATGCGCCCGGTCATCAGCGAGCGCGCATCCGCCTGCGCCTGCGACACCCGCCCCAGCCGCGGCACGAAGTACCACACCGCCAGCGCGTACAGCCCCAGCCAGCCCAGGAAGGGCAGCAGCAGCCAGGCGTCGAAGCCGCCCACCAGCGCCGCCATCGTGGCGAAGTAGATCAGCACGAACACCAGGATGTCGGCGACGATCATCCAGCAGTCACGCACCGCCAACGCGGTCTGCATCACCTTGGCGGCCACGCGGCCGGCGAACTCGTCCTGGTAGAAAGCCATGCTCTGGCCGAGCATGAGGCGGTGGAAGTTCCAGCGCAGCCGCATCGGGAAGTTGCCCGCCAGCGTCTGGTGCTTGAGCATGGTCTGCGCCGCCACCGCCAGCGGGCTGACCAGCAGCACCACGCCCAGCCATGCCAGCGTGCCGCCCTGCTCCGCCCACAGCCGCTCTGGGCGCGTGGCGCCCAGCCAGTCGACGATGCGCCCGAGGAAGCCGAACAGCAGCGCCTCGAAAGCGCCGATCAGCCCCGTCAGCAGCGTCATCGCGCCGATGTAGCGGCGCAGCCCCTGAGTGCCGGCCCAGGCGAAGCGCAGCAGGCCGCGCGGCGGCGTGGCCGGCAGGGTCTCAGGATAGGGATCGACGAGGCGTTCGAACCAGGCAAACACGGGCGGGCTCCTTGTGCCCGGGGCCGATGCCCCCGTGGCAGCCGCGCAGGTTAGCCGATGCGCCCCGCCCATCGCCGGCATGGGTCGGCCGCGCCCCTCACAGTGCACTGCCGGCGCGATGTCGACCAGGCCGGTGCGCGCATCGCTTATCCTGAGCACATTCCCATCGAATTGGAGCCCCTCCTTGGCCACCCCGAACTATTCCTACGAGAAACGCCAGCGCGAACTGGCCAAGAAACGCAAGGCCGAAGAGAAGCGCCAACGCAAGCTGACCCGCCCTGACGGGTCGCCCGAGAGCGATGCCGGCGCGCCGGAAGCTGGCGAGGCCGGCAACGCCGACGCCCCTGCCTCCGAGACGCCGCCGGCCAACCCCTGACAGGCCTCCGGCCGCACCGTGGGGTCTGCGCGCGATCAAGGGTTATCCCGGTGAATTCATGTACCCTACTGGGTAATCCATGACCCAGCCCCAGGCTCCCACCATGACTGACGCCACCTACCCCGCACTGACCCAGCAGATCACCCGCTCGCTCGCGCCCTTCCGGCACAGCCAGAAGGCCACGATGCAGGGCTTCAGCGCCATGGCGCAGGCCTCGATGGCCGAGGGTGCGCTGTCCGAGAAGCACAAGGAACTGATCGCGTCGGCCATCGCCGTCAGCCAGCGCTGCGCCGGCTGCATCGGCTTTCACATCAAGGCGCTGCGCCGCCTGGGGACCACGCGTGCCGAGTTCGAGGAGATGCTCGGCGTGGCGGTCTACATGGGCGGCGGCCCGTCGCTGATGTATGCCGCCGAAGCGCTGCAGGCCTGGGATCAGTTCGAGCCCGCAGCCACAGCCTGACCGCGGCGCGCTCCGTCAACCGCTGGCCGCCCCACGGCGTTGAGGGCGGGCCCTGATCCAGGGTCGGCCTGCAAAACCGTGTAGGCTGTCATGGTGGTGGTTTGATTCGACGGAGGTCCCCCATGTGGAAACGTCTGGTGCGCCTGTGGGCGGTGGTGCGCAGCGACGCGCGCCTGCTCTGGTATGCGCTGCAGCACCCTCAAGCGCCGCTGTGGCTCAAGGCGGGCTGCCTGGGCATCGTGGTCTACGCGCTGTCGCCGGTGGACCTGATCCCGGATGTGATCCCCCTGCTCGGCTTGGTCGATGACCTCGTGCTGGTACCGATGGCGATGCGCTGGCTGCTGCGCCTGCTGCCAGCGCACATCCGCGACCATGCCCATCAACGTGCCCAGGGTCCGGGCCGTCCCCATGCGCCCGTGGTCGACCTCGGCCGACGCGGTCGCTGACGGCCGGGGCCGGGAGTTCCGATGAGCCTGCGCCTGTCCGTGCTCGACCAGTCCGTGGCGCTCGCCGGTCACGGCGAGGATGCCGCCATCCGCGACACCCTCGACCTGGCAGCCCATTGCGAGGCGCTGGGCTACCACCGCTTCTGGCTGAGCGAGCACCACAGCCTGCCAACCATCGTCGGCTCGGCACCCGAGATCCTGATGGCCGCGGTGGCCGCCACCACCCGGCGCATCCGCATCGGCAGCGCCGGTGTGATGCTGCCGCACTACTCGGCGCTCAAGGTGGCCGAGCAGTTCCGCGTGCTCGACGCCCTCGCGCCCGGCCGCATCGACCTCGGTGTGGGCCGCGCCCCCGGCGGTGATCAGCGCACCGCCCGCGCGCTCAACCCTGCGGCGAGCGGCCAGGCCGAGGATTTCCCGCAGCAGGTCAGCGACCTGCGCGCCTGGGTCGGCGGCGCGCTGCATGCCGGCATCACCGCCCACCCGCGCCCGCCCGCAGAGGCCATCGGCCGGCCCGAGCGCAGCCCGCAGCTCTGGGTGCTGGGCAGCTCGGACTACGGCGCCCAGCTCGCGGCCCACTTCGGCCTGCCCTACGCCTTCGCCTATTTCTTCATGGACGGCCAGGGCGTCGAGGACGCCCTGCACCTCTACCGCAGCCTGTACCGGCCGAGTGCCGAACACCCGCGGCCCCAGGCCACCATCTGCGTCTGGGCCCTGGTGGCCGACAGCGAGGCCGACGCCCGACATCACACCCTGAGCCGCGAGCGCTGGCGCCTGGATCGCGCACGCGGCCGGCTCGGCCCGCTGCGCTCGCCCGATGACATCGCCCGCGAGGGCTACAGCGCCGAGGAGGAGGCCTCGCTGGCCGGCATGCGCCGCCGCGCCTTCGTCGGCACTGCCGCACAGGTCGGCGCCCAGCTGCGCGCGCTGGCCACGGAGCTGCAGCTCGACGAGCTGGTGGTCAACACCTGGGCCTACGATCCTGCCGTGCGGCGGCACTCCTATGCGCTGCTGGCCGAGCAGTTCGGACTCGCCCCGACCTGACCCTGACACCCACCCTGGCTCCCCCTGATCCGCTCTCCCTCGATCCTGATGCCCAGCACACCGCCCACCCCCTTCGTCCTGCGTGGCGAGTTCATCCCGCTCGATGCCCTGCTCAAGGCCGCCAGCCTCTGCAGCAGCGGTGGCGCGGCCAAGATGCTCATCGTCGATGGCGGCGTGCTGGTCGACGGCGTGGTGGAAACGCGCCGTACGCGCAAAGTGCGCGCCGGCCAGCGCGTGGACGTCGACGGCGTGTGCCTCCTGGTCCAGGCGGAAGCAGAAGCAGCCGACCCAGCCTGAGAGGCTGAGAGGCTGAGAGTCTTTCACCCATGGGCGACGAAGAAGGCTACATCTGCCGCTGGGATCCCGCCGGGCGCCGGGGCGCGATCCGCGCCTCGCGCACGCCGGGGGTCGATCTGCCCTTCGAGGCGGCTGACCTTCGGCTGGCCCCGCAGGCACCGCGCCTGGGCATGGCAGTGGTGTTTCAACGCGCAGCAGCCCCCCAGACCGTCCAGGGCGGCAACTGCGGTGATCGGGCCATTGCGATCCGGCCCTGGGCCAGCGTGCAGGGCGATCTGGCGGTGGGGAACGGCCGGCGAGCTCGACGCCCTGTCTTCCAGGCCACGGGTGCGGCGTCGCTGACCCCGGTGGAAGACCCGTTGGCGATGGCCAGGACAGCGCTGACCGGGCGGGAGTCTGCGCCGCTGAATGGCATCACGCGGCCCTCGCCGCTGCCCGAGGCGTCGATAGGGGGTTCCAGCCAGCCGATTCACCCCACGCCGGCATGGCCAGGCGCGCTGGCGTTGGCCGCCTATGGGGCCCTGCTGGCTGCCGGGACGCTGCGCGGGCGGGGCCCACTGGTCCTGGCCGCGATCGCGCCGCTGCTGTGGCTGGCCTCCTTTGCCGCCTACTGGCATGACAAGCACGGCGCGCGCACCCGCTCAACGGTGGACCGCGACGCCACCTTGCACGTGATCGACGCCCTGGGTGGCTGGCCCGGCGGCTGGCTCGCCATGCGCCTGCTGCCACACAAGCGGCAGCGCCCGGCCTTCCGGCTGCGCTTCTGGGTCATCGCCGCCCTGCACAGCGTGGCACTCGGCATCTGGCTCGGGCTCGGCCGGGGCTGAATCCCGTCTCCCGAATCCCGACCTCGTCCGAGGCCCCGGACGCCGTGGTGGGTGAGCCATCTCAAGACGAGGGCTCTTTCCAGCACCGCCCTTGACTTTCTTCAGGCTGGCATCATGTTGTTACCATGATCGTCCTTACTTCGAAGGAATCCCGCATGAAGAACTGGTGGCTTGGCGCGCTCGCGCTGGTTGTGGCAGTCGGTCTCACCCCCCCGGAAGCCCAGGCCAAGCGCCTGGGCAGCGGCGGCATGCAGCGCAGCATGCCCACACGCAGTGCGGCGGATGCCCCCCCGCCCAAGCAGGCCCCGAACCAGGCCGCCCCTGCCCAGCAGGCAGGGCCCGCTCAGCAGGCGGCGCCGGCCACCGCGGGTGCGGCGGCACAGGCCGGCAAGCGCTCCTGGCTCGGCCCCATCGCCGGCCTGGCCGCCGGCATTGGCTTGGCCGCGCTGCTCAGCCACTTCGGCATGGGCGAGGCGGTGGCCAACTTCCTGATGATGGCGCTGCTGGCCCTGGCCGCCGTGTTCGTCATCGGCTGGCTGATGCGCCGCTTCTCGGCAGGCAAGGCGGGCGCAGGCGCCACACGCAGCAATCCCTTCGAGCCGGCCTACGCGGGTGCAGGAGCTGGCAGCGCTGGAACGGCCCAGCCCGCCAACCCGACGGCGCCCATGGCGCGTCAGGCTGACTTCTCGGCCGGCGCCGCTGCCCCCGGCAGTGCCGCAGCGAGCTTCGCCTCTGGCGCTGCATCGACGACCACCGCCGTGACCGCCAGCGCCGCCCCCGTGTCGCTGCCGGCTGACTTCGACCGTGCTGCGTTCGAGCGCATCGCCAAGCTGATCTTCATCCGCATGCAGGCCGCCAACGACCGCTGCGACCTGAACGACCTGCGCCAGTTCACCACGCCGGAGATGTTCGCCTCGATCCGCCTGGACCTGCAGAACCGCGGTGACTCGACGCAGCAGACCGACGTCGAGCAGGTCGATGCCGAGGTGCTCGACCTGGCGCGCGAAGATGGCCGCGAGGTGGTCAGCGTGCGCTACCACGGCCAGGTCCGCGAGGAGCCGTCGCACCCCGCGACGCCCTTCGACGAGGTCTGGCACCTCGTGCGTCCCGCCGATGGCAGCCGCGACTGGGCCATTGCCGGCATCCAGCCGCTGCAGTGAGCGGCTGCGGCCCTTGGGCGGCCCGGGATCCTGCCGGGCCGCCGGGCCGCTGATTCGGGGTCTTGTCAGCAGCCGGCGGCCAAGCGCTCGGCGATCGCTTGGCCGAGTTGGGTGGTGTTGGCATCACCGCCGAGATCCGGCGTGCGCGGGCCCTCGCGCAGCACGGCCTCGATGGCCCGCAGGATGGCGTCGTGCGCCGCACGGCCGGCGCCCTCACCGTGGGTCAGGAAATCCAGCAGCAACGCGGCCGACCAGATCATCGCGATCGGGTTGGCGATGTTCCTGCCGTAGATGTCCGGCGCCGAGCCGTGCACCGGCTCGAACAGCGAGGGGAAGCTCCGATCCGGGTTGAGGTTGGCCGACGGTGCCAGGCCGATCGTGCCGGTGCAGGCCGGACCCAGGTCGCTCAGGATGTCGCCGAACAGGTTGGTGGCCACCACCACGTCGAAGCGCTCCGGCTGCAGCACGAAGCGGGCGGTCAGGATGTCGATGTGCTGCTTGTCCACCGTCACCTCGGGATAGTCGCGTGCCACCTCGGCGGCCAGCGCGTCCCACCAGGGCATGCTGATGGCGATGCCGTTGCTCTTGGTGGCCACGGTGAGGTGGCGCCGGCAGCGCTGGCGGGCCTGCTCGAAGGCGTAGCGCAGCACCCGCTCGGCGCCCACGCGGGTGTAGACCGATTCCTGGATCACGAACTCGCGCTCGGTGCCCGGGAACATCACACCGCCGAGGTTGGTGTACTCACCCTCGGTGTTCTCGCGCACGATCAGCATGTCGATCTCGCCGGGCTGGCGCGGCCGGCCCTGGCGGTCCACCAGCGGGCAGGGCACGCCGTCGAACAGGCGCGCCGGGCGCAGGTTGATGTACTGGTCGAACTCGCGGCGGAACTTCAGCAGCGAGCCCCACAGCGAGATGTGGTCGGGCACCGTGGCCGGCCAGCCCACCGCGCCGAAGAGCAATGCGTCGCAGCTCTGCAGCTGCGCCTTCCAGTCGGCGGGCATCATCTCGCCGTGCGCCTGGTACCAGTCGCAGCTGGCCCAGTCGATCTCGCGTAGCGCCAGGTCGATGCCGAAGCGCTCGGCTGCGGCGCGCAGCACGCGCAGGCCCTCTGGCATCACTTCCTTGCCGATGCCGTCGCCGGGGATCACGGCGATCTGGTAAGGCAGGCCGTTGGACGTGGTCATCTGTGCCGTGCTCCGCCGGTCACACCCGCTGGGCCACCCAGCCCATCACGCTGGCCAGCGCCGCGGGCAGCTTGGCAGGCTCCGTGCCGCCGGCCATCGCCATGTCCGGCTTGCCACCGCCCTTGCCGCCCACCTGCTGGGCGACGAAGTTGACCAGCTCGCCGGCCTTGACCTTGCCCACGCTGTCAGCCGTGACGCCCGCGGCGATCTGCACCTTGGCGCCGTCCACCGTAGCGAGCACGATGGCGGCAGTCTTCAGCTTGTTCTTCAGCTGGTCCATGGTATTGCGCAGCGTGGCGGCATCGGCACCGTCCAGCGTGGCGGCCAGCACCTTGATGCCGTTCACTTCCACCGCCTTGGCGAGCAGCTCGTCGCCCTGGCTGGAAGCCAGCTTGCCCTTGAGCGCGGCGATCTCCTTCTCCAACGCCCGCACCTGCTCCTGCAGCCCACCGATGCGGCTGCCCAGCTCGGCCGGGGTGGCCTTGAGCGCGCTCGCCACGCCATTGACCGTCGCTTCGAGCGACTGCAGGTAGGCCAGTGCGTTGTCGCCGGTCACCGCCTCGACGCGGCGCACCCCGGCGGCCACGCCGGACTCGGCCACGATCTTGAACAGGCCGATGTCGCCCGTGGCCCGGACGTGCGTGCCGCCGCACAGCTCCTTGGAGCTGCCGATGGTCTGCACCCGCACCGTCTCGCCGTACTTCTCGCCGAAGAGCATCATCGCGCCGCTCTTCTGCGCGTCGT
>Ga0073899_10001971_pt1 | contig 18640 bp, 18 predicted proteins | sample KloWWTmetaKNB5Ph_FD_88975 | JGI IMG/M metagenome (GOLD analysis project Ga0073899, IMG submission 88975) | Active sludge microbial communities from Klosterneuburg, Austria, studying microevolution and ecology of nitrifiers - Klosterneuburg... | ecosystem: Engineered > WWTP > Aerobic digester >... | reverse complement strand
GGCTGTTCTTCCTCGATAGCTCAGTTGGTAGAGCGCCGGACTGTTAATCCGTAGGTCCCTGGTTCGAGCCCAGGTCGAGGAGCCAGAATTCAAGCGGCTTACAGCGATGTAAGCCGCTTTTCATTTGATGGCACTGCTACCGATTTGTAGCCTACCATCATCCCATCCAACCGCAAGGCTGCATTCGCCAGGTGTCCTGGTGCTACGTGAGCATATCGTTCCATTTCTGCAACGGCGGCGCCGCCAGGGTGCGGTTTGAACTCTATGCGGCCATCGCCAAGGGCGTAACCTCGGCCTCGATGCGCTTGTGCATCTCAAGGTAAGAAACCTCAAGGTCATACTGCGCTTGCAGGTTGATCCAGAAGGCGGCATCGACACTAAATAGCCGGGCCAGACGCAGGGCAGTATCGCCAGTAATCGAGCGTTGGCCTGTGCATATCTCATCGATGCGTCGCTGCTGAACACCTGCCAGTTTGGCGACCCTGTAGCGGGTGATTCCCAGCGGTTCGATAAAGTCCTTCATCAGAACATTGCCCGGATGCACGGGCGCCAGATGACGGCCAGTGGTGACATCCCGGAAATCCATATCCTTCAGTTGTTCGCGTGTAATAGCCATGATTCTCTCCTGGTGATCGTCCGCAATCTCGACATCCGTTGAATCACCATCAGCCCAGCGGAAGCAAATGTGCCATTGATCGTTGATACGAATGCTCCATTGCCCGGCCCGATTTCCTTTCAACAATTCCAGCCGGTTGCCTGGTGGCACCCGCAAACTCTCGATGCTTGCGGCTGCGTCAATCTGCTTCAACTTTCGCCGCGCTGTATTCTGAATATCCTTTGGCAGTTTCTTGACTTGCAAGCCCTCGAAGATTGTTGCTGTTTGCTTGTCGGCGAACGTCTTTATCATGGTTCAGTAGTATTGCGAAACGATAGTATCGTCAAGCGATAGTGACGACTTTTAATCCCGGTTTGGCTTTCTTGGGTTTAAACTCAATGCTGGCCTGCTCAAGAATCCATGCCTCGATCTTTGTATGCCAGACCCGCAGCAGATCAAGCGGACGTTGCCGGTAATGCTTCTCGGCTGTGGCGCTTGGCTTGTGTCCCATGATCTGTGCGGCCACTCCCACCGGACATTCAACCCATTCAGCCAGGGTGCCGAAAGACCGACGAAGGCCATGGATCGTCATACCCTCGATGCCGGCAACAGTACAAGCTTTGCGATGCTGGATGCTCGGTTCCTGTAGTCGTCCGGATTCCGCCAACTTGCTGCCGAAAACCCATTCCGATGGCTTCCACTTCTTGCGCGGCTCATCCTTGCCGTCGACATTTTTCACCTGCGGAGGAGTGTCAATCGACCGCACTACCCGAAGGCGGGCAACGGACGGCCACCGGTTGGCTTGGAACGCATGCTGCGCATGTACTGCATTGCCAATTTGAATGGGGCTCTCTGTTTTTCGGCTACTTGTTCAGCCTTTTCCTAAACAAAAAATGGAAAAACTGCCTTGCGCTCCTTCGGGTAATCGGCAAAATTTTCGCGATACCAGCGATGGCTGATGATGGCGCGCGGGTACAGGTTTGAGAGCGTGAAGATAACGAAGACGATACCGGCTGTTGTGAAACTCATCGCTGCCCAGCCGCACCAGAGCAGGATTTCACCGAAGTAGTTGGCTGACGAGACATAGCGAAAAAAGCCGCCATAGGGAATTTTGTAGCCGGTCGAGCCATCGCGGCGCAGGTTGACGAGAATCGCGTCGGCTTGAAAGTTGATCAGCCAGCCGGCCAGCGCAACGACGAGTCCGCCGATGAACCACGGGCTGAAGAACCAGTTTTCGTTGAGCAGATGTTCGGCATGCGATACCGCGTAGCCGTTGGTGTAACCATTCATCAGATTGAAGAGAAAACCGAAGACCACATTGGCAATCGGGAAGCGCTTGCCTTGGTCATTTCTGCGCAGCGGGTAGAGGATGCCGCGATAGAGATAATGCGACTGCCACAGCACGAACAGCGTGATGGCTACACTCGAATGTGTGTCGGCAGTCAGCCAGAAGGTCAGGGCGAAGGCGAAGACCTGCGGACATTCGAACATCAGCCAGGCGGCAGGGGATGGCAGGGTCCAGGCGTGTGCGCCTTCTTTCATCAGGCGTCCATACGGACTGAGATCCTTGACGGTGCCGTAGTAGGTGAACACGGCCAGAATAAGAATCGCGATGAGGAAGGCGTTGTAGAGTTCGTGAGCCATGAATGGTCTCCGTGATTATTGCGCTTCTGCTTCAAGCCGTGCGAGATTCCAGCGTGCTTTGCTATATCCGGGATCAATTTGCAATGCGTGCAAGTATTCTGTGCGTGCCTCATTCTTGCGTCCGGCCATCTGCCAGGCGTAGCCGAGGTTGTTGTGTGGACGTGCTTTGTCCGGTGATTGTTGCACGGTTGCCTGCCAGAGTGCGATTTCGCTGCGATAGTCGCGGTTGCGTGTGACGGTGAGTGCGCTGGCACAGAGTAGCAGCACCGCTGCGACAGCCATGAAGCGGCGTCGTTTTAGCCGCAGTGCCAGTTCGGCACCGATCATTAGCGCGAGTGGGGCGCTGATCAGATACATCTGCCGTTCGTTTGCCACGTCGATGCGTGGCAGGAAGAGGTGTAACGGTAGCAGTTGAATCAGTATCCAGGCGATGGCGAAGCCGATCCACGGACGTCGTCGCCAGGTCGTCAGCATCGCTACGAATAGTGCTGCCACGAGCGCAGCTTGCGGCAGGCAATTGCTCAGGTCGCGCTGTAGCGTCAGATCGGGATCGATGTTCAGCCAGAGCGGCAGCAGCCACTGGTGCAGCAGATAGGCAATGGCGTGCAGTTGGCTGGCGAGGTTGCCGGAGAGGTTGTTGAGGCCGGCGCTGTTTTCCATGTGCGCCTGATAGGCAGGATTGGTGAAGAAGAAGGCCGCACCGACGACGAGGAGCGCCCAGCTCGACCATTGTCTGCGCAGCGCCGTTCGCCAGTCGCCGCCGCAGCTTGATTCAAGTGCCAGCAGCGCCAGCGGGAAGGTTGCTGCGGTTTCCTTGACACTGAGCGCCAGAAAAAACGCTAAGGGTGCGAGGATATGCAGCTGCATCTTGTTGTCGTTCCTCCGCCCGGCAAGATAGGCCAGCATTCCGCCAAGATAGAACAGTGTCATCAATGCGCTGGAGCGTCCGCAGATGTAGGTGATGGCTTCGGTGTGAATCGGATGGACGGCGAACAGCAGGGCGGCGAATGCAGCAATTTCGGCGGCGTGTTCTTGCAGGCGTTGCTGTGTGGCGATATAGAGATGGGCGATCTGCCAGACCAGCAGGGTGTTGAGCAGATGGATCAGGATGTTGCTCAGATGAAAGCCGATGGTTCCCCAGCCGGTCGCCCAGTCCCGCGTGTAGGTGAACTTCAGCAATGGCCGGATGCCGTGGCCGAGATCGTCGCGCCATGCTTGCCATGAATGGACACGTGCGTTATCGACGATGACGTTGTAATCGTCGAACTGAAAGACACCCCACAGCAGGGCGTTGGCGTAGATGGCGAGGATGGCGCATGTTGCAATTGCAGCGAATGCGCTCCCGCTCCTCCGTGGCTGGGAGAGAGGAGGTTCAAGGTGCGCGTGCATGGACAAAGGCCAGGTCGAGGATGTCGCTGGCATCCCACCAGCGGTTCGGCGCATTCAACAGTACCAGCAATATCTGCACGGGTTCGTGCCGAACGTAGGCAATCAGGCACTTGCCGGCCTGCGGCGTGAAGCCGGTCTTGAGGCCGAGCGTGCCCGGATAGCGGCCGATCAGCACGTTCTTGTTTTGCAGCTTGAAGCGGTGTGCACCGCTGAGATCGGCGATTTCCAGCGTGGCCTTGGCGGTCAGTGCGGTGAGGCGCGGATTCTTCAATACTGCATCGGCCAGCAGGGTGAGGTCTCGCGCCGTTGAATAATGGTCGGCTGCATCGTGACCGCAGGCATTGGCGAAATGGCTGTCGCGCATACCGAGTTGCGTGGCGCGCCGGTTCATGCGCTCGACGAAGCGGGCCTGCGTGCCGTCGACGTGTTCGGCCAGTGCATGACAGGCATCGTTCGCCGAGTCGAGGAGCATTGCGCCAAGCAGGTCTTCGACATGGAAGCGTTCGCCGGCGCGCACACCAAGGCGCGTACCACTTTCCTGCGCGGCATTCCGGCTGATGGTAACGATGTTGTTTTTCGGGACAGATTCGACGATCAGCAGGGCTGTCAGCAGTTTGGTCAGGCTGGCCGGCGGCAAGCGCTGCGTGGCGGACTTCTCCCACAACGGCTTGCCATCGATTTGCACCAGATACGCCGCTGCGACGTGCGGGAAAGGATTGTCCGGCGGAGCGTTGTGAGTATTACTATCGGAAATGAAATCGGGCTGCGCCAGTGCCATTCGGCAAACCAGCAACAGCCCGATGATCAGGTGACGCATGAAGTCCGGCAATTAGAAGCTGAATATTCCCTTCAGCTTTTTGGCGCCCTCAAGTATCGAGTTGGTCGTTGCATTTCCAGTGTCGGTATCGGTATTGGATGCGGCATCGTTGTTGTCATTGTCCGACTTGTCCGCGTAGCCTCTGGCTTTCTTCATGTTCTTCCTGGCTGAGGTCTCGTGGACGACCGATGCTTCGTCATCTGCCGATCCGCCACCGGATATGCAATCGTCGACCGCTTTGACCGAGGAGTAGCCTCGCCCCGCGCAGCTCTTGCGGCGCACTTGTTCCTTGTATTCCTTGGCTTCGGCGGGGCAGTAGGTCTGGAGGAATTCATAATTGCCTTCGCGGTTGGCCTTGCATACCGCAGCGCGGGTTTCTTCCATACGAATGCCACAGCTTGAGGCGATCAAGCCGCCGTTATTTTTTTCCATGGTGACCAGCATCTGGAAAGTTTCGATATCGCGTACCGCATCTTTGCGTACGATGCTGCACAGTTGCTCTTTCTTGCCGGGGCAAGTGTCGCCCTTGAGGAACATATCGGCGCGGCTGATCCATTCGGTGCCGCTGTTGAGCTGCGAGGTGTCGCACATTTTCCCAGTGAGTGCCTTGATCTGCGCTTCGGAATCACAACTGCCGCCGATGCGTTTACCGTTGTAGTTTTGTGTCATGTCGATGGCTTGACCACCTGAATGGCCGGTCAGGTGCATGCTGCCGCGATAGCTGTCGCGTTCATGGGATGACTCGCCGGTTCCGTTCATGGTCTCGCCATTGGTGGTGCAGCGGGCTTTCCAGGTGACCTTGTTGCCGGACATCTTGACATCGGTCATCTGACAGGTGTCGTCCTTCTTCTGCATGTACTGCGGGTTTTTTTCTCCGCCGCTCGGCACGCAGACCTTGGCAGTGATCATCGGCATCGCAAAGGGCATGCCGGCCATTTCCATTTTTGTAGTGATTTCCCAGTATTCGCCAGGCGTCGCCTGGGCGCTTGCCGCAATTAGTCCGGAAATAAATCCGATCAAGATGTGCTTGTTCATGATTGTTCCCTGTCAATGTTTGAATTCATCGAATGAATCTGCCGACATGGCGACCACGTCGGCAGAACGTCTGATTTAGCAGGATATCATTGTAACCGCTGGCATATCTATATTGGTTACCAGATATCATCTTTGTACGATCTTCATGGCGGCGATGATGCCGCTGCGCAACGCCGATTCCAGTGTTCCAGGATAGTCACTGGCGACGTAATCACCTGCCAGCAGCAGGCCAGGCAATGGTGTGACGGTCGGCGGGCGATTGAGCTGTGGCGTGCAGGAAAAAGTGGCGCGCTTTTCGGTGATAACCTGCGTCCACAGCGGTGGCGGCAGATTTGACACAATGCCGGTGATCTCTGCATGAATCCTCGCGGCGATTTCCTCGTTCGATAATTTCAGATGCCGGCCACGCGCGCTGATGACGGCAGCGAAGATGCCCGGCGTTCCACAAATCCGGCCGCGATCGAACAGCCATTGTGCAATTCCATTGGCATGGCCGAGCATCGGCTGTGGCAACTGCACTTGTTCCGGGTAGCCAAGATAGCAGGTGACGATTGGCTCATATTGCAGACCATTGATACTGTCGCGCAGTTCGTCGAGTTGTGGAAAATCCTCGATCAGCGCCGCCAGGTGATGCGGCGCAACGGCGACAATGACATCGGAAAACGTTCCATGCTGTACTTCTTTGCCGTGCAGCGTATAGCCGGTACCGGCTGCATCGCGGGAAATCCGCTGGATCGGCATCTCACGCAGGATTTTTCCACCATGTGCGGTGACAAATTGCGCGGCGGGTTCGGGGAACAACGCGGCGAGGTCGACGCGCGGCAGCAGCAAGTCGCTGTCTTGTGCGGCGGCCGCGAGGCTGTCGCGCAAGACATTGACAAAGATCTGTGCCGAGGCTTGTTGTGCTGGCGTATTCAGTGCGGCAACACACAGCGGTTCCCAGAGAAAATCGCGCAGACGCTGCGGTTGGCGCTGCGCATCGAGCAGGGCGGTGACGCTGCTGTCTTCAACCAGCCGAAAATCTGTGCGCTTGAGCGATTGCATGAAGCGGATCGCGGCGAATTTCTCCGTCCAGTTCAGTCCGCGTGCACCGAGTAGCGCACTCGCCAGATGCAGCGGTGCGGGCAGGCGCGGTGCGGCAATGCGTAATTCTCCCGGATATTCCAGACGCAGCGGCAGGCGCAGTAGCAGTCGATCCGGTGGTGCGCCAACAAGGCGCATTAGGCGCAGTGTTTCGCAATAGGCACCGATCAGAATGTGTTGGCCATTATCGAGCGTGCGGCCCTGCGTTTCGATTGCGCGTGCCCGTCCGCCGAGTGTGCGTGAGGCTTTGAATACCGTGACGGGAATACCGCAGGCCGCGAGTTCCGTTGCCGCCGCCATGCCGGCATAACCGGCGCCGATTACAGCGATGTGTGGCACCTTGTTGCCCACACCATATGCTCGACTCTCGGCGCTCAATTTGCCATCCAGGTGCGCCAGGCCAGCCATATCTTGCGCAATGGCGTCAACGAAATTTGGCGGTCAAGCACGCGGCAGCCATCTGCCTTGATAGCCTCGAGCAGATCGCGATAAATCGCCGCCATAATCAGCCCGGATCGCTGCGCCTTGCGGTCGCAGGCTGGCAGTTGTGACAGCGCCTGGCTGTACAACTGCTCGGCGCGGGCGATCTGGAATTCCATCAAACGGCGAAAGTTGTCGCTGTATTTCGCATTGAAAATGTCATCGAGCGGCACGGCGAAACGCTCGAATTCGTCGAGTGGTAGATAGACACGGCCGCGTCGTGCATCTTCGCCAACATCGCGGATGATGTTGGTCAATTGAAAGGCCAGGCCGAGGTCGTGCGCATATTTCAGCGTGTGCCGATCCTGGTAGCCGAAAATTTCTGCGGCAATCAGACCGACTACGCTGGCGACGCGGTAGCAATACAGATGCAGCGACTTGAAGTCCGGGTAGCGGGTCTGGTCGAGATCCATTTCCATGCCATCGATGATTTCGAGCAATTGTTCGCGCGGCAAATTGAAATTTTTCAGAGAGATCGCCAGTGCTCTGGTTACCGGATGGCTGGGGTGTCCGTCATAAAGTGCGTCGATTTCGCTGCGCCACCAGGCCAGCGTGATACGCGCCACCTGTGCATCGGTAATTTCGTCGACGACATCATCCACTTCCCGGCAGAAGGCGTAGAACGCCGTGATCGCCTGCCGCCGCGTTGTACCGAGAAAACGGAAGCTGTAATAGAAGCTCGAACCGCTGGCTGCGGCACGTTGCTGGCAATATTCATCGGGACTCATCGTTTCATTATGTCATGAGTGCGCGCCACATCAGGCGTGGCCAGTCCATGGCATGCAGAACCGGGCGGCGGGAAAATACATCGTAATCGACCGCTTCGATCTTCTCCAGAATGCGCAAGCCACCAGCGACGATCAGGCGCAGTTCCAGGCCGATGCGTCCCGGCAGGCTGCGACCGAGTGGCGCACCTTCGAGCATCAGGGCGCGCGTCCGGTCAACCTCGAAGCGCAGCAGCGCCCGCCATTTGTCATCCACAAGGCCAACAGCGATCTGTGCCTCATCAACGCCGAAGCGTTGCAAATCTTCCTGTGGCAGATACACGCGTTGTTTTTTCCAGTCGATGCCGATGTCCTGCCAGTGGTTGATGAGTTGCAAACTCGTGCAGATCGCGTCCGACCAGGCCAGTTGCTGCTGGTTTTCGGCACGGGCTTGCGTGCGGAAGAGGCGCAACAGCAGACGGCCGACCGGGTCCGCCGAACGCCGGCAATAGTCGCGCAACTCGGCGAAGGTGGCGTAGTGCGTCTGCGTCAGATCCTGAGTGAAGGCGTCGAGCAGATCGCGCAGCAGCGGTACCGGCAAGTCGTGTTGGCTCACCGCTTCGGCGAGCTGGCAGAATAATGGATCGTTACTGTGTCCGCCAGCGGCGATAACATCGAGTTCCGCGCGATAGGCGTCGAGCTGCTGCAAGCGCTGTTCATATGGTGCATCGCCCTCGTCGGCGATATCGTCGGCGCTGCGCGCAAAACGATACAGCGCGATGACCGGTGCGCGCAGGTGACGCGGCAGCAACCAGGAGGCGACAGGAAAGTTTTCGTAATGATCGACCGGCATTCTCGGTGGGCAGGCAGGGTGAATCGGGATGCCGATATCCTGATATACGCACGGCAGGCCTGACAGTATAGGGGTGAATCCGCTAGAATGGCGTCGCTTGAATGCTGGAACGGCATCGTCGTTCCAGCATTCAATGCCCAGGTGGCGAAATTGGTAGACGCAGCAGGTTTAGGTCCTGCCGCCGCAAGGTGTGGGGGTTCGAGTCCCTTCCTGGGCACCATTGTATTTATCCGGCAACATCTAAAAATCTGCTGATGCTGTTGGCATGGTGCGGCCGCATGGCCGACAACCGACTCAATAAGTGATGGTCAGGGTTCGCGATTGCGAGCCAGGACATGTTCCTGTGGTGCACGTCCCAGCCTGTCCGGCCAGCATGTTGCCGTAGATCGTATGGGTCTGCACAGCACCGGTACCTCGGCTATTCACCGGAAGACTGCCTGCCGGGGGCGGCGCGGTATTGATGTTGAGATCGTAATGCAAGCCGGCGATCACTCCGCTGTATGCATCGAGTGACATCGTATAGGGCAGAGAATCGCTGCAGTTGATATTGAACGTGCTGCTGGCGTCGACTGCTGGGCCAAACGCCGCATAGGTGAACGCAATATTACCCGGGGAGGGTATGCTGCACGTCGCTTGAATGGTGATGGAAACCGGGAAGGTCGCGACATTGTTAGCAGTGTACCAAGCTGCGGGAGTAACACTGCGGACACGCATGGTCACCGTGTCGGTGTAGGTGCCGGCTGTTATGGCTTGCCCGGCGAGTGTGGTGATGCAGCCCCAGAAACTCAGATTTACAGGTTGGGCTGTCCCCGTTATGGAAAGCAAGGTGAATGGAATGGCGGTGGCGTTATTGTTACGTGTCCACATCGTGGCACAGGCACTATCCTGATATCCCTCGTAGAGAATATAATTTGTAAAGGCAACTCGTCTTGCACGGTTGGATTGTCCTGTAGCATTTACTCCATTGTTGGCTCTGAGAAGAAGACTGGTGGGATCGCCCGCAGCCGTGCGGGTACAGGTAAAGCTGATAAGGCCCTGAGTGACGTTGGGCACGGCACTCGTGAGTGTATTGATCGCCGTGGAGAATCCGCTGGATACTGGGTTGGTGCAGGTAAGGGTGGCTTGTGCCCAAGAGGCCGCACATGATAAAGCTACGGCTGCCAGCAATCGGATGGATCTATATTTCATCGCGTAACTCCCTTACAGAGTAATGGTCCCACGTGCGGAATTTCATCGGGTGTTCCGGCAGGCAAGGTGACATCGAATGCGCATTGTTGTTCTTTCCATTTGAGCCGTACGCGATTGACCGCTTGCAGGCCGGTCACAAAGGCTTCGCCGCGCCGCGCCACGTAAAACTCCCGCGCATCGCCTTCGATCTGTACGATAGCGCCGGCAGGGGCCACCTCGCCGTCATCCAGAATGGTTTTCACCAGGGCGCCACGCCCGCCGCGCACCGGAAAAATCACTTTGACCACGCTGCGCCAGGCTGGCACGGCAATCTGTTCGATAGAATCGATTTCAGCACTAACCGGCAGGTCGTTGGGATCAAGTCGCACTGAATTGCCTTGGTAGGGCACCAGCAGGGGAACCAATGCTATGCCATCAGCATCGGTGCGAGCCAGCACATTGTTGCCCAGGCCGATACCGACATCGCCATAGCCGGCCACTTCCGCCAGGGCATAACTTTCAGCCTGGCGCCGTGTAGCAAACAGGTGGCTGTCGACCAGCGCCATCCCGCCGCTGCCGGACAAACGCAGCGTAGTTTGATCGGGGGAGGCGCTGACATCGCCGGAGAAACTTCCGTAGCGTCCCAGATAGTTCACTCCGCCTTCCCCGTGTTGAACATTTTGCTGATGGCCTGCCAGCACACGCCATCCCAGATTGTTTTCCTGTGTTGGATTTTGTGTGGCAGCGAGATAAAAATCAGTCTGCTTGCCGCTGCGGTTGGCTGAAGTGCTGATGATCCGATTGTTGTCCAGCGGCATGATCAGGCTCAAACCCAGTGCCGATCCGCTGTAAGCACCCAGTGATCGGCTGGCATTCAAATTCAGTGAATTGCGAGCGCCGATATTCATGGAATAGTTTGCCGACACGGTATTGACGCGTGGATCATCGTAGGATTCCACTGAAGCAAAGCCTACTCCGAATGATCCGAAATTTTGGCTTGCATAAGTCCAATTGGCAGCCAGTTGTCGCTTGATGGGCTTTATTACACTGTCCTGCCCCAATTCACGATAATTTTCCGATGCGCCCTGTGCCTGCAGGTAGATACTACTGTGCAGCCCTTGCTGCTCAAGCCCCAGTAGCCACTGGCCACCACTCCCCAGGCTTGGTTCACGGCTTGCCGCCAGTGCAAAACTGCCCAGCCATTGCCCCGGCAGGGCAGTCAGTAGCCCAAGCTCCAGCGCGCTTTGCTTCGGTGAGGCTTCAAGCATTCCTTCCAGTGTCATTTTGTCGCTCATGCCATGACGCCAGATGCCGCGGGCAAAGGTGGGCCCGTAGTCGGCATTGGCAATACCCAGATTGCGCCTGACCTTGCCGGCCTCGGCGCTCCAGTCATCGAGGCCGGGCGCCAGCAGCTTGCTGTTGGTAAAGAAGGATTGCTGGATTACGGTTTCGCGCCCTAGCAGATCACGCACCACCATGCGTACATCGCCGCCACCGGTTAGTGCGGGGAAATTGTCGATGGCAAACGGTCCGGTCGGAACGCTGGAAGTTTGTCGTAGTACGTCATTGACATACAAGTTGACGGTGGACGGTGCTGCTGATGATCCGGTCAGGATGGGGACCGGCTGGCTGACGAAGCCCGGCGTCAATCCGAAGTTACTGCCAAAGCGTATGCCGCCAAAGTACAGGCTGGTTCCCAGCATGCCTGCGCGTGTGGCAGTGTCACCCAGACGCAGTGTCATGTTCTGGTCCGGGAAATGGGTGGTCAGGGTTGTTTCCAGTCGCCGAAAGCTGCGTGGGTTTCCCGCTGTGGCATCGTTAGTGAGGTTTTGGCTTATCCCGCTGCTGGTCAATACACCGAGATCTGAGGAAACCCCGATTTCGCTGAGCATCCCCACGCTTTGAGTGGTTGGCGCCATCCGGGTAGCGGTGCGTTGATAATTCACATCGTAATTGAAAAATACGCTCGGTTCCGCAGGGCTGACACTGAGTCGGGGCAACATCTTCGAGCTTAAGCGCGTCTCGGCAAAGGCACGCGGGGAAAACAGCAACTCCAGTGACTGGTTGGAGAAATCGACCTTTGATTTGTAACCTGGTACGGCGGCCAACGGCCAGTAATCCTCATTCCTGAAGCGGATGTGCTGGGCTGTCGGGTCCAGTTGTACGCGCCACTCCTCGAAGGCATCCTTCGGTGCATACAATGCTCCAGCATGCTCGACGAAAAGCCAGGTGCCACTTTTGCTTCCGTTGACGAGCACTTCCAGCGGCATGATGCGGTCTGCGCGGGTGGTGGTGGCGGGGTCAGCACTACTGGCACTACTTATTGCAGGAAGGGTCTCCAGTGGCGGCGTGTGATCTGTGCTGGAGGTTGCAGGCGTTGATATGTTCTCGGCGGTGGCAGGAAAAGCCCAGACAGTGAACGAAAACAATAAGAGATGGATTGAAAATAATCGAGAGCAGCGAATATCCACCCAATAATCACTCGGCAAGGCTCACATCGTAATTCTGACTCGTCCCATCGTCGAAGGACACCGCCAATATGGCTTTGCCGGCAGGAATCTTTCCTTCCTTTCGCGTCAGATCGAAACTGCGCTTGATCCCTGGCAGAATGTAATCGCCGGATTCCAGGCGCGCCAGCGGTTCACCAGCAGGGTTCGTGAGCAAAAAACCTGCCGGGTAGGCATAAGCGTTTCCGGTATTTTCACAGATGGCCTTGACCGAATCTGTCGTCAATCTCTCGACTGTACAGCCGAGTTGGCGCTTGGCAGTGGGGGGCGTAATAAATACCGGCAAGGAAAAGGCCAGTGCAATTTGTACTTCTAACTGCTCTTTGGCAGGCTTTGCTTCGGGAACTTCGCGCAGGATCATCCGGTAGGTCAGCTGATCGGTTGGCGTGACGCCATTCATGCGTGCCAGCCGCACGACCTGGCGCGCTTTGGGCGCCAGCTTGATGATCGGCGGCGAAAGAAACAAATCTTCGGTCAACGTCAAATCGTTCTTGCCATCGGGTTTTTGTTTCCATTGATACAAATCGGCCTGCATTACCAGAGGTTCATCGCCCTCGTTGGTGATGGTCACCGCAACGGCGCGTTCCTTGGGTGCAATGTAGATGCGTACCGGGGTGACAGAAAACAGACCGGCCCAGGCAGGCATGACAAATCCGGCAAGCAGAAACCCCAACACGGTGAATTTCATCTGGTTGTGGAGAAACAAGCGCAGATATGAACAATGTATTTGAATTTGTCTTTGGATTGGTTTCATCAATAGATTCACCCGCCGGCTCACCAGCCGATCAGCAGTTCAAGATAATCACGGTCTGCCAGATTCACCATACGCCATGAAGTGACCGTCCCCACGCCATGATAACTTTCCGTCGATTCAAAAATCTCCGCACCCGACATCTCGATTTCTGAGAGACGTGTAAAGCGATAGGCCCCGCCATGAATCGGCATCCATGAAACCGCGCCTTTCGGTGTCTGGATATCGATCACGGTACCGGTGGCACAGGCAACCCTCACGACGGCACCCATAGTATCCTGCCCCATGCTTTTGATGCAAATTCCGGAAGCATTGTTCCCGGCAGTATTGCCGCCAGTGCCATTACCTCCGGTGCCATTACCTCCGGTGCCATTGTCGTTTGTCGACTGCAAATGGACAGTCACGTTGAACTGTCCCGAAGATTCTGCAGCGTTGGCGGGTAACATCGACACGCTCGACAAGGCTGCCAACAGGCAATAAGTTGTAACCTTTATCCGGCTCATAAAAGCATCCCTGGCCAGTCCATCGTAGCGTTTTACATCATCGACCTTTTCAAGCCCGGTCTAGGAAACATGAAATGCTGGATCAGTAGGTGATTGTCAAAGTGCGCACCCCGCCATTACCCGCAGTTGGGCTTGAGGCGCAGCTGCCGGTTGTACATTTCCCAGCCTGATTGGCCGGCATGGACCCGGTGATGGTGAAAGTGTACATATCCGCAGTTCCTGTATTCCCTGCAGCTGTAGTAGGTGCAACCCCTGTTGTGGTGATGGCGCCTGCAATTGAAAGACCGTAATTGATCCCGACATCGGTCAGCACCCCATTCCCGGTTGCGGCTGTCGTACCCACGGTACCTTGCTGCGTGTTGGTGCCATTGGCAGTCACATCAAGATCCATTTTTGGTGCCGTTAGGCCGCGGGTACACTTAAAGGTCATTGTTGCAGTAGGCGCCGGGGTTGAGGCCGTCCCAAAGGCGGTATAGGTGCCGAAATCCACGGAGGGAGTCCCCACCGTGGTATTCGTACAGACTGCCGTAAGGGTCACCGTAACATTAAAGGAACCAGCCTGTGTGGCGGCCTGTGCCACAGGAACCGCCGCAGCCAGTGCGGCAACCCCGGCGAGTGCCCAAGACAATAACTTGTTCATTTACGTTCTCCTGAATGCCCGGTAGTGCAGCAAATGCACAAGCGTCCCTGACCGATGTGACTGTTGATCACACCATCTTCAAGCCCGGTCTCTGAAAGAGAAACTCCGGGCCCCCAGACCGAGGCAGGATCAGTAGGTGACCGTCAAGGTACGTACTCCGCCGTTACCTGCGGTCGGGCTTGAGGCACAGCTGCCGGTTGTACATTTTCCCGCCTGATTGGCCGGCATGGACCCGGTGATGGTAAAAGTATATGTATCCGCAGTTCCTATATTCCCTGCAGCTGTAGTAGGTGCAGCGCCTGATGTGGTGATTTCGCCGGCGATCGAAAGACCGTAATTAAGTCCGACATCGGTCAGTACACCATCCCCGGTTGCGGCTGTACCGCCAACAGTACCCTGCTGCGTGTTGGTGCCATTGGCAGTCACATCAAGGTCCATTTTTGGTGCCGTCAGGCCACGGGTGCAGTCGAAAGTCATTGTTGCAGTAGGTGACGGAGTCGCTGCTGAACCAAAGGCAGTATAGATGCCGAAGTCCACCGAAGGTGTGCCTACTGTTGTGTTGGTGCAAAGAGACGCAATGGTTGCCGTGACATTGAAAGTGCCCGGTACGGGGGCAGCTTGTGCCACAGGAATGGCCGTCACCACAGAGGTGAGACCTGCTATTACTAAAGCGATAATCTTTTTCATTTTGTTTCTCTCCTTGTGAAAAATTGATATTGAGGCTCTGATACGCACACCCTATTTGCCTTATAACTTAAGATATATAACTTAAGGCATATCGCGAGTGTAGCATGGATAATTTAAAATGCAAGTGGTTAAATGCATAGCTCTTGTAATGCAATATTCTTGGATATCTGAATCAGGGCAGTCGCGTGCGGATTTCATCGCCGTGCCGGCAAATACTTCGTGTAAAATGCGCTTTGGAATGGCTTGTGGGGGTGGGCGCAGTTTGGCGATCCCCGGTCCGGCGATAGCCGGGTACGCGGTTGACTGCAGACTGTTTGCAGATACCGCGTCTTGCCGCAGATTATTCAGTCAGAACCCCAGGGATTTTTCATGCAGATGAATCAGGAAAATAGCGCCGCTGGCGCAGAGGTCAATGTCGCTTCAATCTCCGCTGCAAACTCCTCACTGGAGCGCCGTCTCGATTTGAGCGTGCGCCTGGATGAGGTCGAGAAGGACGTGCAGCAGCGTCTTAAGCAGATATCGCGCACCGTGAAAATGGCCGGTTTTCGGCCGGGCAAGGTGCCGATGAATATGGTCACTCAACAGTATGGCCAGCAGGCGCGTTCCGAGGCGATCGGTGCGGCTGTTGAGCGTGTGTTTAACGACACCGTGCGGGCACAGAACCTGCGTGTTGCCGGCCAGCCGAACGTTGAGCCGAAGCAGAGCAGCGATGCGCTGCTGGAGTTTTCGGCGGTGTTCGAGGTGTATCCAGAGATCAAGATCAGTGATATTTCCACTCGCGAAGTCGAAAAAGACGTTTTGACGGTGACCGATGCCGAGGTCGACAAGACTCTGTTGGTGCTGCGCAAGCAGCGCACGACGTATGCCGAGGCAGCGCGTCCGGCAGCCGATGAAGATCGCGTGATTGTCGATTTCATCGGGCGGCGCGATGGTGAGCCATTCGCCGGCGGCCAGGCAAATGACTTTGTAATGTTGCTGGGCGGCGGACAGATGCTTGTCGACTTTGAAAATGCCGTACGCGGCATGTCGGCGGGCGAGACAAAAACTTTCGATATGACTTTCCCGGCCGAATATCAATCAAAGGATCTTGCCGGCCAGACCGTGCAGTTCGAACTGACTGTGAAGCGCGTTGAAGGCCCGCAATTGCCTGCGCTGGATGCCGAGTTTGCCAAGTCGCTGGGCATTACCGATGGCGATCTGGTGAAGATGCGTGAAGAGGTCACCAGCAATCTCGAGCGTGAGGTGAAAAAACGCCTGCAGGCGCGTGTCAAGAGTCATGTGATGGAGGCGATCCTTCAGGCGCATCCCATTGAGGTGCCGAAGGCGCTGGTTGAAAGTGAATCGCACCAGATGGCCCATGCGGCGTTGCAGGATCTTCAGTCGCGCGGCATGTCGATGAAGGAAGTGCCGATCCAGCCGTCGTGGTTTACCGACCAGGCATCGCGCCGTGTCAGCCTTGGTCTGATCATCGCCGAACTGGTCAAGGAAATGAAACTGTTCGCCAGGCCCGAGCAGGTGCGCGCACTGATCGATGAATTCTCCGAAACCTACGAGGATCCTTCGGAAGTCGTGCGCTGGCACTATTCGCAGCCGCAGCGCATGGCCGAGGTTGAGGCACTTGTACTGGAGAACAATGTTGTGGATTGGGTGCTGACCAATGCCAAGGTTGTCGAGAAGCCCATTTCATTTGATGAACTGATGGAATCCAAACAATGACAACATCAATATCCGGCATCTCAAACAATCCGGGTTGCACCGAGCCGAGCATGCTTGGTCTGGTGCCGATGGTGATCGAAACCAGCGGCCGTGGCGAGCGCGCCTATGACATCTACTCGCGTTTGTTGCGCGAACGGGTGATTTTCCTGGTCGGTCCGGTAAATGACGTGACGGCCAACCTGGTGGTAGCGCAGATGCTGTTTCTCGAGTCGGAAAATCCCGACAAGGATATTCATTTGTATATCAACTCGCCGGGCGGTGTGGTGACCGCCGGTATGGCGATATACGACACCATGCAATTCATCAAGCCGGATGTGTCAACGCTGTGCATCGGACAGGCTGCCAGCATGGGCGCATTTCTGTTGACGGCGGGTGAGAAGGGCAAACGCTTTTGTCTGCCAAATTCGCGCGTCATGATTCATCAGCCGATGGGTGGCTTTCAGGGGCAGGCTTCGGATATCGAGATCCATGCGAAGGAAATCCTTTATCTCAAGCAGAAGCTCAACGAGATGATGGCAAAACACACTGGACAGTCGATCAAACGCATCGAGCGCGACACGGATCGCGACAATTTTCTGTCGGCGGCCAATGCGGTTGAGTATGGCATCGTTGACAAAGTTCTGGAAAGCCGCGCCGATCCAACTGCGGCGACGACTTCCGGCAAGTAAGTACGTAAACAAATAATACAAACCACGCACGTCGTTCTGGAGAAGCCATCATGGCGGAAAAGAAATCCGGCCCCGAGAAACTCCTCTACTGCTCGTTCTGCGGCAAGAGCCAGCATGAGGTCAAGAAGCTGATCGCCGGCCCGTCCGTCTTTATTTGCGACGAGTGTATCGATTTATGCAACGACATCGTGCGCGACGAAGCGGCGAGTGCGCTGGGTGATGGCAAGGACGGCAAGTCCGATCTGCCGACGCCGAAGGAAATCTGCACGATCCTCGATCAGTATGTGATTGGCCAGGAAGCCGCCAAGCGCGTCCTGGCGGTGGCGGTGTATAACCACTATAAGCGTCTCAAGCACATCGGTAAGAACGAAGCCGGCGACGGCGTCGAACTGTCCAAGAGTAATATCCTGCTGATCGGTCCGACCGGCTCCGGAAAAACCCTGCTGGCGCAGACGCTGGCGCGGCTGCTCAATGTGCCGTTCGTGATGGTCGATGCGACAACGCTGACCGAAGCTGGCTATGTTGGCGAGGATGTTGAGAACATCATCCAGAAGCTGTTGCAAAAGTGCGATTACGAGATCGGCAAGGCACAGCATGGCATCGTCTATATCGACGAAATCGACAAGATTTCGCGCAAGTCAGATAACCCGTCGATCACCCGCGATGTATCCGGCGAAGGCGTGCAGCAGGCACTGCTCAAGCTCATCGAAGGCACCACGGCATCCGTGCCGCCGCAGGGCGGGCGCAAGCATCCGAATCAGGATTTTGTCCAGATCGATACAACAAATATCCTGTTTATTTGCGGCGGCGCATTTGACGGTCTCGACAAGGTTATCCTGAGCCGTTCGGAAAAGAGCAGTATCGGTTTTGGTGCCGAGGTCAAGAGCCACGATACGCGGAGCATTTCAGAGACACTGAAACAGATCGAGCCGGAGGATCTTATCAAGTTTGGCCTCATTCCTGAATTTGTCGGCCGTCTGCCGGTGGTTGCCACCCTGCGGGAACTCGACGAGACGGCATTGATCGAAATTCTTATTGCGCCGAAGAATGCACTGATCAAGCAGTATCAGAAACTTTTTCTGATGGAAGGTGTCGAACTTGAAGTGCGGCCCAATGCGCTTCAGGCGATTGCTCGCAAGGCCTTGAAGCGCAAGGCGGGTGCGCGTGGCCTGCGTTCGATTCTGGAAAATGTGCTGCTTGATACAATGTATGAACTACCAACACTGCAAAGTGTTACCAAGGTGGTTATCGACGAAGGTATGGTGGATCATGGCACGCCGGCCCTTCTTATCTATGCCGACCAACCCGCCAAGGCTGCCAGTTCAAGCTGATACACTCCGGATGCGGAGGTGCCTTCTTGCGGAGGTGCCGGTGGGGAAATACGCAGTACACAGGGCAATC
>Ga0073899_10001970_pt1 | contig 18642 bp, 18 predicted proteins | sample KloWWTmetaKNB5Ph_FD_88975 | JGI IMG/M metagenome (GOLD analysis project Ga0073899, IMG submission 88975) | Active sludge microbial communities from Klosterneuburg, Austria, studying microevolution and ecology of nitrifiers - Klosterneuburg... | ecosystem: Engineered > WWTP > Aerobic digester >... | reverse complement strand
GAGCGCCGGCATCGCCTGTGCCCGAGTCGACGCCGTGCGCGTCGGGTGAAGCGTCTTGGAAAGCGTCCGCGGGCGCGGCGGGAACGTTCGTGTGTTCACAGCTGCAGCGGACCGAAACAACCGTGCAGCCTGCGAGTATCGGGATGCCCCATCGCGCCGCTCGAGCCAATTCACAACTCCTCAACGCTTCGAGTCGCGCAATCGACGGATGCGCTCGAGCGCGCTCACATCGGCGATGTCCTGGGGGCGCGCAGCTGCGCGCTTGTTGGCGATGAGGTGCTCGAGGCCAATGACGCCACAACGGACCGAGTCCCCGAACGTGGCGTCGATGCGGCTTGGCCACGCTTCTTCGAAGGCCAGCCCGCTCAGCTGCGTCAAGACGTCTATTCTGCTGGGGGGCACGCCCATCTTGAGACCAGTGCCGGGCGTTTCGAAGTCGGCCTCGGTGAGATCGCCCAGTGGTGCCCCGAACTTGCGCAGCGCCGCGATTACACGGCGTGCGTTCTCGGCGCTCGCCTCGACCCAAACATCGAGATCCTTGGTGGCGCGCGGACGGCCGTGCACGCCGACCGCATAGGCGCCGACGACCAAGAACCTCACTTCAGCGTCGTTCAACGCGGAAAGCAGATCGAGGAAGTCTTCGTTCATTCAAGGCTCCGCGCTCGAGCACATCCCGCTCTTCGTCGAGCACGCCGCCGTTTTGGGCCGCGAGCAAGTGCAGCTCCCAGCTGAGCTCCCAGGTTGCGCGCGCGCGGTCGCCCTCGGGGATCCGCAGCCAGAAACGTGCTTCTTCGTCCGCGTCTTCGTGCTCTCCCCGGGTCACGCGAACTTCCCAAAGCCCTCGCGCGGCGCATCGTGCCTCGGCGGGAGTCATGCGCAAGTTCTAGCACGTCGAGCCGCGTGACGTCCTTGGGCAGCCTGCCGGAGCGCATGCATGGGCCGCCCTCGACCCTGCGCCGCTGCCTTCTTGGCCCTGCCCTTGGCCACCTGATACGCACCCGACCCATGGCCACCAAAGTCGGGCTCTGGGTCCTGGGTCTCGCGCTCTTGGGGGGGTGCCTGGCGCCGCCCAGCCAATCGCAACGGGTCACCGACTCGGCGCGCGAGCTGAACCTGGCCACGCGCTTCGGCCGGATGGACGTGGCGCTGGGGCACGCCGCCAAGGGCGCTCAGCAGAGCTTTCTGGAGCGTCGCACCGAGTGGGGCAAGAACATCCGGATCGTCGACATCGAGCTGGCGGGGCTGGCGATGAAGGACGAAATGAACGCCACCATTCAGGTGGACGTGGCCTGGGTCCGGGTGAACGACGACACGCTGCGCACCACGCGGCTCGCGCAGCTGTGGCGCGACGACGGCGGCTGGCACCTGGTGCGCGAGACGCGCGCCGCGGGTGACCTGGGTCTGTTCGGCGAGCCCGTGCCGCCGCAGGTGATCGACGACACGCCGCGCGACGTGCAGTTCGCGACCAAGGTCATCCGCTGACGCGGGATCTCAGCTCGCGGCCTTCTTCTTCTTCGGCGCCGGGGTCGCGGCTTTGGCGGCCTTCTTGGTCTCGGCCTTGCGCTTCACCCGCGCCTTGAGGGCCACCTGGGCCTTCTTGCGGCGCATCTTCATCGATTTCCGGCGATCGAAACGTCCCACTGCTCTGTCCTTCCGTGACCCGCGCCTGGGGCGGGCCCGGCTCGGCATACACCAGAGGCCCCGCCAGGCGCTAGTCCCAGGCCACCGTGCGCACCCCTAGACCTACGGCCACCGCGCGACCGGCGCGCGGAGGGCGAGGTGAGAATGCGCGACGGTCAGCCGCTCGAGGCGTCTTCCAGCGCGCGCTCTCGGTCGCGAACCTCGAGCCGGTACCGACTGTTGACCGTCTCGATGTAGAACACGTCTTTCGCTGCCAGGCGCAGCACGCGCTTGACCGGCGTCGTGACGTATTCGTGCATGCCATCCGAAAACTCGATGACCACGACGGACCCCTTGCGAGGAGCACGAACGAGCCGACCGGTGACGGCCCGGGAGCCACGACCCAGCTTCCGGAGCACGACTTGCACGAGGTTCACTCTAGCAACGGATCGCGGTCCGGTCCAACCCCCGCGGATGTACAGGTCTCAGGGAGCGGTCACGCCCTTCGCACCCTTCTTGGCGAAGTAGGCGCGGAGGACGTTCCGGGCCAGCTCGGGCCCCTTGATCTGCCAGGTGGGAGTGTTCACCACAAGCGCGGCGATGGCCACTTCGGGCTTGTCCGCCGGGGCATAGCCCACGAACCAGGTGTAGAAGCGCCCGTTCTTCTGGCGCATCAGGGTGCCGGTCTTCCCGGCAACGGCGATGTCCGGCAGGTAGGGCTTGCCGTGCTTGTCGTGGAAGCTCTTGTAGGCCGAGCCGTTCGAGACCGTCTCGAGCATCATGGTGTTCAGCTCGGCCGCGGTCTCGGGCTTGACCGCGCGGCGCAGCGTGGTCGGGCCCCGGGTGTCTTCCCAGAGCTTGTCGTTCTCCTTGTACACCGCCTGCACGATCCGCGGCTCGAGCGTCACGCCGCGGTTTGCCACGGTCTGCGCGATCAGCGCGCCGCCTAGCGGCGAGAGCGTGGTGTGCCAGAACCCGGCCGACGCCCGCGCGAACTCCAGCGGGTCGACGGGGATGTCGATCAGCAGCTTCTCGCTCTGTACCGGGAACGGGATGGGCGCGCCGAAGCCGAAGGCGCCGCCCATGGCCGTCACGTCGTCGGGCGTGAGGTTCTTCTGGGCCAGGCGACCGAACACCACGTTCAAGCTGCGACCCATGGCAATGCCCAGAGTTGCGCACCACTTGTCACGCCGCTCGTCGTCTTGCAGCTCGTCGGCGGAGATGGCGCTCTTGCCGCCGTGGTAGCACTGCTCGGTCTTTGCGTTCAGGCCGGCCTTTTCGATCAAGGCGGCGCCGGTGATCACCTTGAACACGCTGGCCGCCGGCGCCTCGGCCCGCAGGTTCACGTCGAACTTGGCGCCCTCGTTCACGTAGCTCGCATAGGTGAGGATCTTGCCGGTCGACGGCTCGATCACCACCACCCCGCCCTCGGGCACCTTGTAGCGCTTCAGCTCGGCCATGGCGGCGCGCTGCAGCACCGGATCCACGGTCAGCTCGGCGACCTTCCCGTCCCGGAGCGGGGTCGTGACCCGCCGCGGGCGGACGTCCATCCGCAAGAGGTCGAGCCCCGCCAGGTGCTCGCTGGGCAAGACCAGCCCGGGCGAGCGCGGCTCGGCCTTGCGCAGCGCCCCGATCCCCACATTTCCGCGCACCACGGGCACCAGGGCCAGCACGATGCCGGTGGCGGCACCGATCCCGACCCATCGTCTCCACGCGCGCATGCCGGGTGGTTAGCGGTCAGGGGCGCCAAGGGCCAAAAAAAGCGGGGGCTGGGTGCGCCCTCCGGCCCGGCGGTCTATGCTCGGTGGCAGGAGGGCGTCGCCCCGAGCTTGAGCCAGTCGCGCGTATTGGAATCCGCTTCGCGGCGCACCGCGAGCATCGAGGTCGAGAGCACGTCGGTGCTCTTGGCGCTGTCCGGCCCTCAGAACGTGCTCCTGACCGAGGTCGCCCGTCAGAGCGGGGCCGAGGTCAGCCTACGCGGCAACGTGATCCACGTGGCCGGCGACGAGGAAGACGTGCGCATCGCCCAGCGCTTCCTGACCGACGCCGCCGAGCTGGTCAGCCGTGGCCACGAGATCACGCCCAGCGACGTCGGGCGCGCGTTGCGCGAGCTGCGTCTCGATCCGGACACCTCGCTGGTCGATCTGCTCGACGAGGCCATCTTGGTCTCGCCGCGCCGGCGCGCGGTGATGCCCAAGAGCCCGGCACAGCGCGCCTACATCGAGGCGATCCGCAAGCACGACCTGACCTTCGGCATCGGGCCGGCCGGCACGGGCAAGACGTACTTGGCCATGGCCATGGCGGCGTCGGCGCTGATGGCCAAGCGCGTGAAGCGCATCGTCTTGACGCGCCCCGCGGTGGAGGCCGGCGAGAAGCTGGGCTTCTTGCCCGGGGACCTGGCCGAGAAGGTGAACCCCTATCTGCGCCCGCTCTACGACGCGCTGAACGACATGCTCGACTTCGAGAAGGTCGAGCAGCTGCGGGCCCGCGGCCAGATCGAGGTGGCACCGCTGGCCTTCATGCGCGGTAGAACCCTTAATGATTCCTTCGTCATCCTGGACGAAGCCCAGAACGCCACCAGCGAGCAGATGCGCATGTTCTTGACCCGCCTGGGCTTCGGCTCGAAGGCGGTGGTCACCGGCGACATCACGCAGACCGATCTGCCCCGCGGCGCGCGCAGCGGCCTGCGCGAAGCGCGCGAGCTGCTCTCGGAGGTCGAGGGCATCGCGTTCAGCTCGTTCACCGACGTGGACGTGGTGCGCCACCCGATCGTGCAGCGCATCGTGGTGGCCTACGAAGCGCTGGACGCCGAGCAAGCGCGGATCCGCGAGGAGAAACGCCGGGCGAAGGAAGGCGAGGCCGGCGCTCAGGAATCCCCGGACGACGAGCCGCGTTGACGAGCGCGCCCACCCGGGCGAGCCTCCGCGACCGAGGACAGCGGTGACCGTCCAGTCCGAACCCGAGAGCCCCCCCCGCGAGCTGCGCGCGCTGTCGCCCCGGGCCGAGGCTTCGGTGAGCACGCTGACCGCCTTGGCCCATGCGCTGGGGCACCATCCGCTGGCCCAGGGCGCGGTCATCACCCGCCCCCACCCGCTCTTGGTGATGGTGCGGCGGGGCCCGGCCAGCGTGCTCCTGTGCCCGGGTGCGGTCTGGGACGGGGGGCGCGAGCTGATCACCCCCTATGCCGACCGGATCGCCGCCTACGAGACGCGGCTGATCTTGCTGGGGCGCCCGGCCGACCCGGATCTGGCGCAAGCCCTGAACCTGGGCCTGGCCGCCATCGTCGCGGCCGAGCCCAGCCCGCCCGAGGTGGCGGTGGCGCTGCACCAGGCCTTCGAGCTGATGGAGGTGAAGGCCCGCAGCGAGAGCCGCGGCAAGTGGCTGAACCGCTATCGCTACGAGCTGGGCGAGCTGATCGAGATCGCGCGGGCGCTGACCACCGAGCGCGAGATCGGCAAGCTGCTGGGGCTGATCCTCGAGAAGAGCCGGTTCGTCACCGGCTCGGACGCCGGCAGCATGTACGTGGTCGAGGGCACCGACCACGACATCAGCAAGAACCTGCTGCGCTTCAAGACCAGCCAGAACGACTCGGTGCAGTTCGACTCGCGCGAGTTCACCATGCCCATCAGCCCGCGCAGCATGGCGGGGTGGGCCGCGCTCGAGAAGAAGAGCATCCGCATCGACGATGTGTACGACATGCCGAAGGATTCGCCCTTCGGCTTCGATCGCTCGTTCGACCAGAAGGTGGGCTATCGCACCAAGAGCATGCTGTGCACGCCGCTGATCACCAAAGAGGGTGAGGTGATTGGCGTCTTGCAGCTGATCAACAAGAAGCGCGAGGCGAGCAACAAGCTGCTTTCGCCCGACGACGTCGAGCGCCTGGTGGTGCCCTTCGACGATCGCAGCGAGCAGCTGATGCAGACGCTGGCGTCCCAGGCCGGCATCGCCCTCGAGAACGCGATGCTGTACGACGAAATCCGGTCCATCTTCGAGGGCTTCGTCCGGGCCAGCGTCGACGCCATCGAGCAGCGCGACCCCACCACCAGCGGTCACTCGCGGCGCGTGGCCGAGCTGACCGTGGGCCTGGCCCACGCCGTCGAGCGCACCGACACGGGCCCCTACAAAGACGTGATCTGGAAGCGCGAGGACATCAGCGAGATCGAGTACGCCTCGCTGCTCCACGACTTCGGCAAGATCGGCGTGCGCGAGCACGTGCTGATCAAGGCCAAGAAGCTCTACCCCCACGAGCTCGAGTTGCTCAAGCAGCGCTTCGACTTCGTGCGGCGCAGCATCGAGGTGGACCTGCTCTCGCGCAAGCTGGCGGTGCTCGAGCGCGGCGGAAAGGCCGAAGAGCTGGCGGGGCTGGACCACGAGCTGAAAGAGCGGCTGGCCGAGCTGGACGGCGCCCTGGCCACGGTGAACCACGCGAACGAGCCCACGGTGCTGGCGGCCGGCGACTTCAAGAAGATCGAGGAGCTGGCCCGGCAGACCTTCGCCACCCTCGAGGGCGGGCAGGCACCGCTGCTCACCGCCGAAGAGGTGAAGAGCCTGAGCGTGATGCGCGGCTCGCTCACCGCCGAAGAGTTCGACGAGATCCGCAGCCACGTCACCCACACCTACCGCTTCTTGTCCAAGATCCCCTGGGGCAAGACCTTCGCGCGGGTGGCGATCATCGCCGGCGCTCACCACGAGCGCCTGAACGGCACCGGGTACCCGAACCGCCTGCGGGCCGAAGAGATCCCGCTGCAGTCCAAGATCATGACGATCAGCGACATCTTCGATGCGCTGACCGCCAGCGACCGCCCCTACAAGCGCGCGGTGCCGGTGGACAAGGCGCTGCACATCCTCGAGCTCGAGGTCAAAGACGGCCACGTGGACCCAGAGCTGGTCCGCATCTTCCGCGACGCGAAGGTGTGGGAGCAGATCATGGGGGCTTTGTATTGATGCAAGCCTGAATCATTCTTGCCTGCATGATCCTCAGCGGATCACGTCGTCGACCCGGATCTCCACGTCGGGGAAGCGTTCCAGCACGATGACGTCGCCCTTCGCGAAGCGCTTCGTCGACGTGTAGGCACCGCCCTTCGGCTCGCGGTAGACCTCGATCACCTGCTCGACCAGATTGACGATCCAGTACTCGGGAACTTTGCACTCGGCGTACAGGCGTCGCTTGACCCCGCGGTCCTTGCGGAGCGACGAGTCCGAGACCTCGATGATCAGCCAGGCGGCCGTCGGATGCTCGTGGTCGTAGTCGCCCGGGGGCACCACCGCGAAGTCCGGCTCCGGCTCCGAGTCGTCGCTGGCCGCCACCGGGATGGCCACCCGAATGGCGGCTCGATCGGCCAGCGCGCGCACCAGCGTCACGTTCAAGCGCGTCGACACCGAGGCATGGGCCGGCCCGATGGGGGTCATCGGCACCAGCGCCCCGTAGAGCAGCTCGAGCTTCTCGTCCTCGAAAGCGCCGAGCGCGACCAGCTGGTCGTACTCGACCCGGCGCAGCGGGCGGACGGGTTCTTCGGCGAGAGCTTCCAACGTAGGCACCTCCGGCAGGGTAGCATCGCCCCCTCGTCGGCTCGGCCGCCGGCCGAGTTGCCTCCATGGAAATGATTTGCCCGCCCTGCACTGTTTGCGTAGCCAGGGCGAGGGTTTAGGCCACGTTTCCTACAGAAACTGCTTGGATTGCAGGGCGGGCGCGGCCGGGCCCCGAGGCACGAACCCTGCTAGTACACTCTCGGATGACTACGCCCTGGCGTGCGGCGGGAGCAACTCTGGCCCACCGACTTGCTCGGTCCTTGGAGGCGTGATGCGCAGCAGAGCTGAACGAATGTCTCTCATCAGAGCTGGGCTGGTGGTCGGCCTCTTGGGCTGCACCGCGGCGCTGCCGATCGGCTGCTCGGACGACAGCGGCCTGGACGCCGCCGGGTTCGACGGCGGCAGCGGCGGCGTCGGGGGGGTGGCCACCGGGCCCTGCGAGACCGGCGAGACCCGCAAGTGCGGCATCAAGCTGGCCCAGCACGACGACATCGTGACCTGCTACCTGGGCACGCAGAGCTGCAACGCCGGCACCTGGGGCGAGTGCACCGACGGCTCGCAGGTCACGAAGAGCGTGGTGGCGCCGCCGGGGGTGGGCCCGGGCTCGGGGGCGATGAACTTCCTGGGCAACTGCGCCAACAACCCCTGCGACCCGTATTGCCAGAACTACAACAACGACGCGGGCTATAACGCCAACGGCGGCTCGCCGATCTACACCTGGCAGGGCGGTCAGATCTCGGGGTTGCCCAACGGCCTGAAGAAGAAGGGACTGATCGAGCCGTGCGGCGGCGGCAGCGATTGCCAGTTCAACACCTACTGCTGGCACCCCCAGACGGCATCCGCATGCGGACACAGCAAGTGCCAGACGGGCGCGAAGCTCGATTGGGGCTGCGATGCTTGCGTCACCGAGATCTGCAAAGCAGACCCTAGCTGCTGCGCCAACTACCCGGACGACAACGCGCCGGGGACTTGCACCCACAGCGTCTGCGACGCCACTGGCTCACAAAAGGGGCTCACGGCTGGGTGCGACGCGAGCGGGGTCGATTGCGTGACCAAGGTGTGTGCGATCAATCCCACCTGTTGCCAGAACGGCAACAACAAGTGGACCGCCGCGTGTGTGGCCCTGATTGGTGCGCAGTGCGGCCTGAACTGCTCGGGCAACGCGGTCTCGCTGCCGGCGGGCACTTGGGTTCAGGCGTGCGTGGACAAGGTCGCGACCGTTTGCGACGCGAGCTGCGGCACGGGCGCGCCGCCTCCGGAAGAGGGCAAGTGCAAGGAGTGGATCCCGGGGCAGACCGATCCCACGTGCGCCGGGGTCGACCTGACGGCCGACGTTCCCTGCGCCAACAACACGCCGATCTGCAACCACGGCCAGGCGCAAGCACCAGCAGGTATTCGGATCGTTCACTACCCCGCGAACTCGGGACACTATCCAAAGTGCGCGCCGGGCGACCACGCCAACCTGGAAGAGTGCTTCACGACTGCGGTCATCAAGCCGGGCGAGTGCACCACCGACATGCAGTATTGGGACAATGTTAGCTCGTCGTGGAAGCCGGGCTGCCCCGGCCTGACGGGCAACGGCAACCGTGAAGTCATGGTCAACCCCCCGGCATCGACCGAAGGCTCCCCGGCTCGCCCCAAGCCGCCGGGATATGCTGGCCCGGTCGCCGAGTGCAGCTGCAAAGACAACTGGACGTTGTACTCGGGCGGCACGTGCGGGCTGCCGGTCTGCGGCGGCGACCAGCAGGTCTCGACCTTCAAGAAGGTCAACTACTTGGTCATGGTCGACCGCACCTTCTCCATGGTGATGTCCAACATCTGGGCCCCGGCGGTCAGTGGGTTGACCGCGTTCTACCAGGACTCGAGCAATGCCGGCCTCGGCATCGCGATGGAGTTCTTCGGCTTGTACTCGGGCGGCATCTACGGCAACGGGTGCACCGGATCCACGGGGGACTGCAGTTCGGCCGGCTGTGCGACGCCGATGGTCCCCCTCGGCTTGCTCACCGCCGCGGCGGCGCCAGCGGACACCCAAGAGCAGGCACTGGTCAACGCGCTGGGTGCGACGGCCCCTGGCAACCTGGCGGCAGGTTTGGAGTGGGGAACACGCATCTATCCGGCGCTCGAAGGCGCGCTGGCTTGGGCCGCCGCGCAGACCACGGTGAAGCCGACAGAAACCTTTGACGTGATTCTGCTGACCGACGGCGACGCCAACGACTGCACGAGCAGCACGGCTGCGATCGCGGGGTTGTCATCCGCGGCGCTGGGCGCCAGTGGGACTCGGACGTACGTGGTCGCGTTGCCGGGGTCCACTGTTGCGGTGCTCAATCAGATCGCGGCCGCCGGCGGCACCACCTCGGCGATCGCGGTGTCGGCGGCCACGATGGCCGCGGACCTGAAGAACGCTCTGCTCGGCATCACCGGCGGAGGCGTGACCTGCTCGACCGACTTGCCACCCACGAGTCTGTTCGACATCGGCAACGTGACGGTGAAGTACACGCCGTCGAGCGGGCCCTCGGTCAACCTGGCCAAACGCGCCGACCTGGCCGCCTGCGGCGCAGGCACCGGGTGGTACTACGACAACAACGCCGCCCCGACCAAGCTGCTGCTCTGCCCCACCAGCTGCACCACCGCCCAGAACGACGCAGGCTCGAAGATCGAGATCGCGCTCGGTTGCCCGACGGGCGCCGGTCCGATGAAGGTCACGCTGGACCACCAGGGCCAGTGCCCGCCGGGCAGCAAGCCGGTCTGGAACTTCTTCTCGTACGACACCACCACCCCCAACACCTCCACGGTGACCTTCCGGGTGCGCACCGCCGACACCCAGGCTGGGCTGGCAGCCGCGAGCTGGCACAATCTGGCGGTGGCCCAGTCGGTGCCGACCGACACTCAGGTCTGCCCACTCACTGGGCCCGCGCCGTGCCCGATCGACGCCTTCGCGGCGCTGGGCTTCCCCGACCAGAAGCGCGCCTGGGCGCAGCTCGAGCTCGATCTGGTCCCCGGCGGTGGTGGCCTGCCCGCTGTCAACACCTTCAACCTGACGTACTCTTGCCCTCCAAGCGAATGACCCGCACAACTCTGCACTTCGCTCTCGTCGCTGCACTGGCCCTTGCAGGTTGCGGCGGCGACGACGACGAGAAGAAACCCTTCAGCGGCACCGGCGCTGGCAGCGGTACGGGCGGCTCGGGTACCGGCGGCTCGTCGGGGGATGGCGGCGCGGGTGGCGTCGCCGGGGGCGGCTCGGGCGGCGTGAGCGGCGGCGGGTCGGGCGGCGGCGGAACCGGCGGCGGCGGAGGCACCGGCGGCGGAAACATCGGTCCCGAGCAGTGCAACGACGGATTCGACAACGACCAGAACGGCAAGACCGACTGCGACGACTCGGCCTGCACGAGCGCGTGCGGGTCGGCCTGCTCCAAGCCGGATCTGCTGAGCGATCCCGCCACCATTTCCGGGGCGACGAGCGGTCACGCCGACAGCGCGAAGAACTCGTGCAGCAAATCGACGGGGGGTGCGGACGTCGCCTACGAGCTCACCGCCAAGAACAGCGGCATGCTCGAAGTGAACGTCGGTGGGTTTTCGGACCTCTCATTGTCGGTACGCTCCGCGTGCTCGGGTGCGGAGCTCGGGTGCACCACCGGGAAGTCGCTCAAGCTTCCGGTGGCCCAAGGAACGAAGTTGTGGATCGTCGTGGATGCCAACAGCGCGAGCACGGGCGGCCCATTCGGATTGAGCGCCCAGAGTTACGCCATCGCATGTGGCGACAAGCACATCGACGGCAGCGAGACCTGCGACGATGGCAATACCAAGGCCGGCGACGGCTGCAGCGCCAACTGCACGCTCGAAGTGAAGGAAGTGGAGCCCAACGACACGTCGGCTCAGGCCAACGCTTGGGCGAGCCCATTCGTGGGCATCGTGAGCTCGGCGAGTGATCAAGACGCGGTCAAGGTGGTACTGAGCAAGACCGGCGTCATCAGCGCCAGCGTGCGCGACATGGGAGACAACGCTTGCGACCTCGGCAAGCTCGACTCGTACATCGAGCTCGTCGACAAGGACGGAGCCACGCTCCTGGCCGCGAACGACAACTGGGGCGACGGTAAGTGCTCCTCGGTGAGCAAAGCCGGGCTCCCGGCCGGCACGTACTATGTGGTCGTCAGCGCAGCCTCGGGTGCACCGTTCCCGTATCGGCTCGAAGTCACGCTGAACTGAGGTGTCGCACTCGCGGCGGAGCCCACACCGTGGTATCCGGCTCGCGTCATGCCGGAAATCCTCAGTGTTGTCGCGCGCGAGATCCTCGACTCGCGCGGTAACCCGACGGTCGAGGCGGAAGTTCACACCAGCAGCGGCTTCGGCCGCGGGGCAGTGCCCAGCGGCGCGTCCACGGGCGAGCACGAAGCCCTCGAGCTGCGCGACGGCGACAAGAAGCGCTATCTGGGCCGGGGCGTCACCACCGCGGTCGACAACGTCAACGACGTGATCGGGCCAGCGCTGGTCGGGCTGTCGGCCTTCGATCAGCCGGGCATCGATCAGATCATGCTCGATCTGGACGGCACCCCGAACAAGGGCAAGCTGGGCGCCAACGCCATCTTGGCGGTCAGCATGGCGGTGGCCCGCGCCGGCGCCGACGTGGTCGGCCTGCCGTTCTGGCGCTACCTGGGCGGCGTGCAGGCGCGCGTGTTGCCCACGCCGCTGATGAACATCTTGAACGGCGGCACCCACGCCGACAACGGGCTCGAGGCCCAAGAGTTCATGATCGTACCGCTGGGCCTTCCCAGCTTCGCTGAAGCGCTGCGCTGCGGCGCCGAGGTGTTCCACGCGCTCAAGGCCAACCTGAAGAAGGACGGGCTGACCATCGCCGTGGGTGACGAGGGCGGGTTCGCGCCGCGCCTCGAGAGCAACGAGGCCGCGCTGGCGCGCATCGTGGCGGCCATCGAGGCCGCCGGCTACAAGCCCGGCGAGCAGGTGGGCCTGGCGCTCGACACCGCCGCCAGCGAGTTCTACGCCGACGGCAAGTACACCTGGGACAAGAAGCCCCACAGCGCGGCCGAGCTGGTCGCGGTCTACGAGAAGCTCTGCGAGAAGTACCCGATCGTCAGCATCGAGGACGGCCTGGCGGAAGACGACTGGGACGGCTGGAAGCTCTTGAGTGACAAGCTGGGTGGCCGCATTCAGCTGGTCGGCGACGACCTGTTCGTGACCAATAAAGAGCGGCTGGCGCGCGGCATTCAGCAGAAGATCGGGAACTCGATCTTGATCAAGCTGAACCAGATCGGCTCGCTCACCGAGACGCTGGACACCATCCGCCTGGCCACCAGCGCGGGCTACACTTCGGTGATCTCGCACCGCTCGGGCGAGACCGAAGACCCATTCATCGCGGATCTGGCCGTGGCCACCAACGCCGGTCAGATCAAGACCGGCAGCCTGAGCCGCAGCGATCGCATTGCGAAGTACAACCAGCTGCTTCGCATCGCCGAAGAGCTGGGCGACGGCCAGGTGTACGCCGGGCGCGCGCCGTTCACCCGTGCACGCTGATCCCGATTTTCAGCCGACCAGCGGGTTGCGGGTTCGAACCGCCGCGAAGCGCGAGAAGTCGCGGTCCGCGGTCCACAACTCGCTGACCGCGTGCTCGATGCACAGCGCGGCGATCCGCGCGTCGTGCACGCGCGGGCCGGTGACCGCCCCGGCGCGCAGCAGGTCGGCCAGCGTCGTCCAGTAAGACGAGGGCTCGCCAAGCAGCGTCAGCTTCGGCGACGCGAGCCAGCCCTCCACGGTGCGGAGTGCGTCAGCCAGGCTCGTGGGCGGGTCGAACACGCGCGGGTGGGTCGCGATCGCGATGAATTCGTGGATGCACGGCCAGGGGATCGCCCACGGCCGGCGAGAGGCTTCGCGCACTCGCGCTCGCGCTGCCTCGTGCCAGGGAGAGTCCGCGCGGTGCGCGTAGAGCAAGATGTTCGTGTCGATGGCGATCACGTTCCGCGACCCTCGTAGGCCAGATCGCGGAGGGTGCGGACCTCGTCCCACGATAGCCCCGCCTGCAGCCCGCGCCCGCCGACGGCGTGCGTCTCGACGCCGTCCGCGCCGCCGTCAGGCTCTGCCTCGGCCGCCAGCTTGGTGCGCAGCGCCTCTTCGACCACGACCCGAAGCGTGGTGCCTCGCCGCGCGGCCAGTCGCTTCGCGCGCTCGAGGATCGGGTCGGCAATATCGATGGTTGTCTTCATGTGGGTCAACCATATCGCGCCGTCGGCGGAGCGGCCACGGGGCGGGAATTGACAGCCCTCAACGAAAGTGGGAAGTTCAACTCTCCACTTGGGCCGGGGATGGGAGTCGACAGATGCTTCGTTTCACGCGCGCCTTTGCATTCGGTTGGATCGTGCTCGGTTGTGGCGGGTCGACGGACACGGAAGCCGCCGGCGGCACCGGCGGCAGCGCCGGCGCGGCGTCGGGCGGCAGCGCCGGAACGGCCGCCGGAGGCAGCGGCGGATCGGCAACCGGGGGAGCAGCGGGAGCGCCCACCGGCGGCGCTGCGGGCACACCGAGCGGTGGCGCGTCGAGCGGTGGTGCAGGCGGTGGCGGGCCGGTCGCGGATCCATCGAAGCCCGGAACGAACGGCGGCACACCGTTCGACGGAACCGCGAGCGTGGCAGCGACCAAGCATCAGGTGCCGATGCACTGCGTGCTGCCCGTGGGGTCGTCGTCGGCCACCGCCCCGGTGATCTTGATCGGGCACGGCTTCCAGCTGCCCGCAAAGCAGTACAACGGCTACGCCGATCGCCTGGCCAGCCACGGCTTCATTGCTTGCACCGTGGACTTCCCCGCGGGGTTCTCACCGAACCACGCGGGCAACGCGCAAGACATGGTCGGCGCGCTCGATTGGGTGCTGGTGCAGTCGGCATCTGGCGGCAGCCCCCTTCAGGGCAAGGTCGACATCAACCAGATCGGCGTGATGGGTCACTCGCTGGGCGGCAAGGTCAGCGTGCTGGCAGCGAAGACCGACGCGCGCTTCAAGGCCGTGCTCGGGCTCGATCCGGTGGACGCCGCCACGGGCTGCACCGACAAGACCCTGTGCCCCGACGCATCCGACAGCTTGCCGTTGCCGATCCCGACCGCTTTTCTGGGCGAGACGCTGGACGCCACGGGCAGCTTCCAGGCGTGCGCGCCCGCGGCCGACAACTATCAGACCTTCTTCGCCAAGGCCGGCGCACCCAGCGTGGAGGTGACGCTGAACGGCGCCAACCACATGAGCTTCATCGACGACCTGGCCAGCTGCGGGCTCACCTGCAACTTCTGCCAGAAGGCGACCCTGCCCAGCGCCGACGCGCTGGACATTGCGCGCGCCTACAGCGTGGCCTTCTTCGCGCGCCACCTGCGCGGCCAGACCGGCTACGACGCCTGGCTCACGGGTGATCTGGCCAAGCAGAAATGGGGCGCGAAGATCAGCTTGCAGTCGAAGTGAACGCCGCGAGCTCGGCTTCGTAGGCGCTCACGATGGCGCGCGGGTCGGCCACGCGCTTCGCGTCGGCCGCGATGCCCAGCCGCACCTGCCCGGCGTACGACAGCAGGCTGACGCCCAGCCCGATGTGCCCCGACACCGGCGCCCAGACCAGCATCTCGGACAGCGGGCTCCCGGCCAGGTGGATCTCGACCGGCGGCCCGGGCACGTTGGTGATCATCACGCTGGCCTTGCGGGTGAAGAGCTGGATGCCGATGTGCTCGATCTCGCTCGTGGCCACGCCCATCGCGCCTAGCACGCCCAGCGCCACCACCGCGTCGGGCTGAGCCTTGATGGCGTCGAAGCTGGCCTGCAGCTTCTTCAGGCGTTCGTAGCGATCGGCAGCGTCGATGGCCAGCGGCACGTAGACCAGGCCGAAGTGGTTGCCGAGCTCGCCCGGGTCCGAATCGTCGCGCACATAGACCGGCACCAGCGCGCGAAGCTCGAGCCCGGCGACCGGGCCCAGCGCATGGAGGTAAGTCGCGAGCGCACCGGACACCGCCGCAACCAAGACGTCGTTGACCTTCGCGCCGTGCTGGCGAGCACACGCCTTGATCGGATCGAGCGGCGCCGGCGCCGACCACGCGATGCGCTTCTGCGTGCCCAGCTCGCCCTTGAGCACGCTGGGTGAATCGGGGGGAAGCATCAGCAGGTGCCCGAGGGTGCGCGCCTGAGCCGAGGCCAGCTGGGCGCGCTCGGCCAGGCCCTTGGGGTGCGGCGCGGCGACGCCCACCTCCGGCGGGCTGAGCAGCGCGCCCTCGTCGGTCATGCCCAGCAGAAAGCGCACCAGCGAGACGCCGTCGCCCATGGAGTGGTGCAGGCGGGCGAACAGCGCCGCGCCCGCACCGACGCCGTCGATCAAGTACGCCTGCCAGAGGGGCTTGGTTCGATCGAGCGGGGTGCTGGCCAGATCGCTGACCAGTGCTTCGAGCGCTGCCTGGTCACCCGGCGCGGGCAGCGCGATGTGATGCAGGTGCGCGCGGACGTCGAAGTGCGGATCCAGCGCCCAGTGCGGCAGCCCGAGGGCGGGCTGGACCACGCGCTGGCGGAAGCGCCGTTGCACCAGCAGGCGCTCGTTCACCAGCGCACGGATCCGCTCGATGCCCGGCGCGGCGCGGAACACCAAGAGGGCGCTTATCACCATGGCGTTGGTCGGGCTGTCCATGCGCAGCCAGGCGGCATCCACCGCGCGCAGCGGTTCGCGATCCGAGCTCATGCCGTCCCCGCGCTGCATGGACCGAGCCAATCGAGCCCCGCCACGCCGGGCAGCGCCACGCGAAATCAGTGCGCGCAGCCGGGTGCGGCGTGCAGGCGGTGCGTCAGGCCGGGCAGGTGCAGCAGTTCAAGACGGGCGCGCACAGGCCAAGCTTGCCGGTGATCGGCGCGCAGTAGAAGTTGCAGATCAGCTGATCCTGGATCTTGCTCGGGTCGCAGGGCGCCGCGCAGCCCGTGGAGCCGCCGCTGCCGCCACCGCCACCGCCACCGCCGCCCGGCGCGCCGCCGCCGCCGGTGGACACGCAGCTGTTCGTGCCCGACTTGGTGTAGCCCGGGTTGCACTTGAAGCTGCAGAGCGTGCCCTGGCACTCGCTGGTCCCATTCGCCGGCGGGTTCGGGCAGGTGGTGCATTGATCGTCTTGCAGCGCGCAGCCCACGCCCGGGCTGGGCGCGATGCACACGCCACCGCACTTCTTCTGTCCGGTCGAGCAGCTGCCGCCACCGCCGCCGCTCGACGTGCCGCCGCTCGACGTGCCACCGCTCGACGTGCCGCCGCTCGACGTGCCGCCGCTCGACGTGCCGCCGCTCGACGCGCCGCCGCTTCCGGCCTGCCCCGCGGCGCCGCCTGCGCTGCTGCCACCGCTGCCGCCACCGTTCGGGTTGTCGGCCTTGCCGCCCGTGCCGCTGTTGCCACCGGCGGGGGCGCCACCGGCGCCATCGTCTTCGATCGGCTCGGCCGTCGCGCAGCCCATCAGCACCGTGACGATCGCCGCAAGTCCGAGCCGACCCAGTCGCATGGGCGTACTCTACCCGCGGGCCCGCTAACGCGCGAGCTGTCTTCGCCGCGCGTCGATGTGACGTCCGAGACCGAGCACGCGCAACGGCTCGGGCGAAACGCGGAAGGTCGCGACGTCGCCCAGGCTCACGCGGATCAGCCGATACGGCCCGTCTAGAAACATACAGGCGTCCTGCATCATGCTCTTGGCCTCGAGCTGCTCGCCGGGCGCGATCGTGAAGCGCAGCAGGCGATAGCGCGTGCCGGCCGGAGCGTAGGGCTCACGCACCACCGCCTGCAGCTTCTTCGACCCGAGCGGCAGCACCTTGCCACCCGCCGAGTGCTGCGCCGCCGTCGAGCCCGCCGCCGGACCCAGCCAAAACCCGCTGGATTTCTGGGGTTCGGAGCGGGTGCCGTGACTCAGCAAGTAGCGCGAGGTCGCAGCCGGCGACTGGTGGCAATAGAGCGCCTCGTTGAGCACGCGACGCGATCGCTCGCGTCCGTTCAGTGCCACGCTCATGCGCGTCAGCGTGAGCGTGTCGAGCCGACCTTCCAGGGCGTCACCCAGGCTGGCGTGGATGTCGTCGCGCTGAGCTCCGCAGAAGAAGCCGACGCTGAACTTGGGTGCGCTGTTCACCCCCAGGATGGGAGTGCTGCCTACATTGTGCGAGGCAGCGAGCAGTGTTCCGTCGCCGCCGACCGCCACCACCAGCGCGGCATCGGCGGCGTCGAAGGCAGCGTGGGCACGGCGCACCACCAGCGAGCGGGCACCGTGACGCTCCAGCGACTCGAGCACGGCATCCACCGTGCGGTTGTGCTCGCGATGCGACTCGAGCCAGCGCGCCACGCTCGGATCCTTCTTGCGGATCAAGAGCTTTGCGCGCGGGTCCCCCTCGTCTTCCACGAAGCGCGAGTAGCTCGAGCGCTTCACCACCACGATCACGCGCTTGCCGTTCATGCAAACCGATCCGCCAGCCTTCGCAGCGCCAGCTCGGTCTTGGCGTCTTCGATCGACCCCTGGGCGCAGAGCGCCAGCGCGTCGGCCAGGCGCACGCTGCGCACCAGACCGCCGTGCTCGAGCGGCGAGCCGTCGTTGCCGGGCTCGGTGCGCGACTTCGGATCGACCTCGACCTCGAAGTAGAAGTGGCGCTCACCGATGATGCCCGGCGCCGGGTACGTGCTGGGCCCGAGCTCGCGCATCAGATCCGGCGGTTGGTCGAAGCCCAGCTCTTCCGCCAGCTCGCGCGACGCGCAGGCGCGCAGCCCGTCGGGGGTCTGCTCGCCGACCTCGACCAGGCCCGCGGGCAGCTCCCAGAGCCCGGTGCCGCGGTCCCGCTCGGGCACCGGCGAACGGGCCGCGTCGCGCAAGAGCAGCGGCGGCCGGACCGCGCTGCGCAGATAGACCCAGACCTCGCTGCGGCTGACGAAGTGCGCAGCGATCACCACGGCGTCGATGGCGCGCCGGTCCACCGCGTCGTAGACGAACGGCTCGCTCACGCTGCCGTCCGGGTAGCGCGCGCGGAAGCGGCGGCGAACCAGGCGCAGGAACCCGCCTTCGTCCGGGGGCGAGAGGTCCTCTACCAGCTCGAGCCGGATGTCAGGCAGCGCGTCGGAGTCGGTCATTCGGGCACTTGCCGGCTAGGGCTCAGCAGGTTACATCGGCCGAGCAGAAGGGGGAGAGGGATCCCAAATGCTCAGGCAACCTTTCACGTTCACGGCGTTGCTTTCGGCGGCCGCGCTCACGCTGCTGCCGGCGCCCGCCAGCGCGGCCCCGCCCAAGGGCAAGGTCGAGGCGAAGCCCGCCAAACCCGCAGCCAAGCCCAAAGAGAAGCCCGAAGCGAAGGGCGACAAGGGCAAGGCCAAGGTCGATACCAAGAAGCTCGAGGCCGAGCTGGGCAGCGGTGACTCTGCGCGGATCGGCGCGGCACTGGCGGAGTTGATCAAGGCCGGCGACGCGGCGGCGGGCGCGGCCCCGGCGGTCGAGGCGCTGCTCGGCAAGGGGCTGTCGGCCGAGCTGGTG
>Ga0073899_10001969_pt1 | contig 18644 bp, 16 predicted proteins | sample KloWWTmetaKNB5Ph_FD_88975 | JGI IMG/M metagenome (GOLD analysis project Ga0073899, IMG submission 88975) | Active sludge microbial communities from Klosterneuburg, Austria, studying microevolution and ecology of nitrifiers - Klosterneuburg... | ecosystem: Engineered > WWTP > Aerobic digester >... | reverse complement strand
TCCAAGTGGTCGGCCGACTACGCCAAGGCCACCGGCAACAAGGTCAACTACCAGTCGATCGGCTCCGGCGGCGGCATCGCCCAGATCAAGGCCGGCACCGTGGACTTCGGTTCCAGCGACAAGCCGCTGGCGCCGGAAGAACTGGCGAAGGATGGCCTGGTGCAGTTTCCCTCCACCATCGGCGGCGTGGTGCCGGTGGTCAACCTGCCCGGCATCGAGGCCGGCAAGCTGCGCCTCACCGGTGCGCTGCTGGCCGACATCTACCTGGGCAAGGTCACGACCTGGAACGACGCCGCGATCGCCGCTGCCAACCCGGGCGTCGCACTGCCGGCCGACAAGATCCACGTGGTGCGTCGCTCGGACGGCTCCGGCACCACCTACAACTTCACCAACTACCTGACCAAGGTCAGCCCGGCCTGGAAGTCGGCGGTGGGTGAAGGCACCACGGTCAACTGGACCGGCACCAGCGTCGGCGGCAAGGGCAACGAGGGCGTGGCGTCCTACGTCAAGCAGCTGAAGGGCGCGATCGGCTACGTCGAATTGTCCTACGCGCTGCAGAACAGGATGGCGCACGCGGCGATGCAGAACGCGGCCGGCACCTGGGTGCAACCGAATGCGGCAAGCTTCGCCGCGGCCGCGGCCAGTGCCGACTGGAAAAGTGCGCAGGACTTCAACCTGGTGATCACCAATGCCCCGGGCGCGGAGGCCTGGCCGATCACCGCCACCAACTTCATCCTGATGCGCAAGCAGCCGCGCGACGCCGCCGATGCCGCGGCCGCGCTGGAATTCTTCCGCTGGGCCTATGCCAGCGGCACCGAACAGGCCAGGTCGCTGGACTACGTGCCGCTGCCGGCGGAACTGGTGCAGCAGGTCGAGTCGTACTGGGCGGCGCAACTGAAGTAAGCCCCCGCAGCCTACCCACCGAGACCACGCATGAATGCCATCGCTCTTCCCGTTTCGGCGCGTGACGTCGCCGACGCGCGCAACGACAAGCACTTCCGCTGGCTGCTGACCGCGACCGCGGTGTTCGTCCTGGTAACCCTCGCCGGTGCCGCGCTGTCGATGCTGTGGGGTGGTCGCAGCGTGCTGGCCAGCGAAGGCCTGGACTTCTTCTTCTCCAGCGACTGGAACCCGGTCGAGAACAAGTACGGCGCGCTGGTGCCGATCTACGGCACCGTGGTCACCGCGATCATCGCCATGCTGATCGCGGTGCCGGTGAGCTTCGGCATCGCCTTCTTCCTCACCGAGGTCGCGCCGCGCTGGATGCGCGGGCCGGTGGGCACCGCCATCGAACTGCTGGCCGGCATCCCCTCGATCATCTACGGCATGTGGGGCTTTTTCGTGCTGATGCCGGTGATGCGCGAACACCTGATCCCGTGGCTGGACGCGAACATCGGCCCGCTGCCGCTGATCGGCAAGCTGTTCCAGGGCCCGCCGATCGGTGCCGGCATGCTGACCTCCGGCATCGTGCTGTCGATCATGGTGATCCCGTTCATCTCCTCGGTGATGCGCGAGGTGTTCCTGACCGTGCCGTCGCGGCTGAAGGAATCGGCCTACGCGCTGGGTGCGACCAAGTGGGAAGTGAGCTGGGACATCGTGCTGCCGTATACCCGTTCGGCGGTGATCGGCGGCGTGTTCCTCGGCCTCGGCCGCGCACTCGGCGAGACCATGGCGGTCGCGTTCGTGATCGGCAACAGCGTCGGCTTCACCGCCTCGCTGCTGGAACCGTCCACCACCATCGCCGCGCTGATCGCCAACGACTTCGGCGAGGCCACCGAAACCTATCGCGCGGCGCTGCTGCTGCTGGGCTTCGTGCTGTTCATCGTGACCTTCGTGGTGCTGGCGATCGCCCGCCTGATGCTGATGAACCTGGCCCGCAAGGAGGGCAACCGGTGAGCACCATTGCGCTTTCCGCACGCGACCTCGCGGCCGCGAAACTGTATCGCCGGCGCCGCCTGACCAATATCGTGGCGATCGGGCTGGCCTGCGCCGCCGCGCTGTTCGGGCTGGCCTTCCTCGGCTGGATCCTGTGGACCCTGCTGGCCAAGGGCCTGGCCCACCTGAGCCTGTCGCTGTTCACCCAGGACCAGCCGCCGCCGCTGGAAGCCGGCGGCCTGCGCAATGCCATCGTCGGCAGCCTGATGATGTGCGGCATGGGCGTGCTGATCGGCACCCCGCTCGGCATCGCCGCCGGCACCTGGCTGGCCGAATACGGCAACCATCGCAAGCTCGGCACGGTGGTGCGCTTCGTCAACGACATCCTGCTGTCGGCACCGTCGATCGTGCTCGGCCTGTTCGTGTACGCCGCGTTCGTGATGCAGACCGGCGGCAACTTCTCCGCCATCGGCGGCTCGATCGCGCTGGCCTTCATCGTGCTGCCGGTGGTGGTGCGCACCACCGACGAGATGCTGCGGCTGGTGCCGGTGCAGATGCGCGAAGCCGCGCTGTCGCTCGGCGTGCCGCAATGGAAGGTCACCATGCAGGTGCTGTACCGCAGCGCGCTGCCGGGCATCGTCACCGGCATCCTGCTTGCCCTCGCCCGCATCTCCGGCGAGACCGCGCCACTGCTGTTCACCGCCTTCGGCAACGAGTTCTTCAGCCTGGATGCCACCGGCGCGATGAGTGCGGTGCCGCTGGTGATGTACAAGTTCGCCGGTTCCGGCTACGAGAACTGGGAACACCTGGCCTGGGCCGGTGCGCTGCTGGTCACCCTGTTCGTGCTCGCGGTCAGCCTGGTCGCGCGCACCCTCCTGCTGCGCAACAAAGTTGCCAATGACTAACTTCACGCGGATCGATCCCATGAACGATGCACGCATCAAAGTCGGTGCCTCCGTGCGCGACGCCATCCTGCCGACGCAGGCACCAGTGAAGATCGCCGCGCGCGACCTGAACTTCTGGTACGACAAGTTCCACGCGGTCAAGCACATCAACCTGGAAATCCCGGAAAAGCGCGTAACCGCGCTGATCGGCCCGTCCGGTTGCGGCAAGTCCACCCTGCTGCGGGTGTTCAATCGCATCTATGCGCTGTACCCGAAGCTGGAAGCCCGCGGCGAGGTGCTGCTGGACGGCGAGAACATCCTCGATCCCAAGTACCCGATGAACCGCCTGCGCAGCAAGGTCGGCATGGTGTTCCAGAAGCCGGTGCCGTTCCCGATGACGATCTACGAGAACGTGGCCTACGGCATCCGCCACCACGAGAAGCTGGGCAAGGCCGATCTCGACGCACGCGTCGAACTGGCGCTGCGCCAGGCCGCATTGTGGGACGAGGTCAAGGACAAGCTGAAGGAAAGCGGGTTGGGCCTGTCCGGTGGCCAGCAGCAGCGCCTGTGCATCGCCCGCGCGGTGGCGCTCAAGCCCGACGTGCTGCTGCTGGACGAACCGACCTCGGCGCTGGACCCGATCTCCACCAGCCGCATCGAGCAACTGGTCGAGGAGCTGAAGCAGGACTTCACGATCATGATCGTGACCCACAACATGCAGCAGGCGGCGCGCGTGTCCGACTACACCGCGTTCATGTATCTCGGCGACCTGATCGAACACGGCGCGACCGAGCAGATCTTCTCCAATCCCGGCAAGCAGCAGACCGAGGATTACATCACTGGCCGCTTCGGCTGACATCTCCTCCCCCTGCATGCAGGGGGAGGCCGGGAGGGGGTGTGAGGCGCACAGCGCCGAACTTCCATGCAAAGAGCAACCCCTCCCCAACCCTCCCCTGCATCCGCAGGGGAGGGAGCATCGACAAGGGACATCGCGAATGAACGAGCACAATCACATCGTCAAGAGCTACGACGACGAGCAGCGCGCCCTGCTCGACGAACTGATCCGCATGGGCCAGATGTCGGTGTCGCAACTGGAGGCCGCGCTGGACGTGGTCGAACGCCGCGACGACAAGGCCGCCGAGCGCGTGATCGGCAACGACGACGCGATCGACGCGCTGGAGCAGCAGGTCAACCAGGACGTGGTCCGGCTGATCCGCCGCGGCCCGCTGGCCGGCGACCTGCGGGTGATCCTGGCTGCGCTGCGGGTGGCCTCGGACATCGAACGCATCGGCGACCTCGCTGCCAACATCGCCAAGCGCTCGATGGCGCTGAACCTCAGTCCGCCGTTGCCGCATACCCGCGGGCTGGATGCGCTGGGCCGGATGGCCGCGCGCCAGGTACGCGCCGTGCTCGATGCCTACGTCAATCGCGACGGCGAAGCCGCGCTGCGCGTGCGCGCCAGCGACGCCGAACTGGACACCCTCTACACCGGTCTGTTCCGCGAACTGCTGACCTACATGATGGAAGACGCGCGCGCGATCACCCCGTGCACGCACCTGCTGTTCATGGCCAAGAACCTGGAGCGGATCGGCGACCACGCCACCAACATCGCCGAGAACGTGTGGTTCCTGATCCACGGCGAGGAACTGATGCCGCCGCGCGACAAGCGCGACAACAGCAGCACCACGGTGGTCTGAACGCCCCGCCCGGCGGGATGAATGCGCGGCGGCCAGGCCCTTCACAGCTAGCCGCCGCACCATGCAGGCGGTAGCATCGCGACTCCCGTCATGCGCACCTGCGCAAGGAGCTCCCGATGTCGCAATCCCGCAAACCCCTCGCGTTGCTGGTTGGTGCCGCCGTCGCCGCCGGTTCGCTGTTCTCGATGGACACGATGGCCAACGGCTACATGCAGGACAAGGCCGCCGCCGCCAAGGCCGGTGAAGGCAAGTGCGGCGAGGGCAAGTGTGGCGAAGGCAAGTGCGGCGGACAGGCCGCCAAGGCCGCCCACGAAGGTGGCTGCGGCATGGCGAAGATGGACACCGACAAGGACGGCCGTCTGTCGCGCGCCGAGTTCGACGCCGCGCACAAGGGCAGCGAGGAGAAGTTCGCCGGCCATGACCTCGACGGCGACGGCTTCATCACCCAGGCCGAGATGGACAAGCACCATGCCGAGATGAAGGCCAAGGGCGACGGCAAGGCTGCAACCGAGGGCAAGTGCGGTGAAGGCAAGTGTGGCGAGGGCAAGTGCGGCGGCAACAAGTGAACCGACGTGGCTGAATCGCTGCCACGGCGCAGCGCCGGCCTCGGCCTGCGCCGCGCCCTGCTGGACGAACTGATCGAGGCGCCTGCGGGCGCCTTCGATTTTCTGGAATGCGCGCCGGACAACTGGATCGGCGTCGGCGGGGTCCTTGGCGACAAGCTCGAAACACTGGCGTCGCGGCATCCGTTGAGCTGCCACGGGCTGTCGCTGTCGCTGGGCGGGCCGGATCCGCTGGACATCGACTTCCTGCGCAAGACCCGCGATTTCCTCGATCGCCACAAGGCCGCGCTGTACAGCGAGCACCTGAGCTACTGCAGCGCAGATGGCCATCTCTACGACCTGCTGCCGCTGCCGTTCACCGAGGAGGCCGTGCACCATGTCGCCGACCGCATCCGCACGGTGCAGGACGTGCTGGGCCGGCGCATCGCGATCGAGAACGTGAGCTACTACGCCGCGCCGTTCCAGTCGCTGACCGAAGTCGACTTCGTCAATGCCGTGCTGGCCGAGGCCGACTGCGACCTGCTGCTCGACGTCAACAACGTGTACGTCAACGCGATTAACCATCGCTACGACGCCCGCGCTTACATCGACGCGATGCCGACGGCGCGCATCGCCAGCCTGCACATCGCCGGCCACTACGACGAGGCCGATGACCTCAAGGTCGACACCCACGGCACCACGGTGAAGGACGATGTGTGGGCCTTGCTCGCGCATGCGTATCGCACCCATGGCCTGCGCCCCACCCTGCTGGAGCGCGACTTCAATTTCCCGCCGTTGGCGACGTTGCTGGCGGAAGTGCAACGCATCCGCGACCTGCAGGCCGCCGCATGAACGAACTCCGCGAGCAGCTCGATGCACTGGCCGCGCATGTACGCGATCCCGCCACGCATCCCGGCCCGCCCGGCATCGAAGCGCGCCGGCTGAAGATCTACAGCGACCTTGTCTACAACAATCTGGACGGCCTGCTGGCCGGCGGCTTTCCGGTGATCCGCAAGACCCTCGGCGATGCCGCCTGGCAGGCGCTGCTGCGTGGCTTCCTGGCGCATCACCACAGTCGCACCCCGCTGTTCACCGAACTCGGCCGCGAGTTGATCGACTTCCTCGAATCGGATGCGGGCAGCGACCCGCTGCGTCCGTGGCTGGCCGAACTCGCGCACTACGAATGGGCCGAACTCGGCCTGCAACTGAGCGATGCCGCCATCCCGCCGCACGATCCGGCCGGCGACCTGCTCGCCGGCATTCCGCTGCTGTCGCCGCTGGCGTGGCCGCTGGCCTATTGCTGGCCGGTCGATCGCATCGCCCCCGGTGTTCAGCCGACCGAACCGCCCACCGAGCCCACCCTGGTGCTGCTGCGCCGCGATGCCGATGGCCGCGTGCATTTCTCGAAATTGTCGCCGCTGCTGTTTCGCCTGCTGGAGCTGGTCGATACGAACATCGATGCGCGTGGCGACGCACTGCTGTGGCAGCTTGCGCTCGAAGCCGGCCATGCCAACCACGATGGTTTCGTTGCCGAAGCCATGCCGATGCTGCGTCGCCTGCACGGCGAAGGCGTGCTGATCGGCACGCGCATCGATTAACCTGTCGCGATGACCGAGACCCAGGACACGCCGGCGTTCAAGCCGATGGCCGAACGCTTCCGCGGCTACCTGCCGGTGGTGGTGGACGTGGAAACCGGCGGCTTCGACTGGAATCGCAACGCACTGCTGGAAATCGCCGCGGTGCCGATCGAGCTGGACGAGGCCGGACGCTTCGTGCCGGGTGAAGTCGCGCACGCGCACCTCGATCCCGCGCCCGGCACCACGGTGGATCCGAAGTCGCTGGAAGTCACCGGGATCAAGCTCGGCCACCCGCTGCGCTTCGCCGTCGCCGAGCGCGAGGGCCTGGATGCGGTGTTCATGCCGGTGCGTGCCGCGGTGAAGAAGCATGCCTGCCAGCGCGCGATCCTGGTCGGCCACAACGCGCATTTCGACCTCAATTTCCTCAATGCCGCGGTCGCCCGCGTGCAGCACAAGCGCAATCCGTTCCACCCGTTCAGCGTGTTCGACACGGTGACGATGGCCGGCATGACCTACGGGCAGACGGTGCTGGCGCGTGCCGCATTCGCCGCCGGCATCGGTTGGGATCCGAACGAAGCGCATTCGGCGGTGTACGACGCCGAACAGACCGCGCGACTGTTCTGCATCATCGCCAATGCATGGCCTACCCCGGGGATTTCGTCGCCGCCTTGTGCTTGAACGAGCGCACGATGCCGAAGACGCTGATCGCAACCCAGGCGGCTTCCAGCAGGAACACCGGCAGATTGAACGTGCCCAGCAGCGAAATCAGCACGCCGCCCGCGCCGAACAGGTTGAGCAGTTGATACACCAGGCCGGTGCCGGACAGTTTCCCCGCCTGCAGCAGGGCGAAACCGCCCAGGATCATCGCGGTTCCCAGCAAGCCCACCCAGTCGTACCAAGCCAGTTCCAGCGCCATCGCAGTTGCTCCCTTCTCGTTATGGTTGCCGTTGCCGCACGGCCTCGAACAGCGCGATGCCGGTGGCGACGGAGACGTTCAGGCTCTCGAATTCGCCCGGCATCGGAATCTTCACCAGTTGGTCGCAGTTCTCGCGGGTGAGCCGGCGCAGGCCGTCGCCCTCGCTGCCCATCACCAGCGCGACATTGCCCTTGAGATCGAGCGCATACAGCGAGGCATCCGCCTCGCCGGCAAAACCGTAAATCCACACGCCGGCCTTCTGCAGCTCGCGCAGGGTGCGCGACAGGTTGGTCACGCTGAAGATCGGCAATGTATCCGCCGCGCCGGCCGAGGTCTTGCGCACGGTGGCGTTGACCTGCACTGCCTTGTCCTTCGGGAATACCACCGCGGTCGCGCCGGCCGCCGCCGCACTGCGCAGGCAGGCACCGAGGTTGTGCGGATCCTGCACGCCATCCAGCACCAGCACCAGCGCGCGGCCATCGGCGGCTTCGATCAATGCGGGAAGTTCATGCTCATCCCAGGTCTTCGCCGCCGCATAGCGCGCCGCCGCGCCCTGGTGGCGCACGCCGCCGGCCACGCCGTCCAGCGCCTGCTGCGCCACCCGGCGCACGTCGATGCCGAGCCGCCGCGCATTGCCTTCGAGTTCGACGATGCGCGGGTTCTTGCCGCCGGCTTCCAGCAGCACTTCGCGCACGTGCTCGGCGTCGTGTTCCAGCGCCGAAGCGACTGCGTTGAGGCCGACGATCCATTGGGCTTGCTTGCTCATGTGGCTATTGTGCCTTTACTCCTCTCCCTGCGAATGCAGGGGGAGGCCGGGAGGGGGTGCTCTCCATGGATCAAGCACAGAGCACCCCACCCCAGCCCCCCTGCTCCGCAGGGGAGGGAGTAGTAGCTAGTACTTCTGCTTCACCCGCTTCGCCGGCTTGCCGCGCTCAGGCAGTGGCTTCACGCCTGCCGCGAACCCGTCGCCGTCTTCGACCAGGCGGAAGTCGATCTTGCGATCCTCCACGCTGGCCTTCAACACCACGATCCGCACCCGGTCACCGAGCCGGTATTCGTGGCCGCGACGTTCGCCGGTCAGGGTCTTGCGCACCGCGTCGAAGTGGTAGAAGTCGCGCGGCAACTGGGTGACGTGGACCAGGCCATTGACCTTGGACTCGTCCAGCTCGACGAACAGGCCGAAGCTGGTTACGCCGCTGATGGTGCCGTCGAACTCCTTGCCGACGTGGGTTTCCATCCATGCCGCGCGATAGCGTTCGTCGACCTCGCGCTGGGCTTCGTCGGCACGGCGCGAGCGCTCCGAGCACTGCAGCGACAGCGCCGCCATTTCGTGTGGCGAGTACGTGTAGGTGTCCGGCTGGCCGCCGGCCAGCGCGTGCTTGATCGCGCGATGCACCAGCAGGTCCGGATAGCGGCGGATCGGCGAGGTGAAGTGCGCGTACGCCTCCAGCGCCAGGCCGAAATGGCCGATGTTGTCCGGCGCGTACACCGCCAGCGACTGGCTGCGCAGGATCACCGATTCCAGCAGGGCGGCATCGGGGCGCTCGCGGATCCTGTCCAGCAACGCGCGGAAATCCTTCGGCTTCACCTTCGCCCACGGCGGCAGCCGCAGCTGGAATTCCTTGAGGAATTCCTCGAGGTCGGCGTATTTCGATTCCGGCGGCTTGTCGTGGTCGCGGTACGGTGCGGGGATGCGCGCGGCGAGCAGGAACAGCGCAGCCTGCACGTTGGCCGCGATCATGCATTCCTCGATCAGCTTGTGCGCATCGTTGCGCTGGAGCATGCCGGCCTGAGTCACCACGCCCTGCGCATCGAGGACGAAGCGCACTTCGCCGCTTTCGAACTCGATCGCGCCGCGCTTGCTGCGCGCCTTGTCCAGCACCTTGTAGAGCTGATGCAGGCGCTGGATCTGCGGCAGCTGCGCACCGATCTTCGCCAGCGCCGCGGCATGCTCGTCCTCGGGAATGCCCTCGCCCACCGCGTTCCACACGTCGGTGTAGGTCAGCCGCGCATGCGAATGCATCACCGCTTCGTAGAACTCGGCACCGGTGACGATGCCATCGCGCCCCACCTGCATGTCGCAGCAGAAACACAACCGATCCACCTTCGGCATCAGCGAACAGATGCCGTTGCTCAAGGTCTCCGGCAGCATCGGCACCACGAAGCCGGGGAAATACACCGAGGTCGCGCGCAGCTGCGCCTCGTCGTCCAGCGGCGTGCCCGGGCGCACGTAATGACTGACATCGGCAATCGCCACGATCAGTCGGAAGCCGTCCTTGTTCGGCTCGCACCACACCGCGTCGTCGAAATCCTTGGCATCCTCGCCATCGATGGTGACCAGCGGCACGTTGCGCAGGTCCACGCGGCGGGCGATCTCGGCCGGCTGCACCTCCAGCGGCACGGCGGTGGCCTGCGCCAGCACCTCCTGCGGGAATTCGTGCGGGATGTCGTGACCGTGGATCGCCGCCTCCACCGCCTGCGAGGCGGTCAGCTTGTCGCCCAGTACCGCCAGCACCTTGCCGATCGGCGGGCGGTGCGCATCCGCCGGGACGGTGATCTCGGCCACCACCAGTTGCCCGTTGCGGGCCTGATTGCGGCCGTCGGCGGGAATCATCACGTTGCGCTGCACGCGTTTGTCGTCAGGCACCACGTAGCCGATGCCGAGCTCTTCCGTGTATCGGCCAATCAGGCGCGTGAGCCGGCGTTCCAGCACCTCGACGATGGTGCCCTCACGACGACCACGGCGATCCATCCCGGTCACGCTGGCCAGCGCGCGGTCACCATGCATGACCTTGCGCATCTCGTAGGGCGGCAGGAACAGGTCGTCGCCGCCGCCCGCATCCGGGCGCAGGAAACCGAAGCCGTTCTCGTTGGCGATCACCACGCCCGGCACCAGGTCCATGCGCTCGGCCGGCGCGAACCCGCCACGCCGGTTCTGCAGCAGCTGGCCGTCGCGCAGCATGGCATTCAACCGCTTCTCCAGCGCAGCGAAACGGTCGGGCGCGTTCAAGGCGAGTTTCCGCGCCAACGCATCGGCATCCATCGGCCCGTCGTGAGCGGCCAGCACCTGCAGGATCATCTCGCGGCTGGCGATGGGTTCGGCGTAACGCTCGGCCTCGCGCCGGGCGTGCGGATCGAAACTCGGCGCGAACGTCGGCTGGCGTGGTGCCTGCACTGGTCGCTTGCCGCCACGCGATGACGTCGCTGCCGGCTGCCCCTGCCCTTGGACGTCAGGCATCCACGGCGGGCGCTTGCCGCCCCGCTGGGCCTGCCCCGCCGGCGATTTGTTCGACTTGCCGGCACCCGCGCCGGCCCCCTTGCCGCGGCCCGGGCCGCGCTTGCTGGGTGGTTTGCTCATGCGCCGATGGTACACGCCGCAGGAAAACCCCAGGCAACAAAAAACCCCGCTTGCGCGGGGTTTTTCATGTGTCGCTTGGTGCCCAGGAGAGGACTCGAACCTCCACGGTTTTACCCGCTAGTACCTGAAACTAGTGCGTCTACCAATTCCGCCACCTGGGCAGGTGCGAGCCGCGCATTTTCCGGAAGCCGGGCACCGATGTCAACGGTTTGATCGCCGACGACCTCCGGCTGGCACCTGGCGGCGGGGGTTGCTATGGTTCCCGGAACACGTTGACCTTGCGGGCGACGCGCCAACCGCGCCGCCCGCATTGCTTTTGAGGAACCCACGCCATGACCACCACCCAACGCCCGCCGCTGCTGGTGTCCCGCCTCGATGCCGAGCGTATCGAGGCCCTGCTCGAACAGCCGCAGTACAGCGGGCTGAACACGCGCGCCCTGCAAGACGAGCTGGCGCGTGCGGAGATCGCCGAACCGGCGCAGATGCCGGCCGACGTGATCACCATGAATTCGATCGCGCGGGTGCGCGTGGAAGACCGCGAACTCGGCAACCACGAACACGAGCTGACCCTGGTCTATCCGCGCGATGCCGATGGCGGTGCCGACAAGGTCTCGATCCTGGCCCCGGTCGGCAGTGCGCTGCTCGGCCTGCGCATCGGCGACGCCATCGACTGGCCACTGCCGGGCGGGCGCAGCGCGCGCCTGCAGGTACTTTCGATCCGCTTCCAGCCGGAAGCCGCGGGCGAACTGCATCGCTGAGTGCATTCGCCCACGTAGAATTGGCGGATGACCGACGACAGCATCCGCACCGCCTTCCACGGCTTCGAACAGATCCCGCTGCGCGAGTACGCCGAGCGCGCCTACCTCGACTACTCGATGTACGTGGTGCTCGACCGCGCCCTGCCCTTCATCGGCGACGGTCTGAAGCCGGTGCAGCGCCGGATCATCTACTCGATGAGCGAACTCGGCCTCAACGCCGGGGCCAAGCCGAAGAAGTCGGCGCGCACCGTCGGCGACGTGATCGGCAAATACCATCCCCACGGCGACAGTGCCTGCTACGAGGCGATGGTGCTGATGGCGCAGCCGTTCTCGTACCGCTATCCGCTGGTGGAAGGCCAGGGCAACTTCGGTTCGACCGACGACCCGAAGTCGTTCGCGGCGATGCGCTATACCGAATCCAAGCTGTCGCCGATCGCAGAGGTGCTGCTGGACGAACTCGGCCAGGGCACGGTGGACTGGGATCCGAATTTCGACGGCACCCTGGAAGAACCGACGTGGATGCCGGCGCGCCTGCCGCACCTGCTGCTCAACGGCACCACCGGGATTGCCGTGGGCATGGCCACCGACGTGCCGCCGCACAACTTGAACGAGATCGTCAGCGCCTGCGTGCGCCTGCTCGACGATCCCGATGCCACGGTGCGCGACCTGTGCGAGCACGTGCGCGGCCCGGACTACCCGACCGCGGCGGAAATCATCACCCCCGCCAGCGACCTGATCGCGATGTACGAAACCGGCACCGGCTCGGTGCGCGCGCGTGGCGTGTTCGTCAAGGAGAACACCAACATCGTGATCACCGAGCTGCCCTACCAGGTCAGCCCGAGCAAGATCATCGAGCAGATCGCGACGCAGATGCGCGCGAAGAAATTGCCGTGGCTGGAAGACATTCGCGACGAGTCCGACCACGCCAACCCGACCCGGATCGTGCTGGTGCCGCGCAGCAACCGCGTCGATGCCGAGCAGCTGATGGGGCATCTGTTCGCCACCACCGACCTGGAAAAGAGCTTCCGGGTCAACATGAACGTGATCGGGCTGGACGGCCGTCCGCAGGTCAAGAACCTGAGGATGCTGCTCAGCGAATGGCTGAGCTTCCGCCAGGACACCGTCACCCGTCGCCTCAAGCATCGCCTCGACAAGGTCGAACGCCGCCTGCACCTGCTGGAAGGCCTGCTGGTCGCGTTCCTCAACCTCGACGAAGTGATCCGCATCATTCGCAGCGAAGACGAACCGAAGGCAGCCTTGATCGCGCGCTTCGCGTTGTCCGAAGATCAGTCCGAGTACATCCTCGAGACCAAGCTGAAGCAGTTGGCGCGCCTGGAGGAAATGAAGATCCGCGGCGAACAGGATGAACTGGATGCCGAACGCGACCGTTTGATCTCGACGCTGGAATCCAAGGCCAAACTGAAGAAACTGATCAAGGACGAGCTGCTGGCCGATGCGAAGAAATTCGGCGACGCGCGGCGCAGCCCACTGGTCGCACGCGAGGCCGCGCAGGCGCTGGACGAAACCGAATTGGTCGCCAGCGAACCGATGACCGTGGTGCTCAGCGACAAGGGCTGGGTGCGCGCGGCCAAGGGCCACGACATCGACGCGGCCGCACTGAGTTATCGCGATGGCGACGGCTTGCTGGCCGCGGTGCGCGCGCGCAGCAACCAGCAGGTCGCGTTCCTCGATTCGGCCGGGCGCAGCTACTCGACCGCCGTGCACACCCTGCCTTCCGCGCGTGGCAACGGCGAGCCGCTCACCGGCCGCTTCACGCCGGCAGCCGGTGCGAGCTTCCAGGCACTGGCCAGCGGCGACAACGATGCGCGTTTCGTGATCGCCTCCAGCCACGGTTACGGCTTCGTCACCCGTTTCGAGAACCTGACCGGGCGCAACAAGGCCGGCAAGGCGCTGCTGTCGCTCAGCGAAGGTGGCCGCGTGCTGCAACCGGCGGCGGTCGGCGATGTCGCGGCGGATCGCATCGTCGCCGTGACCAGCGCCGGCCATGTGCTGGCATTCGCGCTGTCCGACTTGCCGGAACTCGACAAGGGCAAGGGCAACAAGATCATCGAGATCCCGAAAGCCAGGCGCGGCACCGAACATGTGGTCGCCATCGCCGTAGTGCCGCCCGGCGGCAAGCTGCTGGTGAAGTCCGGTGCACGCACGATGACGCTGTCGTTCAAGGAACTCGACGAGCACCTCGGCGCGCGCGGTTCGCGCGGCGGGCTGCTGCCGCGCGGCTGGCAGAAGGTGGATGGGCTGGCGGTGGAGTGATTTGCGCAAGCCCACCCCCCTCCCCCTGCCTGCAGGGGGAGGTTGGGAGGGGGTTGCTCTGGCGCGGCTTCGCCACAAGCGCCCCCCTCCCCAGCCCTCCCCTGCCTTCGCAGGGGAGGGAGTAAAACAGCAACCCCCTTCGCCTGTCGCGAAAGGGAGAGCGAAGAAACGGAGCAACCATGCAACCCGACTTCTGGCACCAGCGCTGGGCCGACCAGCAGATCGGTTTCCATCAATCGACGCCGACGCCGTTGCTGCTCAAGCACTGGTCGGCGCTCGGCATCGCGCCCGGCGCAACCGTGTTCGTGCCGCTGGCCGGCAAGTCGCTCGACATGGCCTGGCTTGCAGCGCAGGGGCACCGCGTGCTCGGGGTGGAACTGTCGCAGCGCGCGGTCGATGACTTCTTCGCCGAACACGGACTGCAGCCCGAGGTCGAAACCACGCGTTACGGCGTCCATCACCATGCCGGCGGCATCGAGCTGATCTGCGGCGATGCGTTCGCGCTGGATGCCGGCCTGCTGCACGACTGCGTCGCCGTATTCGATCGCGCCGCGCTGATCGCGCTGCCGCCGGCATTGCGTGCGCGTTACGCGCGCAACCTGTATGCCGCACTGCCCGCAGGCTGCCGCGGGCTGCTGATCACCCTGGAATACCCGCAGCACGAGCGCGCCGGCCCGCCGTTCTCCGTCCGCGAGGACGAAGTGCATGCACTGTACGATGGCGAATGGAACATCGAGCTGCGTGAGCGGCGGCCGATCCCGCCCGAGCATCCCGGTTTCGTCGGCGGAGTGTCGCGGGTCGATACCGCGGTGTATGCGCTGGATCGCCGCTGATTCCATCCCGGAGTTGATCCAGGTCAACATCGCCGCCGGGCGCTCCGCCTAGTCTGCGTGGCATGGAGCCGCAAACCCTTGCCTTCAACGCCGACCTGTTGCGCCGATACGACCGGCCCGGGCCGCGCTATACCTCGTATCCGACCGCACCGCAGTTCCATGCGGGCTTCGGCGAAAAGGAGCTGCGCGAAGTGGCGGCGGCCAGCAACGGCGATCCGATCCCGCGCCGGCTGTCGCTGTACGTGCACGTGCCGTTCTGCGAGAGCCCGTGTTTCTACTGCGGCTGCAACCGCATCATCACCCGCGACAAGGCGCGCGGCGACGCCTATCTCGCGCGGCTGTACCGCGAGATCGCGCTGAGCGCGCAATTGTTCGACCGTGACCGCGAGGTGATCCAGCTGCATTTCGGCGGCGGCACCCCGAATTTCCTGACGCCGGCGCAGCTGGGCGAAGTGGTGGAAACCCTGCGCAGCCAGTTCCGCTTCTCGGATGCGGCGGACCGCGACATCTCGATCGAACTCGACCCGCGCTTCGTCGATGCCGACGACATCGCCGCGCTCGGCCGGATCGGCTTCAACCGCGCCAGCTTCGGGGTGCAGGATTTCGACCCGGCGGTGCAGGAGGCCGTGAACCGCATCCAGTCGGTCGAACAGACCCGCGCGGTGATCGACGCCTGCCGCGGCAACGGCTTCCGCTCGGTCAACGTCGACCTGATCTACGGCCTGCCCAGCCAGACCACCGAAGGCTTCGCACGCACGCTCGACACCGTGGCGCAGATGCGCCCGGATCGGGTGGCGGTGTACGGCTATGCGCACATGCCGCACCTGTTCAAGCCGCAGAAGCAGCTCGACGCCAGCCTGCTGCCCAGCGGCGAGACCAAGCTGGCGCTGCTGCAACTGGCGATCGAACAGCTCACCGCGGCCGGCTACCTGTACATCGGCATGGATCATTTCGCCCTGCCCGACGACGAATTGGCGCTGGCGCAGGCACGCGGCGGCCTGCATCGCAACTTCATGGGCTATACCACCCACGCCGACAGCGACCTGGTCGGCCTGGGCGTGTCCGCGATCAGCCACATCGGCGACAGTTTCAGCCAGAACCCGCGCGACCTGCCGAGTTGGCAGGCGGCACTGGACGAAGGCCGGCTGCCGGTGTTCCGCGGCATGCGCCTGAACGAGGACGACCAGCTGCGCGCCGACCTGATCCAGCAGTTGATGTGCCAGGGCGAGATCCCGGTGGCCGCGCTGGAACGGCGCTATGCCATCGATTTCGCGACGTATTTCGCGCTCGCGCTGGAGCGCCTGGCCCCGCTGGCGGAAGACGGCCTGGTGCGGATCGAGCGTGAGCGCATCGTGGTCACCTCGCGCGGGCGGCTGCTGTTGCGTAACATTGCCATGTGCTTCGACCACTACCTCGACCAGCCTGCCGCCATCGCCACGCCGCGCTTCTCGCGCGCGATCTGAATCCATCGCGGTGGATCACGCCATGAACGCGGTTGCATTCCCGCGCAACGACGCGCGCACGCTGGCCGACGACGGCAACGAGCTGCGGTTCTGCTCGACCTGCGCGTTCTCGCAGGCCTGCCTGGACGAAGGCATGGACAAGGCCTCGCTGGGCGACCTGCACGTGCTGGTCGAGCACATCGGCCCGTTCCGCGCCGGCGAACACGTGTTCCGCGAGGGCGATCCGTTCGAGGCGATCGCCGCGGTGCGCGCCGGCACGGTCAAGACCTACGTGATCGACCGCGACGGCCACGAGCATGTGCAGGGCTTCCACCTGCCGGGCGAAGTGATCGGCCTCAATGCGATCGACGGCGACCGTTATCCCTGCAACGCGGTGGCGCTGGACACGGTGATGCTGTGCCGGTTCTCGTTCCCGAAGATCTCGGTGCTGGCCACCCGCGTGCCCGGCCTGCAACGCCAGTTGTTCCGCCTGCTCAGTCGCGACATCGGTCGCGCCGCATTGCTGGCCGGCGACTGGTCGGCGGACCAGCGGCTTGCCGCGTTCCTGATCGGCATCTCGCGGCGGTTGGCCGCGCGCGGGTTCTCGGCCACGCGCTTCCAGCTGACCATGCCGCGCACCGACATCGCCAACTACCTGCGCCTGGCACCGGAAACCGTCAGCCGGGTGCTGCGCCGTTTCCAGGAAGATCGCCTGCTGCAGGTCGATCGCCGCGAGCTGGAACTGCTCGACCACGAGGCGCTGGAAACACTGGCGGCACCTGTGCTGCGCGGCTGATTACCGTCATCCCGGCTTTCGCCGGGATGACAAAGGTAAAGACGAGTCGCAGGTTCCCCGCAACGAATTGACCTGGATCAGGGAAGGCGACGGCCTTCGCGGTCACGATGGCCACGGTTCACAACCGGGAAACCCTCATGTCCACCACCAAGCGGCTATGGCTCGGGCTTGCGTCCCTGCTCATCGCCAGTTTCGCTGTCATGCTCTGGCTCGGCACGGAGCTGATCCAGACCAAGCCCCCCATCCCCGACCGCGTTGTCGCCGCCAACGGTCAGGTGCTCTATACCAGGGACGACATCCAGACCGGCCAGCAAGTCTGGCAAAGCATCGGTGGCCAGCAGCTGGGCTCGGTCTGGGGCCACGGCGCGTTGGTCGCGCCCGACTGGTCGGCCGACTGGCTGCACCGCGAAACCGAAGCGATGCTGGAACTGCAGTCGCGCAACGACACCGGCGAGCCCTACGCCAGCCTCGACGACGGCGAGAAAGCCAGGATCCAGGCGGCGGTCAAGCCGCTGATCCGCAGCAATACCTACGATGCGACCCGCAACGAGATCGTGGTCAGCGACATGCGCGCGCAGGCGATCAGCATGGTGGCCGCGCACTACGAGAGCGTGTTCTCCAACGACCCGGCGACCCGCGAACTGCGCGAAGCCTACGCGATGAAGAACGACACCATTCCGGACGCCGCCAAGCGCCGGTCGATGACCGCGTTCTTCTTCTGGACGTCATGGGCCGCAGGCACCGACCGTCCCGGTTTCGAGGACCGTACCTACACCAACAACTGGCCGTACGAGCCGTTGATCGGCAACCAGCCGACCCCGGACAACTTCATCTGGTCGATGTTCTCGATCCTGTTCATGATTGGCGGCATCGGCCTGCTGGGCTGGCACTACGCGGCCTATCACGGCAAGGAAGCACTGCCGACGCCTCCAGCCAAGGATCCATTGCTGGGCCTGACCGTCACCCCGTCGATGAAGGCCACCGCCAAGTACTTCTGGGTGGTGGTGGCACTGTTCCTCGCCCAGATCCTGCTGGGTGCCACCACCGCGCACTACCAGGTGGAAGGCCAGGAAGCCTATGGCCTGCAGATTGCCGAGATCCTGCCCTACGCGCTGACCCGCAGCTGGCATACCCAGCTGGCGGTGCTGTGGATCGCCACCGCGTGGCTGGCCACCGGCTTGTACATCGGCCCGGCGATCTCCGGCCATGAGCCGAAGTTCCAGCGCGCCGGCGTCAACTTCCTGTTCGTCTGCCTGCTGATCATCGTGGTCGGTTCGTTCGTCGGCCAGTGGTTCGCGGTGATGCAGAAGATGGACCTGAAGTACAACTTCTGGTTCGGCCACCAGGGCTGGGAATACGTCGATATTGGCCGCTTCTGGCAGGCCTTCCTGTTCGTCGGCCTGCTGGTGTGGCTGACCCTGGTGGGCCGCGCGCTGTGGCCGGCACTCAAGCGCAAGGACGAGATGTCGTCCATCGTCGGCCTGCTGTTCCTGTCCACCATCGCCATCGGCCTGTTCTACGGTGCCGGCCTGATGTGGGGCGAGAAGAGCCACATCTCGGTGGTCGAGTACTGGCGCTGGTGGGTGGTGCACCTGTGGGTGGAAGGCTTCTTCGAGGTCTTCGCGGTGGCGGTGATCAGCTTCCTGTTCGTGAAGCTCGGCCTGATCCGCGGCAAGACCGCCACCGTCAACG
>Ga0073899_10001968_pt1 | contig 18648 bp, 6 predicted proteins | sample KloWWTmetaKNB5Ph_FD_88975 | JGI IMG/M metagenome (GOLD analysis project Ga0073899, IMG submission 88975) | Active sludge microbial communities from Klosterneuburg, Austria, studying microevolution and ecology of nitrifiers - Klosterneuburg... | ecosystem: Engineered > WWTP > Aerobic digester >... | reverse complement strand
TATCGAAGACCAGTATTTCCTGCCTTTCGATTGGCCGCCAGCATTCACCAAGGGCGGGATGGCTGCCGAGACCGACATCATATTTCAACTGGGAGAGGCTATAAAGCGCGGTGTTCGAATTGCCGTACTGTCACCGAGCAATGCCGAGGATATTGGGAAGGGCAAGTCCAAGTATCAAAGAGACGTCGGAATCAACTACCTCAGAAGATTGAAGGCCGAGGGAGCGCCGGGTGAACTTGTGGTCGCTTCACTCAAGAGTGGCACCGGCGACATTTATGTACATTCAAAATTGATGATCGTCGATGACGAACTGATCCTTATCGGCAGCGCGAACATCGGACAGAGAAGCATGACCTGTGACGGCGAACTTCAGATCGCCGTTGTCGATGAAAACAACGTTTTGGCGAAGCAATTCAGATCGGCTCTCTGGCAGGAACATATGGCGGCATCGATTGATCTGGATGACCCTGTCAGCGCTTACGATCTGTTTGTCTCAAGCACTGCGGCACTGGATGGCAATCTCAAACCCTACCCAGTGGATGCGGCTGCGATCTATCCTGGTACGTCGGAGTCGACAGCACCTGAAAAGGGGCATGGCGGTTGGATGAGAGAGGTTTTTGATCCCTACGCTGGCCCGGCGGGCATTCGTTAGGCGAAGACGGAACGCGATCGGAGTAAGTGGCATGGCAAGCGGTCTACCTCTTAACAAAGCATTCAGGCCTTCGCTGTTTCCGCTCGACAAGGTCGATTTTGGGTCGGACACCAATGCCGCATTGGCAAAGATCGTCGTTACGAATTATGAAGAATGGGACTTTGGACCGGTTCGTGGCGAAGGCTTCACGATTTCCCTTTCTTTCGGGGACGAGATTGAGCTTCATCTTGGCGAGTTGGACTTCTTCTCTGTCGTTCTCGGTGGCGCGAGCTCAAGTCTCCTGAACGTCGATCTTTCGATGTGGCCGGACAGGTGGGTCGTTGGCCTTGGCGCAGGCGCCCGGATTCGCTTTCCCCTCACTTTGCTCAAGCCCGTGCGGCTGCAAGATGGACATTGGGTGATCGATGCCGCTCGGCCGTTCGCTGAGTTTTCGGTTACCACCGCCGTCTCAGTCGACGATCTCTGGAATTTCTCATTTTCGGGCTCGAACCGTTTCACACTCGACCCGGTTCTCATAGGTGATTCCGGAGTCGTCCTCGAAGGGGAACTCGCGATCGACCTGTCCGAGACTTCAGGATTGCCGGAATCCGCAGCGCTCGGGCTGCCGGCCTCCTGGCGCGGAGTCGTGTTCAAGACATTGGCGCTGCATCTTCCCGAAGCGCTGGGGCGCATTGCGCCTCGACAGGTTTCGGTGACCGATGGCGTCGTCGGCGACGGCGGCTTTTCGGGAAGTGTGGCGCTCGACTGGTCGCCGGCCTTTTCAGCCGATCTCTTCGGCATCGGCATCGGCCTTGCACACCTTGGCGTGAAGTTCTCGCTGAACCAGCTAACCCAGTTCGACCTCCAAGGTCAGCTGACGCTCCCCGCCCTCACAGATTCAAGCGGCAACCCAGCCCCGATCCGCTTCATCGTCGAAGCCGCCGGTACCGGCTACCGAATTTCGGGGGGCGATCTTCCGCCACTGAAATTCGGTGGCCTGCTGCTCGATCTCGACCATTTGGCCATCGGCTTCGACGCCGTCACCCTCAAGAACGTCGACATCGGCGGGCAACTGCGCATACCCGGGCTGAAGCAAAGCGACGGTGGTGAGGCACGCGTCCAATTCGCGATCGGCTATGCGGCGGACGTGTTCACGGTCGAAGCTGCTGCCTTCCCGACTATGGACTTGGGACCCTTAGCGCTCACGGTCAACCATCTCGACGCGAGCTTCGACCACACCGGCCTGCGGTCGAGCGAATTGGCGGCGACCCTGACGATCCCGGGGTTGGAGGCCTCGGCAGGCGGCCCGGCGCAGTTCGGCGTTGCGGTCGATGTTGGCGCCGACGCGTTTGCACTCAGCGTGAACGCGCTGCCACGGCTCAAGCTGGGCGCGATCAAGATCAAGATCGACAGGTTCTCGCTGGCCTTCGGCGCCAGCCGGCCGCTCGCGACCGACATTGCCGGCAGCCTGACACTCCCAGACGCCAAGGACGCAGCGGGCCAGCCGGTCGTCATCGCCTTCGAACTCGAGGCCGGCGTGAACCTGCTGCGCATCGCGACGACGGCGGTGCCTGCCTTCGAGATCGCCGGCGTCACGCTGCAGCTCACCGCGTTCAGCATCGGCTTCGACGCGCAGGGCGTCGTAGCCTCGGCGACGACGATTGCCGGCACGATGCGGGTGCCGGCCTTCAAGAATGCGGCCGGTGCGCCGCTGGACGTGGCGGTCGCCGTCGATCTCAGCGATGGCTTCCTGGTGACTGCGCAGGTGCCGGAAAGCGGGCTTACCGTGCTGGACATTCCAGGCACCGTGCGGCTCGCGCTCAACAGGCTCAGCGTCGGTACCACGGCTGCCGGCGTGCGACTTGGAATTGCCGGCGAGATCGAAAACCGGCTCGCGCTGCCCGTCGTGGACAAACTGCTGCCTTCGACGATCAAGATCAACGATTTCAGCTTCCAGTCACCGGACAAGGTCAACCTCGACCTTGCGCTCACCTGGCCGAACGGGCTCAGCGCGGGATCGGACGGTCGCGGTGGATTCGAGCTCGACGTGCCGATCGGGACCGTGGGCGCGGGTCTGTCCGTCACGTCGATTCACCTTGCCTTCCACGATGCCGGCGCGGCGTACGAGTTCGCGATCGCCTTCCGCGGCGCCACGCTCGAGCTCGGGCCGGTGATCGGCGTCGTCGACGGGCTCGGCATCGGGGCCACCATCAAGCCCTTGGCCGCTGGGGGCAACCTCGGGCCGCTGCAGGTCGAGCTGCACGTTATTCCGCCCACCGGCATCGGGCTCTCGCTGGACGCGGGCGCCGTGAAGCTCGCGGGCTTCCTCGGTATCCAGCCGGATGGGTACGTCGGGGCAGCCGAGTTGACGATCCAGGACGCCTTCGGTCTGTCGCTGGTCGGCGTTCTCACGACCCGCCTGCCGGACGGCAGCCAGGGACTGTCGCTGCTGGCCATCGTGTCGGTCGAACTGCCGGTCCCGATTCCGCTGGGCTACAACATCTACTTCGCCGGCGCCGGCGGCCTGCTCGGCCTCAATCGCAGCGTCGACGTCGACCGCCTGGGCGTGGGGTTGCGCACTGGCGCGGCAGACCACATTCTGTTCCCGAAGGACGTGCTGCGAAACATCAACGCGATCATCACCGACGTGCAGGAGGTGTTTCCGCCGGCGATGAACCAGTTCGTGATCGGGCCGATGATCCTGCTCACCTGGAACACGCCGCCGCTGATCACGGCCAAGGTCGGACTGATCGTGTCCTTCCCGACGCCGGTCAGCGTGGTCATCCTCGGTGCCCTGCGCGTCGCGCTGCCGACTGCGGCCGAAGCGGTGCTCGACCTCAAGGTGGCCTTCCTGGGGGCGATCGAGTTCGACAAGTGCCTGATCCGCTTCGATGCGGCGATCTACGACTCCTACATCGGCCGCGGGGACTGGAAGTTCCGCTTCGAAGGCGACTACGCACTTCGCATCAGCTATGGCGCTAAGAAGGATTTCGTCAACAGTGTCGGCGGCTTCCACCCGCTGTACAGCCCGCCCGCCTACCTGAAGCTGCCGACGGCGATGCGGCGCGTCCGCCTCACGCTCCTGAGGGACAACCCGCGCCTGTCGCTGGCCACCTACTTCGCAATCACGAGCAACACGGTGCAGTTCGGCGCCGAACTGGACTTCCGCTTCGACGTTTCCGCGTTCGCCATCGTCGGCAACTTCGGCTTCGACGTGCTCTTCCAGTTCAACCCGTTCCACTTCATTGCGCACACCTGGGCTTCACTGGCTCTCAAGGCCGGCGGCGCCGACATCCTCGTGCTCAAGCTCGATTTCGAGTTGCAGGGCACGACACCGTGGATCGCGACCGGCAGCGCGAGCTTCAAGGTGCTGTTCTGGGACGTGCATGCCGAGTTTGCGCTGACCTTCGGTGAGGCAGGCCAGCTGCAGGCGCCCAAGGTGGCTCTGCTGCCGATCGTGTTGAAGGAGTTCGAGCGTGCGGAGAACTGGCAAGGCGTGCTCGCGAACGGAGCGGAGCAGCCCGTGACATTCCGCGAGGTGACGCGCAAGGAAGGCGAGGTCGTCGTCGACGGCAGTGGCGCGCTGCGCATCTCGCAAGGCGTCATTCCGCTGAACATGGACCTGCAGCGCTACGGCCCTTCCGAACCTGCGGACGCGTGCCGAATCGAGGTGGGCGGGCTGCAGGTCGGTGGGACCTCGCAGAGCTTCGATGCCGCGACGGCAGACTTCGCGCCGGCCATGTACCGCGCGTTGTCCGATCGCGAAAAGCTGCAAGCGGCTTCGTTCGAGCCCGCAGGCAGCGGCGTATCTATGCATGACGCCGTTCCCATCGACATCGGTGTGCCGCTGGGGCGCGACGTCCAGTACGAACGTTATGTGTCCGACACCTCGGCCACCCCGCGGGCGCGCCGCGTCGACGCGGATGGCCCATGGCGAGCCGAGCGTATCGGCCGGGCGGCGGCCGACGGCGCTGACCGTTTCGCGCAGTGGGCGAACAGGGGCGTGGTGGCCACGTCGCCGGCAGCTCTGGCAGCGCTTCGCCGATCGCAGAGTCGCAACCTCGTGACCGTGGCTCAGGAGCGCTTTGCGGTCGTGCGCGCAAGCGACATGACGGTCGGCAACGGCGCCACGGGCCTGTCACGCGACGAGGCGCAGCAGTTCCTGCGCTCGCTCAAGTCACCCGGTTACGTGGTCGTGCCTGACTTCAGGCGGAGGGCCGCATGAGCGATTACACCTTCCTGCCCTGGATTCGCCAGGGTCTCTCGCGGCGCATCGCAGAGGCAGACACGTTGGGCGCGGGCGAGGGCACCGCCATCGAACGAGCGGCCGTCGACGTGAAGCTTAAACTCGGCTACGTTCCAGTGGGTAGCGACAAGCTCTCGAGCGACACCCTGCTCATCGAGCGGACGACGCGCCTGCTGGGACCCGGCGACACCAAGAGCCTGCGGGCCCGCGCCATTATCGAGAATGTGCCGGCCGCGGGTTCATCCAGTTTCCCGTCGAACTATCTGGCCTATGTCACGTTCTACGAGGAAGACCTGCCGTGGCGGTTGACGCCCGCTTCGCCCGCCGGCGGTCAGCTCCGCCCCTGGTTTGCACTGCTGGTGCTGAAACACGACGAATTCGACTTCGCTCCAGGGGCCGAGCGGCTGGGCGTCGTCACCGTCAAGGCAGCCAGCGCACGGGCGGTATTGCCCCCGCAGGAAGAGCTGTGGGCATGGGCCCACGTGCACGTCACGGGCACAGTTCAAAGCGCCAGCGACTTGCAGTCGCTGCGCGAGTCTCGGCCCAATCTGGTGCTGTCGCGCGTCATCTCGCCACGCCGCCTGAAAGCGGATTCACGGTATCAGGCGTTTCTCGTCCCGACCTTCGAGACGGGCCGTCGTGCGGGCCTGGACGAAAGCGTCGCCGACATCCCGGCACAGCGGGCGGCGTGGCCGACCGAGGCCGACTACGCCGCTGGAATGGCGTCTCCGAACGACGTCCGCCTGCCCGTATATTTCCAATGGTCGTTCGAAACCCGCGACGCCGGTGATTTCGAGGCCCTCGTCAGCGCGCTTCGGCCGTGCGTGGCGGAGGCGGAACCGCCCGAGGCAGGGGCGGAGTTCGGGCTGAGGGCGATGGATATCTCGACGCCGGGCTACGGCCTCGATGGCATCCTGGCGGCGAAGACGCTGCCTCTCGAGGGAGCGCTGCAACCTGCGCTCTACTCACCGCCACCCTTCCCGAACCCCAGCGCCGCCGACGAAGTGGAGTATGTAACGCGGCTGCGGCAACTGCTCGACCTGGGCGCGAACCTGGCCAGCCCAAGTGGGGTGGCCGATCTGCCTGCCCTTCATCCGTTCACCGTACTGCCTGGCGCCCAAGGCTTCTCCGGGGGTATCGCGGACGATCCCATCCTAGTTCCGCCGACCTACGGTCAGTGGCACGCCGGAGTCGAACGACTGGTGGATGCGCCGGCAGACAAGTCGTGGCTGGGCAGCCTCAACCTCGATCCGCGGCAACGCGTTGCGGCCGGCGCTGGCGTCAAGGTGGTCCAGGCGCGCGATGACGAACTGGTGGCGCGAGCGTGGGAGCAGATCGGTGAGGTGCTCGCCGCCAATCAAAGGCTTCGGGAAGCCGAACTCGCGCTGCATGTCGGACAGGGCATGCATGAGAAGCATGTGGCCCCACTCGACGACGATCGACTGATGATATACGCGCGGTCGGCGCAGTCGAGCATCGTGCCCCCGGGTTCTCAGCTGACTGCGCAGGGCTGCATCGACGACAGCCCGGTGCCGAACGCTGCCTTGTCCGCGGCATTCAGGCGCGCGGCCAGGCCACGTGGCATCACGGCACGTCATCTGAGCGTGGCCGGCGGCGCACCAGCCCACTTGCTGAGCGGATTGGTCACGGGTCTCAACGCGAAGACGATCACGGCGGCTGCACCGAAGGCGGCTTTCGCTTCCAGCGTAACGATCGCCGAGGTGACCGATGCGGTCGACCTGGCGGCGGCCAAGATCATTGCGCAAGATCAGGAACCATCGCACATGTTCGTGCGCATCCTCAGCGACGACCTGGCAACGCGCGGTGGTGTGCTTCCAGATTTGGATACGTGGAAGTCGAAGTTGCTGGGTTTCGCAATCACCCCGGACGTCACGTTGCTGGTGGCCGCGATTGGCTCGGTAAGTGCGACGGCCACGTCTGCACAGGTGGGCGTTGATCCGATCACCTTCGGCAAGTATTTCGAGACTGGCGTCAAGGGCGTGCACTACGGGGGGCTGATTGTCGAAGCAAGCACTGGTGATGGTCGATATGGCCGCATGGTCCTCCCGGCCGATGTCGACCGCTTCAAACAGGGGGTGGCAACTTTCAAGGCCGGTGCGCTTCACAAGCTGCCTGCGGAAACCAGCCCCTCATCGCGTACGAACTTGCCGGACGTTGCGGCCGCACTGCGCGCGGAACTGGCGCCGATGCGGGCCCTGCCCTTGAGGATGAAGCACCTTGTTGTTGTCGCCGACCGCGGCGCTTCGACTACCACGCTGCCGGCGCCCGTGATGGCCTCACCACACTTTCCGGAGGCCCAGTTCGATGCGCTGAAGCGACTGTCGTTCGACTTCGTGATCCCGAATGTGCAGGGTCTGCCGACCGATTCAATCACGCTGTTCGAACCCAACCGCCGTTTCATCGAGTCGTTCATGGCCGGCATGAACCACGAAATGGCGCGTGAACTCCTGTGGCGCGAGTTCCCGACCGACCTCCGTGGAACCTGCTTTGACAGGTTCTGGGATGCCGGCGACAGCCTTGCCAGCGCCCCCCCCGCCGACATCCTGCCGATGACGGCCTGGGTGAAGACGCTCGGCGAGAACTCGCCGCGTAACAAGCCGCCGATGCTTGTACTGACGATCCGCAGCGAACTGTTCCGGCAGTATCCGCGGACCTTGGTGTACGCACAGCGCGCGCTCTGGCAGACCGACGCTGGTGGCGTGCGGCACGACCTGCCGCGCCGACTCAAGGATCCCCCGGCCGACAGTGACTTGGTCTTCCCGGAATTTACCGCGGAGCTCCAGTCCGACATCGGGATCTATGCCTTTGCGCTGGAGCCGACCGAAGCACGCGGCGTGGGTACCGAGGCCGGCTGGTTCTTCGTGCTGAAGGAGCGGCCCGGCCAGCCCAGGTTCGGCGCCGATGACGGTGCCGCCGGCGAACTAGAGGACTGGAACAGCCTGAGCTACCAACACCTCGCCTTCCTTTCGACCGCACCGGATGTGTTGCGCGTCCAGGGCAACACGGGTGCCAACCTAATACCGACCAGCAACGACGCGAACCGCCCGATTGCTGCCCGCTGGGGAAGAAGCGCCGCCGACATGGCCTATGCGCTGTTGCAGGCCCCGGTACTCTACGCAAGGCATGCGGCCGAGATGTTGCCGCCCAGCCCTGCAGTCTGAAGGCTTCCACCATGCTGCATGGATCATTGAAACCCGACGCGATAGCCTCGAACCCATCTCGGGTCGCCGACATCAAGGCCCGGCTGGCCAGCTTCGATGATCAGATTCCGTTCCTGCTGTTGCCTCTGAGAATCGAGACCCGATTCTCAGAGGCCGAGCGCGCCCTGGCCAGGGCGCCTGACGTGCCTAACCTTCAGGCGCAATTGGCTCGCGTGAGCGGATTGCATCGGGATCTGGCCACACACGATCTCAGCACGCCGTCCGGCGTTGCCAAGCGGCAGGCCCGCCGGTTCCTGGAGTCCTGCCTCTCGCAGCTCGATGCGGCGGTCGCGCAAGTGCAGGCTTCGTTGGACAGCGTGCTCGGCAGCGACGCCCAGCAGGGTCGGCAACTCTCACTGACCGTTCGCGAGATGGCCGAGCTCGAAGCGGCGGCACGCGCGAACCTCGGCCACCTGAAGTCCGACTACCTGAGGCGCGACTTCGAAGCCCGGTGGGATGCGCTCGTGAGCGCGCGGCTCGCCCCGATGCGCAGCGCGATCGACACCCGGGTGGTTAGGCGAATCCGGTTTCGCGCCAGACTGAGCGTGGTGGGGGCGCCCGACCTGCATGCTGCGCTCGACACCGCGCAGCGGACGATTGCAGAGGCGGCCCAGCCCCGCCCGCCATCGTGGTGGCGCGGCCAGCGTCCCCAAACCGAGGCGGCCCCGTCCGACAACTCGGCGATTCTGACGGGCCTGGTCGACCTGCATGGAATGCTCGATCGCGCCGTGCATGCCAGCACGGCCGAGCAGCAGACGCTGGCCCAATCCTGGCGCGCACTCGATGGCACGGTGGGCGCGTGGATCGCCGGGCTCGACGACGACTCCATGCGGGTCGAGGCGGAGCGGCTGCGCACTGGAATCTCGTTGCTCGGCGGCTCGAATGCCGGACGCACTCGGGCCGTCGGTACACTAGACCTTGATCGCTGCGCGGCCGCCTATTCCGAACTCCTGGTGCAGATGCGGCAGGCCACGCTCAAACTGCGGGCTCCCGTCGAGTCGGGTGCCTTCGAGGACGCCGTCACCGCGCTCGCAGCCTGGCGTGCCGCTGCGGATTCGATGCAGGCGCTCTTGCGCCAGCTGGTCGTGCTTCCGGCTGCATCGCAGGATCTTCTGATGGGCGCGGCGAGCACCCTTCGCAAGCTGGTGGAATCGCAACTCGGCGTCGTTGAGCGGGGCGCGGCCAACCGGCCGTTCCGCCAGGATGAGCTGCGCATCGTGGTGGAGCGCACCCGTCGCGTGCTTGACTCCGTCGACCGCTGCGTCAGCGCCACTTGTGCGACAGGCAAGGCGAAGCCGGCGGATGCGCCGTTGCTGTTCGTTGGCGCGGCGCCTGCTGCGCTGCAATCGGAGCTGTGGGTTCGCATCTTTCCCGACGACATGGCCATCCAGTCGCACGAGCGCGCTCTGACTCAGGCCGAAATCGAACATGGCCACCAGTTCTGGAGCGCGTTCGCCGCTGCGGGAACGGATGACAACCTGAGGCGCGCCGCGTGGGCAACCTTGTGTGCGCAACACCGTCCGCATCGCGCGGCCTGGATCGCACGTTCCTCGCAGGCCGCACCTGCAGCCAGGATGATGGCCGAAGCCATCGATACGGTCGGCGACGCGCAGCGCGCCATCGAGCACCTCGGGAAGATGATCGGCGAGCTGGCCTCGCGCCCGTCGCCCGAACCTGGCTGGGTGGCGAAGTGGGTCGCACGAGCGGCCAAGGTCCTGCGCGGCGCCACGGCGAACCTGCATGACTCGGCCGGCACGATGGCGACCCGCGAGGATGCGTTGCGCGCCCGCCTCTCGATGCTGGAAGCCCAGTTGCGGGCTCAGCGCGAACGCCTGCTGGCCGAAGCCGAAGGCGACGAGGACCGCCTTCGGCTGAAGGGCATGTTCGATACATTGTTCGAACATCACGCGGCCAGCCTGAGCGCCTTGTCTGGGTTGTCCGGGCGGGACGTCCAACAACGGGCCGCACGGGCATCCGCAGGAGAACCACTGGCCGCAGCACCTGGCAAGCAGGACACGTGGACGGAGTCGCCGCAGGTGCGCGTGTTGCCGCGCCGGTTCGTCGTGGTGGCGATCCGCAACAACCGCGCCGTTCATGTCGTGGCGGGAAACGATGTTCCCGCCGCAGTGACCGTGGGCGTGGGACCAGGAGCTGCCGGCGAAGGCGGCGCGAGCTACTCGTTGGACGCCAACGGCAATCTGACCGTCGATCCCCGCCTGCGTTGGTTGACCGACTTCGACACGGCCGTCGCGCAAGGGCTTGGCGTGACCATTCCGCTGACAGCGGTGGACGCTACCCAGGGATTCGACCGGCTCTTGGTGCTGGGCGTGCGAGAGACAGGCGCCAACGCCGATCGGCAGTCGCTGGAAGATCTCCTGGAAAGCCACCGGTACACAGCCGCCGGGCTCGAGTTGTTGCCGATTGGTACGCCGACGAACAACACCGAGTCCTCGCCGAGTGGCCATAGCCCTGCATCGGCCCGCGATGCGATGGCGCGCTTCGACCTCGAGTTCGGCGACCCCGCCTATGCACCGCTGACCGAGCCGACGGCGCCGCAGACACAGCGATCCGACGGTTTCCGGCTCGCCCAGGCGCTCGGCATCGACCCGGCAGCGCTGACACGCGTGGGCCATGCAGGCGACCGGTCCATCTCCAACGCGGTGCGAATGAACAGGATTCTCTGGCCGGCGACGATGGGCCACTATCTCGAAGACATGTTCTCGCCGCTGATCAGCACGAGCGCCGTGCGGCACGTCGAGGCCTTCTTCTCGACTGACGTGCTCGCCCGCGGCGCGTTGCCTTCGATGCGCATTGGTGCTCAGCCCTACGCCATCCTCCCGACGATGGCTTTCCAGTCGTACCGCTCGGTGAGGAAGTGGAAGTTCCCCCCGGCCAGCCAGGTCAAACCGCACGCCGACGCGGTGATGGCTGAATTGCTCGGGCGCCTGCAGCAGGACTGGCTGACCGTGGCGCAGGGTGCCCAGGTCAAGCGGGCGGGTAACTGGAACCAGACGAATCCACAGCAGCACTTCGTCGACATGATGGCCGTGCATCCCACCGCCAGCGAACTGCACTGGCGCTATGCGATGAACAGCGCGCCGCGCATTCCCCTGTCACAAGACGTGGTGTCGAATGCGGGTGGCGGCGCCATGCTGAAGGTCACTTACCACAAGCTGCTCGACCGCTTTCACTTCCTGTTGGAACAGGCCTATTCAGGGCTGCAGGATCCGGCAGGCCAAGCCCTTGACCGTGTGCAACGTTGGGAACACATCACAGAGCTTACCAAGGCCGCGGCGGCATTCGACTTTCGTTACCTCGTTCAGCAAGCGGCAATTCCAGGCGCGGCCAGGCCCGGCGCGCTGGTACTCACTATCGGCGAGGTGCGGTCGATGATCGATTCGCTGACATCGGCGCATCCCCGCACGATGGTCGTCGCGAGCCGCGATCCCCAGGACAAGCAGACCCTGGTGGGCATGTTGCTGCGCCACTCGGTCTTGTGCGCTTACCGCGACGTGGCGATGGACATCTGGGAAATTGAGGGCCTGCTGACGCCGAGCCAGCGATTGGAGAGTGGAACGCCGGCCATGTTCAGCGTTCCAGCGCTGGGCAATGGAGCTCAGGTCTACCTGACCAAGTGGAGCTATCTACTGTGCTCTCCCGCGGAGCTTGCGCAGCGCGTTGGCGGCGGATTCTCGACCGGCAGCGCGCTGACCGCCCAGCTTGGCACGCGGTCGCTGGCCGATGAAATGGCGGGATTTGGCGCGTCGACCCGGCTCGATCCCGTTCGTTTCGGACCTGCTTTGGCCAAGCTCAAGGCCTTCAAGGAGTTGTTGGTCGGACTGAAGCAGACCGAAGGGCTCGAACGCCTGTTCAGCGAACACCTCGACTTGTGCAGTTACCGCCTCGATGCGTGGCGGACCGGTCTGGCCACACGTCGACTGCGAGAGCAGCGCGATCGAAGCGCTGCCAGCGGGTTCAGCAAACCGGGTGTGTATCTTGGGGCCTACGGGTGGCTCGAAAACCTCAGGCCCGACAACGAGGCGCCCGCACTCGCCGGCTCGATTCCCGAGGGACTCACCCAGCTCGGCGAGGATCCGGTTTACGTGGATCCACGCAACGAGGGCCTGATCTACACGCCCTCGCCCGATCACGCCGTCACGGCGGCCATCCTGCGCAGCGGGTACCTTTCAAGTACCGCGCAACCCGACATCGACAACGTGCGTGCCGTCAATCTGGCATCGCGGCGCGTGCGCACGGCCCGCTGGCTGCTCAGCGGCATCCGCAACGGCAACCGCCTCGGCCCGCTGCTCGGCTACCGGCTGGAGCGTGGTCTGCACGAGGCCTACGACCCGGCTGCGGGCATCGAACTCGATGTGTACATCGCAAAGCTGCGGCGCGCCTTTCCCTCCACGGTGGCGGTGGACCCCAGCGCGACAACGACCCCGGATCGGCCGCGCAGCGTGGTCGACGGCCTTGCCGTGCTCGAACGCGTGCGCAGCCACCTGGCCACGACAACTGGCACCTCGACGCTGCTCGACACCATGCGTGCAGGAAACTGGCAGGCCTATCCTTGGGGCCTGGAGTCCGAGGATGGCGAGCTACTGATTCCTGCCAAGGCCGAAGTCGCCGCGCTCACGGCGGTGGCCGGAGTGCTGGACGACATGGCCGACAGCGTCGACGCACTGGGCGACCTGGTATTGAGCGAGTCGGTCTACCAGGTGGCGCGTGGGAACCTCGACCGCGCGGCAGCCGTGACGAGCGCCATGTCGGAGGGCCGGGCACCACCCGATCCTCAGATCGTCGATCCGCCGCGAAGCGCCATTCGCCTGAAGCAACGGCTGGTCTTCGTCGCCTCCGCGATCGACGGACGGAAGATGTCGCGTGCGCTGGTTCCCGACGCCGCCGAGCGCCAAGGCCATCAGGATGCCGTTCGTCCCGCCGGCTGGACCTCTGCCCCGATGACGCCGATGGCCTGCCTTGAACCGACCCTCAACGCCTGGCTCGCCACCCTGCTCGGGCCCGACGACAGCATCGGTGCCTGGCTCGTCGACCAACTGGACTCCAGCGCTGACCCCGTACAAGTGGTGGCCGCCGAACTTTGGCTGCAGCCGATCGATCTGGTCACGCTCTTCGCCGCTGGGATCGACAGCGCGCTTCAGCGCTTGAGTGAACTGATTTTGCTGCGCGCGAAAGACGCCGGCACCATCGCAGCGGCCGAGGCGGCACATTGGCGAGTGGTGGTGGGCGAACGGCACGCGTCGTGGCCATCCACCCTCCGGAGTTTCCGTGAAGTTGCGGTGCTGTGCGAGGCGCTGCATCGCACGCTCGCAGGCGCGCGTGCCGCCACGAGCGCGGACTTCGACCTTGTCGAGGCGCGTGCTGGCAATGCAGCCAGCCCCGTGGACGTCGGCGAACTCGCTGTGCGCGTCACCGAGTGTTCGGCGCAACTGCGTGACCTGCTGGTCGGGCTCACCGCGCTCGTCGCGGCAAACTATGACAGCTCGGTGCTCGAACTCGAGGACTACGGCGGACCCGTCAGCGCCTTGCTGGCCAACGAAGCAGGCATCCTCGCCCTGCGGCCGCGCATCGAGGCGATCATCGCCCAGGCATGGCGATCGGGGCTAGACGCCCACCTGCCGGCACTGGATCTCGACCCGGGCCTATTGAACTTGGCGCTGGCCGACTCATTGCGCTCCATCTACCGAACGGGCAACGAACGCCTGCTGGCAGTGCAGAAGGCGCTTGCGGCCGCGACCTCCGCAGCGGACCTCCAGGACGCTGCGCGACAGCTGTTCGGTGGATGGGCAATAGTGGTGCCTCAGTTCGAGCTCGGCAATGTGGGGGCGCTCGTAGACCAGCTCAGCGCGCCTGCAGCGACGAACCTCTTGCGAAACCTCGACGCTGACGCGCTCGACGACTGGCTGCATGGCGCCGGCAAGGTGCGCGAACGCGTGGCTGCGTTCGACCTCGTGCGCATGCTCGCCGGCTTCTTCGGCCAGGCCACCCCGCCGTTGCGCACGGCGCAGTTCCCTTATGTCGCCGGCGACTACTGGCTCGGCGCCGACTATCCCGCCGGCTACACGCCCACCAGCGACAAGTTGTCGATCGTGTTCGTCGACGACCTGGCCTTGCTCAACGGCGCCGGGACCGCTCGCACCGGATTGGTCCTGGACGAATGGGATGAATCCATTCCGGAAGCGGCGCAGACCACCGGGGTAACGTTCCACTACGACGCGCCCGATTCGTCACCGCCGCAGTGCGCACTGCTCGTCGTGACGCCCGTGGAAAGCGGTACATGGACTTGGGAAGATCTTGTCCACGCGTTGGACGAGACGCTCGACCTGGCGATGGTGCGAATGGTCGAGCCGGACCATCTACAGGATGCGTTCTACGGCCACCTTCTTCCAGCGCTGGCCGGCGAGGTCCTTCCCGAGGGACTGGTCAATGCCACCCCCGATCGGCCGTCCCTGAATCTCGCCGCGGCGATCTCCTCTGAAGAAGGCACCTGACCATGGAGAAGTTCTACGGCTGTGCACCGTTGCGGGTTAGCAATCGGCTCGAAGTGCGTGCCAGGACGCAGCAATTCGATCGCGCGCTGCGCGCCGAGACCGGGGACCCACTGTGGATGCTGGGCCGGCAATGGCAGTTCGGCGAGTTTCAGGGCGAAGACGCTGGTTCCCCGATCTTCGCCAAGGTCAAGTTGAGCAGTTCACCGCTGGCAACGCTGGCTCCACGCGGAGGTGCCCCAGTGCCACTCGACGGCGCGCTGCCGCTCGAGACTGCCGTCGAGCGAAGCGCCGTGACCTTCGATATTCCGACCCGGGCGCATCTCGGACGCCAGTGGATCAAGCTGGCGACGCGCCAGGCGGCGGCTTTCGCGGCCGCCGGTGGCAGTCCCCCATTGGACATTTCGGCCTATCGCGCCTTGTTCACCGGACTCTACGGATTCGCGCCCGACCAGGGCGCCGCAGTGGAGCCGGTACCTCTGCGCGATGCGCAACGGGCCAGCGACCCGCGCATTCAGGCTCTGCTGGCGGCGCTTCAGGGACGATCGGTCGATGGCCTGGCGGTGTATCGCGCCTTCGCCGCGACGGCGTTCGCTGCGTTGCCGCCCGGGCTGAAGCCGATGGCGTCAGGACATGCAGCGCCATTGATCGCAGCGGCTCAGTTGCTCGACAAGTACATGCAAACGCACCATGGCGACATCGATGCGACCAGTTCCTGGGAAGAATCCCAGTTGGAGTATCGATTCTCGTGCACCAGCACCAACGCCGACGGGCAGAAGGTATTGCTGACAGCTGATGAGGCCTTCTCGGGTCCTCTGGCCTGGCATGGGTTCGACGCCAGCAGCATCGCTTCCTCGACAGGATCGCCCACCAGTCACATCGCCACGCGCATCCCTTCCCCGGCGCAGTTTCCCGGCATGCCCAAACCCCGCTTCTGGGAGTTCGAGGACGGTCAGGTAGACCTAGGCAACATCCACTCCGATTCGACCGATGCGGTCAAGCTGTTGCTCTCCGAGTTTGCGCTGATCTACGGGGGAAACTGGTTTGTTATCCCGTGCCAGCAGCCGGCCGGCAGCCTCGGTACCGTGGAGGGCATCGTCGTGACCGACGTGTTCGGCCGCCGGACGCTCGTGTTGCCTGCAAACCGCAGCCCGGAGCGCGGCTGGTCGCGCTGGGAGATGTTCAGCCCATCCGTGCAACGGGGCCAGGAAACCACGCCGTCGATCCTGCTTCCACCCAGCGCCGGCGAGCGACAGGATAGCGCGCCCCTCGAGTCTGTGTCGCTGGTGCGAGACGAAGCGACGAACACGGTCTGGGCCGTTGAAACGCGGGTTGGCGACGGACTTGGCGCCAGCCGCGACGCTGCGGCGGTGACGCGCGAAATCGCAGCGTACCTGGCGGCGGACCCGGGCAGCACGCAGGCGTCCGAACCGAGCCAGCTCAGGTACTCACTCGGCAACACCGTGCCGTTGAACTGGATCCCGTTCATTCCGGTGCATCGCGACGCACAACAGCGATCCGTGCAATTGCAGCGCGCGGCAATGCCACGCATCTCGAATACCGGCGTGCATCCGGTGCGACCGCTTACCGAACTGCTGCGACCCGGCCTTAACCCCGACGATACGCAGCGTGTTCCCTATTTCATCAACGAAGAGGAGATTCCGCAGGCGGGCGTGATCGTATCGACCAGCTACAGGCGTGCCCGTTGGTACGGGGGCAGCATTCACGTCTGGCTTGGACGACAGAAGCTGATGGGCCGCGGACTGGGTTCCAGCGGTCTGGCCTTCGACCTTGTACAAACGCCCCCCGCGTAGTATGATAATTGTAATTGAGTGGTTCGTGCCGCGAAGGCGATAGGAGACGGCACATAGCCGGAGGCTCCCGGACATCACGGTCTTTAACCGGAAACAAGCGAAAGCTGCACTTGAGAAGACGGGTCGCGATTAGTAGTTGTACTGTGTCTCTGCTCGTACGCAGGTCCTGGGTTCGAAAGTCCAACCTCCCGCAAATTTTCTGCCACTGAGCTTCGGCTTGTATGGCAAGTCTCCAATTCCTCTGATACATGCGGCGCCTAATATGACCGCGGCGACATTGCGATTCGTGCGCCTAACCGGTGCCACAGGCAGTGGCAAGACCGCCCTATTGCGCCGGTTGGTCATCCTCGGTGCCCAGGCACTCGACTTGGAAGCGCTTGCGGGCCACCGCGGGTCGATATTCGGCGCGATGGCCGGAATCACTCAGCCAACTCCAGCGCAATGGCTCGAACGAATCTCGCGATACCTTGATGCTTGCGACTCAGCCAGGCCGATCTGGGTGGAGGACAAAGGCAGTTTCCTGGGGCGGCTGACGATCCCCGAGCCTTTGCAACAGCAACTACAGTCAGCTGACGTGGTCGAAGTACGCAGTTCTATGGACCTGCGCATCGCGCATCTCGCATCCGAATATGTTTCGGGTTCTACCAACGAGTTGCTGAAGGCGCTGAAGAAGCTTCGGTCTCGCCTGCCGCCCGGAGATGGCGAGCGCGCGGTTGCCCTGCTTGCGCGGGGGCAGGTCGACGAGGCCATTCGGCTGGTCTTGCCGTATTACGACGCAGCCTATGCGGTGCGCGGCAAGGAACGGGTCTTGGGAACTGTCGACTTTTCGCCGGTGACGCTCGGCGCTTGTGCCCGGCAGCTGCTGGAAATGTCCTGACATTCAACCGGCAACATCGACGTCAGCGCGCGCGGCTTGAGATACCATCTCCGTTATGTACGATCAAGTTCAAAGCCACAGGAGAGTAAACATGCCATCGAAGATGCTTCAGCCGCGGTGCACCATCCAGATAGTCAATGCCCTTGGCGAAGTGGTACCGATCCTCGACTGGGGCGCGTCGATCACGCCGGGAACCGGGGGCGCGAAGTACCGCGAATACTGGACTGAAGAAGAAGACCTCAAGTTCGTCTACCGTCAACCCGTGACGACCCCTGACGGATCCGTGTCGACAGTCGATTGGCCAGGCGACGTCCACGGAAACTTCGGGTATGAGTTGCTGGTCGCCGAAGCGAGCGGCGAGTTCTCGTTACGGATCGACTACTTCACGGTGCTGCCGTCCACCGCGAACGGTAGGCTGGACTATTCCTATGAGCCCAAGTCGGTCTCGATGTCCGGGGCGCTCGGTCATGCCGGCAAGATGCTGGTCGACATCGAGCTGCAGGCCGGTTTCAGCGAGCAAGCCGGGCGATCTGATTTCAAGTTCTTGCGCGTCACTTATAAGTGAGCACGGAGGCAGCATTGCGAGAGACGATTTGCCAACTCGCCAATAGCTGGCGAGCAAGGGGACTGTCCGTACCGGCAGAGTCTTTACTAGGCCCGATAGCCGCCGGTAATTGGAGTGGCTTTGGATAAGTGTGCTCCAGATTTCCTCATTATGAAGGGTTCGCTGGTTGCTGCGGGCCATAGTCCGTCTGGGCCTCAAGACTGCTTTTTTGCGCCCCGTTTTACGAGTGCTGATGCAACTCATCAACGGCGAACATGCGCGATTCACTTCGGGCAGGCAAAATTTTCGGTTGAGCGGAGGGCGCAAGTGAATTTTGCAGGGCTGACTAAATAAGGGCGTTTTGCACGCCCATGATCGTGAGTTTGCCGTCACTGGTGCCATCGATCATGGCGGCCAGATCAAGCATTGCATCGGTGTTGGTATCACCGTTTTCAGAGGGAATCAACAAGGGTTAGATCGGAATTCATACGTACGGTTATGGGCAGGAGCGCCCAGATAGTCCGTGCCATCTTGTTGGCTAGCGCCACTACTGCCACGTTAACGGGCCGTCGAGCCAGCAATTTCTCCAGCCAGGGCTCGCGTTCCTTCTGGCATCTGATGACCGCCCGGGCGCCGTGAATCAGCAGGGTGCGCAGATACACGTCGCCACGCTTGCTGATGCCCAGGAGTTTCACCCTCCCGCCGGTCCCACTCTGTCTTGGCACCAGTCCCATGAAGGCGGCGAATTCTCGTCCTGACGAAAAGGCTTTGGCGTCCCCGACAGTCGCCACCGCAGCGGTGGCGGTGAG